>Ga0208547_1000041_pt1 | contig 56189 bp, 54 predicted proteins | sample DEB08_DNA_5_FD_185501 | JGI IMG/M metagenome (GOLD analysis project Ga0208547, IMG submission 185501) | Aqueous microbial communities from the Delaware River and Bay under freshwater to marine salinity gradient to study organic matter... | ecosystem: Environmental > Aquatic > Marine > Coastal ...
TTTTAAATACTCTTCTATAATATTAACGTCCGTATCTCCGTTTATTGCATGGATTGACATTTTGAGAAATGAAGAGTTAATTGATTCGTCTTCTACTTTATTAGCATCTGCAGCTGATAAATATTTAAATTTAATAACATCGTTATTACTAGGAATAATATATTCAAAACAACCGTTACTATCTGCTGCTTTATCAAATGTTCGTGATTTTAACTTTGATAGATCCAATATTGCACTTACCGGCTTATCTGTTTTAGGATCAGTGACTGATACTGGATATTCATTTCCATATCCTAATATTCTAGCAGATATAATTAACCATTCTTTGTCACCAATAACAAGCTCGGAAATATCAACTCCTGGTGTTACAATTAATGCTTCTAACAGTTTATCAAACATAACACCTTCGCTTATATAACTACTATTAGATAGTATGTCTTCATCATATGCAGTCATGTGCCGCATTTCTATTTTTCCTGAATTTAACACTGATGTTTCTGCATATACTTTGCCTTGAGATGGCAATGTAATTATGTTTGCAGGAAATTTGCTGTTTTGCTTTTGTTGCTCGTACTGCTTTTTTGCTAATTCGACAATCTGTTTGTTGTCTAATCGATCGGTAACTTTACTCATAATATCCTTCTTATAACTTTATTAATAAATATGGGTGAACATAAAAAATGGGTAGAAATTAATCTACCCACTCTATTAATATAATTTGTATTTTTAGAAATTTAAGAATGCCCAATCGTATCGAAGATCCATTGAAATTTTAACAACGTCTTCACTTGACCAATCTAATTCACCAAAATTTGTACTAGTAATATATGTTCCTTTTAATATCCACTCTTCAACTTTTTCGCCTAATGGAGAAAGTGATGTCAATGTTACTTCTTTTTTATACATTGATGAATACCCATCTCTACCAGTTGCAGATTCATGATGCAAACGTACCCAATCCATAACAGACTGTGCTGCTGATGGTATAATTGGATCATATAGTGATATTGAGATTTTATTCCATTTAGTTTTACCTTTTACGTAACGTTGAACGTTCATATGATCTAATACAATTTCTCCATTATCTAGACTAGGTTTAGCAGATGAATGTATAAGATATGCAGGTATGCCTTCAATTTCCATGATAAATTGATGTGACTTCTTTGGTTCCCAAGAGTATGCGTTTTGCCAATAATTGTTATCAATACCATAATCAGCAAAATCTGTATTTACTCTATCTATTAATGCCATATTTATTCCTTATATTTTAATATAAATATAACGAACAGTAAAAAAGGCAGAACCGAAATCCTGCCTTTTGTGTTATTTTTTAATCCTATTCAGGAAATGATGCACCTGTAGGTTGAATATTAAAGTCTAAGACAATAAATTCTGCCGTTCTAGTTGGCTGTAAAAATATTTGACCATACATTATATTTCTATCTATTACGTCTGGTGTGTTATTTGTTTCATCCATTACTACACGGAATGCTGACAAACCTTGTTGTGCTCTTACTTGTTCTAAATAAGGATTCACAATGCTCAAGAATCTGTTTCGTGTTGCTGAAGTGTTTTGTTCGAATACTAGGTATTTAGTTGACGACGCAATAAACTTCTTAACTTCGATAAGCAAACGACGCACATTGACACGATCTAATGCACTTGGACGAGCTTGCAATGTCTTTTGCCCCCAAACACAAATTCCTTCATTAGGGAAGTTTGCTATAGGATTAACACGGTTCTCATATAATTCATCTCTATCCGATTGACTTAGATTCTTATATGTACCAATTGCCGTTGTCAATCCACCTCTAGTTAAACCGGCTGGTGCATACCATGGTGCAGTTACAACATCATTAAATGCTAATACACCTGGCATCACTACTGATGGTGGAACAAAAATTGGTTTATTTTTTCCTGGATCTACAACTCTTACCCATGGGAAATATGTTGCTGCATAATTGCTATCAATATTTGTTACTTGTTGAACTACAGTATCAATATTATCTGTTAATGCATTACTATCCATTATATAAAATGTGTCTTGTCTTTGTTCTACCAAGTTTCTAGCAGCACTAGTTACTAATGGATGAAGGCTATCAATAACACCTGGTGTTATCAACATGTTCATATCATAATAATCTGCATTACTTAACAATGCGAATGCTTTGTTATATGCCTTAGTTCCAGTTGTGGCTATACCACTACAATCAAATCCAAATGTATTTGTAGATTTAATATTCGTTCCTGACAGTTTAGGTAAATTAGGACGAGCTCCATCAAATCCACCTTGCATTGGCACCATAAACTTTCTAGTGTTAATAGAAACATTGCTGGTAAATGTATTAGCATTCAATGCTGTTGTCAATGATCCACTATATGCAGTTGCTGATGTTGGGAAATTTGCTGCTGCGTCTTGACTCACATCACCTAAATAAAAGTCTACATTGCTACCGGTAGTTGAGAAAGTGGTTGGGATTGGAGATAAATAATTCAAGTTATTCAAATTATCAAAATCAAATCCAAAATAGTTTCTGCTATTAAATGTGGTTTGAACTTGCGATGTCAATGTTTCTGCAGCAGGTAAATTAAGTGATGCACTATACATCGGAATTGGCGATGTTAATGCCACGTACCCAAATGGTATCAATGTTTCACTGTTTGTTTTTTCTGCTACACCTGGATCAACTTCTACTCTAATAAATTTAGATAAATTAGGATAATCACCATTAACAACAATATCACCAGCATCAGTAATTGTGCTGTATCGATCGCCAATTACTCTAGAAATATATCTAGGTGAGTCTGGATCTAAATTTAGATTTGTAAATGACTCAACGATATCCGGCGTGCGATCTGTGTCTTGAGATGAATATGGAGTATTAGCAATATTGGTAGTGTTTACACGTCTTACCTCTACTGTAAATGTTCCATATCCATTTGGATCTGAAACTTCACTAGCAAGTCTAATATCACGAATACCAATTTTCACTTCAGAACTAACTGAGGTACCATGTGATAGTGTGTGAAATTTAAATAGATTCTTTGCAGTAGTTCCAATTTTTTGAGAAGTAATAAACGGCGTTGCTGCTGTTTTATAATCTTCTAAAAATGCATAGTTACTACCAGTTACTTGTTCTAATGAAATAGTGACATCAGCCATATTATTAAATAAACTAGATGCATTTTTATTTTCATATTGTACATATACTGGATAATCTACTGATTTAGGAGACTTACCATATGTTTTTGTTATATATGAATTATCAGTCGATACGATTGAAGCTGATACTGAAGCTCCGTTCCCTGCTAAGAATGCACTAAAGCCTGGTATTGATGTGTCAGTAGTAAATGATCCAGATACTTTTATTTCAAATGAACCTGACGAATTATTATTAATAACCGAGTCTTCAAAATATGCTGCATTCACAACACTACCAGCACCTAATACTGCTTGCGTTGGATGAAGTATATGTGTTACGGTTTCAACTGCATCTGCACCTGATCCTGATTTTGCAATGACGCCAATTGCCCCATTTGATATAGAGTAACCATCTTCATATAAAAGTCGTGTTACTGTTATTACATTTCCGTTTCTCAGGTAGTCATTAACTACAAATGGAACATATGAATCATCTGTATATGATCCGAATATTTGTTCAAATTCACCATATGATGTAATTTGAGTCGGTACTAGTGCAGGCCCCTTTACGGTTGACCCCACTATTGCTGCACCAATTTGTGCTACTCCTCCGGCTAAAAACGATTGATCAACTTCATTCGTAAATACACCAGGCGAAACAATTCTTTCTGCCATTATTATTCTCCTATATTTTGTTTATTATAAATATGGCGGTTTAATCCCAAACCTATGATTGTGTAAATGTACCTGTGTTGATATCAATTGATCCTTCACCATATCGCTCTTTAAGATCTGTCATTAGGTCTTGTTCTTGCAAACGAATTGTTTCAAATTTAGTTAATTCTGATGCATGAAGTTTTTCTATTTCTTCTAGTCGCAAATTCAAGTTAAATTTTTCAATTTCTAAATTACCTAGAGCAGTTGTTAATTCATCATATTGTTGGCCGATTGATTTAATTTGTTCAAAATCAGTTTTGTCCAGTTTTCTAGTTGACATAGTTTATAACCTTTTATTTTTAATATATATAATTATTATGTTATATCCAATATAATCATGGCAAATCTAAAATATTTTTTAATTGTTGGATTTGTTCTAGTGTTAAGTTTGTGAAATCTAAATTACTCATATTGGTATCGGAGTTTATATTTGGATCTTCAAAAACAATTTCCCTAGATATTCTATTTTCAATAGTTGCCTGTTCTTCAGTTTGGCAATCATGTACATCTACATGCCAACTATCAGCACCATTTCCTTGTAATTTGTATGTATATTTTGTTATCATTATAGTTCTAATTTAATTCCTACTCTAAATTGTACTGCAGTTGGATTAGTAGTAAAACTAGGGGTCTCTATGTTTACGAAAGTTCTACCAGCATTAATAGATATTGATAACCCTGTGATTATAAATTCTTGATGTCTGCTAGTTGCAGTTACAGTCGATGACAATGTGTTACTTGTTGCTCCACCATCGGATAAAAAATTAACGGTTATATTTTCACCACTAGCAAATGTACTAGCATTATAAACTCCAATATAAGCTTCTGTTATTGTTCCTGATGGGAGGGGTATATGAGCAACTGCATTCACACTGGTTTGTAAACTTGTCATTTGTCCAAGACGGTAAGTAGCATTATCTGCTAATGAAGAATTTTGAACATTAAAATATGAGAATGCAAGAGCAGTAGATCCACCTGCATTTAAAGCGTGAGATGCTGTAACAGCATATGATGAGCTAATAATACCCGTCAATCCACTACCATCCCCAATAAATGATCCAGTATAAGAAGAAGCAGTCACTGCACTTTGGACATCTAAAGAACCTCCTATACCTACATCACCTGCAGCATCTATTGTAATTCTATCTGTAAGTGTTCCATCTACACGGGTTCTTAATCCAAATTTAGAGTCACCATCAGTACCGTCTGCTTGGAATCCAAAGAATCCCGATTGGATATAGGTACTACCATCATAAGCAAAAGCATTTACTGCCCCAATATAATCATTATTAGCAACTGAGGAAGAAGCTGCTGCCGTACCATGTGATTTGAAAAATCTTATATCAGGACCATCAGAAGTATCATCGTGTTGGGCTACTCTAACTTGTGCTTCTCCACTTGATTCACCAACTAAATCTAATTTTACTTGAGGAGTTGAGGTTCCAATACCTACCCTTTGATTAACCGTATCAATAGCTAATAGATTAGAAGATGTAACTTGTGTGTTAGCTCCAACAATAAGGATTTCATTTTCAGCTCCTAAATTTCCAAGCTGTAATGCTGAACCTGTTATGTTACCATCTACATCTAAATCTCCATGGACTGTAAAACCATCCACCCCTGATGATGCAGTTGCAGCATATGAAGATGATGTTGCAGTATCTGCATTACCTTCTAAATCTCCTTGAAATGATCCGGTAATTGTTATTCCATCCAATATGTTTGTGTTTTGCCATTCAGCCCCAGCCCAATATAATAAATCTCCAGTTGCTACTGATGATATTACTACATCGTTTAGATCTTCTAGGTTGGTTACTACGGGTGCACTAGCTGCCCCACCTGCTCCAGTAGTTCTAAATGCTCCTGCTTGGATAAATCTGGCCTCATCTGTATCTGTTAAATCTGTTGCACCACTTTCTACTATTAAATATCCTAAAAATACTGCTTGATTTCTTGTATTATCATTTTCTTCAAATTCTTCAAAAGGGAGATTTTGAAGGGCTTGTGCTATTGTACCATATTGTTGTCTACCATAATAAACACCTAATGTGTCTGGTGATTTAGGGAAGAAAAATATTCTTTGGATTTGGAATTTATTAGGATCCATCGATGATAATCCCGTAGGAGTGCTAGGAGTATTATAGTTATCAGGATCTATTACTGTAGTTCCAGTTGTTGTTGCAAACCCAGAACCAGATGCATAATATCTAAATATTCCAGGAGCAGAAGATGCCGCATCGCTCATTAGTGATGGGTTATCGGGATCAAATGCATAGTTCCTACCAATTGCAAATGTAGTACCTGCTGATCTATCTAACGATAAGTTAGTACCGTTTGCTGATATTGTGTGTCCTGATATTTTAATTCCACCAAATGATCTTACAAATGTAAATAATTGTTGAGTTGCTGCGTAAGAGGGTTGAGTAAAAGATTTTACTAAAGTTATATTAGTTCGATTGGGGTGTAAAACTACACCCACTTGTATATTCTCTCTAAATTGAAGTTCTGTAGGAGAAGAAGTTTGTTGTATTAAGTTACCATTACCATCAATGAGTAACCAAGTTGTATCAGCAACTGCTAAATTTGTAATAGTTTGACTAGTAAAAGCATCCCACTCTACTTTGTTGATGATTGGATTTGGTCCTTCGCTAGCTGTAAAAGCGTTCATTGTTGTAATAAGGCCTTCCCCAGCAGCTACGTTAAAAGTTGTTGATCCTGGGGTTCCACTTACTATACCACCATATAATATCCCCGTATTAATATTACCTTCTAACCATCTTAGTCGAGTTGTATTACTGTATCCTCTACCATTTTGTGAAAAGTATAAATCATCTGTTGAACCCGAAACATAGATATATGAAGCTGATATTGAACTATCTATATTAGTGTTAACAGGGTCAAATCTAATAACCCCATCATGTTGGGTATTCCCATATATTCTTACTGTAGGGTTGGCAGTATCTTCTGAGCCTGATATTATAATACTACCAGATAGTGTAGTATTTCCTAAAAGAGTGTTATTACCTATTTGAGTAGTTGAACCAGATACATTTAAAGAACCTGTTAGTTCAATGTTATCTGTTACTAATAATGAATTTAAAGATGCGTCACTACCAGATATGATAACTTTTTTCCAATTTGGCATATTATATTCCTTTATGTTGCTGGTTAGTTACATACACTTATGCCGTGCGTGTGCCTACTTCCTTTCGGCCGAACAACTATTAATTTAATATAAATATGTTATGATTTAGTTTTACGGGTTGATTTTTTTGCAGATTGAGCTTTTTCGATTTCTTCGATGCCTAGAGATTTTTTTTCTTCTTCATGCTTTAATATTTGCTGTGCAGAACTTATTTCGTTATCTAGTTTAGTTTGTAGTGTAGCAATAAATTGAGCCGAAGAACCTTTTATGTCAATTACATTTAATGATTGTCGCATTGCTGCAATTTCTTCTATAGACAAATTTTCAATCGAGAATAATATCATAACTATTTATTTTTTAATATTTACATATTGTTGTTGTAATTTTAATACGAGATTATATAGTGATTCGATATCTTCTCCACTAAACGTTGATCGTTTAACCAAAGAAAGCAAAGTCGCAATTTCTGTTTCATTCAAGTTGACGTCAGATTGCGACTTTGCTTTAGTTTCGTTTTCGATGATCGTATTAGATGCTCTAAACCCCATATATTTACTTGTAACTTTTTTTATAATATATAAAATATTATGCATATATCCAAATACTCTCATCTCCTGATGATACGTATATGTTACCTGATTTATTATATCTAGCTGCTGGTCCTGATGTATTTGGATTAGTACTTGATAGAGTTGTTACTGCTGACATGAATGCGTCTGGTGTAAATGCTGTACTATCAGCAGAGAAACTACTTGTTACACCCCAACGTGTTTCTCCCGAATCATAACCAAATAATTCACCAACATCTTGTGTTGCTTGCTGCACTACAATACCACCATCGCCAGTACCAGTTGATCCAGAAGCAAACAGTACAAATCTATCCGCTACTAATAAGTTTTCAGTGTTTGCGAATGAAGCTGTACCATTAACTATTAAATCTCCAGATATATTAATATTATTTGAGAATGTTCTATCACCTGTAATTGTGTCTGCTAATCCTAAAGTATAAGAAGGTGCTCCTCCTAATGCCTGTGCTGCTGATCCTACGTCTCTTGTTAATTCACCAGATGCAACATTTACTGTTATTGTCGTGTTACCTTGTACTGCAGTTCCTGATGTGGAACCATAATCTACATCTAGTAATCCACTACCATTTGCAGATAAACCAGTTCCATCTATAGTATCTACATCTAAACCAACACCATTAGCAGTTACAGAAACAGGTTTTACATTACCGCCTGTGGTTGAATCTGCTTGAACAGAAACTGTAGCTGTACTAGATCCATTATATGTAAAATCTGTGATACCATTTCCGTCTGTTAAATTATTTAAATTACTGCCTAATGAAATTCCACTAATTGTAGAATTAGCAAGTGATGTATTTGGGATTGCAGATAATCCAAAAGTTAGAGTATCGGTACCTGCATCAGCTGAAATAGTAAGTCCTTGATCTGATGAAGAAGCAAAGGTTAAATTTCCATTAGCATCGTTTGCTAATAATTCAGTGCCATCGAAGGATGCTGTTGCAAAAGCGTTTTGCGTTGTTACTGCGGTTAAATATCCAGCATCGTTATCTAACTGTGATATTGCTGAGCCGGAAACGACTACCTTTTTCCAATCTGCCATTTTTTATTCCTTTGTTTTTTATATAAATATATGTGTACTTAAAATTAATCTAGTCCTACAAATAAACTAGATGATGTAAAATATATTGCACCAATTGGTGCTGTCGTTGTTAGTTCTTGTGATTGAGTTGCAAATATAACTACACCACTTTCTGATACTGCTAATATGGGAGCAAATGATGTATCTCTGATTAAAAACATTGTCGGTGCATTATTAGTTATTGTAACAGCGCCGGTTTCTTCTACACTTACAACACCAAATGATGATGATTTAATAAGAAATATATCTCCGCCGGTTCCATTTATATCTAATGAGCCGGTAATTTGAGCATCGCCAACAAATGGGAATGGTGATGTTGAATTTAATGCATGAGAAGCAGTTACTGCAAATGATGAGGATATATTATATAAAGACCCCGTTTGTATTTGTCCCGGTCTAATCTGTCTAGCCATTATTGCCATCTCCCATTAATAATAATTGCATCGGTATCTATAATATCATAACCCAATACATTAGTATCAAATACTATTGTTTGAATTGTATCATCATTTGGCGTCCACGTGTACCCACTACTATCAATATATTGTCCATTAACATATATGTCAAACTCATTTACATTTGCAAATTGTAGATTGGTTGGATTGATTGCTGGTTTTGCATTTACTGTTACCGTAGTAGCAGATACATATGTTGCAGTTTTATCTGTCAATGTAGTTAAATATGTTAACGCATTACCATCTATTGTTGTACGACTACCTCCTGCACCATTAACAATTACAGTACCTCCACCTACAATAGTTTGTGATGAATTTAATAATTGAATAGGAATTTTTGTTGTTTCAAATATATTACTATCAATATCGACAACCGTTTGAAATACTAATTTTTTTACTGAATACATTTTCTGCAGTGTAGATATTTTGGTTTCGTGTTCTGATAACAATGTTCCGTGTACTGTTAATGGTATTGTGGCTCTAACTAATCGATCTTCTCCTACCGTATTAACCGTTTCAAAACTTACATTTCCAATTATAGTTTCATAACGATTTTGTTCATTTCCCCATGCAAATCTACCATATGGTAATAGTTGATCTACCAATTCATTCATTTGTGTAGTAAAATCACACCAGAGCATCAAGTCATATTCAATAGTAACATATTTAGGAACATCTACTACAAATACTTTTTGTGATTTCTGTTTAGGATTTGTTGGTATAGGAAATAGTTCATCTTCATATCTATTTCTACTATTATATTTAGATCGATAAATTAAACGATTATCAGTTAATTTTCTGTTAACATCTAAACCTTTTCTGCTGTCTCGTTCTGACATTGAATTTCGTTTAAGCATTAATAAAGGAGATTGTAACATTCCCTTTTCGTCTCGTATATATCCTAATCTACGAACATTATCCCACTTTTCACCATTAGCAAAAATAGTAGGAACTGATATTAAATTTTTATTTGCTGTAATTTGAGGTTCTATTTCATTTTCAATATACCATTTTATTGCATAGTCAATATCATATATCGTACGAGATGCACTTCGAATTACATCATCATCACGACGTGTCTGTTCCGCTCTATTTAAGATTGGATCGGCTCCCAATCCCTCTGTTCTATCGGGATTTGGTTTATTTGTTTTTCGGTCGATATTTTTTCTATTATACTTTGGCATTAATCTCCTTTATATGCAGGTGAATTATTATTACCACCAAAGCGCATATCTAAAATACCTTGCGGCGTTTGTCTAGTTGCATGTGCATCAACAACTACTGACACACTATATCCATGATCTGTTCCATTAGGCCATGTTTCAGGATTTTTACCTACAAAATATTGATTAGAATCTACGTTGTCTAATTCAAAATATTCATTATCCCAAAAAACAATATCACCCACTTCTGGATAAAAGTCTGCTTTTACTAGAATGTCACGAGCAATAGCAAATTTAGAAGTACGAGTATATGTATGTCCATAATCATCCATACTAGAATTTTTATCGTCTTTAGTAATTAGACATGGAATCAATATAGAGTCATAATATGATTTAGATTCAGACTCACCGTATAAATTCGAATTCGATGACTCAACAACAAGTTTATAAAATTCAATTTCTGTATCAATGACAGCGTTTATTAGTTCTGAATTAATTGAAGCTAAAAATTTAGCATCTCTCTGACCTCCGAACAATGCCATAATCTACCTCCTATCCTACATATATTTTTAATGGAACTTTTCCTAATATTTCCATTTGTTGTGTTGCTTCTGTGTTTTGTCTTGTTAACATCTGTTCTTTAGTTAACTTGTCTAAAAATTCTCTAAGTTGTGTTATCAATGCTTCTTTTTCGGATTGTCCTTGTGATACTAGATCAGCACCATTTAAGGTTACCTCTCCACCTGGTATTGGGACTGACGAATATTTATTACGTACATAGCCTAATGTTTCTTTCACAATGGCAGATGCATATCTATATATCCAACTACGGCCCATATCATTAATGTTAGCGTATTTTTGATATGAATATGGTATATTAGATGCGTCTGACACTACTCCGTTTAGAAGTGCGCTATTCCCAAATAACACACCGCTATTAGTTTTATCTTTTTCATATATAAATTCAAACCAAACCTTATCATAAAACGGAGTAGATATTGTTCCCTGAGTACCAGGTACTGGATATAATTTAATGTCATCTCCATGAATCTCAAAAGAAAATGCTGATTTACGTATACGATCATTAAACTCAATACCTTGTATACGGAACAAATCCATATGTAATGGCATCATCATAAAGTTTACACTAGGAGAAAATCCACCAAAGTCAAATGCATCCATCATGTTTTGTGAACCCATACCTGTTCCTACAAATGGATCAAAGTATCTAACAATTGCGGGAGGTGGTGCATGAAGTACTCTACGTATCTCAACGCCGTTATTATCTGTTATATCTACTCCTAATGATGCAGATACAGCATCTCTAATACTATATGTTTGTTTGCCGTTGACAACATCAATTGATGCACTATACCAACGCACATCACCACCTGAATCTGCTTCTGTTCCATATGCTTTTGATAGTCTAGTTATATAGCTTAAATTACCTCCTACCAACGCTCCGGTGAATCCGTCATTAGTTAAAAAATCAGATCCCGTTTCAACACCTAATGTATTTATTAAATTATTAACAATATTAATTTGATTTACCTGATTAGAATATTCAATAACAGCAGATTCAAAAGCTGTATAAAAATTTATATCTATTAATTCAACATCCATAATCGGATATCCGACGTTATTTGCAGCAAATTGTGCAAAGCTGTCAGCTTCTGATTGGAATGCTGTATCAGTATCAAAGAAACCAAATGGTGTTTTTCCGGGGCTAAATGAAGAGCTTCCGGGCCATATTGGTTTATTTTCTGAGTAGTCCATTAATATCCTTTATAATAAATATCAATACTTTTCATTTAGAAGGTTCAAAATCTCTTCTAAAGATTCATGTCGATGGTTATCTGTTAAAATAGTTTCATTTACATAACGAGATTCTTTAATTTTTGGAACATCGTGTATTGCAGAATCATTTTTAAATTTTAAATCAATTTGATATCTATCACCGCATAATATCATAGTAGATCCTTTTCCTAATCTACTCAATACCATTTGTAATTGTTGTTTAGTTAAGTTTTGAAACTCATCTACAATACATATAGAATTATCAAAAGTACGTCCTCTGAAGTGTGCTAAAGAAACCAATTCAATATTTTCTTCCTTTTCCATTTTTTCTAATAGCTCAGGTTTATTATATACTTTTCGCATATTACTTCTGATTGGAACTAGCCATTCGCTCATTTTTTCTTCTAATGAACCTGGTAAAAATCCATTATCTTCTGTTGACACTGTTGGTCGAGTAATTATAATTTTATCTATTTCACGTTTAAAATATTTGTCTAGTGCTACTTGTACTGCTAATAATGTTTTACCACTACCAGCTTTACCTAATATAAAATTAAATGGTGTTTCTAATATTTTTGATTTTGCAATTTTTTGTTCTTCTGATAATGTTATAGAAAATTTAATACTATTTTTTGGAGGGGTTTTGACCCGATTTGATGTTGGCATTTTTATAACCTTTATTAACTTAATTTTGTAAGTGTTGATTGTCTGTAAGATAGATCTGTTAATGTTTCTATCTTGCCTAAACAAATTTGTCGAATTGCGTCAAATGTTTGTTTTGGGGGATATGGACTTAGAATTTTAATTTTAATTAATTCTTTTTTTGGTCCTAAGTCTTTTTCTATATGTACCATTAAAACTAAACGTATAGCTCGTATACGGTCTAATACATCTACTAGTCTACCCTCATATCGAATATCAGCAAACATTTCGTATTTTATTCTTGGAACTGCCATATTATTTCTTTTTTATATAAATATCAAAAACAGTAAAAAAGGGGATGACCGAAGCCACCCCCTTTAAACTCAATTATTAATTCTTTAAATCAAAAAGTGTTTAACTATTTAAATATTAAAGAGTCTCTAATCCTTTGACATATACTTTTCCGTAGAATTCTGGACGAACTACTTTCTTCGCGTAACGTGTCATAACACCTTTACGTGGAGTGAAGTTTACCGGATCGTATACCAATGGAGTCATGATAAGAGGTACGTATGGAGAGAAAACTGCTCCAGTCTCAAGGAATTGTGCTCCTCTGAATCCCATTAGGATTACATTCTCTTTCATGTATGGGTTTTTGTAAACTGTGTAACGGTTATTGATTGCACCAATCTTTTGTACACCAGCTGCAAATTCCATTTTATTTCCATCTGTGTCTGCAGCAAATCCAGGAATAGATTCTAGGATAGTTGCCACTGCTGGAGATGTTACTAAGAAGTTAGCACCACCACGCAATGTTTTCTGATGAATTTTATTTGAAACTTTTTGCAGTTTAGTACCAAGAGTTTGGAACCATCCGCCTTGAGTGTTATAGAACCCACCAGCGCCAACTGCAGCTGCAGCGTCGAATGATGTACCGTTCCAGAACTCGTTGTTTACTGCTGACCAATACTCAGTAGTCGGAGCAGAAGAAATCAACATATCAAGAATCTCTAAATCAATTTCCATTGATACATACTCAGACAACATTGAAGTCAATTCTGCTTCAGCATCGATTGAGTGGTAAGCGTTAAGATCTTGAGCAAACTCAGGAGTCCAAACAGCTTTTAGTTTTCTTGTCTTAGCAACGATTGGCTCAGACTGAAGTTCCAAGTTAACTTCTGGAATGTCAATATCTGTACCATTATCGATACCAGTACCTGCACCAGATCCTTTAAACGGATTAGCATCTTCAAAGTCACCTCTTGTAATATCGGTTGGAGCTTTGCTATAGTTAAGATCTAAATTACTAGCACCAATTGCTGCTTGAATGTTGTCAGCCAATGAAGCGGTTACAACAAATGATGCAGTAAAGTTAGCATCAATAGTTGAGAATGCTTGTACAGGAATAATTTCTGTTTGACCAGAACCAGATGCCAATGTAAATGATCTAACAGCTAATGGATCAGCGTCAGTAGGTACATTAACTTCTAATACAAAATATTGACCTGAATTTGCAGTGTAAAGTGAATCAAAGTTTAATGATGCACTAGATGCAGCTGCTGCTGCAGCACCAGAACCAGTAGTCGCAGTTACGTTGGAAGCTAATACGTTTGGAATAGAATATCCAAAACGACCAGCACCATAAAGACCACCTGAAGGATCACCTGATGTATTAGTTACACCAAACATTGAATCGTCAGCTTCTGGAGAACCAAATGGATGTCCAGCGCCTTCTGCGTTATCATCGTCAAATCCTGGACGAGCTGTACCATATTTAAAGTCTAAGTAAAATACTAGACCTGATGGCAAGTTCATTGGTTGAACAGATACAAATTCTTTTGCTGCAAATTCAGCAAAGATTCTTCGTACCAATGGAAGAGCAACTCCTGCCCATTCCTCAGAACCTGCTGCCGTACCTGTAGCAGATGATTCTTTTACTAATTGTCTTGCTTGGTTTTCAAGCAATGTAGCCATTCCGGCTTTTTCTGTCTCTGATTTAAGACCTTCTAATAGACCCGTTCTTTCCCATTTAGAAATGTGTGCTTTCACAGCAGTTCTTTGAGAAGCGTCAGGACTTTGTAATAATGAATTAAGACTCATTTTTCTTTTCCTTTTTCTTTTTTAAAATTAATTTACTTTAAACCCGCTAGTTTCTTCCAACGGTTGGCTTGTGCAAAGCCTTCAGTTAATACCTGAGTTGTTTTTTTACTTGGAGCAGTAGTAGCTACTGGACGAGATGCCATTGATTTTGATTCTTTAACAATTTTCTTTCCTGCCTTCGGCGTTTGGAATGATTCTGCTAAAGTACTAAATACTAGTTTTGCTTCTCTTGTATTAGCTGCTCTGTCAAAGTTTTCGATCACTTTCATTTTTTGTGATTCGCTCAACTCAAAATTTCGGAACAATTTGTTTGTGTAAAGAAGTTTTGCATTTAAAAGATTAACTTCATTGATAACGGACTTAAGATGTTCTACTGTTTTATAAGCTTCATCAAGCTCTTTTTTCATTTTGTCATCTTTAGACTCGTCTTTTTTGTAATCAGCCTTTTCGCCCATTACTTCATCTTCTTCTTCTGCTAAGATTGCTTCAATGAGTTCGTCAATTGAATTATTAGATTCATACATACCTTCTTCAACGTCTTCTTCTTCATACATACCTTCGTACATACCTGCTTCAACGTCTTTTTCGTCGATACCTGCAGCTGCTGCATCTGAATTTAAATCTTCTTCTAGTTCTCTAATGATTTCTTCAAGATCCATGTCGTCGTCAGCCATGTCATCATCTGACATATCCATTTCTGGTTCCATGTCCATTTCTGGTTCCATGTCGTCAGTTTCAGCTGGTAACATATCATCTTCATCATCCATACCAATTTCACCCTCTAGATCATAATCACCGTCATTGTCTAAATCGACAGCAACACCAACCATATCTGGAGTTTCGTCAGCCATGTCTGAATCCATATCCATGTCATCCATACCCATTTCTACCTCTTCGCCATCTACCATGTCTTCATCTTCTAATTCATTCATTAGTTCGTTTTCGAGCATGCTTTTGATTCTAGGTTGAAACGCTTCTTGAAGAGCAATCTTCGCATTAGCTAATGCAGTTTCTTTAACCGCCTTTGCGTCAGCAATCGCTTCTTTTAGCAAATCTGATTTTGCCATTTGTTTTCTCCTTAAATTTGTTTTTTGGAAATAAGATTATTTGAAATCTTAATAGAATTTGTTTTTTATAGACACTATATAGAGATAGCGTATTTCCTTAATAAATATAAGTCTACTTAAAAAACAGTAAAAAAGTCCTAACATTTCTGCTAGGACCTTATAATATATAATATAATATGATTAATCGTCTCGATGCATATCTTTAATTTTCTGGATATACTTTGCTTTAATTAGTTTTGTTCGGTGTTTTACACTAGGTTTAGTAAATGTGCGATTTTCTTTAATATGTTCTAATATTCCAGAATTCTTTACTTTGCGTTTAAAATTCTTTAAAGCAAATGACAGATCATGATCTGATTTTCCGGTTACGGCAACTGCATTTGCGTTTCCTGGTACTATACTGTTGTGGTACTTTTGGTTTCTACTCATATAACTTGTTTTAAAATTTTCTTTGTTTCATTTTTTTAGACTCTTTACTCTTAGGTGCTTTAAACGCAAACTTTAAAAGTTCTGGTAATTGAGCAAAGTAGCCTTGAATCTTTTGTGATTCTGTTCCTGGATCTTCTCCTAATCTAAAATAAAAATATCCAGTGCGACCAGATTTTGACTTTTCATGTGATATAATAGTAAAGCCTTTTTTGGTGGTCCAACGTTGTATGTCCTTTGCAACTGCGTTAGCTTCTTGTGGATCACGTAATTGATATATAACATGTCCTGCATAGTCTGTTAAGTTGTTTACTAGTTGAGCTTCGTCTAATAAAGGATTATTATTTGCATTTAACGTTTTTAAATCATTAGCTATATCAGATACTGCAGATGCTACCTTTTCAGCATTTTCTGCATCATCGGCTGTAAATTTTACTGCTTGTTCTTTTAAACCAAAAAACTCTTTATATATGTTTTTAAACTTACTCATTATCATTCTCTTATATTATATAAATAATTAGTTAAATCTCCAAATTATCCTACTTCAAAATATTTCTGAATACCTTGAGCTATATCTTCAAATGCAGCTTCCATTCTACGTTCGTGAATCATTACTTCATTTGCAGATGATTGAAATGCCTTAAGTGCTCCAGATACTTCTTTCATGTGTCTACTAGCAGATACTTTGTCAACTAAATCTTCTTTTTCAGTAACAAGTTGTGAAGCAGTTTCAACTATACTAGAGATACGTTCTACAATCTCTTTTAATTTACCATTGCTATATACAGACTCACCCATCTGCGAAAATGTTTTTACTGCTTCTGCAAATTGCCGTTTTTGTTCATTAGTTAATGGTGCAGGTCCTTCACTAAACACTGTTTGTTTGTCTTCATTTAATAGATCACGCAACGCTGTTAAATTTTTATTTTTAAATTTCATTTTATATCCTACATTTACCATCTTCACATAATATTGATGTGATTATGTCATTAACCGTTTTATATTTATTAGTTATACCTTTCTCAACTGATTCTTTCATTACTCCCATAAATGCTCCATGGGTAGATGGATTTGAGACAAAGTCCCAACAAATCAATTCAAAGTCATCCTGCACTTCTACTACGCCTTCATTTCTAAGTTCTTTTACACTACCCAATCCTCTACTAGAAATACCTAATGTGATGCCTTCTTTAAATAATGACTTTAATATTTTACCAGATGGCGTATCTAATACTTGAACGGTTCCTTTAAGATCATCACCATCCCACCATATTTTTAAAACATTATGAGATACATTATTTAAATTCACAACGCTAGATTCTGGATGATCTAGTTCACCTAATGCTCTATTCTGATCTATATACTCACGTTGATATCGTTGACATTCTCGCATTAAAATATTTTTAGGATATACTCTGCCGTTTTGATTTTTAGCACCAGCTCTCTGTAAAACGCCTTGTACTACGAATCCTCCTGGTATGCCGTATTTTGCTCCGTTTGATTCATTAAGTGAACCAACTGGTTTAAATTGCATGAAGTCTTGTAATATTAATTTTGACATTTTATTCTCCTAATGATCTAACTCGCTCTGATATTTTAATTAATCGCTCTGATATTTTTCCTAATGCCTTGCTAGTACTAGGACCAAATCCAGAATGTGATATTCCTGATTCTGTTTTTAATCGACTAGTATATTTAATAGTTTCTTCAATTTCTTTCAATTGTTTAGCTACATTTTTAATAGATGCATTTACTTTTTTAGCAGGACTCATTTTAGGATCACTCAATGCAAATGTTTTATAGCCTTCGATAAGACGCTCATATTTATTATCCATTGCTTCCTGGACTCTTTTATATCCTAACGCTTCAACAGTGTCATCATCAGCTTTACCAAATGCTTTAGGCGTCATATATGCCCCAGCTCCTGCAGAAGTAGATGCTTCATCTATTTCTTCTTCGTTAATTAATGATTCTCCACAAATTTCACAAATTGAAATATCTTCATTACACGGTACGTGATCGCATTTTTCATCTTTACCATCACCATCATCATATTTACCTTTTGATTCTGCTTTCACATCAACGCCAGGCTCATACCATTTTCCATCACCATCATTGTCTTGCCATCTTTTTTCTTTTTCTTCTAATGACTGAAAGCTTTCTTCTATTTGTTTTAAAAATGATTTCATTATTGTATCCTATTTAATTCGTCAATTAAGTCCATATAACGCATTAATGATACAATATGGGACTCGTTTAACCGTTTCATAGTTTCAACATTACAAAGCATCTCTGAGAGTCGTTTGACCTTAATTTGTGTTACTTTGTCTGTTATGTGTTTAGAATGTTCTGCTAATTTATTTTTTAATGATGGTATTACTTCGGATATATATTCTTTTAATGCTTCAGTATCATTAACATTAGTAATATATTTATTTAACAATTGTTTCTGAGATTCTGACAATCCTGAATATTTTTCGTTAAATTTATCAATCATTAACTTATATGTTAATAGACGTATATCTTTTTCTTGTTTAGAGAATTCTTCAATAACAATATCTTTTTGTGTTTTTGATTTTCGTTCTATTAATGTGTGCTCTAATACAGCATTTTTACATTCCATTAATTTTTTAGGATTATCAGAATCTTTATATTCAAACAACATGTATATTGATGCTAATGCTTTGTAATTATTAATATGTATTTTAGAAACACGCTCAAATATAAAATTTTCAGATATTTCTTTAACTAGATTATATCGTTGTCTTTTTAATGCGCTCTGGTTGAGTCGGCTATATGATTCTCTAATAGTTCGCATAAATTCTAATGCTCTTGCTTCAGATTTATGTTGTTCTTTAATTAGTGAATTATATAAATTAAGTTCTTTTGATAGTTCTGTATTTTTACCGAAATATTTTTTAATAATATCAATTGTTACTGTTTTATCAGATGACATTGTTTCTGATGTAAGTTTCCTTACAAGCATCTCAAACAAGATGCCGGTGTTTTTATATTTCGAATGTTTTAATTTTTTCATACTGGTGCCAGTAGTTTTATTTATTAATAAATATAGACAAATTTATAAAATATTGTTTTCATCTAACATTGTTCCCGAATCTGTGTCTTTTGTTTCAGGATTCAGTGTTTCTGTTATAATTTTTTGTCTTTTTTGATTCTTAAAATAATTTAAAACATTCTTTTGTTCAGATGTCATTGATAGTTTTCGTTGACGTACATCTGGCTGAAATGCATTTGTTTGATTTTTTATATTAAATGCCTGATCCAACGTTTTCTTGCCAGTCGGATCCCATCCAAATTCATTGGCGTGTTGGCCTGATTTAATTCCTTCTTTAGGTCGTCCGCCTTTATTTTTTTCCTCAACATCGTCGGAGCTCATATGCATTGACGCTAAGTCGTGTGGTGTTCCATATGATGTACCTGTTATAGTTGGATCATTGCCTTCTTGTTCAATTTGATTTTGACGGAAACGTAATTTTAAATCTTCAATAACATTGGTTCTTTCTTGTAACCATTGTTCTTCGGACATGTTAAATATGTATTCATATATGTATTTATCTGATACTAATTTACTATCTTTCATTGTATTAGCAAGTTGTATTTTTTCATTCATTAATGCAACTTTTTGCTGATCATATATAATAGACGGAGATGTTAATGCTAAGTCAAAATTAATTAAGTCTTCACCTTCATATCCTTGTGATGCTAAATGTACGATTGCAATTTTATAAAGTTCAGATGTTATAATTTTTTGAATTCGTTCAATTGTTCTAGCAAATCGAATATCCATCGACGCTAATGTAGTTTTTCCTTCAACCCCTTCACCATAACCTAAGAATGGTTTAGGTATTTTTAAAGCAGCCATCATTTTATTTTTTACATATTCGATATCTTCAGTACCAGTCCAAGTCATACCTGGTAATGTATCTATTTGTGTTGACGACTGTCCTCCACGTACTGGTAAAAAATAATCTTCAAGCATATTATTAAGATTAAACTTAAGATTATAATTTCCGGTATTTTGATCTACATGTGGTATTTTTTTCATCTTATCGATGATTTGTTGCATAAATGTGTCTACTTCATTTGGAGGAATATTTCCAATGTCAACTTTAAAAATACGTTTTTCCGGAGCTCGCATTATTCTGTGAATAAGCATTGCATCTTCTAACATTGTTAATTTCTGGAATTCTTGTCTCGCTCCTTCTAGCATTGAACGACCATATGGTAAGAAATTCGAATCAGATAATAATCTAAAGTGAGCGATCTCAAAAACATCATACCACTCTTCGTGAGTTGATAAGTGTTTAAATTTTATTTCATATTCGCCAGTATCACTATTATATTCTTCATATCGTTCAATCTCATAACTAGAAAGTGGTCTAGCATTAATTACTCCTAACTCATCAGCAATATCCAATTTTAAAAAGAAATCGCCATACTTTGTTACGTTACGAATCCATGACCACATATTGAAATCGATATTCAATATATCATAGAATAGATTATAAAGTATTTTTTGTATTTTACTATCATTAGTTTTAATAGTTAATATATCACCAAATTGATCTTCTAATGTAGACTCATCTGAATATATGTCTAATGCTGAATGGATAATTGGATCTTTATCCATCATTTCGTAATCAGTATATAACTGCATACGATTTTGATGCATATAATAATTAGAATCATATCCACCATTCATTCCGCCAATCTTATGTCGATTAGCACCATGTAATCTTGTATACCTATCAGAAATTTTACTCTTTGCTAAATTTCCGTCTGATTGTAATCTATTAGTATCAAGTACACGTAGTTTGTTGTTTCCAACATTCTTTACAATTATATTTGTACTGAATAGATTTCTTAACCGTTTTCTTAAAGAAGCCATATGGTATTTTCTTTTATTATAAATATAAGTACTTTAAGATCCAAGCAATTTTTACAATAACCAAGTTAATCCTTCGTCAGATTTACCATTATTCCAATCCCAACCGGAGTCTCTAGGTTTATTTTTACCTGTATAAATAACACTATCTGTTTTTTGAAATTGTGATAATGCTCGCTTGTTTAGATCAATTCCTTGTTGTCGTAATTTTAATGATGTGTCACGCAACCATAACCCGATACAAAATGCCATAGTTAAATCATCATTATAACCGCTCTGTGCTTGAGCTTTCCCATTTAACCAATGAAAGACAAATAGTTCTTGTATGAGCCGCTTACTCCGTATTATTGGAGTTTTTTCTCGCATATACATTTCTAATGCTGATATCATTAATGGCCGTGTTCTACTAGTAGTAGATACACCAGGTACCATTTTTGATTTGTCTTTCATATCATATCCTTTTTGTAGTTGGACATCTACATCGACATAACCATCATCTTTATATGTGTAAAATAAATTTTCGTAATTTCTATCTAGTGCTGGTTGAATTGCAGCCCAACCTATATTAGCATTTTCAATTGCCAGTAATGCGTTATTCCATTCGGTAGCAACTGTAACTAACATGTTTCCAAAATCTTTTGGAGGCAATTTACCTTTATATTCAGCTACTTGAGTTATTGTTTCTACTTCAATTACATGAAACGTGGACCAGTCAGCACTATCACCACGAGCGACATCTGCAATTACCATATAATTTTTTGAGTAGTCAGGATATTCCCAAACCCAATAACCATGATCATGTCCTCGCTTTTCTATAGGATCAGTGCATGTAGATTCATATTCGGCTAATATATTACCATCAATTACAGTGTGTCCCGAACTAACAAAATCACAATCACACTCTTGAGCTGCTCCACGTTCTCCTAATAATTGTGTTTGTCTATCTCTCCATTCTTGATCACGATCTGGATGTACCGTCCAATGTAACTTTATATTGTTCCATTCTGTTTGTGGATTTGTTTCTCCATCAACCCATGTTTTATGAAACCAGTTACCTATACCATTAGGAGTAGATAATACAATAGCCCCACCACCAGTTGATAGTGTTGCTTGAGATGCTATCCATATTTCTTCAATATTTCGAATAAACGCAGCTTCATCTATTATTAATAGTGATAACGCTTCTGAACGTGCGCCTGTTGTCGCAGAAGAAACTGCTTTTATTTGTGATCCGTTTTTAAATTTTAACGATAATTTATTGTCAGCTTCAATAGTTCCTTTTAGCCAACTAGGTAAATTGTCATGCATTACTCTAACTTTAGTTACAAGATTTTTTGCTACTTCTTGTGTAGTTGCAATAACTAACACGTTGAAGTCTTCTTGAAATAACATGCTCCATAGTGCAAATCCAGCAGATAGAGTTGATATACCTAACTGCCTAGATTTTAGAATAACACTGTATCTATTGTTTTGTAAATTGGTTAATGAATCTTCCTGAAACGGATATAAATTAAATTTAATTTTTCCGCGTTTAGGATGTTGTATATAACAATATTGCCGCATAAAAAATACTGGATCTGCAGCACACATTTGATATTGTTGCTGTATTATTTGTTTTATGTTAGGCTGTGACATTATTGAATTACTCCTACAATAAATTTGCCAGTTAGTATTGTTGTGAGAATGCCGGCGCCGAACCAAACAACTTTATTATTATACCATTTAGGCTGTAACTTTTTTTGTTGTTCGATATATAAATTTATGTTAGTTTCTAATAAATCAATTTGTTGCTGTTTATATACCAATTGTAATGAATCTAATTTAATTAGTTCATCTTGTTTATCTATAACAGCTGTTTGTTGATTTATTAGTTGATTATTAACTGAATCTTTATAATATAAATCATCTAAAGTTTCTGATATATCATGTATTTGTTGTTCTGTAAAACACGTGTCAACTACTGTTTGACCGAACCCAACTATTGGAAATAATAGTATCAGTATTAATTGTTTCATCATTTTCTCTTAGTTTTTGAAACAATATTATGTTTTGCTTGTGCTGTGGTTTTCTTTGGACGACCAGGACGACGTTTTGCTGTTTTAGTAGCTTTTGTGTTTTTAACAGTTTCTTTTAATTCTGTCAATTCTTTTTTTACTTGTCGTTTTTGTGTTTTAACTTGATCTTCTTTACCTTTAACACGTTCAATTTTTTTTGTATTATCGTCAATCTTTTCTTGTATTTTTTCTACTGTTTTTCGATTACGTGATTTTCCAATTGCTGCAATTAGAGCTAATAATCCTATAATTCCACCAATGATCCATTTACCATATGATTTAATAGTGTTCCAAATTTTCATTTTGTTTCTCCTGTAACTGTTTTTTTTAATTTATTTAAAAAGTCTATTTTATATGACTCAAATCCTTTTGTGATTTTTTCTTCGAATTCTTCTGGTGTCATTTGTGCAGCCCATGTTTCAGTTTCTCCTTCACTGTTAATAACTAGTTTAGATGCTTTAGTATATGCCTCTCTTAACATATCAACATCTTGTTCTGCTTTCTTTAACCATGCTAATGCATTAGCTTCTATTTTTTTATTAGCATATTCTTCAAATTTACCCGTTTTCTTAAGTTCATGCTCCATATCAATAACACAGTCAAAACACATTCCGTGGATTGCTCTCATTTTTTGATTAAGATAATAGTTAGGATCACAAGTACATGTCTCTTTTGGACATTTAGCATATGATCTTAATTCTTCTCGAACTTCACTAAGTACTTCTGAATTTTTTGGTTTTCTTGTTCTGAATCCATCAAATTGTTCTATTATAGTAATATTACCATTAGCATCAACATCTTCCCAGATATCTCCAATTTCATGATGTTCATTTCTTTTTTTCGTTGCCTCAGCATCACTAAATCCAACAGTTTTTTTTGTTTGGAATTTGTGAGTACCGTCAATCATTTGTTGAACGGCTTTGATGTTTTGTAACTTGTTTGTTTTTGCCATAACCTTTTATGTTTAATTTTCAGTATAATCGTCTGATGGAGATGGAGATGGTAATTTAATATCCGCATTTCTCATTGCTGTTGCGATTGCTTTTTTAAATTCTTTAGACTTTTTTGCAGTCATACCTTTCATTAAATCTTTAATTGGTTGTACAACGTCTGGTGCAACTTCGATTGGAGTAGCGTTTGCTAATTTTGATTTTATATCGGCTACAAATGCATCAACTGATGCTTTCATTTTATTAAATGTTTCAGTGGATGATGTATCAGATGTAGTTTCAGCAGTATCAGTTGATGTTGGGGTTGGTGATGGTGATGGACTAGGTGAACTAGAACCACCGCCTCCCGAAAATGATGTTGGTGCTGGTGATGATATATCAGAGTCAATTGCTGCTTCTGCATCTGCTTCTACTTCTGTTTCTGGTACATCTACGTCTGCCTCTGTATCTGGAGTATCAACGTCTGCCTCTGTATCTGGAGTATCAACGTCTGCCTCTGCCGGCTCTGGTGTATCTATATCTGTTTCGTCTTCCTGTTCGAATACATAATTTTCTCTTAATATTTTAGCAATTTTATTTCTAACATATTTTCTAATTACTTGCTCTTTTTGCTCTTCAGATAATTTTGATATTGACTCTTTAAGAGTTTCTTCATTTTCTGGTTTTACTAATGAGTTAGTAATAGCTACATGATCGATTCGTTCTAATTTTTTAATATATTCTTCAGTTCCTGCTAATTGCATTTTTTTAAATACTTTTCGAGCATGTTCTGGAGAATATTCTCCTTCTTCAACTTTTTTATAAATGTGGTCTACAATTTTAGGAACCATATTTTCAACGTCATCTAAAACATCAGTAGCATATTTTCTTACTACTAATGGCTGTACTCCTTTTGATAAGTTAGGAACCATGCCATGAGCTTCCTCACCGGTATAATCTTTAATATCTTTACGAGTATTTGGTTTTGTTGATTTTTCTAAATCTTTTGGTGATTTATACTTTGTTTTATGTTTTTCTGCCATTGTGTTATCCGTTTATTTAATATAAATATTACCTTGCGTATTTTAACACTCCTAGTATCTGATTAACTGGAGCAAATGAGCCTGTTAGTTTATACGTGTTACCTCCATATGTGAATACTATGCCTTCAATTGGAACTATAGTATCGAAGCCTCCAATTTGTTCTATTTTCTTAAGCTCAGTTTCTAATTTGTTAATAGTTTCAATATTATCTGATGTTTGTAATTGTTTAGTTAAGTTTGCTATACTTCGTTTTATATCTTGAACTGCTGCATTTGGATTTGCTGCAAGATAGTTTTTAATGTTTTTTAATACAACAGCTCCAAGTCTCAAAAATATAGATTCAAATGGTTGTATATTTTGTTTACGATATAATTTAAAATCTTTTTTATCAAATGCAGAAACCCACTCAGCAAATTGATCGTTGTCAACCAATTTTTTAATTTTAGTAATACTAGTAGATTTATCTCCAAATGCCCATCGGTATGTTAATAACTCTATTATTTCATCGGTTATATCATATCCTAGTTGATCTGCCTTTTCTTGTATTATATTTTTCCACCATGCTTTATGATATTCAGAAACGGTATCTGTTTCTTTTAGTCCGAATTGATTTCGTAAACTATCAATTTCAGCAAAGAATGCATTTTGTTTATCTTCGAAATCTTCAATTTGTCCTAGCTTCATTTTATTAGGAGGTATAAATGAAAATGTCTTTTGTAAATGCGCATTTGCATCTTGAATTACTTTTTGTAATGTAGTACCACCAGTTAAGTCTGTCTGCACAACTTTTCCTGATTCATCATATTCTACTAAATTATGAAATTGTAATACTGCAGTTTCATATGCAATAATATTTTTAGTAGCTGGGTAAATAATTTCCATGTTAGCAAAAACCCGTCCGTTTTTAAATATAGACTGCAATGTGCGTGGTGATAATTTACTTAAAGCACTTGTTAAGTCTGCAGCTGTTTCGGTATATGCTTCTACTACCGATTTATATCCTTCTGCGGCATCTACACCACTTTCATCAACTATTTTCTGATATTTTTCTTCGAAGCTAGCAATAATTTCTGATGTTGTCATTGGGTTTCTAATTGTTTTCACCCCACGAGCAAATCCAGGTTCTCCATTTTTCCATGTTACTTGAATATTCTGACCATCAGTCTTTTCTGTTACTTCTTGTTCTATGTCTAAACGTCCTTCTAATGCTCTAGAAACAATTTCTTTCATATCATTGAAAGTTAAACCATAAGCATCATATGGATGATTCATATGACCTCCAGCACCACCTTCAGTTATTAAAGATTCTTTTATAGGAGCACCAAATACCGTTTTACTAAAATTATTAAAGTCATAAACAAATTCTTTTCCTCTACTCTTATCCAGAAACTTTTTTAATTTCTTTATTTTTTTGTCATGAGCTTTAGCCATTTTAGGAGTTTGATATCCTTCAATCACTTCATCTATATCTTCAGATAATTGTTGTCTCCACCAAGTCTTACTAAATACTGATTCTTGTACTCCAGTTAACATTTGCCAAATATTTTTAACGATTGCTTCTTTAGTACCTGGATATGATGCTGCAAATGTTTCATAATCTTTTTCTGCAATTGCTTTTCTTACTGTGCTAGCAGAAATAGGTGTTCCGTCTGCGTATGCTAATGGATCTACATCAATTTCGAGTGGATTAACTTTGATGCCTGCAGGCATTTTTCTACCGCCTTTATCTCCAACTGTTTTGTATTTTTCCACGTTGCTTCCAAAACTCATGGTGCGAGCATAATCATCGCCTTTTTTAGATGCAGCCATTGCATATGTTCCGTTGTCCGTTTCTGGTAATGCAAATAAGTATTCATATGCAGCCATAATTGGAGAATTGTAATCAGTGGGTTGCATTACAATTTTTGGATTACTATTAATTAGATTGAAGATTTCAGCAGTATCTTTTCTACTAACACTGTCTCGTTCTTTTGGTCCAATCAACATTATTACTCGTTCTACATTAGAAGATTGAGCATATCGATTTGCTAATGCTAAATGGGCTCCGGTTAGTGGTTTGAACCCGCCTGGAAAAAGTACTATAGTTTTATTCATCTTATATAAATATTTGTTAGTTTAATTCTATGCAGGAGCTACCGGGAATGCTGGAGCTGATATTGCACCTCCTACTAAACGACTACTCCTATACACAAAATTTTTAGCTTTAACGGTGGAAGTACCAAATCCTGTGCCTCCTATTTGTGCTAATATGTATATTCTAACATAATGTCCTTGATAATCACTTAACGCACTACCTTCGACTATTTCTAATGTTATACCAGATGATGCTTCTGTACCAGAAGCTATTCCCGTTAAAGCATTTGATGTTTTCAAAAGATCCGGAGAACTCCATGAGTCATAATTTGTACCAGATCCATCTGATATTGACGATGTGTAACTGGCTGATTGTATATATGACGCAAATTGTAAACTTTTAGTACCAGTGCCATTATGATCATAAAATACCATTGCAGAAAGTTGTATATTTGTTTCACCAGGCAATATAAATGTTTCAAATATCGACGCAGTAACTGGCGTACCTCCGGATGTTCCTATATCACCAGTATGTGTGAATTCATCTCTATCATGATATATTACACGTCCTATATTAAATCCATCTACATATTCATTATTAGTATCAAATAATACAATATCACCAATTTGTGCAACAAATGATGATGCAGTCACATCTCCGTTTGCTTGTAATACAAAGTTACTAGACGATATTTCTAATAATCCATCACTACCACTTATAAATGATGAGCTAGGATTTCCAAAAAAGAATTTATCGGTGCGAACATCTATTTCTGAGTCTGAAGTTGAATATCGAAAATAACTAGAAGTATTTGCATATAACTCTAAACCTACTCCACTATATGGACTGCCCTTCGAAGTTTGGCCAGCAAGAGCACTACCGCTCCAAAGCAAAAATCCAGGAAATCCAGAATCAAATCCTTGATATCCCAATGATCTAATAAATCCAGTACTAGTATCACCTGTTATTGCTACTCCACTATTGAGTGAATTTGCCACATATAAAGATCCAGTAAGCATTGAAAAATCACCATCAACATATCTATTACCACCTTCCCAATCTTTGTCATACACATATGTTACATGATTACTTGCAACACCATCAACATTATAATATTCTACCTTAAATGATATCTGATTGTCTATTTTATGTGTTGTTTCTACAAATGTTTTGATTCTAGTATAATTGGGAGTATAACCAACATCATTATCTGTTGTTGTTTTTACATCCGATATTTGCCATTGGCCAGATTCTACTACAAATATTAATGCACCGTGGCCAGCATTATCAGTTTCAAAATTAAACACAACATCATCAAATCTTTGTGAATCTGCAGTTACTCGTAGTTCTCCAATTCGTTTACCCAATGTTACTGGTAATTCCTGATTAAATAAATCTGTCGTATCAAAATCAAATGCACTACCGGACATATAAACACTAATAACCGGATCATTGTTATTGCTAACACTACTACGTGTTCCTAATGCATCAAATGTTACCTTATATGAACTAGTTGCAATAAATACTCCATTATATGCATTTTGTGTTTGAAATGTTAAAACACTGTTATTTGCTGTTATATCAGTAGCACTATCTATTAATACGGCTCTACCCAATGATGCTGTTGTCCATGTTAATGTTGGAGCGGTGCTTTCTATATTGCCTTGATATGAATGACCTTCCCAATATGTGTCAATCGTGCTCTGTGTTACAAATGTTCCTATACTAACGTCTGGTAATAGAGATGATGTGCTAGGCACAAATATTTCTGTTTCTTCTAATTCAACATCATTAATAAGATCCCATGTTCCTACAGTTCCTTTATTATTAGTATATATTTTTATGCGACTAATGTCACCAGTTGCTGGTTCTAAACCTTCTATTTGAATATATGCAAAGGATTGTGAATTTTCAGTTTCAACATATGTTGGAGTTGCTTCATATGATATAGAATATGCAGATGCATCAAATGAATTATATGTATGCGGAAAAATACTTTGGCTACTATACACTGTATATTCTTGATCTAACAATGCTGTAGTCGGAGTTAATATCTTTTTTATTGTTGATGTATATGCCGTTGTACTAATCGGATACGCTGGTGTAGGGGTTGGATTTGTTGGTGTTGAAACTGTAAGTGTTCCATTTTGCATATCAGACTCTAATTCTCCGCCAATTAATTCTATTGCTGGTTGATTATTCAGTGAAAAGAATTTTACTTGTCCGGTATTATATGTTGGAAATTGTGTTGTTGCATATTGTCTATCCAACTGCACTCCAATTTGCTCTTTAACGATAACTGTTGGTAATCGGTCAAATATAATTTCAGAAACATTAGCAACCATCGGATTAACTGGTACGGTACGTGACCATCTAACATTGACTTTGTTTTGCCAATCCGGTGGTGTTGGATTATTTTCTATGGTGGCAGCATCAGCTACTAATGTAATGGTACAATCACCAGGAGAGGTATCTTCATAAATATAAATTGCAATAACACGACTCTTATCTTCATCAATATAATCAACAACTTCAGAATATATAGGATCACCGTTATAATCTAAAACTTCAAACCCTAATGAACCACCGGTGCTTAAATTAGTTGGATGGCCTCGTAATTTAAATAAATTTTTACCAGCAGTTAATCTAGTTGGAAATTCTGATATTTGAAAGTATTCTGGAGATGTTAATGATTTATCTTCATACAAAACCGGTATAAATTCTAAACCTTGATATACAGCTTCTTTACGTTCCATTGATAATTTACACTTTATATATAAATATCAAATGTGTAGAATCTGGCTATATCCGTCAGTTTTGTTTACTTCAATTAGGTTGTCTACCATATCACGCATAGTATCAACGTGTGATATAATAATTGAAAAATCAAATTTAGTTCTAAAATAATCAAATAGATTTGCAACTGATGCAATATGCTCGGCATCTAAACTTCCCCAACCTTCGTCGATTGCAATAAAATTAGGTCTAGGTAATGCAGACACATTGATAAGTGCAATTCTAATTGCTAAACTAGATATAAATCGCTCCATACCACTCGTTAATTCTAATGGCCAATAGTTATCTTCATCATATATAATATATCCGTTAATATTTTTACCATCAGTATTCATAACCATATTAAAATCAACTACTTGATTTAAAACATTATTTATTTCAGTTTCAATTTTTGGTATTGCTTTGGATATTAAGTCATATGGAATACCATCACGTTTTACAGATTTCAAATAGTATTCATATGCTTTATATTCAATTTCTAATTGTCGGTATATTTCTAATTGTTCTAATGCAGTTTTTCTTTTTGTTTTAGCTACCTCAATTTCTCCATGATTCGTTTTTATCTGATCTTGTAATTTTTTAATCTTTTTTGTTACATTGTCAATTTCGGACTTACATGTAGTAATTTTATTATCTATTTCAATATTATGTTGTATAGCAGACTCATTACGTTTAAATAGCTCTTGTCGTTCTATGTTATTTTCTAATTCTGATTCTTTTGTTTGAAGATCATTTTCATGAATTTGAAGTTGTAGTTCATGTAGTTCTATTTTATTTTTATATAACTCAATATTATCAATCGAATTATTATAATTTGTAAGATCAGTTTTAGCTACAGTTAACTTGTCTATTATTGTATTTTTTGCATCAATATTATTCTGAATATTATTTAATATTTCTCTATCTTGATTAATCTCGTTCTTTGCTTGTATTGCGTCTTGCACAAAAACGTTAGAGACACAGTATTTACAATCTGGATCATATTCGTGTGTTTCGAGATGTTCAATTTTTGTTTGCTTATCATTTACAATCCTTTGTTGTTTTTTCAGATCATCTTGTAAATCATCCAATTGGAATTCAGTGTCTGTTAATTGCTGAACTTTATCTTTTAAGTCTTGTACATTATAATTTTGTGTTTTAACTGTTTCAGATATTTTATCAATTTTGTCTTGATATTTTGTTATTATTTGTTCAGTTTCGTCAATTGTTGTTTGTAATGTTTCTATTTTATCTATTAAATCAGTTTCTGTTTCTTGTAATATACTAATATCATCGCCTTCATAACTAGTAGGTTGTTTAGTTTCTATTAATTGCAATATATCTTCTTGCAGTTTATTTCTTAAATCCTGATTTGTTGATTCTTTTTTATTTGTATCTTTTATTAGTTTGCTATTATCTTTAATAACAATGTCAGCTGATGTAATAGTTTCAGCAAAATCTGTTTTCTTGAATGCTTTTAATCTACCAGCCGTTTCTTTAATTTCATCAGTAGCTAAATGATATAATTGTTCAAATACTGTTATATCTAAAAACTGTGATAATAGATCTTTTCTTTCTCGTTGTGATTTTTCTATAAAGTTATTATTATCTGCTTGCAAAGAAAATGCAGTTAATATAAAATCATTATATGTTCCCAGATAACGGCGAATACTTTTATTAGTATCACTACGTTCATCACCATTTAAGTTTTCAGTTTCGGTATAAAAATTAACATCTACTTTAACATGATTATCTTTCTTTTTATTACCAACACGTTCAATAGTATATAACACATCATTCATTTTAAATTTAAAAGTACCTTTAAACGAACTTTGTTTATTATTCAATACTTCATGTGCTTTACTAGTTTTACTACATTTATCAAATATAGTATATGTTATTGCGTCTAATAAAGATGATTTACCACTAGTATTTGATGCAAATAAACCACAGACATCACTCATTTTATTAAAATCAATTCGATTACCTTTTCCATATGAAAACATATTTTCGAATTCAAATGAAACCGGATGCCATGTTATATGCCTTACAGATTCTACGGCAGGTAATTTTGAATTAATGGATCTGTTAATATGTCGTATTGCGTCTAATTCGTCTGGAGTAGCTGTTGGGAACTTAACGTTAATAAAATCAGTTAATAATGTATTTTGATACTCAACATCTCGGACATTGCCAATTGTAATTGAATTTGCATTTGTTTCGTGTTTTGCTGCAATTGTTCTTTGTATTGTTATGTCTTGTACATTATATTTTTTACGTATTGCCGTAACAAGTTTTTTCATATCAGCCGCACTAGTTTCGTTAAACTTGATTCTGATACGAGGTTTATTGGGCATACGATGTGGCGACTTAATTATATTAGGTCCATCGGTTTCTATGGTAACATATCCATAGTCATTATGTATTTCTACAAAATCAGCCTTTTGAGTTTTAACGTCCCAAATTAATATTCCATGATCTAATGCTTCTCCATGATTTTGTTGTATCAATGATCCAGGATATGCAATAGTGTCTGTTAAGAATTGAGCTGGTTTATGTATATCGCCTAACAATGTCATATCATGACCATTAAATAATTCAGTAGTTACATGTTCATTTGATATTTCATAACCAATGTCAGTTTTTGCATTATGAACTGCACCATGATGTAATGCAATCTTTATGTTGTCAGTTTCAATGTCATTACCATTAACATATTGTGCTGGTTCTACATCTACTGCCATATGATTCCATGTTATGCCAGCAAAATCAAATACACCATTATCTTTAATAAAAACAATATTATCATTTTTTATCATATCTAATACCGGAGACAATGCATCTTCACGATATAGATTGTTTAAGTTCATGTCATGGTTACCTAAAATTACAATTGTAGGAATATTAAATCCACGAAAAAAGTCAGTAAGCATTCGTATCAATTCAGGCGACATATCCAATTTGCTATGCACAATATCCCCAGTAACCACTGCAATACTATTTTGTGTTTTAGTTTGATTAATGTGATTAAACATGTTTTCAAAAACGTGTCTATATTCCCGATGCCTTTTTAACGTACGAATATGAACATCAGAAATATGATAAATTTTATCAGCATTCTGTATTTTACTTGGTATTTTTGTTATTTCCATAATAATCCCATTTGGAGTTGCATTAGTTTTTCAAATGTCATGACTCCGGTATTTTCAATAATTTCAGTGATGCGATGGAATCCTAAATCCGATGCATCTTGTTCTTTCAGTTCTATAAAGTATACATTTAATCCTTCGCCCATAAATTTTTCTGCGATTGATAATGCATTTCGAATTGCGTCTTCATCTAAACATATGTAAATGTCTTTAACCCGCTTTTCAATAATTTTCTTTTGCAAATTTGGTTGAATTATTTTACCAAATAATGGTATTGCATTTCTTTTGATTGCAATTGCATCAAACGATCCTTCACATAATATAATTGGCTCTTCCCAATTAATAGTTAAATCAAATCCAATAATGTCTTTTGATATTTTAGGATTTTTATGTTTGTATTTATCTGCTTTATAATAAGCTCTACTTACAAAATAATTTAATTGACCTGTACAGTCATAACTAGGAATAATAATTTTGCCGCTATATTCTCCAGATTCACAATATCCAATTCTATATTTTAATATATCAAATATTGTTACTCCTCGTTTTTTAAGATATGACATCGCATTTCTAAAATCTGGAGTTTTCTTTGGTTTCCATAATGGTCTATAATCTTCTGGTAATGCAATTACCTCAACAACTTTCTCTTCTGTATCAAAATTCTTGTATTTTGCTGATTGTATTATTTTAGATAATTGTTCGAAATATTGTTTACCCAAGTTCATTTGTTTGAATAAACTATTGATACTTCTTCCCTTTTTATCAGATATCCAACAATGCCAAGCATTTTGACCGTCACTCGTTGTGTTGATGTCTATTTCTAATTTAGGTTTATAATGTGAAGTAAATGGAGAGAAGAATGCAACGTTATTACCTGATGTTGATTTACCTTTTCCTAGTACTGATTCTAGTAATTGTAATAACTTGAGATTTTGCATATAATATATAATAGAAAATTACTGTAATATATCCAATTAATTATTATTATATATATTATATATTAATATTGGTTAGACACATACACTCCATTTCTGGTCTAACGATCGATCCAAGACTGAATCAATCATTTTAAATAATTAACATCATTTTAATGAATATATTATTTTTTTTTCACAAATCAAACCTTATTTGAAAAAACGTTTCGGATCTTGTGCTTCTTCACCTGGTTTCAAGCATTCTTGCATCCATTCTACTGGTATTTCTTTTTTTGCTACATTAGGAATACCTAGCTTGATTGCATATGCTTCATATGTTGTTTTACTGGCTTTTGATATCTTTTGATTAGGATTTTGAAACACCATTCTTATATCAATATCTGGATTTGACTTTAATACATGTTTCATTTTTTTGCGATCAACTGCAGTCCATCGACCTTTTGTTTCAATGTACATTAATTCACCGTTCTTTTTAGTAAACACAAAATCTGGAGTATATTTATGTTTTGATTCAGGTACCGTATAATGAAGCGTTTTAGTTTCATAACAAACTTCATATGCATTAGATTTTATTTGTTCTGCTACAGTTAATTCTAATCCTGATTTATAACCGTATTTATAAGCTGCTTGTCGTTTTTTACTTCCAGCAGTATGCCAATGATTTCGTTTCATGTAACTTGTTTTCTATTATTTTTTAAAACGTGTTGTTAACAATATATAAATTGATAGTATTGGGAATATTATTGAAAATCCCCAAAACGCCATTATATTTTTTAATTGTGTCATAACCATCATGTTTTAAAAATCAGTATCTACATTAAATACTGCTCTACCTCCAGCTAAATTCCAATAATGTACCGATCGCGCGTAATTATAATAAAACATACATGGTATAGTATATGAACTTTCATCTCCTGCATAATTATAATATGCAGCGGATGTAGTTGGGTGATTTAAAGCAGTATTAGACGAGTTTGCTTTAAGAATTAAACCATTCTGAATTATTTTCCGGAACTTCTCATTTGAGATGTTTGTTACCGAATCATTTGTTCCAACATATTCCCAATCATATTCAACATTTAATGCGTCATTAGGAACATTATACATATCCATATATGGCTCTATATATTTATTATAATAATTTATTACTTTTGGTTGTATATTCGATTGAACCCATGGTTTCACTAAATCTTTCAATGCAGCTGCTTCATCATCATCAAAAGCTTTATACCCAACAAACTGACTATGATCATTGACATAGTTAATAAATTTTAATAATATATCTTCAGTCTCTGCAACAGATTGCGTATATAAGTTATCTATATCTTCCGGCGAGTCAGTCGTAGAAGTCGGAGTCGTTTTCTCCGTAGAAGTTGGAGTCGTTTTCTCCGTAGAAGTCGTAGTCGTTTTCTCCGTAGAAGATGTGCTGCTATCATTTCCCGGATACGTTTCGTCGGCCGACCTAGTCATAACTTGTTCTTTAAGTAAATGTTCTTGTAATAAATCTTTAAGTTTTATATTCATGCCGGTTCCTTTAAAATAATTTGTCGATTCATTTGTAATAGATTTTGCGTTTAATGATAACAACAATTCGCCTCGTAATGAATTAAGTACTAGTTTTTTCCTGCCTTTGTTCCAATCGTCAAGTAAATTTAATCTCCACAACAGTTTCTTTGTTTTGGGGCCGAAAACTCCTCCAAACTCATATTTGCCGGAAGTTCTAAAAAGTCTCAGTTTTGCAAAATTTGCAAATTCGGGATTCGAAGCTGGTGCTAATTTTAGCCCAACCTGATATAGTAATTCTTGAAATGCTTTCTGCTCCTGAGTTCCTTTTGGTTTGTCTGTACCTACCTGGCTAACATCAATATTCTCAGAATTGGCTAATGCTGATCGAATTGCTGACACCTGTTTCTTAGCTTCAGCATCTGCCTTCGCTTTTGCTTCAGCATCTGCCTTCGCTTTTGCTTCAGCATCTGCTTTTTCTTTAGCTTCTGCTTCTGCTTTTTTCTTTTCAACGGCATCTTGAATATTTTGAAAATCATTAATATCTATAATAGGAGCTTTATCCGTTCCCCCAATTCTAAACTTATTTAAAATTTCAATGTCCGATTCGGTTTGTCGTATTATATATATCGGGAAATACATTACAGCTTTATTAGTTCCTTCTTTTTCTTTGTAATCTTCTCCAATAACATAAAAATATTCACCTCTAGAATATATCGAATTATCACCATATATTGATATTCTAGGTAATACCGATGCAACTTTTTGTTTATCAATTGGAGATTCTTTTTTACCAAAAACATAATAAAGTAAAAATGAAATTGCTTTTAATTGTTTAGCTTTCTGATTAACAGCATCAGTTGATACCGTTTGACCAATAGTTCCGGGTTTACTTTTTCTTGCTTGTTCTAATACTATTTTTTCGAATCGTTTCATTTATTATTATCCATTTTATATAAATATGTTTTTGTATAATTTACCAGTCTATTAAAACTAAACGACCCTGCCAACGCATTATATTATCGGTTTTAAAGTCTAAATCTAAATCTAGGTCCATTATACCCATTTTATTAATATCTCGTTGTAACGCTCGTAAAAAGGATATTAATTCAGGGTCTACGTCTCGTGCTCCGTCTGCATTAATATAATCAAACACTGAAGCTTCGCCTCCTATTTCACGAGCATACTCTTTATATGAATTCATGAACAAGTCAATATTATTTACATCATTATTATTTAATGAGCTTGCTTTAGACATTATGTATAATTGTTTAACATCATCAACATAGTATATTGGTATAAATGTGCTAAATTCACTAGCACGTCCCACAATAACCGTAGCAACATCAAACTCATCAGATTCATTAGTTATTTTAAAAAGTTTGTCTTCACCGTCAATTTCATAGACTCGGCCATTATCTCCTTGATCAAAAAATCGATATTCATTGTTATTAATTTTACTTAATAATCTTTGCAAATCTTCATCTTTTAATTCTAATAATATGTTTTTTAATCGTATCATTTTATTATGTTCTTGTCTAAATCAATTCGTATCAAGAAATTAACATCAACGTCATTTCTTTTTTTAATTGGTTGTGCTAATTTACCAATTGCTAATAATTGTCCTTCTGCATTATATAATCCAATACTTGTTATATATGGAGAAAAATCACTACCAGAAACAAATCCTCGATATGTTTGATTATCATCTTTAGTTAGCGTAACATTAGTAGACATATTAAAATCACCTTGATCTAATTTTGCAGTTACGCCTAATTCATGAATTGTTACTGTGCTTTTATATGAAGCAGTAAACGGATAATTTAATATGTTTTGATATCGATAATCTATTGTGGATATTACTCCTAAACCTTGTTTTTCAAAAATATTACCAACTACTGGTGTTTGTGAAAATGTACCGCCTTCTGTTCGATCTGCTAAATACCCAACCTCTGTTGCTGTTAATGCTTTATTGTATATTCGAATTTCATCTAATTGTCCTTGCAAATTAGAATCAGCAACACCATAACCACCAATACTTAGATTTTCTAAATTATCAATTCTAGAACTAGCACTAAGTGGATGATTACTATTATTAAACAATGAATTTGTTTCTGACGCATGAAGTGTACCATCGACATACATTTGAATTGAACTACCTGTTTTCTGACAAACAACATGAGTCCATGACGATGAGACATCTGCTGAACTAGTTATCATTGATCTGAATATTGGAGATCCTTGTGCGCTAAATTCAATTTGATTGCTTCCACTTAATTCAATTCTAAATGGATATTGTGGAGTTATAGAGCTAGTCGCTTTTGTAATTATTAATTGATTGTCGGCACCGGTATTAGATCCACTAATGAACATGGAAATTGCATAGTCTGAATCTCTATCATATTCTCCAGCAAGATCAGTTTCTATATATCCATCACCATTAAACTTTGCAGCTAATCCCATTGGCAATGTATCACCATTAGATGCAACAACTCCATCAACATATGTTATTCCGCTAGACTCATAATTAATACGAGTAGTATCAAAATATTCATTGAACCCCTCATACAGTTTCAATTGGTCGATAATTGATGTGGTGTCAAATGTGCTATCATTTATATTACCATATCGATCTGAAGTAAATGATGCCGTATTTGGCACTGTTAATTCAAATGATGCTAATTTTATACCTTCGCCTATTTTAAGTTGTGGAAATGAAAATATACTAGCAGTTTCATATAAGAATTTTTTAGTTAAATTTAAATTGGTTTGACCAAAATTATAATACGGTTGATTTTTATTCTTATAAAATAAATGATTAACTGAGAAATAAGTAACACTTTGTAAACTGCCGTCAATATTTGATGCGTCATTATATACCAACGTCGTTTCCAATGCTGGTAAATATGTTGGATCGATATAAACTCCTTGTAGTGGTAACATACTACTAGTAGCACTTCCACTATAAACAGTAAATGTTTTATGTGCTTGAAATGGATTAATCTGAATATCTGTTGAATCTATTTTTTTAAATACGGTTGGGTACAATCCCTCAGATATATCTTCATTGTTTATTTGCGTTTCCGACATAATAGTAAAACCTCGTTACATTTAATATAAATATAACGAGGCTAAAATACGTATTGAAATATTAAAAATCTAATTTTACTCTAATCAATGCTTCACTCTGGAATGATTTCAATAATGGCTTAGATAATTTAGACACTGCTAATAATTCTTGAGCGTCATTATATAATCCAACGGTTGTAATATACGTTTTTGGATCACCAATAAATGTGCTCTGAGCAATTTGACCATCACTACCAGTTATATATGACGGATTATTTGAGAAATTATAATCTGCATTTTTTATTCTTACAAAATAATGTGTACTAGTTACTTTTTCAGAATTTCTTGCTAAGAATCCATATGGATCACTAGTTGCTGGATTTGTTATTAAAGAAGATCCTGATACTGAATGGAATAAACGGAAATGATTATTTCCTTCCGAACTAGATCCGGTGTTAGTCTGATAATTTAATTGTTGATCTAACATTTTACCGTCTAATATCAATGTACCAAAGTCAGGATAAACTAATCCATAATAAATTGGGCTAGTAGAATTATAAACTCCGCCATCAATCGATCCTGATACAATATTATAAACACGTCCTGAATCTCCAACCGTTGCATTAGCAATACTCGAATCATCAATCAAAGAAACAACTACACTACTACTAACTGCTACATTACTACCAGTTGCATTAGAATCTAATGAAGCTGACATATATCGCAACGGTAATTCAAAATTACCAGCATCTAAACGTTCTTTCAATCGATTACGTTTAAAATTAAGAACATATATAGAATCAGTACTTCCAGAACCAGCAGTGGTAAATCTAGAATCAGTCGGATTTAATAAAAGTTGACGGTATTGCGAATAAATTGCTTTAGATGGAGAATCATTAAGTTGACCTTGTGAATTCGACCCACTTCCTAATGCATTACCATATGCCGCAGCAAACTGAACTGCAGAACCATCTAAACTTGGATTTCCGTCTAATATATCAACATAATATCTACGTTGTGATTCTGTTTGTGTTGATGATGTAAAATAAGTAGTTAAACTTGCTACATTACCACTCCACAACCCTGCAGTTACCGTTTCTGTTTGACCTTCTACAACATCAGCATTCATATCAAATTTAGTAAATGTTCTACCCGATGCAGATAGAAGTGAAATTTGTTTTTGCTCTGCAACCATTTCAGCAGCCAATTGTTGAGCCAATTGTTGTACTTGCTGATTTACTTGATTGGCATCAATATTTACTGGTTGTGCTACCGGAGTAGCTATACCTCTACCGACAGGTGCCGCGGCTCTACCGACAGGTACTATTCCTAACTTTGGCTGTTGTTTTAATTGTTTAATTGTTTTCATGTTTTCCTATTTTAAGAAGTCGCATTTGAGATAGTAGCAGTAGATGCTTTGTTTACTGTTAAGTTAATAGTAGTAGCACCACCAGTTTCATTACCAATAATTGTTATAGTTGCTGTTTTAGATTCAACTAATAATGTTTTAGCAGATATTCTAAATTCAAATCCAGAAACCGCAATACTTTGTGCGTCTTCATTATCACCAATAAATCGTGGAATGGTAGGTAACGTAGAAGATTGTAATTCTCTAGTTACTGTTAGATCTGCTATACTAGAATCTGATAATATTGCTGTATATCCTAAGTTAGAATTTCCTCCAACTAAATTAGCAGTATTTGGAGCAATTATATTATTAGTACCAGGACCTGGTAATATAATAGAAGAATTTCCAACTGAAATAATTGGTATATTTACCGTTGTCTTTGGCAATGATACTAATTTATACTTCAATGCCTGAGTTTCGTCTGGTATTGCTTCTGTAATTGGCATATTCTCTATAATCGTGCCATAATAATTTGTTCCCAGCGGATGATCTGGATTCCATAGTGAGTAATCAATTTCATCATCACCAACTGCAAATTGAGTAATATTAAATGCATTACCTCCCTTTGCTAACAACTCACGTCCTTTTAATGTAAGGATTGCATCGACAGTTACACTACTATTATTTAAATATCCCATATTAATTTACCTTTTATTTAATATAAATATATTTCAGTTAAATTTTACGTTAATATAAAACTACCTTGAGTTCCTGGTTGATTTGTATATATTAACTGATTACCGTTTGCTTGTCTAGATTCAACAACTGGTCCGCCATCTATTGTCTGTATTGATGCAATATTAAAATCCGGACTAGTTAATTTAGATCCATTATATTTTTGATTATCAATCCCAATTGGTAAATAATCTTGAACTTGAGCAAACCTTAAGGTAGACCCACTTCCATATATCCCACTGCCATATGAATATACACCATATACAGTTCCTAGTTGATTTGTTATTTGTTTGATTTCAGATAAACTAGATGATAATATTACTGGTTGTTCTGCTCTACTTCTCCAATATGGAGTAGATGAAGTTATATAAGTACTTCCCGATCTAATTAAATTTTCGTACACATATGTTGTACCACCATATTTAGACGCTACTGAAGATGTTAAATATCCTTGTAACTGATCATCGTCGATTGCAGTTAATGTATATATATCATCAGATATAATTGCATCATAGTTTTCATAATGAGCAGACGCAGTTACTTGTGTATCTGTTATAGTTGTATTATATGTGCTATTAACACGTTCAACTTTTGGTAATATAGTATCTTTACTACGTTCCAATATATTTGGTTGAACTAGTAGTCCTGTTAATTTATTTACACGAGCTGGTAATAATTGATCTAACTGTTTAAAGAATGATAAATCAAATAATGTAAATATTTTAATATATCCATTAATATCATTTCGTTGACTATACTTTTTCCAATATGTTTCTGCTTCTTGTATTAATGCTGGATATGATTTTGCATTTACACTGCCAGGATCTCCTATATAATCATCTAATGATTTAAATCCTAATTGTGCAATAATATCTTCATCAATCATTGTTTGTGGAGAAAAATATACTCCCAACTTAGCACTATCCAATGGAGCTTTATCAAATTGACTACGTTCAGCTCTTGTTTTAACATCTAAACTTCCAATTAATTCATTATCTTCTAAACGAATCTTATTATCGTCATATGTTCCAGCACCTAATGATATACCGTCATAATAATATGTTTCTTCAATTGAGTCATACGGAGTATTATTAGTCCAACTTGCAAAAGAAGCAGATATTCCAGAATTATTAGGTTCCACTCCAGTTAAACTACTAGTTGTAGCATGATTAATTTTTTGTGTTAATGGAACTCTGAAAACTAATTCATCATATGCATCTACATTTCCATCATATGCTCCTGGAGCTTTTACATGATTATTAAATGGTGAGTCTTGCAAACTAGAAGTCCATAGTCTCAATTCTTGAAGTTGTCCTAATAATCGACTACCACCTGTAGTACCACCTAACGTTAATGTTCCAGTACTGGCAAAAGAAGACGCATCTGATGCACTTACTGCAGCTACAATTTTTCCATATTTAGATTTTTTAGCTATAACTTCTAAATTAGATCCATCTTTACGCAATACTGTGCTTAACCATTCCCCATCAAATAATTCAATATCCGCAGAGCTATTACCATTAATTTGTATAGTACCCATTGTCCCAGAAGTATAATCTAATGTTACCGTATTACTTCCTATAGTAAATAAATTCATGGTACTAGGTAATAACGGATTAGTTATTACATTATCAGTACGGAATCTAAGTTCTACTGCTTCAATTGGTTGATTATAATTAACTGTTACCGTACCAGCTGTATTTGTAATTAAGTCTAATGCATAATCAAAATTTAACTTTTCATATAATGGTGCTCTGTCTAATCTAGGACCGCCGTATTCATTAATAGTCATCAATGATTGTGGAATACCATAGCATGACAATAATGCTTGTATACTTCGTTTAGTTCCTTTAGACTTTAATAATAATGGTAAATTATTTACAATTCGCCTCCATATGGTCGATGTTGACTTCTGCCCGGAAACTGATGGGTCGCCTACTGAATTAGAACCGGTAATTGGTGTACCTGTTTCTGATACCCCTAATGTGTATTCCCAAAGTTTTTGACCTTGTTGACCATTGGTTAAATTCCATCCAAATTGTTTAGCAACTGAATATAATAAATCGTCAGACATTCCTAGTTTAGGATTTTCTTCACGTTTATTTATTTTAGTCATATGATTAATATATGTATATAATATATCATAATGATGACCAAGCATATTAACAAATGTAGTTAAATCAACACTATCAGATTGTAATTGAATATGATCAGGAACTGTTCTTAATAATGAATTATCATTTAAATTGTCATACAATGAAGCAGATGCATATACTCCATCATACCATGTTTCAAATTGACTCGACGTTACTGAATATTGAGTATATGGTACAGTAGAATTAGATTTTGGTATTGGTTGTATATAACTACCGGTAACAACTGCAACATTTGCATTAATTACTGGAATGTCATAAGTAGTTAAATTAGATGAAGATTCAAAGTACAAGTAATGCTCAAAATTATCAAAACCTCCAATTAGTGATGATTTTAAATTTGCAAAATCTTGTGCATTCGTTGTAGCATTACTGCCTGATATCCCAGTTAATATTAAACTTTGTGAAGTATAATACTCAATTAATTGTAATTTATATTTAAAATTATCTAAACGCTCTGTTGCTGAACTATAAAATATAAAATTATTAAAGTCAGAATAATCAATATTCAACTTCATGCCAGACAAACTACCAGAAAAGAAACTATCAATAATTTGTTGTGATGTTGATGTTGATGATCCTAATAAGTCATTCCAATTTTGTAAACCAGTTTCAGTAGACGTATCATATGAATAATTTGCTTGCCAATTAGGACCACTTAAAACATTAAATGTTTGAGCTTCAACAATTGATTGAATATTAATATTGTCAATATAAGTTGGTTTTAATTCTTTAACTACCCAACATCTAAAATTTGTTTCAATTAATTCAGGTAATGGTTCATATAATTTGACATATAGATATTCGCCAATTACTACACTATTAACAAATTGTACACATTGATTTCTGCTAAAATTTAATAGGTATGTTTGAAAATAACCAATTGGAGACGTTTGATTAACAGTTTCTATATAATTTGCAATTTGGTTTACAAAATTAGAATCATTAACATCAATTGCTTTAAGTCGTATTTCCGTACGATCGGGAGATATTTCATCAATTCGTAAATGTTGCTGATCATATCCACCTATTAAATTTTCAAAAAAGTTAACAGCTATTTTGTAATTACCATTTGTTATTTTTAAATCTTGTAATTCTTGATAAATATCTAAAACATATGGTTGCGAATCAAAACGTTTTTCGGTGTTGCTATATGAATTAAAATATACTGGCGTATTTGGTAATGATTGACTTTTATGTTGTCCACTTATCCAAACATCACCTGAATATAAATGAAACTCTACTGTTGATTTATTAACAATATTATTATCAAAATAAACTGGGTCTACAAGCTTACTATTAATATTTTGCAACTGTGCAGTATCAATACGTTGTGCAGAAATAGGTTTCTTTGCTAATAATATTTGTTCTATATTTTTATACTGCGTTAACATATATTATTCTATAACTCCACCTCCACCAGCAACTAAATTGTCAATTGTTGCATCTAATACATAAGTCAAATCTTGTGTTCGATTACCAGAAGATACTTGCTTAAACCAAAATATCCAGTTGCCACGCGTGCCTGGTAATTCGTCCTCTGCTTCTTCTAAAGCCTGATCTAAATTGTTAAATAAGCGTTCTACTTTATTAGTTTGTAATACTGCTGGGTCTCGGTCGAACAATGTTTGTATATTACGGCGTATCAAGTCTGTCGGAACTATGTCGTTATATCGATCAAATGTCTGCTCCGGAGGCGGTGGTGCATCCGGTGCCGTAGGTGCATCCGGTGCTGTAGGTGATAAGTCGATCGGTGGTATATTAAAATCAACATCAAAATTAACATCAATGTCAACCGGATTGATTGTAATTTGAACTGGAAAACTAAAATAATTAAAACGGGTATCCAATATGTCTAACATTGGTTTAGAATCAAAATTAAAAGAATTGGTTTCGATAACCATATAAGACCCGGACTGAACTATAATGTTTCCATTTTCGTCTCTAGGAATAATATCAGTATTATTAGAAACAACAGTTAATCCATCTTTAATATACTTAGATGTTTGCTGTAACGATACTGGATCTAACTGTTTTGCTTTTAAACTTTTCATTAGCGAACTACTTTAAAATAAATTTCGTCGTCAATATACTCTTCCATAACCCCATCTTCAATTTTTAATTCTATGCGGTAATACCGTTCCGGCATAAAACTATTCATATCTACATGTATAAAATTACTTGTGCTATCGCAACTTACTTTATTATAAATATTATCAAACGGAATTATGTACTCATCTGTAGCAGCATCTCGTATTGCATAATATGTAGTAGTTGGTAAATATTTTACTGTTTTAAGTGGAAATAAATTTGAAGGAGACTTTTGTGGAAATTTATCTCGAGCATATATTCTAACTTTAGTAATCTCAGTATCTTTATATGACGGTTTAGTCTTGCTGTAAGTCAAGTATGACTCTAAGTTAACCGACGTTAATGATCCTGTTGTAAAAGTGCTGTTATCCCAGTACATCGTTAATCTAGGGACATATATAGTATGTGTTTCTCTACTAAAGAATTTAATAATACCGGTCTTAGTTCCATCAGCTTCATCTGCCTCAGAAAACTTAATTAAAAATCCATTATTATCTACAGACACATTACCACTTCCAGATATCCATGTTTTTATTGCACCTGTAACATCCATATTAATATCAGTTGGTCTATATGAAAAAGATTCATTTTCAGTTAAGCCTGGTTGATAAAAATATGATGAATCAAAAGACGATGTATTAAATACACCTGATCCAGATTGCCATAGCCAACTACCACCAAGACCACTACCAGATACATATAAACTAGGTGCACCGGTGTTAATAACTTGGCTACTTGATATCCAAGATGAACCACTTAATGTTTGTGAACCACTAGGCGAATATGACCAAGATGCGTGAGGCGTTGCCCAAGATATTCCATCTGTTGTTGCAACGGTGCTAGTAGAATAACCGGTACCATTAGTCCATGGTTGTCCCATTAATTTTGCATCTAAAGTGTAATCTGCAGGAAGATTAGTTGCATGAGTAGTAAATAATTGTAACACAAATTTACATGAATTTAAGTCTGCAGAATATTTTGTTAAAGTGTCTTGTATTTCAGACATATCAAATTTAACTACAAATCTAGATTTAACTAATGTTGCGCCATCAGTATCTAATTGCTTTCCAACTTCTAATATTTCATCTAATCCAGTATTATATGATTGAAGGCTATTTGCTTCATACATAGTAGCATCACTATCTGCATAAAATATTCTAAACATAATTAACTTCCCGAACCTGTACTAATCATTAAATAACTACCACTTCTCCAAAGTTGTCCATTTACAGATGGATCTGTTGCTGGAAGTGATGCTGTATAGATAAATGCAGTTCCTTCTGAGATAAACTTTGAAGTTACTTGCAAATATTGAATTGAACCAGATGTTGTAATTACATGCGATCCACTCGTATAAGAAGAACTAATTGAATTTTCAACATAAGAAGCAGTTTGAGCTGTAGTAACGTAACTTGCTGTCTGTGCTGTGGTAACATATGATGCTGTACTAGCTGTACCTGTTAGTGTTCCGATTAAACTACCGGTGATATTTACTGATCCAGAAAACGCAATATTTTCAACAGTATTTCCAGTTAAAACATTATATACATCAGAAACATAACTTGCTGAAATAAGGCCTCCCGCCACAATACTTGTTCTATTATTCCGTATTACGCCCATTTTATATCCTTTTAGTATAAATATAAAGATATTAAGAACTTACTACTCTTCCGCGAATATCTTGATTAGGATATTTTACTTCAAAAATACTAGGATCTAATGATGGATAAATTATTCCATTTTTTGTTGCAGGTGCAAGGTCATATACATTTCCAGAATAACCATTATTTGAATCATATATATTTCTGATCTTTGTAGATACCACAGTCTGTACTCCTTGGATGTTACCTATAATATTAGTAACTGCAGACTTTATGATAGGCTGATTAACTTGCCAACGATCTATATTAAAATAATCTTTTAAACCAGAAACACATTTTAACAATACTTCATTACTATTATAATTAGGAAGCACGGTAATTTCAAAATTAACTCCTATATTAATAATAAATGCGTCTTTTATATTTACAGCATCAGTTAAAATACGATAATGATTAAGATATGTTTTTAAATTTTCTTTAATAGCCTGATTCAATGTTACTAGTTGTTTATCTGAATTAAATCCTAAAACATACATATTCATTGCTAGCGGATTTGGAATACGCTTTTCAACTTGATCTTGTTGTAATATCTGATCATCTGGTACAATATATGCTTTTGCTACACTACCAAATTTTGCTGGCATCGAATAACATCTAATTATATAATCTTCTCTTGTTACTAAACGATTCTGTGTTGCAAAATTAGCTAATGCATTATTTTTTATGTCTTGAAGTGTGTCTTGATTCTTAGCACCTGTTGCTGGAAACGGATTATTTACAGCTACAGACGATTTAACAAAATTAACTATACCTGCATTATTTGTATTATTAATATCGTCTTCGAATTCTATAAAATCTACTAAAGTCAATACATTTGCCGGCACGTTATCAGTAATACCATTTCCTACTGTATATTTAACTGTTAATGTGGTATTTGCTGGGGCTTGACCATATGTTCTAGTAAATAAGAAATTTGATGGATCAATATCAACATCAATTGCTTTACGAAATCCTGCTAATCCATTTCCTACATTAGTAGGGTTTGGTACTATCTCCTCATCATTATTATCAGATACACCAGATCCGAATTGCATTTCTAATAAATTATCACTACGTAATCTAGTAATAAAACGTTTAGATGATTTTCTCAATTTCAACAAACTAGGTGCTGCAGATCTAAACACTGATAAATCAGGATCATTTTCTGCTAAATTAGGAATCGACTCAAATACAGTGTCTTGTGCTAAATAAGGAACCATATACCAATTATCACCATCTGACTCTTCACATGATATAACATCTATAATATTTCGATCTGGTAATACTACTTTGTCATATGCAATAGGAGTCCCAAATGTAAATGTTGTAGTTTTAATTGTTCCTGATACAGCTCTTGCTTTTTTCTTTAACAAATAATATATAGGCTGTTTAGTAGCATCATCTGTTTCGTATATGGTAACCTCAGTTGGATTGATACTAGAAGAAAATGCAAAATCAACCGAGTCCAAAGTTCTAAAAACAGCCGGTCCATCATTTTGTTTTATTTGAAATCCAGATTTAATAGTTAATGCATAATTATAATCCGGTCGAACATTATCACCAGAACCAATAGATGGGACTAACTGAAACACATCAACATCTGTATAAGCTGGAATTGCGTTTTTAGGCGCATATCCTAATTCTTTTGCAATATCAAATATATTGCTTCGTTCTGTTGCTTGTTCTAATAATGATTCTTTTATGTTATTATCTGCATAATATGATAATACATCACCAACATATGAAGCCATTTCCATAAACAACATTCCGGGAGATGATTCATTAAAATCAGTATATGAATCCGGGAAGTATTGTTTAGTAAAGTCTATTAGATTTTTACGAAATTGACCAAAATCTTTATTTATATACGTTATGTCTTTATTTACATTCATAATTAATCTATTGTTATGGTAGATGAATCTTCACTAGCAGTTATCGTAATAGCATCAGTATTAAATCCATCAACGGTGTATTTTAATGTTATTTTAATAGTGTGCAATAAAGTTGGATCGTCTTCTACAGTTAATATTTCTAAATCTTGTACTACAATATATGGTAACCAAGAACTCAATGCTTCGTTAATTTCTAAATCGATTAACTCTTTAATATCAGGAGTACTAGGCTGAAATACTATACTTAATAAATTAGTACCAAAATTAATCAGATTGTATCGTTCACCTTTTCTTGTTAACAATAAATTTCTAATATTAGCTTTAGCTTGATCATTTGTCGTATACAATGTTTTAAATACACCTGGATTACCAAATGATAGGTCTACACCTAATCCAATTTCAGATTTTGTTGTTGTATCATTAACTGTTTGTATACGATATGCCATTATAGTGCAAAGCCTTTATTTTTCTTTTTATCCATTGCTTTCATTAATCCTCTATAATCACGATTCATTGCCTTTGCAACTACCGGATCAACTTGCATATTTTTTCCTGATTCAGGATCTTCCATTATTTGTGTAGCAGCATTACCACTTCGCATCATACCAAATCCTTGAGCATCGTTCGCAGTAAATGACATATTACCCATTCCTTCTTGCATTAAATCTCCGTAACTAGGTACGCCTTCTTCACGCAAAGGATCTGTTTCATTTAATATATTAGCAAATTTATTATCTGAATATAATGATTTACTATTAGTTTTTTTGATTGGTATTGGTTTACTCTCAACAGATTCTGTTTGTAATTCTGTAACCGTTGAATGTAATCCTTCTCGAAGAATTTCTGTTAATTCTTCTTTAATAACCTCTCGTACGGCTATTTTTAGTGCTTTTACAAGTGCTTTAGATTCCATGTGTATTCTTTTTTATTATAAATATGTATAATGTTAATTAATCGGTGTTCCCCAATCATTATCAGATATCTTAGGACCATATGATACATTGTTAGATGTATTCAAATAATAATCTCCAATTTTACCTAATTCTGGTGGTGGATTTCCTTCTTGTTTATAAACTTGACTTGGTGCTTCTTGCAATGATGTCAATAAGTTTCGTTGTTGTTCAACCAATTGTTCGATTGAATTTGATCTTTGTGTTAAATCAGTTTCAGAAACATTTGATTCATTATAGAATTCAGTTGGTATTAAATCGTTATAATTATTATCCGTATTTAATTCAACATCATCTGTGAGTGGAATATTAAGTACATTTAATTCAACATTATCCGCGCGCGGAATACTAGGTATATTTAATTCAACATCATCATTAGTTATTGTATTTAATTTTGATATTGCAGCAATTAATATTGGTATCAATATTGTTATTTTAGATTCTATCTGATCAGGTAACGACTGTAATGGTTTTACTGCTTCAATTGCATTTACAATTAATTGATTTTGTAATGCTTGTGTTTGCATTGCTATAAATAAAGGAGCAGTTACTGGATTAGATAATTGTGCTGCAGCAAGTGCTGCATTTATTCCTTGTGCGGTTGATATAATAGTAGTTATTGCAGTAACCGCACTTTGTATTTTAGGAATATTTTCTTGAACATTTGTAATTGATAATTGTATATTTTCTAAACTTTGTTTTATGTTTTTAACTCTAAGATCATCACTGTTAACGTTAGTTGGAAGTTTTGCCGAATCTTTAATTGTTTTATTGGCCTGATCTACAATTGAATCTAATATTTTATTAAACTGTTGTTGTATTTTATCTACACCTAATGCTGGTACTTTTGTTATACGATCAAGTGGTGGTATGATTGACATAATATAATCCTATTTATTTGGTTTAAATTCCATTTTATATTTTGAACTTAATAAGTCTTGTAACTGTTTCTGTGCTTTGTTAACATATGAAAGATTTATAAATGTACCAGTAGATGAACCACATTGCACCATGGTGTTTAATTGATTTATTATACTTTGTAAAACTTCTAATAATACTTCTCCATGAACCATACTTTCTGAAGCTTCTTCGCTTCCTAATTTTATTGCTCCGGTAGAATTTAAAATTATACCTAACGGTGAATCGATAACTGCTAAGTCTTTTCGAGCTTTTAATATAACACGATCAGACACACCTAATAATTGCGATCCAACGTAATTAGTTTCATTACCGCTTGTAGTTATACACCCTGTTAGTGAATTAGGTTGATCTTTGTTTCCTAGTACTAATGGTAGTTTTTGTGTGCTTGTTAAATATAAAGAAGATTGATCAGTATTAATATCTTCAGTAACAAAGTCTTTGTCTTCTTTGTATTTTCTTCCATTAGACAAAATAAGTATAGGATCACCAATATTATTACCACGCCAATTACCTGGTTCAGAATAATTATTTTTAAAATCTATAGTGCTACCAAATCGTATACTATTACCATATCTTCCTTCGAGCATAAAATCACCACGATATGGTTGTAAAGGCGATACTTTAGATTCTTCAAATTCAGTATCAAATTCTAATTCACCAACAGTCGGTAATATATTACTATTAGTATTCGAACTCAACGCCATTGGTAACATGTAATACCATTGTGGATATGATTCTTCTAATGTAGATTCATGACTTAACGATTGAAATATTAAAACTGACTCTCCTGGTATTGGTATTTGTTTGATGTTAGAATTAATTGGTTTTACGTTTTCTATAAACTTTAAACGACCATTCAACGTGTATTGCACATCAATACCAAACAACATATCGGCACTAGATATTCTTGTTTTCTCTTGTGCACCAGTTTCCTGATTAATAGTCATACGTTTACCTGCAGGATACAGTACATCACTATTTCTTTTATATGTATTACCAGGACTAGTCTTTTGCTTGACTTCGGCTACATATATTACCGTATCAAATAAACCATCATGATTTGGCATTACTATCCTTTAATTTAGATTTTACCTCAGCAATCTTTTGTTTTATTTCACGATCTTCTTCTTCAATTTTTTCCATCTCATCTTCTAGTTCATGAGTTAATGTTGATTGTGCTATAGTAATCAATTGCTGCTTTTCTTCATCTGAAAGCAAAGAATCAGCACCAGTAATTGTTTGTGTAGTTGATATATACCGCTGTACAATTGCGGTTAATTTAACTAGATGATCATCATTCTTAACTGCTACGTCTAGATACTCTTTAATGAGTGGTACTATAATAGTAGCATCTGATGCATTTTTTATTAGTGGTTGTAACTGAGATATGAGTTGATTTATCTGCCTATCCTTCTTTTTGGAATTATGATAAACATCATGCATAAGGTCAGCAAAACTGGTTCCTTTGAATATTTCATCATTTCGATCCATACATGTCCTTTAATAATAAATATTAAAAAGGCAAATTCATGAACTCATTATTAGCATACTCACGAAATTTTGTTTCGTATAGGTTTTTTAATGTTTTTACGACTCTGGTTACGTTTGTGGTTGGAAGTCCGGTTCTTTCTCTGATAAAGATATAAAGAGCTTTTTTATTAAAGTCTTCAATATTAATTCTTTGTTCAAATAAATGTAATACCGAATCTGCTACGTGTATATCAGTTGGATTTGAAAATATGTAATTTAAATTGTCATAACAATATTCAACAAACTCATCCATGAAATACTTTATAATTTCTTGCATATCAGTGTTATGTATTTCTGTTGGAATATTTCTTTGCTCATCTAAATCAATAGGCTCTCTATCTTGTTTTACTTTTACATATGCTTTTTGATTTTCAGCAATAAGATAATTAAATGATGTTCGAGTATAATATGAATATGACTTACCAGCGTTTGGTTTAAATTTATCTAATCTTGCAGTTAAATATGTAACTAGATCAGTTTGTAAATCTTGAAATGAACACTTATTTAAAATATAAGTAGGTTTCATTTTATTAATTAAATTTTCTGTAAGCTTCATGAATGGTGGATATATAAATCGTCTATATATCTTTTCTCGTTGAGCTGGATTCTCTGACTTATTATAAGCACATATTGCTACGTCTTGAATCTTTGTATAATAATTATTACTTTTCTTTCTTTTCCTCGGCATCGAATTCTTCTTTTAATTCTTCTATTACTTCTTTTAATAAGTCAAAGGTAGTTCCTGACTCGTCGTCCTTTTCAAACGCACCCAATCTATCAATATTTTGCATTGCTTGATAAGATTGTTTTATTCTCATGAACATGTATTGGTTAGTTTGACTAACCTTATCATAATAATCTTCTTGATCTGCTAAAACTCCTGCTAATACAAATGCTCTATAAGCAAAATATACTGTTAATCCGAAAAATATTCCGGCTGTTATTCCAAATGTTATAATCATGACATATCTTTAAATATATCCGCAATAGAGTTGCCAATATTGGGATTGTTTTCTGCTAAATTTTTCATTGCAGTACTCTTAGTAGCTTTACTCTTTGATGAAATAGGATTAGGTGTTCCTGCTTTATGATTTCGCCATCGCTCATATTCTATCTGTGCTGCCATATGATCACCATGATGCAAAATAATTGCCATATTGGTTTTCAATTTAGCTTTTTCTGATCTTGCTACAAAGTATGGTTTATTTGAATCATCATACATTCCATCATGAATCTTAATAGCTTGATATTCATTCCAAGACATTGAAACTTCATATTTTTGTAACAACCAAATAGATAGATCCGGAACCATCGTGAAAGGAATATTTTCATTATGCTTATATAGTCTACCCATATTCTTTCGGTGCCAATCTGATGTTTCTATTTGGTAAACTTCATTACCATCTCCTGGAAATCCTACTTTACCTAAATCATGATGCATTGCTGCAAACATTAATTCTTCTTTAGTATAACCTGACATATCAGCACCTGATGATTCCCATGTATTATATAATGTCTCTGTGCATTCCATTACTCGCAGTACGTGGTCGATATACCCTCCTGCGAATGCGTTGTGGAAATGAGCCATTGAAGATGCCGGCATCATCGCGATTCGATCTTCGAAGTCATCATACATTTTATTTAATTGATCTTTTCTTGTAGGGAACAAGTCATTGACTTTAGATCGATACATTTCCCAATTCTGATTTATCTTTTCTGCTTCTAACATAATATTATTATATTAAATTATTTTCGTAAATCCAATAATCTTCCATTAACAGCATCACTAGTGCATTTCCAACATGTAACTTTAACTGCATCTTGATTGACCCGTTCGACAATACGATCACAATATTTACATTGTAGTTTTTTGTATCCTGAATTCTTTTTTGTAACTTTTAATTTTTTCATTTTATTTCTGATCTTATTATAACTCGTTTTGGTTTTTCTTTTGAAACTGGAGGTTCTTCATTGTAGATATCAGATTCTGGTGTTGGCTCATGTCTATCAACATATGCATCATACGTATCAGCATCCGCAAATATATCATCTTGTACATCATCTGTAAAATTATCATCCATATCATTTAAAGCCATGCCATGTGCATGATCTTCATCCCACGCTTCTTCAATAACAGGCTTACGTTTAGATTGAATTAAACGATTTGCTGATATCAATAACATTACAGCTAACGGATCAAATACAAATATAAAAAGAAGTATAAACCAATTAACAACAGTGTCAACAGATTGGTTTACTTGTTGTGCTACATATTTAATAGGCCCAACTTCCGCAGAAACTTCAGATTCTGTTTGTATTCTTAATATTTGCTGATCTAGGTTACCAACGGAGTCCGAATATATAATTTCTTGACTATATAAAGTATCTCGCCTGGATATTGTTCTATCTAATTCTGATTGCAGTGCTTTACGGGTAGCTGAAGAGGTTGTTGTGATAACTTGGCCTTCTGCATTAGTATATTGTATAACATTGTTTGAAAGTCCCGATGTCAAATCTGTAATATTTTTGTTTAAAGATTCCTTCTCGGTTCTAATGTCATTACTAAGTGTCTGGTAACGTTCTTTCTTTAATTGTAAAACTGCAATTTCAGATTCTTGATTCTGAAGTTCATATGCTGTTTCTTGATATGCAGAAACTAAGAATCCATATATACCTAATGATGTTATACACATTAATATAAAGACTGCAGTTACTAGATATGTTTTTAATAGAAACGTGGTTGCTTTCCATTGTCGATGCAAATATGATGCAGTTATTAATTTAGAAGCTTCTAATATTGAAGCCATAACAATAACTGCAGTTGCCTGAGATGAAAACAATTTACTTAGTCCAAATACACTATAATAAGCAGCAGTCCCGGCTAACCCTAATGAAGCTAACAATACAGTATATGGAAATATCCATTTCATTTATTCTCGATCGATATAATATTTTGCAGATTCTAGTTTCCGGAAAGCTTTTGATAAATTATCAATTGCTGATCTTTTATCAATTTTACCTTCCATTAACATTTTACCTGTTGTTCTAACTATCTCTTTTGCATCTTCGATGTCATCAGTTAGTTTTGCTTTGTAACGAAATTGTGGCATTTGTGACCTTTTAATTAATTAATACTATTTAATATAAATATGTTAGTCTAAGATTAGTGGTGTTTGACAACACTGCACATTGATATTTTGTAGAGCTAATTCTTTTGCCTTAGCTTCAACAACAATGTCTACGGCATCTACACCATAAGTATTAGGAGTAGTCAAAATATAATCTGCATGCGCCTGCGCGCGAATCTTACCGAACTCTTTGTATGCCTTAGCAAATGTCGGCCATTTAGGCAAATCATCCCAAGCAATATTATGCTTTTCACAAATACCTTCAATAAGGCGTTGCTGCTCACGTCTACGAGACTCGGAGTAATGAGTGCATTGAGTAACACCATGCTTCTGCCAAGTGTCTCGAGCCATAAAGAATGCTTCTTCTTCAGTTAAGTCACCAGTATTGAAAGTATGATGCCAATAGTCAAAAGTAATAGGAATATCGGTAACACTATGCACCATCTGATATAGTTCGCGAACAGAATACATAGAAGCCTTGTCGTCATTCTCAATAACCAATCGAGCTCGGCACGATTCGGATAGGCGATAATAGTTCTCGATCCAACGTGCAATAGTAGCCGGCTTATCATTGTATGTAGCACCTATATGAATATTGATCTTGTTGTCATAACTAGGAGCATAACCAAGCATATCAAACATCTCAGAATGTCGTTCTAAGCCAACAATACTATTTTCTACAACTACAGGATCTGGACTACCGAGTATATGAAATGGACCTGGATGCGTAGTTAATCGAATATTATTAGCTCGAGCATAATCACCGGCTTCTTGCAATACTTGACAAATTTCATCATAATCAGGTAAATCTTTGATCTCATAATGATTCCAGCGAGGAAACATTTCACTACCAATACGAAACAGGTGAATACCGTTTGCTACATTCCATTTCAGAATAGGAAGCAGATCTTTTGCGTTAAGCAAACTACGGTTAGATGCTAACTGCATACCGCCTTCGATAAATTTACGTTGAATCATTGTTCGACCCGTACGAATATTTTCTTTGCCTAGGGTCATATTGTTACAGGCGTAACCAAATCTAAT
>Ga0208547_1000042_pt1 | contig 55951 bp, 74 predicted proteins | sample DEB08_DNA_5_FD_185501 | JGI IMG/M metagenome (GOLD analysis project Ga0208547, IMG submission 185501) | Aqueous microbial communities from the Delaware River and Bay under freshwater to marine salinity gradient to study organic matter... | ecosystem: Environmental > Aquatic > Marine > Coastal ...
TAGGTGGTATTCCTCTTACAGCTATTTCTTGTATACCAACTTCATTGGTAGTAATGATATAAGTTCTTGCACCTGTAAGTGTTTTTAATACCTCTGTTCCAAATGAGCTTACATAACCGTCAGGTGTTTTAAGTAATAATGGTATTCTTCTAACCAAGTTATCTATATCAACCGGTGCACTAGCAATACCTTGGTTTGCTTTTGCTTGTAATATATCTATATTCTGTATAACACCAAGTATAGGCATACCGCCAACATCATTACCTTTTATAACAGTGCCAGTGGTTTTAGGATACTCACCGTTTGCATTTTCAAACATAGCTAAGACAGATGGTATATATTCAAGAGTAGTGGCAAACACTTCATCACCACCCATGCGATCAGCTTGTGGAAAACCTATAACCCAACCCACACCTATAGCACCTTCATTTATTAAATCTACTTGTATTTGTGCAAGTGTCCTTCTAGGAAATGGCCAACCTCCTTGTTCTTCAATGTCTTCTTCTGTAATGTTCAAGACAACAAAATTACCAGATGGCTCTGGCGTAGTAACAAAAGCGTCAAATACTTTGAGTTTTAGTATTTCAGTTGGAGTGCTTTGAAATATAAGTGGCAGTGATAATACAACTAATATAGGAAAGATAAGTTTATTCATTTACTTTGAGTGATTGTAATAACACTATCACTTCCTCCGTTTACTTTGATTGTATTAGAAACACCATCTTGTATCAAAATTACTGTGTAAGCGTTACTACCGTTTAAATCTAATCTTACGCTTTCGCTTACTTGTCTTCTAAGGCTTATTACGTTTCCTGTAATTAAAGTAGTTATTTGTGTATCTGGATCATTACCTATTAAAGTACCAACTATTTGTGTGCTTGTAGCAAGTGCTAATTGATCCTCTTCTTTTTCTACAGCAAGTGCATCTATTACATCTAACAAGTCTTCAAGAAAGTTTACATCTAGGTAATTTATATCTAGCTCAGTAAATTCTAGTTGGTCTTCGTCCAAAAAGTCTTCTGCTAAATAGTCAATATCTAAGTCGTTAAAATCAAGCAAGCTGTTGGTTTGTGTAATTGTTGTTTCTTCAACCATTATTTCTTCTTCTTTTGGCGGGCTAACAATCAGCATATTATCTATAAGATCTAGAGTAAGATCCAAAATTACAGGCTTTGTAGGAGATGATTCAAATACACTCACAGTCGTTGCTTGATAAGGTTTATTAAGCAAAACAGAACCAGTAGCTGTTACAACCTCTATTTCACCACTAGATAAACCAAATTTATCAGGTAATAAAATGATAAGACTACGGCCTAATTCATCCACAGTAGCTGTAAAGTCAGTGCCTCTTATCGCTATATTAGCAGTTGGTGTTTTAAGTTGTATGTTTTGCTTATCTATTCTATTTAAGTTGCCTGTTATAAACCTAGCTGTACCTAAACCAAAGGTTAGAGCCATCTTAGACTTTGATGGATCTGGATCGTAAATATATTCGTCAATAAGTAATTGTGAGTGTTCTGTAAGTTTTACAGTGGACTCATCAAGGAAGGTAATAGCCATCCTGCCATCTTTTGTTATAGCTTCATCATTGCTTTGTATAGCAAATTCTAAATTAGCTTCGTATGGCTTATCTCTTAGTATTTGTGCAGAACCTCTAAGCTCAGATATATCTCCTATATCAACAGCCTGTTGAGGTTCCCCCATCGTTTTGAGTGATACAAATATTACTATTAGAAGTAGTGCTTTCAATTTTTAACCAATCCCTAGCCAATGTAGATGCTTGTATGATGTTAAAAGTGTTACTGCTACCATCAAGATCCATATAAAAATAACCAGAATCAGATGATGTAGTGCCTGCATAACCACTAGCAGTAAAATTCACCACGTTGGAACCACCATTTATATCTACATAATTAACAGCATTAGCATAGTCAATGTCAAAATCAAACTCGTTTGAACTACCTAAAATAGTCCAATCTAAATCTAAGTAAGATGAATCGGAGCTTTCAGCAATTTTTAAATCAAACTCATTGCTACTACCTGTTACGTCTACGTATAAGTTTACATAGTCTGAACTTATTAAGCCTGTGCTGTTAAGCAATATATCCATAATATTACTATCACCATCAAACTCAAAGAACCCAGTAAAGTTGTCGCCATCGATAGCGTCTGATCTAAATAAGTTGCTTGAACCGATTTGATTTATATCTAGCGTCATGCTGACACCATCAAGGTCAAGAGCAGTCATTGTTCCAGAAACAGCTTCCGTACCACCAATAAGGTTGGAACTACCTAGCTGTTCTAAGTCAATGGATGCACTATTTCCACTCTGGTCTATGTATATTTCATTGTCAGCTGCAACGTGAACAAAAGAAAAAACAAGAAATAAGCACGTAAGTTTATTCTTCATTACTCGATTCTACTCCTACTTCTTCTGTTTGTAAAACCCAATACCCCTTGTCGAAACCCTGGTTTATTATCTCAAGAACACCACCCTCAATAGCTTTCATTAACGCTATGGTAGACGATTCATTTCTAGCATTGCCTAGCTCTATCTCTACAAGCTCTGTGTCCATTTCAATAAATCTAAATACATCATTAGTTTTACCATAACTAAATATAGTTTTTTGACTAAGCACCTCTAATAAAACTTCTCCTGTAGCTACAGAAATCATGCGTAGACTTACAGTTATATTATCTTCTCTATACTGAACACTATTACCAATACCTAAATAACGAGCACCTGATCCACCAGATTCAAGGTTTGCTTCGTATGATATGACCGCACCTTCTATAAGTATTCCTGCAAAGAGTAATGGTGCTAGTTGTTTTTTCTTTTCTTCTTCACTAGCAAACTGCTCTCTTGCTGATCTTATAAGCTGTCTTTCTTTAGTTAAATTATCCAAACCAACTCTTTCTACAACTCTAAAAAACTGACCATTGCCAGCGTGTTTTAAGGCTCTTATAAGCAAAGCATTAGGTTGTTGAGTAATAGCTGTGCTAAATAAAGCGAATTCAGAGTTTGATTTACGTTGACCTGTTTGATCTGTAAAAGCCAAAGGATATACTGCAACAACGGGTCTAACTTTTGGTAAAGGTGCGTTTTTTAATTTATCGGATTGTAGCTCCTGGATAGAAACTATATTGTGTTGTTTAAACCTTTGCTCGTATGTATCTTCAAACTGATCAAATATAGAACAACTAGAAAGTAAAAGAACCAATAGGCAAAGTAATCTCGGTGACGTTTCCATCAGCATCGGTTATCCGTAATGTAATAAATTGTCCATCAGATGTATATTCTATAATATTACCTTCAAGTTCTATAGTACCTTCATTTTGTGGTGTTTCGCCAAATAAATTATCTACAAGCTGTCTTGATAATTGTGCATATATTCTAGATTCAAGATTTCTTAAAAATCTAGCTAAAGTAGTATTTTCTTTATCTCTTTCTATTTGTTCTTGTAAAGCTTTTATTTCTTCTTTAATTGTAAGCTTTCTTGTGTATTGTTGGTTCTCTATTGTTAGATAATGACTTGATGTACCAACGCCACTAAAACTTGGTGACTTAAACTTATGTACTATTTGATCTGCTTTTATTTGTTGCACAAAAATACCACCAAACAATAAAATACCTATAATTGTTACAATTTTAATAACAGTATCCTTTTCGGCTTCTTCTTTTATTGCTTGTTCTCTAGTCTTTTCTTTGGTCATCTCTATCTGCTTTTGCTATTTTAGTGCTATCTATTAATTGTGGCACACCTAATATTGTCTTAATTAGTGTGTCCTGGCGTATAATTTCATTATCTAAACTACGCACTCTATCTATCAAGGCTACTAAAATACCATGTTGTGAGTCAAGTTTTGTGCCTAGGCGTTCTTCTATGGCTGCTATCTGTGATTCTACTTTTTCATCAACAGTGTCTAATTTAGCCTCCATACCGTCTACGATACGTATGACCAACTTGTAAATAAACCAACCAAGTCCAACAGCCGCAGCTATTGGAAAACCGACTTCTTGAATAACTGTAACTGCTGAATCCACTATGCAGGAAAAGGTCTTTTTTCTATATAAATAAAATCTATAGCAGCAGATACCGCAAGATTTGCGTTTGAGCTACTAGCTATGGCTCTTACCTCTAAGTCAGTCTTTTCTGCAAACTTTATTGGATGTTTAAACTCTTGATGAATAATGTCTTGTGATAAAGCAAACTTATCCTTGACGTTAAAAACTCCGCCCTCTGGTCTTGCTACTAAGGATACTGTACCGTATTTATTAGCCACTTCAGTATTCATGCTAATATCAACTTGATGTAAATAGGCGTTATAACCTCTAGGTACAGTCCAAAAACACATAAGCGTTTGATTATCACCTACAGCTATAGTGCCGTATTTATTAGCTGGTACGCCAGAACTTACTGTACCTGTACCTGCATATATAACTCCAGCGTTTTGACCACCAGATCCTGCTGTATCAACAACCATTCTAAATACTCTTAAAAAAGATTGAGTAGTATTAACTGCTGTTTGACCGTTCAAAGTAACGGATTCGCTTATCTCGTCATAGTTAGCATCAAGACCGTTAATAGTTATAGTCCTTGCACCAGTTCCTGCTGATGTATCATTTGCTGAAGAGCTAGATATTTTTAAAACTGTAGCGGAGGTTAAGTAACTATATAAACCACCTTCAGCCCATACGGTTTCTAAAGAATCGTCTATATCAGCATTAAAACCAAACTTAAATTGTGTTTTATGAAAAGCAACCTGCCCTCTTGATACTTGTAGTTCAAAAGGTTCTGTTGTGCCAACTCTAGATATTGATGAAACTTCTTGAGCCATTAATAATCACCCCAAACTTTAGTTTTAGTGCCACCATGATATTCAACTGCGTGACCTTCTTTGATAAGCATTTGGCATATATCTTTACCATCTTCAGTATATGGTATACCTAGTATGCGACCATACTTGCCTTTACCTAAAGATTTAATTTTAAATTTACCTGTGCAAAGTTCTTTGAGTCTTTCTTTTGCGGCTAGGCCTAATTTTTTTTCTGCTAAATCCCTGGTTCTTGACTCTGGTGTATCTATGCCGTGTAGACGAACACGTTGTTTGTGTAGTTTTACGTCAAAGCCTAGATCGAGACAGCAATCAAAAGTATCACCGTCTACGATCCTTTCTAATGTTGCGTTATAAACAAACGCATCAGGAGATTTAGCCACTGTTGTCAGTAAAGCTTTTCTTTTTCTTTACTCTTTTAGTGGTATATGCTTCGTTAACATTTGGTGTAGATTTATCATCTGCAACGTAATGTCCTTTTTTGTTCCTGGCTCTTACTTTTACTTTTTCGGTGCCAGTAACTTTATCCCATAATTTTGCAAAAATACCCATACTAGTTACCCTTGTCTTTTGCTTTTAAAATGTTAAGAGCTAATAAATCTATAAATTTATACAGCTTACCAATCCAAGCATCATCTTTGGGTGTAGGAGTTGTTGCTGCAACTATAGAAGCAACTGTGACAATAGTGGTTACCCACATAATTATATCTGCCATTATTCATCTTCCTCTGGTTGTGGATCTTCTGTAAGATCCTGGGTTTCTTCTGGCTCAGCAAACTCTTTGAGTTGCTCAACCACCTCTTTTCTTAAAATAGCAACGCCTTCTAATTCATCACCATTCCAAGAACCTCTTTTAGTTGCTACGTCAATAAGTTGTAACATACCTAATAAAAATTGTTTCTTCTCCATTTTTTTCTCCTTTTTTTATATTATTAAAATTAACTACCTATAGTCTTAGTAACGCTTGTTGGTGTGATGATTTCAGCTATCTTTGCATCTAATACTGCTTTTTTTTCTGCAACATCATCAGCTCCAAAAACTCCTTCAACCCAGCTTTGTACGTCAGAAGCTGTCAAATCTGCAAAAGCTGTAAAGCTTGAAATGTCTGAAGTATCTAAATCACAAGTCCCGTATGAAGTAGCAGTAATGTTGTTGCCATCAGCATCCTGATTAGCATCGTCTTCTGCTGTTAATCTCCAATGCACGTTATAAACAACGTCTGCATTACCATCTAGTGTTGGGTATGTATCAACTGTTGAAACGTTCCAAGTATAATTAATTGCCATTTTTATTCTCCTGTGTTTTCGTTAGCGTTTCTTTTTGCAGTTTTAACTGCGTCTGTCCAAACTGTTGAAGCTATGCCCTGAACCTCTGTAGACTCTCCTGATACGTCTGTATCTGTATGAGTCCAAGTATCGTCATCATTCTTTACAGAGCTTACACATTCTAATGCGTGTCTATGAAAAGACCTACTAAGCTCTACGCCATCTTCTTTGATGACTGTAGCTGTTCTTACTTGTATAGTTTTGTAGTCTCCTACAACTTCTATTTTATCTTCTATTATTTCTTTTGTTATTGCCATTCTATTTTCTCCTTTGTCCGTACCTAGCATCCACTAGGTATATTAGTTAAATTGTTATGTTGTTGTATAAGTTCCTGCAATATTAATATAGTTATCATTAGCACCAGTTTGTGCATCTGCAACTGCTATTGTTGTTGTGCCATCTCTATACAAATTAATATATGCTGATGTTTCATGTACTCTAGCTGAAGTAGGGTTGTTAGCAGCATTCCAATTTGAACCAAATGTTACAGAAACAGCAGTATATTGGTCAGTTCCTGCTCCTGATACAGTAGCGGGTGTAAAAGGTAATCCACCAATTACAACTCCACCTGAAGCTGAACCTGCTGTAATTGCATCTGTAACTACTGTTAATTGAAAATGCACTAAACGACCAACTTTAGTATAAGAACCACCTGTTCTTGCATCATAAGTAACGCTTGTAAAATCTGTACCATCAGTTGTTAATGTAGGAGTAAAACTACCTTCTTCATAATCGTCAAGAACATTACCACTTGCATAAGCATCAAATTTAATGCCTAAACCTGCACCCATTTTAATGCCGTCACCATCAGTGCTGAATCTTGAAGATGTTATATCGCCTGAAAGGTAGAGGTCTTTAAATCTAACACCTGAATTTCCTAAATCAACTGCTGCATCTCTACTAGCACCTGTTGTACTATTCCAAGGAGTAATATTATCTAAATCACCTGCAATTAAAAGACCAGCATCACCGCTTCCTATATTTAATCTTGAGCTATTAGTACCAATACTTCCAACTGTTGTGCCGTCTTTGCGGAAATCTACAATAGTTCCATCGCCATTTTGTCTGTTGAGATACATTAAAGTTCTGTTGTTTGCAGAAAATTGAGATTCTCCTGTAGGCTCAAATACCATTCCATATTCATCAGAACTATCATTATATAAAGTTGTATCAGTAGTACCCACCAACAAGTTGCCTGATGAGTCTATTCTCATGGCTTCATCTGTGTCTACAAAAAATTGCATACTAGAACCACCTTGAGCATTACCACCATCAGCTCTTATTTGCAAAACTCCGTTAGCACTAACAAACTGTGAATATGTTGAAGGAGATGAAGAATCAGTCATACGGAAATTACAAGTACCATTTTCACTAACTTGAAGATTTACACCAGGATTACTCGTTCCAATTCCAACGTTGCCTGATGAGTCTATGGTCATGCGGTCTACGGCAGCATTAGAATCTCTGAAAGCTAACGCTGTTGAGCCTGTAGTATGTCCTCTAAATCCAATCGTGGCTTTCGTATCTTTCTCAATACGTATATCGCCATTTTCAATATGAAGTTTTGCAACAGGCGAATCAGTTCCAATTCCAACGTTTCCTGATGAGTCTATACGCATGTGTTCTGAAGTACCGTCTCCAAAAGCTAGTTGTTCACCAAAGAATGTATTTAATTGCCATGTTGGATTTGCAACACTTAAATCAGAACATACAATTTGAAAGCCACCACCTCCGCCTGATGATGTTCTAAAAAGCGATTGATTAGTACCAGAGCTTCCACCTGCTACATGTAAAGGAACACTAGGACTAGTCGTTCCGATTCCAAGCGATTCAGCACTAGCATCCCAGTATAGAGCTTGAGTTGTGCCTGTATCTTCGTAGAAGGAGATGTCTCCGTTTTGAGCAACTTTTAAATGATTAACACCATCGGTCGCTAAATATAAGTCAGCCGTGTCAATAGCTTTAGCATCTATAGTAAATGCGGCGGCAGAAGCTGCGCTGTTTCCACCACTTAATTTATATGAGCCTGTGCCTAATGTTCTAAAAGAAACACCTCTAGTGGCACTTCCTAAATCTGTATCACCATCAACAAAAAGCCCATCAAAAGTTGGAGTTCCTGCAACGTTTAAACCTGTAAGCGTACCAACACTTGTAATATTAGGTTGAGCTGCTGTAGCTAGTGTACCTGTTATGTTTCCTGAAGATTGTATAGTACCTGTAATGTTTATGTTACCTGTACCTGTTATATCGCTTGAACTTAAACTTATATCTGTACCACCTGTAGTGTTACCATTAGCAAGGATCTCGGCTAATGTATCTACTGTTCCTACCTGGCTATCTACATAGGCTTTGATGGATTCAGAAGTAGCAACTGTTGTAGCTGATGCTGTACCAAATGTATCGTCATCAATAAAGTTTGCAATATTAATGCTGCCATCTGATAAAGTACCAAAAGTAACTGTGCCTGTTGTTGTAATAGCTGATGAGCCATTATCTATAGATCCAAAACCTGATGTAATTGATCCACCATTCAATGCACCTACGCTTGTTATGTTGGTTTGTGCAGGATCTGTAACTTTTAAATTGATAAAAGCATCTACAATAGCCGCACCTGAACCTGCTCCGTCTGAATAAACTACTTTTACGTCCCCGTTAGGTATAGTTACGTTTGACCCGCTACCCTGGGATATATTAATTGATTGAGATCCAGATGTTGCATTTTCTATAATCCAGATTTTTGATACGGTATTAGGTGCAATAGTAAGAGTTCTGGTTGCTGTTAAACTAGCACCAGAAGTTACTTTTAAATATAAACTTCTAGCTGGATCCGTTGCACCGTCAGCTATAGTTGTTGTTGCATCTGCATCTGAGCTGAATGAAGCCTCAGTACCGTAACTAAATGCTTCTGCTATTAACTCTAAATTTGTGTTTGTAGATGCCCCCCAAGTTCCTGACTCGTCGCCTGTGGCTATTTCTTTTAACCTTAAATCATTTACGTATGTTGCCATATTTTATGCTACCTCTTCCCAGTTTGGGGTCTGTGTTTCATTGTTTTCAGCAAAGGATGAACTTTGGTCAGTATTTATATTAGCATAATTTTTAGTTTGTGTTTTATTAATATCGCTAAAACCACTAGTTTGATCGTCTGTAATATTAGTGTAACTCCTGGTTTGTTTGTCATCTACTAGAGACCATATTAATACACTTCCAACCGATCCTGTGCTTTCTACTCCTATTGGTGATACGTTTGCTTTAGCTATTGTTGATGTTTCTCCAACTGATCCTGTTGCTGATTGACCTGAAATAGAGAAGGTAACTCCAAGAGCAACATTTACAGAACCTATAGCACTTGTTCCGGCAACACCTGCAAGCGTTATATTTCCAACACCAGTAGGAGTTATGGTTCCAACAGATCCGGTTGCTTCTTGGCCTGTAGGAGTTACATTGGCTTTTGCTATAGTTGTAACGCTACCAACAGCACTTGTAGAAGAAAGACCAGTAACATTAACAACTTCATTGTGATGAACTATTACAGATCCTACGCTAGCTGTTGAACTTAAGCCTGCTACAGGAACATTAGCTTCACCATCTACATCAACTGATACAGCTCCAACAGTGCCTATTGCACCTTGTATTGTTGCTATTGCTTGAGCATTTACACCTACTACAGGTGCATTGGTTGTGCCGACTAGAGATGCTGGAGTAACATTAGCTTTAGCAACTGTAGAAAGTGTGCCTAAAGCACTTGTTGCAACTTGAGATGCTAGTGTTTGATTTGCCTTTGCTACAACTGATAGTGTGCCAAGAGCACTTGTAGCTGATTGTCCTGTTAGTGTTACATTAGCTTCTGCGTCTGTAGATACAGATCCTAAAGCACTTGTGGCTGCTAATCCTGATAATGTGACAGATACGGCATCAGAAGACCAACCTTCTGATCCCCAGGCACCACGACCCCATCCTGCATCAGGCATAAGCCTAAGCTATTCTTATAATAGCTGTAGCTGCTGCGGCTGCTGGAAAAACTATAGTAAAGTCACCTGCTGTAGAAGTTTTATCTCCTCCAAAGTCTATTGTTGCAACAGAAGCATTAGTTGCAGATGAGTTATAGATCATACAACCTCTAGCTGTAATAGTAGCTGTACCAAAAGTTAAATCAGCAAAGTCTGTAAAACCTGTTGTACCACTTGATGTTGGATCTACTCTTGTTAGAGCGTTTCCACCTGAAGTGTAATTTGTACCACTTGCTTGTCCTGTAGTAGTAAATGCTGTTGTAGTAGCACCTAGGGTAGCCGAACTTGTATACAAAGCTAATTTAAAAGTACCGCCTCCAGAGTTTTTGAAGTTATGAACTCCTTCTAAAAGCTGTTTTTTAAAGCTAGTTGTTAGTGTTGATGTTATAGCCATATTATATCCTTTTTATTATATCAGCTAACTCAGCATCACCAGATTTAACTAATTCTTGTACAAGAGTAGCTTTATAGGATTTTAACGCATTATTTATATAAATCAAACAAACCTTATAAATAAGTTCTTTATAGGCTCTAGCCTGCTCTTGTATATATGGATCGCTAGAGTCAGAAGAACTTACAATTTTTTCAGTAAGTCTCTCTGCCCAAAACTCAGGTGGGTGGCCGCCAAAATTGGTAGTTTTAGCTTCTATAAGACCTAACCCAGGCATACCAGCTGGTGTTATTTCATCTACCATTTTTTAGGTTCTACTGGTTTTAGGTGTGTATCGTGCCTATCAATTAGTACAGGTTCTTGTGTTTTTTTAACTATTTCAAGGTCATTTATTCTTTCTAGTTTAATACCCTCTTCATCGACTAAAATGATATATGGGTTTTTTAACCTGTGATAACCGTAAAGCTTTTGTTCTGCTGGAACATCTGTATCTAGCAAACCTGAGGTATGTGCTACCTCTACTTGCATACCTGCTGATATGCATTTAGATAGCCAAAACTCTACACAACCTCTACCTGCTTCAGCAAAATGTAAGTTGCCCTTGTAAGAAAAATCAACACCAAACATTTTAATATTTGCTACTTCATTCCAATAAGCAAAAGCTACAGCATAAGCCACAGTGTTATTTAGATAATGACAGTTTGAGTAATTAACCACTTCTTCTAGTGGATACTCAACTAATCCTGGACATCTATCATCAAGCTCACAGGTGTATATTGGACCTGGATGTTCTTGTAACATTTTTTTCATGCTTTCTGTTTGACCACCAGCATCATCAGTATCTAAGAACCTGGATGCAGGATCCATCATAAACACTCTGTCGTGATAGATTACAGAACCAACACCATTAATTACCCAAACTTCATCAAAGTGGACTCCGTGTGATTTTGCAAGATTATAATCAAACCAGCTTTTACCCATGCCAACGATGGCAACTGATTTACCTTTCAGACTTTCAATTTTTTCCATGTATTTTTTACGATACCGTTGACCTCAAAGAATCGTAACGGTATTCATCCCTCCTTCCGCGAGCTTCTGCAAGATTTTTCAATCTAGTTATTTCTAGTAAAAAGCGTTGCTCGTATTGCTGTTGCATATCGCTTTCACCCTTTAAAAATATATTAGCTTCCACTAATGAACCATATAATAAAGCATTTCTAGCGTTTTGTGAAAGCCAGGTTCCTGTAGTGTCAGTAACTAATGAATTTGGTTTGTAAAGATAATGTAATTCTACACTATAATCTTGATCTGGTACTGGGCTTACAATAAGCGTAGAACCATTGTCAGACGCTGTAGAGAGTTCTTTATCAAAGTCTGCGTAATACAATGGTCTACCTCTTTCAGTAGCGTCTGTAGGGTCTACGGAGTATTCACGCATAAAAGTAGTGTGTTTTTTGTCTAAATAATGATAATCACCATTACTATCAATAACAGCTAAAGAAAAAGACATTTGAAAGTCTGTTGGTGCTGTTAGATAAGTATTACCAGCAGTTAAAGAACCGGATACATTCTTACGGAAATAATCAAGCTGTATCAGTTCAAATATACGATCTTCAGCATTTTTAATAAAATCATCAAGAGTATTTACAAATGTAGTCTCTGAGTTCTCTACATAGTTTTGTATTAGTGTTTTTAACTCTGCTAATGTCATGTAACTATTGTAACCTCACCTAGTTCACCTGTCATCTTAGCAACTGTGAAGTTAGCAGGTAATGTTGCTGGATTCATAAAGTCTGGTTTGAATATATTAGAATTTACCACAACTACAAAACCTTCACCTTCTTCCTGGTCGTTATTAGGTCTTGGTTTATATAACGCCTCTGGATCTGCTGTAGCTGTAAGTGGTTCTAATTGTGGATGTTTGGGTTCGTAGCACTCTGAACAAACTTTAGCACCATTCCATTCTTCTCTTAGTTCACTTAGTTTGTATTCAAACGCACATCTATCGCATAGAGCTCGTGCAAATTTACCAAGAGCGTATGCCATACTATCTCATCCTTATATCTGGTCTAACCCTAAATGAAGCTCTGTCTTCATCTTGATCAGCAGCTCTACGGAACTCTTCTTCGTACATAGCTTTGAGTTGTGGCGTTAATTGTGGATTTTTCTTTAGTGATAAGTAATAAGCCAACCCTGCTACAAAACAAGGATAAAACCTAAATGGCATATCCATAGTATTAGTTGCTTTGTCTGCATCATCCATTCTTACTAATTTATTAAACACTAATACATCAGTGCTGTTTTCAGGTGCAGGCCAGACCTTTAGAGCTGGTGTTGTTAATTTATCAAAGAAGAATTGTGATGGCCTGGCCTTTGTTTCTTTGTTTGGTATGTTGATATATTCAGATCTACTAATACGATTCATGCTTATATCAGTTTGTGTTTGGTTTACAGTTCTGCGTAAAACTACATCTAAGACATCAATAACATTAGAATTTAAAGAATAACTAGAAGTGCCTTCAGTAACAGTCTGTGTTGCTTGTTCTATTGTCCACTGGTTTAAACCACGATTAGCCCATTCAGCCAACATTAGATTTATAGACCTACGAGCTGTTTTTAAATCATAACCAGTTCTAAGTTCTAGTCCGCATCTTTCAAATGCTTCTTCTATAAACTCAGCTACATTTGGTTCAAAATCTGTGCTTCCTGATAATGCCATTTATTCCTCGTATAGGTTATTAAATGTAATTGCAGGGTCTAAATAGCTTTCATGACCTTCAGCAGAATGAACCCATTGTGAGGGTTTAAAGTCTGGAGGTCCTTCGCCTGTAACCCACAAAGCAGGACTTGTAGCCCTTACTCTGTTGTTTGGTAAAGCAACTAAGTTGCCTTTCCATTTACAATCTTCTGTTATATATAATACATGAGATTGCTTGTGTTGTGCAGAATCATCTGCAATATGTGAATTTGTATAGTCTACAGTAAATAAATATTTAGCTTTGTAAAAGTCAGAACCTATCTTTGCTAACCATGGTGAAGAACTAACTCTATCCATAACAACTACTGAATGATCTCTTGATTCACAATCCCAGGGTTGTACTAAATGATCTTCCATGGGTTGTGGGTAATCCTCCATAGGAATATCGGCTACAAGACCTTGTATAGGCATCCTAGCCCACATTGCACCACCATGTATATTACCTTCGTCCCAGTCTTCGCAGTTAGCTTCTTCGCCTGTAAAAACCACTTGAAAGCTTAGAGATCTATCAGGAATTGTATTTACAGCAATAGCTAACGCGTGCAAATATTCGTCATGATAGTTTTCGTGATTGTTAGTAAATTCCCTTCTCACCCAACATTTAAAATGGGGAATATTACTTATAAGATAAGCCACTGGCTAACTATTATTCTGTCTTCTTCTGTTTGCGTTTCCAGCTATTACAGATCCACCTTTAGACATTCTCATGATGCTTCCACCTTTTGATTTTCTCATAATGCTTCCGCCTTTAGACTTTTTCATCACTGAACTGCCTTTGCTATTTTTATAACCCATTATATTCTCCTAGCTAATTGTAGTTACTTTTCTACGGTTATTCATAACTTTACCACAGCCTTTAGCTATAAAACCACCGTTTTCCTTTTTGACTCTATTTTGTTTTGCCATAGCTTTCTCTATAGCTCTGCCTCTAGCCTCTTCGTATGAAGATAACTTGCCGTCTTTGTTTAAGTCTGCTTTGTTTTTATTCATAGGTCCTCCTCTGGACTTTTTTTCCCAACTAATTCTACCAGGACCTTTTTTCTTTTTTTTAGCATCTGTACATTGTGCTTTTGTAGGCCTGCAAGCCGGATATGGTCTTTTTGATTTTGTTGCTGATTTTCTGCCACATGGTTTGCCAGTTTTACAATCAATCCATCCTTTGCCTTTATTGCGTGAAAACCATTTTTTTAACCCTTCTTCAGCCATTATCTTAATCTGTTTGACATAACAGCACCTTGTCCTCTAACAGTAACAAAGCCACCGTTTGCTTTTTTTTGTCTTGATTTATTACCCCAATTTTTTGCACCAACTTTTCTACATTTAACTAAAGCACCACTTGCGTATGCAGATGGCCATTTAGTATATCTAGATTTGACTTTATGGTAACAAGCGTCTTTTTTAGTTTTAGATTTTTTTGCCATTTAACACTTCCATCTTCTTCTTGCTTGTCTAATTCTTGAATTAGGATTGTTTCTTGTTTTTTTAGAGCTACGTTTAAGTTGCCCTAAAGATCTAGCACAGTAGGCTTTACGTCTTTTTGCTGCTTTAGATCCTTTTTTAACTTTACCTGTAACAGCTCCTTTAAGTTTAGAGCCAGGATTTTTTCTTCTATGTTCTTTTATGCCCTTACGGGTCATTCCCGCCCCTTTTTTAGTGGGGCGGTAATTACCACCTTTACCTGTTGTTCTGGCTATAGGTTTTTGTCTTCTGCTTCTAGTAGTAGCCATTCATTAATAGTTTTTATTCAAAACTAAAATAATAGAGTATGTGTCTCCGCTTGAATGTCCCACAGTCGTAAAGTCAATATCACCAGTAACACCTGAACCAGCATTATTAGGTATAGCACTAAATAAATCATAATACTCATCACCTGTGCTATCTGATGGTAAACCAGTTAATAACACGTTAGATGTAGCATCAAATTCAATATTTACACCCATACCTCTTGTAGCCCAGTATATTCTAGCAACAGAAACAGAAGTACAAGACTCTCCTGCACTATTTGGTGTTAGTGCAGAAACGTCTACCTTTTTTACAGCCGATTCACCTGTACCATCAGATACATTGGTGAACTTCATAACAGCAACTCTTTCACCGTCTTGAATTGTTTGTGATGTTACTGCATCTGCCATAATCTACTCCTTACGCGTCAGCGAATGGTGTTACTAAAGTTCCAGAACCAATTAATAATGAGTTATGGACTAAGTATGTTGCTGCATCTATAGCTGTTACTTGAACAACACTACCAACTATACCGCCTTTAGTTGTGCCATTTAATGTAATGACATCATTATCTGCACTTGGTACGAAAGCTTTTTCAACACCGTCATCTACGGCTGTAAACACAGCACCTTTAAACTTGTCAGTACCATCAGTTTTAATATCAAGATCAGTAGCTGCTGTTTCTATATAGAAATAGAAAGAAGCACCAATGTTGTTTAACTGATTTGGATCTGTTGGATCATTTGGTGTTGTTGTAACGATTGAAGGTAAAGTAAATTTACCATCTGCATCATTACATAATAATATTTTTCCAGCATGAGCATCAACAGTTAATGTTGTGTCTGCTGTCAGACTAACAGTGCTGTTAACACCTGCTGTAATAAATCCTGCCAATGACTTGACTGGACCTGAGAATGTCGATTTTGCCATAATTTCCTCCTAAGGAAATAAGTTCTACCGTCTTGGCTTGTCTGCTAGGTCAGTCTGTAGAACAAGTTAATAAACCCTAGAACTAAATCATATACCTTCTTTTAGAAAAAAGAAAGGGAGCCGAAGCTCCCTTAAGAATTGTAGTTGAGTTAGAAACGCTACAATAAATCGTTCCTTAAGCCCCTTGAGAACCGTAAACGGCTCTGAAGTTTGAATAACCGAAGCTATAACGCTCTCTAGCTTTATATCTCATATTACCTGTATCGAAGTCACCCTCTAATGATGTTGACATTGGAGATCTTTCGAAATACTTAAATCCATCTGGACAGTCAGTTTTAATGAAATACGCATCAGTATCTGTTAGATAGTTATTTACAACATATCCTTCAGGTAGCATACCAGTATTGTTTATAGAATTTATGTCATTGTCAGATGTGCCAACTCTACCTGGAGAGTTAAGTAATCTGTCAGCCACAAATACTAATTGTGGTGGAATAATGAGCTTTGCACCTTTAAGAGCAATGTTAAGACCTCTATCATCTGTTAATGTAGAGATATTAATTAATGCGTCTTCAAGTGAAGTTTCATTAAGATCCGCCATAGTGGTAGCTCTGTTTGCTAAAGTACCGCCTCCCCCTAGAGGGTGAGCAGTGTTAATTAAAGATACGCCATCGCCACCTGCTGTACTAAACGCGTTGTTTAGAACAGATGCTGCTTTGATCTGTTTGGTATTAGCCATAGATCTTGCTAATGCTTTAGTATATCTTGCTCCTAGCCTGTCATACAGGTTATCTTCAACAGCTTCTTCAGTTAAAGCGAATGCTAAAGCCACTGTTTCGTGGGTGTAACGAGATGTATAACCTTCGTTAGCTGTATCAAATCTGACACCACTACCTTCAGCTTTTACTTCCGCATTACCAAACCCTACGATTAGAGTTTCTTCTTCAAACGCTCTATCAGAAGTTTCTGTTTCATAAATTTCTGTATGTTGAGCTTCGTATCTAGCATATTCCATGCCGAACAAAGCATTCAAACCTGGCTCTAGTTCTTTCGCTAATTGCGATCTATTAATTGCCATTATTTATACTCCTGTTGGATCGACATAAAAATGCTCATTAAATTTAACAATCACATTCACGTTAGCTGAACCTGTTGTACTGTTATCTGGGTCACTCGAAAAGCCCATGATTCTGAACGTAGCAGTTGTAGCTGCTGTTGTTCCTGATAATTCAACTGCTGACATACCAGTTTTGGTTGAGCCAGAAGTATAAGAAATATCAGCGTTCAAACCGACATCAGTTTGAGCTGGAGAACCTGCACTTTGAATTTCAAATACAGCATCAGGGTCATCTATTACGAATGCCTTAATATCAGACGATACAGTGCCATCAGGATAGTAAGAACTGAAAACAGTCTCACCCGCAGAGTTTGTAAAAGAACAACCTCTAAACACACCTAAAGCTTCATCACCAGCAGCAGCTACTAAAATAGTACCTGTGTTAGTCATTTTAACTAAATCGCCTGAAAAAATATTCCCAGAAGCACCTGAGGCAATTTCGTATTCTGTAGTACCGCCATTAGCAACACCAGAACCTAATTTGCCTACAACTCTTGCTCCAAACGGGGCATTTTTGTTAGCCATAATAAGTCACCTTATATTTGTTATTAAAATTTTGATGATCAACTACGTTGACCACCTCCAAAAGTTACTTTGCTTGACCTCTCCGGTTTTAAAATCGGTGAGTTAGGGTCAGACTCTCTAAGAAGATCATTGTCCACAGCATCTTGCTGGGTTTGAGCACGTGAAGCATAGTAGGAGTTTCTTTCTTCACGAGTTTCATTAGGAATCTTTGCCAAAAGCAAACCACCACGGGCTACTACTCCTGAATGTTTGCCTTCTTGTATAGAATCAAATTTGACCTGGAAATTATCAGGTAACTCTTCTAATCTTACTAGGTCGAAACCTTCGCTTAATCTTGAAGTTACATTTTTCCTGTCTTCTTGACCTACATTTTCGGCTCTAATCCACCTGTAGGTATAACCTTCAGGGGCAGGAGGAGCGTCCAACATTGATGGCGGGCTCCATGGTTTGCGAGCTTCTTTAGTAGCTCGAGTGTCGGCAGAACGTGGTGTTCTGTTTAAATTGTTGTTATCTTTTTCAGTCATAACTATTACCTTTTAACATATTTTGCGTACTCTGTTAAGGGTACGTTTAATCTTTTTGCCATTTGAACTTCTGCTGGCGACAACTTAACTTGTCTTTTTGAGCTGGTATTACCTGCTACTCTGCCTGCCGAAGCCACCTTTTGTTGAGGCTTCGATTTAGCAGAAGACTCTTCAAACTTGTGTGGAAATTCTTGTCGCAATCTTTTATCAACTTCAGAGTAATACTCATCTGTTTTAGGATCGTATCCTTCTGCAACAAGTTTTTGATCTATGGTAAAAGCAGCCAACGTCATAATTTCGTCTTCACCAAACCATTTATTGTTCTCTACCCATGTTTCTTGTTTTTCATCTAGCTTAGGTGGAGCTTGGTATTGTGGTGCAGGTTGTTGTACGTTTTGCTGTATGTTTGTTGGTTGTACTGGTTGTTGTTCTATTGCTGTTTTTGAAGAAACAATCTTGTTTTCCTCCACAGCAATCTTAGCTAAAACATCTTGTGCTTTTGCAACCTTTTCATAATCTTGGTTTTCATGTGCAGCTTTTAAAGCAGTCATAGCTTGTTGTTTTTGTGACTTTAACCTGTTTTCAGCTTCCATAAGATAGGATCTGTCAAGGTTAGAACTTCTTGTTCTAAGCTGTTCATTCTCGGCAGCAGTCCTTTTTGCATACTCGTATGCAGACTCTTGGCCTCTTTCAGCTTCTCTTAGTTTTCTAGTAAGCGTATTAATTCTTTTTTGAACGCTTTTAGAATAATCTTCTAATTCGTCTTCTTTTTTTGCTTCAGGTGTATCAGATACATCTTCTATCTGTTCATCTGCTTCTTTGTCTTCAGACTCCATAGGAATCTTCGTTTGTGTTTTTGCTTCTTCAACAGGTTCTATTTCAACAATCTCTCCTTCTTCTACTTCTGTTTCTTCTACAACCTTTGCATTTTCTTCAGCCATTATTTCTCCTTATACTGCAAGAATATCGTCAGGATCTAAGATGGTAGCTATCACTTCATCATCGTTAATGATTCTGCATTCAGACTCATCACCAAGTTTGAAACGAGCACCAGCGTATCTGCCTATCAATACCCATTGTTTTTCCTGACACCAAGGATGATCAAACTTGCTTGCATCCTTGTAGCAATCAGGACCCATTTTTACTACATAGCCAACTACAGTAGCTAGAGATTCTCTATCTACAGTTGATTGAACTAAGTGGATTCCTCCTTCAGTAACTGCTTTACCTTTGTAAGGTAATATAAGTATCCGCCAACCTGTAGGCTGGGGCATACGATCTAAAAAAGATTTTTCTAAAAGTGTGGGGTCTAAAACCCTTGCTTGTTCTTTGACATAAGCAACATTTTCATTGCTTTCTTCGGTTTTTGTTTCTTCTTGTTGTTTTATCTCTTGTTGTTTCGCTTTTTGCTCTGCTTCAATCGATTTTGCAACATGATCAGGGATTTGTATCTTGCTCATCTTGTTGTATTTTTCCTAGCAGTTCTCTAAATATATTTTCTGCATCAGCTAGAGAACTGTAACGCCCACGCAGATATTCATATTGAGAAAAGTCTTTACACCCTGCTAACATAGCATCTTTGGTGTCCTCTCTCCTGGCTTCAAGTTCTTTTAAAAACTTGTTAGCCAGCCAAACTGGATCCATTAATAGATGCCAGAAAACTTGCCACCGAACTCGGCAGCACCCATACCTCTAGCTTTACCTTTGCCCATGCCAGGCTGAGGTTTAGTATTGGCTGAAAAAGTACCAGCTTTAGTTTTCAAAGATCCATTGCCTTTGTTGCTGTAGCTATTTTTGTTTTTCAAAACTTTGGGTGTTTTCTGTTGACTTATCTCTGTTCTTTTAATCATGTTTTTTATTATGTTTATTTATTTTGCAATTTGCAAGTTTTAATTTTTATTTTGCATATCTAGCATTTTAAAACGTGCTTGTTGTTCTAGTCTTGCTCTAGCAGTTTCATCACGTAAATCTGCTATATCTTCCATAGACTCTATTCTTTCTCTGTCAACATTAATACGTCTTTGTGCTTCCATTGCTTTACGTTTTTCTTCTTGTAAAAACTGTTGTTGTTCCATGGATAACTCTTGACCTTTGAGTGCAAGTTCTTGTTTTCTTATGGCTACTAATGGATCTTCATCACTTGGATCTTCTACCTGTTGACTGTATTGAGTAATAAGCTCTGCCATAATCGGTGCAGAGAACTGTGCCAATATATCACCTGCTTGTTGCACCATCTGTTGTGCTTCAGCAGGATTAGCCTGTTGAGCTTGCTGTTGTATTTGCTGGAACTGTTGCATAACCTCAGGTGGCATTTGTTGTTCGGCCATAGTATCTGCTTTCATTTGCAAATGTTGCATTATGTGTGAATGTATTAAAGCCTGGACCTGGGCGTTCATTTGCACAGGAGGTGTTTTTAACAAAGCGATATGCGTTGCTATATGTGCATCATGGTTCTGTTGACCAAAAGCTTGAGCTTGTTGGCCTAGTAATAACTTGTTGTTTTCAAAGCCAGCTTCTAATGGCGTAGGATCTTGTGGGGGTGGTGGTGTTAATATCTTCTCAATATTATCTACACCAATAGCTGAGTACATTCTTTTGTATGCTTCATAAGTTCCATTAGGACCGTGCACCTCTGGATTAGATTGTACTAACTGCATCATTTCTTGAGCCATGGCAATGCGTTGAGATTGACTGAATATATCGGGGTTAGAGATGGGGAATATATCTATATTATCGTCAAAATCGGATAATTTTATCGCAGCATTGCCACCAGCTACGGCATAAGGGTACTCAGGGGGGAGGTACTCCTTAAATACTTGTGCAAGTAACTTAAACTCTTTTTTCTGTGAATTATGCAATCTTTTGTGGATCGCACTTAAAACTTTAGTAGATCTTTCTAATAAAGCTAATGTTGTACCTACAGGTGCATTTGGATTGCCTTGACCTGTGTTAATTTCAGCAATAGATGCAAACTTTTTACCACCGTCTACTAAAATACCTAAAAGGTTTAATAAAGTGCCACTAGGTTCTTTAAATGGTAGTGGTTGGATAGATTCTCTTAATGATCCACCAGGAGCATCAACATCTCTAAACTCACCTGGTTGAATCGGTGTATCTTCATCTCTAATTCTTATACCTCTAGTTTTAAAACCAGCAGGTAAGTTAGCAAGAGTACCAGCGTCAATAAGCTGTCTTAGTATTGAGGTAGAAGCTTTAGATAAACCACCTATCATATGAGTTAAACCAAACCCATAAAAACCTAGTCCTGGTAAAAACTTAAAGTGGACAAAGTATTCAATCTTATTCTTCATAGGATCTTGTTCTTGGAAGTTTCTACGGATAGATAGTATTTCGTTAGATCCTGAGTCAATCGTTACGATATATGGAAGTTTTACACCTGTCAGCTCACCATTCTCATCTGTATCTTCGAAGCCATCTATGTCTAAATTACAATGAACCTCGTAAAGAATAGATACCTCTCCGTCATCGTAAGATGGCTCCATACCTGATAACTTGTTGATTTCTTCTTTAGCTTCAGAATACATATCAGGTTCTTCACCTGTATCTATATCTATCTTGCGGTAAAAACCAATAGCTTGAAGTTTTCTAACTTCGTTTTCTGGCATTTTGACTACGTTAGTAATTCTTGGGCAAGTCTCTAAGTCAGTTGTATAGTAAGGCACAATTAAATCTTCAGGTGCTACAAACTTAGATACAGCTCTACCTAAGGTTTCATCGTAGTAAATTTTCTTAAATGCAGATCCTGCAAGTGGTAAGTAAAAGAGCATCTGATCTAATTCTTCATCAAACTCTTCCATCACATGAACAATTTGATAGTTCATAAAGTCTTTGACTCTTTGTGCTTGTTCTTCTACCGCAGTATCGTATGCACCAATAACTTGTGTTTTTACAGGTCCACCGGATGGTAATAATTCTTTGTATGCTTGTGCTTGGAAAGTTGTGACTGCTTCACCTAGTAACGGATGAATGACTCCAGATGCACCTTCAAAAGGCTCAGACCTTTCATCGTCAAACTTCATACCTAGATATTTCAGACCATCGGTGTAAGTCTTTTCCCAGTCTTCACGTGATGACTTGTCTCTATCAATACCGTCTACAAGTTCGTTAGCTATTCTTCCAAGATCTGAGTCGCTTAACATTTCAGCTAAGTTTTCGTTGAACCCTGTTTCCATGGGTTCTTGCATATCAGCTTCTAATATTGCACTGCCGTCTTCTTGCAACACAAAGTCTTCCATACCAGCTTCTTCAATTGCAGCTAATGCTACTTCCATTCCTTCATCACCTAAAGGCACTTGGTTTTCTTCGTTGAGAACTGTTGGATTAATTTCTTTATCTATCGCCATTAGTAATATACCCTTCTAATCGGTGCTTTTTCCTCGTCCATATAATCATCATCCAGAGAAACTAAGCCACCCTCTCTAAATCTCATGAGGGCTTGAGTCATAGTATCACATAAATCATCATTTTTACCAAAAGGAAAAGACGCACATTCCTCAATCATTTCCTCAGCAAACTTACGTTCTGGTGCATAAACCAGGTTAGATTCAAATATAGGTGCAACCGAATGCATCCTGGTTGATTTATCGTGTCCTCTAGTTGGTGAATAATTCACAACAGGTATGCCGAGCCTTCTTAGTTCATGAGTAAGGGGTGTACCAGAGGCTTTTGCCTCAATCAGTGTCATGTCCGGTTCCCAGTATTTATATTCGTTATAGGCTATACGTTTGAGTTCAGGAAAGTCCCATCTGCCTTTTTGTGCATCGAGCAAAATAATACAGTCCGGTGAATCAGGCGTTGGTCTAAAAATACCCCATGTGGATATAGCCGAGTAGTCAGCGTTCTCTTTTTTAGAAAAAGCCGTATCGTAGCTTTGAATGATATAGCTCACCGGTGGCATAGCTTCACTATCCCAGATGTTCCACCACTCACGCTTGATAATAGAACCTTCTTCTGAAGTAGGAGTCTGCATCCACTGTGCATTCCATTTCTGCACAGGTAGCGAGGCTTTTACTTTTTCTAGCTCAGATATTTCCCAGAACTCAGGCCATAAAGCATTGTTGGTTTCAGGAAAGATAGCAGGAAACTCTACAACTTCCCACTGATCAGCGTTATCTTCTTTCTGTGCGTCAAGCAGTTTTGCTGTCAAATCAATAGATGACCAACGTGTCATCACTAGAATAATAGCTCCACCTGGTTGCAAACGCTGTCTAGGTCCAGATGTGTACCATTCCCAACAAGATTCTAACGCACTAGGGCTCAAAGCGTCTTGTTCTGAATGTGGGTCGTCTATAATCAGCAGATCCGCACCACGACCTGTAATAGCACCACCGACACCAGCAGCGAAATACTCACCGCCTTTGTTCGTTTCCCAACGACCAGCAGATTTAGAATCAGCTTGCAGTTGTACTTCGGTAAAGATACGTTTATATCTGTCGGTATCCATCATGTTTCTGACCTTACGACCAAACCTTACAGCTAGTTCGCCTGTGTGGGTGGTCTGCATAATCTTACGATTCGGCTGTTTACCCATGATCCAGGCAGGAAAATAGGTCGAACAAAACTCAGACTTGGTGTGTCTAGGTGGCATATTGACGATTAAACGGTTAATTTTGCCGTTTGCTACGTCTTCAAGCTTCTTTGCGAATATCTTGTGATGACGGCCACAAATGAACTCTGGCCACATATAATTAATGTATTCTAAGAAACTTTCTTGACATTTTGACTGTTTTTCAAGGGTTTGGAGGCGTTCTTTGAGAACCAGAGTTTCTTTTATCTCTTGATCCGATAAGTGTGCTAGGTTCATAACTCAGCTAACATCCTGTCTATTTCTACAGGTCCACCTAGTTTGAAAGCGTCAATACCTTTATCTTTGATAGCTTCAACTAAATCATCAGTAAATTTAAGGTAAGTTCCATCGTATTCGCTATCTGTGCCCTCTACTTTAGAAATCATACCCTTTTGATTAGCTCTGTTTGGTATAAGTTCATCTAATATCTTTTGTATTTCTTTCTCACCGCTAGTGTATTGTTGTACGATTCTTGTTGGACTACCCTCAGTTTGTGCTTGTTTATTACCAATATGCACACCTTGTCTGCCTTTTCTGTAAGCATCAAGAACTCTGGCTCTTACAGGTAGCTTCATATACTTAGAATTACCGCCATCAAAGTATGGATCTATTTTCATGCCAAAGTCTTTAGCGTTAACACTAACAGCTTTCTTCAAAGCTTTAACACCGTCAGCTAATTCAAGCATGGTGCCTCCTTGTCCAGCTATATCATCAAAGTAAGCTTTAGCTAAGTCTGCTGGATTATTTGGAACATCAAAGTATTTTAGTCCTCCAGAACCATCTGGTGTATAAAATATCTCTTCTGTAGTTTTATCTAAAGATTCAGAGAAAGGTCTGCCTGTTATACGCTCTATATCTCTAGGTGTTATATCTAGCTTATCTATACCAAAACGCAACACATCTTCGTTCAGTGCGTCTGATATTTTATCTATGTCTACAGGAACGCCATCAGCAAGGGCTTTGTTTACTAGATCTACTTGTTTGTTATAGTCTTTAAGCTTTTTAAGTACGGCTTTTTGTTGTGTTGGATCTACAAAACCACCTCTTGAGGCAGGTGATTTACCTAGTATTTTGTTTTGTATTTTGTTTATAGCAATACGTCTGTCGTATATTTCTTTAAGGACTGCACGTGTTTCTGCGTTGTCAGGATATATTTTATTAAGTTCTGTTCCAGGTGAGTTTAAAAAATAGAAATTTTCAGGAGTCATCTCTCTATATCCAGCCTTCCCTTTACCTTTTAAAGAATTACGGAATGCATCATCTGCAAACTCTGTGAATGAAAACTCTCTACCGTAATCATCACCTAATTTTTGTGACAAAGCGTAGAGTTCTCTATCGGGTGTAAAATACTTACCTGGTATTCTGTTAGCCAAATCAGTGTCAGTAAATACTTTGAAAAGATCATCGCCTAAGAATTTTTTAACTTTGTCCATATCACCATTAACAAAAGCATCAACAAATTTAGGGTTTAAGTTTCTACCAAATGCTCCTGCTTGAGTGCTTGAACCCCCAAGCATTGTTTTCATTTCTTGGGCATAGCTAACACGTGCATTATTGATATTACGTAACTGTAGTGCATCTATGTTGCCAATCATGGATTTTGTGTCGTTAAACTCACGCACTTGTTTAGGCAAATAAGTATCAGCGACTTCTCCTTGGAAGTCTGATTGAACTCTGAAGATACTGTCTATTTGGTCGCCTTCTTTTAAATTTATCTCATCAAAAGCTTTTTGTATCTGTTTACCTTGGTCTATGTATTCTCTTGAAGTATCAAAGCCATAAACTAATTTGAATCTTGCAGCAGGATCGTTAGTGCCAACACCATCAAATACATAAGACTTGTTTGCGTCAGACATATCTGGATAAAGTAAATCTCTGTAATGATCTTTCTTACCTCTATATTCGCCTGAGCCTCTAACAAAATACACAGCTTGGCCTTGTGTTCTTTGTAAATCTCTATTAGCAAATCTAGTATCAGGTGCTTCAAGGTTATCTTTTGGGACTCCACGCATTTGAATAGCATCTCTTTGCGATCTATCCATGTAATCGTCTAGGAACTCACGGGATACAGTTTTAGACCCTGCGGCTTCATTTAAGAACTTGGGATTGATTTCATTAGCCTCGTCTAGGATTCTTAGTAATCTAAGCTCTCCTTTAGGTATACCAGCGTCAACTAAACGCTTAACCCACTCTTCGGGTTTGAGGTTTTGAACTTTCTTACCCGGAGACTTAGGATGTAAGCCATTTACCCATTTTCTAGCTTTAGAGCCAAGTTTTATACGTGGTTGGCCTGTATTATAGGATATTTCATCTATACCTTTAGGTTGGAAAGGTTGTACTTCAGGGAGCTCAGGTTCTACTTTCTTAGGAGGTGCTGGTGGTAACTGCTCCTGTGTAGTGGGAGTAGGGGATTGTGGAGCATCTGCGGTTTTGCTTGCAGCTTTTACACCTCTAGCACCTCTAAGAAATCTAAATAATGGTATTAAGCTTATGCCAGAAAGAGCAGCTAGGCCTGTATTTCCTGCCGCACCAAGGTAATCTTTGTCTTCTATGTTAGTTTTAGCCCTAGTACCAAACTCTCCTACTTCATAGGCTGCAAGAACATCACCAACTCCAGGCGATATGCTAACGGCTATCTGGTCTACGACAGGTAAGTCTTCAAAAGTTCGGTAGGCTTCACGAATGTTGCCCTCAGCTATCTTGGAGCTTAGGTCTGAAAGTATCTCTTTTCTTTCAGCCATAGCAGGCTATATGGATATATCGTCTAGTATTCTAGATATTTGATCTTGTTGTGGAACTTGTTGCATTTGTGAACCCATTGGACTTGTAGCTATTTGTGCATTTGCTCTTTGACCTTGAATAGCTATTTTTTGTTGTTGCAACTTATCTATTTCATTAGCTACGGCTTGAGCTCTATCAAACTCTTGATTACGAACTACCATGTCATATTCTTGCATGAGGTTGTTAATCATAGAATCAATGGTAAACATTTGACCTTCAGGTGTTCTCATTTCAAATCTAGGCTCGTTGTCGGACATAGTTCTTCCAGACTCACCTAACATATCTCGCATATTCATTAGATACCAAACATCTCCCTAGCCATCTGTAGTTCTTCCATAGTTACGCCAGCTTCTTTAAGAAAAGCCTGTATTTCTTCATCTGAGGCACCTTGAGATACCATTTGTTGTAAAATATTTAATAATTGTATGAGGGCTTTCTTTGCCTCTTCTTGCTCAGAAACTGATATTTGATCTAATTCTTGTTGCATTTGACCAGCAGAATTTTGGGGGGCAGGAGTCCCTGGCATCATTACTGGGTCAACCTGCATATTCATGTCGTCATCCATAGAGAACCTCTTAGTTAAAATCCGATATTAACATAAAAAAACTAGGTATGACTAGCATTGTGCTACAAATGTATTTTGTTTGTGTTTGTTATTAACCTTGTGTGTGTATATATACCGTAGGTACCAATTTGTCCCCCCACCCCCCAAATAATAGGATCCGACTCCGATATTTGTGTATCTAAAAGAATCCTAGACATAAAAAAAGGGAGCGTATTGCTCCCTCATTCCTCCGACTATTTATTAGTTTAGTTCAACTCACCTTCATGAGTTAAAAGTTCTCCAACAGATACTCCGTCTCCATGTTGAATATTAGTTACAGCTTGAGATAAATGTCTCATCTCAGCATGAACGCCACCTGCTTGGATGATGTGCATTCCATTGATGATTAGACTGTCACAGTTAGTCTCTATGGCTTTGCCAACAACCTGCGTGCCTGTTTCATCGTATAAGTTTATTTCTATCTTCATATTAACCTCCTATTGGTTTTGTTTAAAAGATAATTCATTTTAAGTTATTAGTTACATTTTGTCTACTCTTTTATAGAACTTTCTTTTGCTGCCTAATTCATAGATGAACAACCCTTTCCTGGTCAGGTAGCCGGGCATCTTCCGGATAAATTCCTGGGCTTGTGTTTCGCACTCTTTCAAAGTAGAACCCCAAACCCGAGGTTTCCCGAGATGGCAGTACCCGACATACCCCAGCCTCACCCGGCAGATCTCCAGGGCTTGTGTGTGTAAGGCTTATGTGCTGGCTGTAGGCCAGGACCAGGACTAATCACTAGACCCGACCCGACAATAGGAACACCAGCACATACACGCCAATTGTTATTAAGAACAATGTATCCATTCATTCTTCCGTATAACCGTCAAACCAAACCCCTTCCTCCCGGGTGTCGTCTCTCTGGCAATGCTCCTGAGCTTCTTCTAAGGTCAACCCAGTTTTAACTGTTTCGCGAGCTGGACCTGGAAACCCGTCCTCTTTATAAAATCTAATTATTTTGTACACATTACTTCTCCTGTAATTAAAAGCTTATTGAATCACACTGTATACAAAATGTCAACACCCTGCTCATCCAGGCCAGATCTACCCAGGCAGATCCAGATCCCCTGGTATTAGATCCTTGTGTCTGTAATATCTGTGTCTCTAGCTATGCTAGACCGAAAACCCGACAACCCGACTCCCGACATAAAAAAACCCGACACTAGGTCGGGCTTCTCTCCTCTCATCTATCTTTCACATAACTACCTCTCTCATAGTTTCAAAGTGTCTTGTGATATTAACACCAACTTCGTATTCACTTCCGCATGACTCACAATGCCATTCTTCTACTTCGCCTGTAGCGATGTCTCTTTGATAACGTAATTCATCTTCATTACACTTGGGACAAACTTGCACACACATTACTTAGCTACCTCATCAACAATAGCCATGATGATTTCTTTGACTCTTGCTTGTGCGTTTGGCTCTAGCAATGCTATAGCTAACTTATCGCTTACTTGCCTCTTAACATTCCAATCATCTTTGTGCCAATTCAACATATACTTACCATCATAGCTAAAAACACTACTAACATTATAAGCACCATTCTTGCTCATAGTATTGTAATTGGCTATATCTTCGTTTACTGACTTCTCTCGTAGATTAAGTTCTTGGCAAAGTATGTCAATTTTTCTTTTCATCTTTCGTAGCTCATCAGTCTTCTTAACTAACGCTTTGTAGTCAGCAGACTTCTTAGCTTTTTCTATTTGCTTGTCAGCTTTCTCACTAACACCCTCCATAATCTGATTGACTATGGCTTCTTGTTCAAATTTTCTAATCATATTACTTCTCCTATAAAGTTAATTTGAGTCTTTAATATAACATAGTGGATACAAATTGCAACTCTTTATTAAAAGATGTTTTTTAGCTTACTCCAGCAGCCAGAACCCAGCCGGAAGATCCCAGCCAGGTATGTGTTATCCGGTGTGGATCTGTGTTATATTGTGTGTATAGTCTTTCCCGACCCGACCCGACCCGATTAGCCCGACAACCCGACAGATAGCCCGACTGTAGCCTGTTTTTGTTTAGCTTTTTTATGGAGAGAGTGGACGAGAGAGGGGACAGATGCGATTAATCCCCAAAATCCCTCCATATAAATCCATTCTATTATATAAATAAGATACATTTTGTTTACTATAACTATTGACATTATGGATACAAATAGTATCATTAATAGGTGAGGTTAGCACATAGAAGAGGTAAGCTATTAAATTGATACCTGTACTCTACTTGGTCGCCAACGCTTTCGAGCAAGTCGCCGATAGTATCAAACGAGATTATAAACAAAGCCTCACACTTTATTAACCCTTAAACTTATAGGAGAGTAAATATGGGAACGAGAAGTAATATCGCTTACGAGCAACCAAACGGAAACGTAATAGTGACTTATTGTCATTGGGACGGCTATCCAACCTACAATGGTCAAGTATTAAACGACCATTATAACAACCCCAAGAAAGCAGAAGAGATAGCCAATCAAGGTTATATCAGTTCGCTTAAACCAACAGTAAAAGAGTCAATAGAGGATAGGGCTAATCATGATGAACCTATGTTGTATAACTCTTTGAACGCTTATCTTATGGATATGAATTGGGACATAGAATACGCTTACATCTATTCACACAATCAATGGTATTGTAATGACCATAATCTTATGAATGTCGACCCTGATACCTTTGAAATTGATAAGAGCAACACACTCAAAGCATCACACTTTGAACCTTTATGGTCTGTGCTTGTGAGACACCAAAAGGAGTCAGCATAAATGGATAACCATAAACTTACATTTAGATCTAATAAATCCCTAGTCAAATTGGCTAGGGAGACTCTCACTAACAGTAATTTTAAAATTGCTTATCGTGATAAATACACCACAGATAAATGCTTTTACCTTGTCAAAGATGACGGCATATATCTTATGGAAGCATACGACACAACCAAGACACCTACAGAAAATGGAACTGTAGTCTATGCAAGTGGCTACAACCCCAAGTATAACGACAACGTATGGGAAGACTCATATCAAGTCAGTTCTGATGACTTTGCTGATAATATGTATTTTACTGATGAGCAGTTAGAACGCATTGCTAGTGGTGGAGATATAGAGATAACCATAACCCCTGATACATACGAGGTGAGAGCATGAGCAATATTGATAGAACCAAGATACCAAAACATTTACGCCACTTATCCGAGTGGAGACTAAGAGCATTATTTTATTTATTTAGAGGGAGAGTTTAACCATGTCAACATATTACCGACCAACAACACCGATACCATTACGTGCAATCAAAATTAACAAGAATTTAAAAGAGCTTGGTTTTGAAGTCATAGAAGATGAGAACGGCACTTATTTTCATCTTGAGGGCAACTATATACATTATGCAGTTGATAACCGTGAAAACGTCATTGATGTATTTAGATATGGTGGCAACAATGCTTCCAAAGTATTAGAACCTCTTGAGCATGAGTTTGAAGTTAATTTTATCTCCGAGTATGACGAGGAATATAACGACTATGCTGATGAAGATACAGGAGTCATTCGTATTCATATAGGAGATTTAGTCAATGACAGTTGATACCATGTTCATAATAACCATTGTATGCTACGTCATTGCATACATAGTCTCACAACCTGAATGAGAAGATTTAACATTAAGATAATCTCATTTGACCCCGAGAAGTATGACTTGCAACGATACCAAAATATCGAGCAAGTCGGCTTCAAGGTAGGCTACTTAGTCTATGAAAATCAAAAACACACTCACACAGCTTGGTTTAAAAACCATAGACAGCTTTTTAAACATTTAGATAAGTTCTTGAACAATCCAAACTAATTTGCTATATTCGGGCTAAGGCATAGTCTGATTTAGGTATTACTTCTCAATCCCTCTCCACCCAATCTTGTTATGCCTTTTTATCTTTCTTACCCTCAGATACAACCTCATAGTGATTAACCTTGCCTTCTTTAATGGCCTTAGCAAAGAGTTTTTCTAGTTCTGGGTAAGTCTTGGCAATTAATTCTTCATCTGTGTATAAGACAGCTTTAATCCTGTTCATCTTTCTCAGTCCAACCTTCTTCCCATGCTTCTTCTTCCTCTAAATCAGTCTCTTGGTCTATTGCTTCTTGTTCTTTCTCCTGCTGATCTACCAGGGCTGGATCCGGCTCCGGTTCAGTCTTATCTTCCAGGACCACGTTGCCCATGAGCTGAGATAACCTGGCTTCGACTTCCTCCCGACTCATTTGATCTACCTTACCGAACATTACCTCTTTACGATCTACAATAAGACCCCCGACCTTTAACAAAGAGTTTTGAGCTGAGATAGCTGCATTAAATGATCCAGCCTCCATAGCCTTATCACGTATATCATAGAGATCCTGGACAGCCCTGTCATAGTTTAGCTCATACTTCTTCTTAGCCTCATTCATCAAATAGTTATACTCCTTACGAATCAAGGGCTTGTTCATGAGTTTGTTTGCTGCTTGTCTTGGGGAAGTGTATCCAGCTTTGTAGGCACACTCTACTAAAGATAGCCTGGGATTATTGACTGCTATCCAAATAAAGTTTCGTTGTCGTCTGTTGAGGGAGTTATCGAGGTTGCAATATTCAATGGGAGCTTCTTCTTCCGCAGATATGATAGGTTCATACTCTAGTTTATTTTTTCTATTTCCCATGTATGTTTCGCATATTAGAGTTTGGCGTAAGCTTAATAATACTTACCCCCACTTTACCCTAAAGTGTATTGAGAGGATACTTGAGAAGTATAGATCTAGTCAAGTATTTTATAAATTATTTAGTAAGTTTTCTTCACTCTCTAATGACAAAAATGAAAAAAATACAATAATCGTCAAAAGCCCATTCTTATCACGTTTTTAGCTGTCAGACACTTTTGACAATAATTGACAATAATCTATTTTGGGACTGTTTTGTCAATATATTGAGCTAAAACCTCATCAACGAGCTTTGCAAGTTCTTTATCCTGGAACTCTAAACTTAGCTGTGCCAAGCAAAAACTGATGGTGGCCAAGGCAATGTTAAGTCTATCTTCGCCTCTATAAACCATGTTCTCAAACATACTATCTAAACGACTAACGACTTCTTGTAGAGTGGGCTTACCCATTTTATCTTTAATCTCTACTATTTTTGCCATATCGCATCATAACACGATATTTTAATAAATGGTTAATGCCTCTCCATGCGAGCTGGTATAACAACTTCCCAGTTGCATTGATCACAACAACGACCATTGTTTACAGGTTGTGCGTTATTACCTTGATCCCAAACCACCTCACCAACAGAATTACGCAATGGCTTGATATGTCCATTACAGATACTGCATCTTACCTTATCTAACTCAACTATCAGCATAATCCATCTCCTTTAATATGTGCTTGATAACCTCAACAGTCCAACCATTACCCAACATCTTGTATCTTTGCGTGTTTGATACATGGTTTGTATAGTTATCTGGAACTGTTTGCAGTCTTTCACACTCTAAAGGCGTTAGTTTACGCCAATGCAGTTCATCAACACTGTCCCATTCATGTCTATCATAAGATCCTCTACCACCAGATCTAACTGTTTTAGACTTAGATCTAATCTTAGATTCCTCTACTACAACACTATCTTTGCTTACTGTTGTAAGTGCGTTTGTCTTATTATCCTTTCGCAGTTCTAACATTTGTGTTGTTTTACCTGCAACTGAATCGCCAAATCTATCCATACGCTTACCATCTTTATCATAAGCTCTACCAACAATACGGCCACCAGTCACGACTTTCGGCTCACGATTACCACCTTGGCAAGTGTTTACTGTAGGAGACTTACCATCTGGACTATAGACTCGTTTGAGTATGTCATGGCCATTTATGTCTGTAGCTGTTCCTATCTGCAATGGTTTATTTACTAACTGTCTTCGGTATTTATCTTTGTAATGATGTGGTTTTGCACCTGTTTTAGAGTAATTAGCATCAATACAATAGCTTTTGTCTCTATCACTATCGTAGTTATCTTCAAGAATATCTCTTAAAACTATGCCTTTATCCTCTGGTTGCTGTATTCCTGGAATGTTTGTCCAGTAATATCTTTGCCTTGACTGAGCAGATACAAGAGAACTGTTGATAAATATCGGCTCTATACCAAACATTATCTCTGGATAACATTCTGATACTTGCTCAGATATAACCTGTAAGTATTCTTTCTTCATTCTTACATTCTCTAATAAGAAATACTTTGGTTTGATTGCTTTGAGTAATCGTATGAACTCAAAGAACAATGCTGATCTAGGATCATCAAAAGCAAGTTGTTTACCAGCAAAACTAAATCCCTGGCATGGTGAACCGGCAAGTATTAGATCTATGTCTTTGTAATCTTCTGGATCTAAGTCGCAAACATCTCCAACATGGATAGTATCTGGATAGTTTGCCTGTGCAACCTGGATAGCATACTTATCTATCTCACTTGCATAATATTTGTCTACAGGTATGCCAAGTTGATCCAATGCAATACGACCACAAGACATACCATCAAATAGACTTAGAACTTTCACAAGGCAGACTCTCTGCTGTTATCTTCGTCATAAAAGTTTATAAGATCACCCTGCGGATCATAAGATTCCATACCTACATTTAATATATGGTATTTCTTGTATGCGGACAGCACTGAATCCACCTTTTTATTATTGTAATCATCTACAGCTTGTTCATAAGATAGACGCATCATCATGTAAAGATTGTTTGATTTACTCATTATTTTACCTCTCAATGTTTCTTTTTGTGTAATTAATTGTTACTCATTGTAGACATTATACATAAAATCAATTAAGATACAAACATACATATTAAGGAGAAGTATATGGCTAAATTAGAAAAAGATATATCTAATAATGTGTCTGATGTTATAGATGAAATTATTAGTATTACCAACCCATCTAAGGAAGACTTAGAGAAACAAATAGAGCAAGATAAGATCAACTATCTTGTATGGCAATGTGGTGTTGCTATCAAAGAACTACAAGAAGCAGTTGATGAATTAGCTAAATCAAACAAGGAGGCATCATGAGTAAACAAGAATACTATGAGGCTAACAACGATTTAGCTTTTAACTTAACTGTTGATGCACTTGGTAAATATGCAACTAAGTGTAAGAAAGATGAGAAACGCAAAATGATGGATCCGATTCTTGGATCTTATTTGTTAACACATCAATTAGCTTGTGCATTGTTATATAAAGCAGAAGGTTATGAACAAGAGCTTGTAGACATTATGCAAGAAGCAATTAAAGATGCTAAAGAAGTTGTCAAAAATTCAAGGAGTGTGCAATGAGTGATGTAAAGCTACCAGATATGCTAGAGGATTATCCACATAAAAAGATTGGAGATGCTTTTTACTTTCCAAACCTGGATAACCAAACTTACCATAATGGACCTGGAATATCCTCGTCTAACATACGAAGATTCAGTCAGAGTCAGCTTCATGCTTTTGAAGAAGTAATAGAGCCAACACCTGCTATGAACTTTGGATCTGCTGCTCACTCTCTCATTGTTGAGGGAGAGGGTGCTTTCTTTACAGATGTCGTGACTATATCGGGATCTCCATACACTAATACAAACAAAGCTTTAAAGAAAGAAAGTCTTGATAAAGGTTTGATTGTTATTAATGAAAAGGACAAAGATACCATATATAGCATGAATAACAGCTTAGTAACGGAGGCGAGAGCTTATCTAAATCCAGATAAAGACTATCCCCAGGTTTTTGATTCACCCTACGAGGTGTCTATTTACTGGTATGAACGAGGATTGCTATGTAAAACTAGAGCAGACGTGGTGCTGAATCCATTTCAAATGCCACAAGGAGAAAACTCTATTGTCCTTGTAGATTACAAAACTAGTAGCGATTGTTCTATTAGAGGATTTACTAATTCTGTTAGACGTTATTCTTACGACCTTCAAGCAGCTTGGTATAAACGTGGCTTTGAACAAGCAGGTTTTAAGGTGCATGACTTTGTTTTTGTAGCACAGGAAAAGAAAATACCTTATGCTAACAAAGTATTCAAAATGAACCATTCCGATATGGAAATAGGTTGGAACTTTCTTAGTGATCATTTAGAAGAATACAACAATGTTTTAAACGGTAAACCAGCTACTATATACAATAGTCCTAATGTTGTAGATATAGACACTGGTAATTTTTATAGAGAGGAATAACACAATGATAAAGAAGTTTTTTATCAAACTAGATAGATTTATTTATAAACACTGGAGCAGAACTGCCAGATCTATAATGCGTCTTTTTGGCATGAAGGTTGAACAAGACATAGACTGGTTGAATATGCACAACAATATGATGGAGGATGGAAAAAATGTTTCCAGAGATAGATAACGTAAACCACCCGGCACATTATAATGCAGGTGGCGTGGAGTGTATTGAGGCAATTAAGTCTGCACTTACAAGAGAAGAGTTCCATGGATATTTAAAGGCCAATGCCATGAAATATATTTGGAGAGAAAATTACAAAGGCAAAAACATTGAAGATCTACAGAAAGCAGTCTGGTATCTCAATCGCTGTATTAAGGAATTGGAGGAGATGTGATAGATCTAAATTTACTCATTGGGCTTACAGTGTGTCTCCTTATAGCATACGCTTTCTCCCAACAAGAACCATAAGAAAAGGGGCATAAAGCCCCTTCTTTTTTTGTGCCTACCTTAGAAAGGTGGGACAGCTTCTTTTGGTGGACTCATGTTAGCATCAGCTTCTGGCAAATATAATCTGATCTTAGTCTTCTTAGTATTTACCACACCGTTGTCACCTTGGAACTGATCATCAATCTGTTCAGTTTTAAGTATGAGTCTTTTACCTACAAAGTCTGTATGACTTTCAGGATACTTCTTAAATCCAACAGCTTTCGTAAGCCTGGTGAATATCTCCGTGCTTATTCTTTTGTTGTCTTCATTAGTAGCCCATAGGTTATACCATTCGTTGTGGTCTTTGTATTTACCACCGTCTAGTTGAAATGTAACTTTCAACGTCCAATTACCAGCATTAGATTTATATTTATCTGTAGCAATAACTTGTGCGTTATGCTCTCCATCTGGTGCAAGAGGTGTGCTGTTAGATGACAGCTCCTCTAAGTTATCAAAAAATTCTACATCACCAAAATCAGACATTCGTTTCTCCTATATTATTATTGGTTAATGAAAACCCTAACTTTTCAATTAAGGCACTTATATTAGGTTTCTCAAAATTATCAAGTTTACCACTTCGGTCTTTAGCTTTGTAGCCTTGTCCGTATGCGGTTTGCAACCACCTAGTTTGCACATTCTTACCATCCTCATCTTGATCTTCAATGATGCGTAAAGCAAGAACTTCGTCAAAGAAATATGTTATTGATTCGCCTAACTTAGTTCCCACCATCTTAGGTGCGTGTCTAAGAACACCATCATCATTAACCACATCTTCTTTACATAAAAATAATACGTGCATATTTAGATCTCTAAAAGCACGCATTAAATTAGTAACGGATTCCTGAACATTACCATATGCCATACGTGGATCTTTACTACGAGACTTCTCCCATACCAATAAAATCTCACTTATTTCGGATACTGAATCCAAAACAACTGTGTCATATTGTAATTGACCAGACTTAAGAGCATTATGAAGTTCCATTACTTCAGCAGCTTCTTTAACTTCTATAGCATCAACATTGCCTGCATCTCTAATAGAGAGCAGTCCAGCTTCAGCACTTATTACAAGAACTTTACCTGGAGCAGTTTTAGCTAGAGTTGTTTTACCCGCTCCGGCCATTCCATATACCAAGATTTTTGCACCTTGATCCTGGACCAGCTTTTGCGGAGATACAATTCTATTTGATAATTCCATTTCTCAATCTCCTTTAAATTAAAATTAACTTGCATATTATATACTAGATAGATACAATATGTAAAACTTATTTTTACAATATGTTGACAAGGAGAAGTAATGGACAATATAGATAAAGAAACCCACACCTGGCAGGCTAATTATTATTTTAGGACAAAGACATTAGCAACAAGAAAACTTAAGGAATTTGAAACCATGGGAATAAAACCAAATCATACTGATAGAAAGGTTAAGAAGTATACCCTTAGAGATTACATTGAGTTCTTAGGACAGAAGGAAGCTGCAAAACAGTTTGGATGTTCTGAGGCTTCTTGCAAGTCTTGGAGGTATGGGTATCGACAACCGACAATAAACCAAGCAAAGCAAATCATACGAGCAACTGATGGTAGATTAGATTATGAGTCTATTTATGGACCTATAGCTGAAATACTAGAAACAGAAGCTTAATGTGTTTGAGCTAAATATAACTGAGGATAATTCTTCCTTAGAGCAAGCACTCGCCTATTATGATGAAGGCTACAATGTTGTGCCCTTGCAAAGGTCAAACAAAAAGCCACCATCTTTTCTTGGTAGTTGGGAACAATATAAAGAAACACGGCCATCGAGAGAGTTAGTAGAGTCTTGGTTTAAAGGTAGAGACAACCTAGTCGTTGCACTAGTTTGTGGTAAGTTTGTCGTTGTAGACGCAGACTCACCAGAGGCTATGGATTGGGTTGAGAAGAATCTACCAGCCTGTCCTTACAAAGTTATTACAGGTAAGGGTATGCACTATTACTACAATAACCCAGAGAACTATACGACTTTTGCTACAAGAAGAACTGCTGAAACACCTATAGAACGCTTAATAGATATACGGGGTGTTGGCGGATTAATAATAGCACCATACAACAGACACGCTAATGGTCAGGTATATAAGCCTGTAACCTTTCCAGATTGGAAGATCTATGACCATAGTGATTTGCCAGACTTTACAGAGGTTGAGTTTCAAAAAATAACTGGTGTTCCTAAAACTGATACAGGTGTTCAAACTGCACCCTTCTCACTAGATGGTGTATTAGAAGGATCCAGGAACGATCAAGCTGCACGTATTGCAGGGTATCTTATATCTAAGAATGTAAACTTAGAGTTTGTTAGGATCTTTTTGCAAAACTGGAATACCAACAATAACCCACCCTTACCACAATCAGAGATAGATGGCGTAGTAGAAAGCGTCAAGAACACACACGATAGAAAGAATCAGTTAGCACCATTATTTACCCAAGTTACAGAAACCATACAAAAACCAAAAGATCTATTCAATCCTCCAGGCCTGCTTAAAGATATGTTTAAGTTTTGTGAAGAGATAGCACAAGTGCCACAGCCTGAACTATCACTTGTAGGTGCATTAGCCCTAGCTAGTGTTACCTGTGGACGTATCTATAGAACCAATATGAATAACTTTTCTTCTATGTATTTCATGGGTATCGCTAAGTCAGGTCAAGGTAAAGAAAATATAAAAACATTTGTAGAGTCAGTATTAAACGCATCTGATTATGAAAAGCTTGTTGTAGGTGATGGTTATACATCAAGTGGTGCTGTTCACTCGGTATTAAAGATGCGTCCAACACAGATAACCATTATGGATGAATTTGGTAAAAGATTAGAGGCTATAAGTAATTCAGGTAATACCAATAAAGAGGATGGTATACAAACACTCATGGAAGCCTGGGGTCGTTGTCATGGCACATTAAGACCTGATAACTACTCTTTAATGAATGTTCAAGAACAATATAAAGAAATGATGATGAGCCGTGTTACCCATAAACCAGCTATAACATTGGTTGGCTTATCAGTTCCTAAAAACTTTTATAGTGCGTTAAATGGTGGCAGGATTGCAGACGGGTTCCTAAACCGCTTTGTAGTCGTTGAATCAACTGAGCCAAGGAGAGTGGGTGAACTCAAAAGATTCAAATCGCCACCAACCTCTATAGTCAACTGGGTCAACTACATAAGAAGACCCAGAGGAACTATGAGTGATTTATCTAGGGACAATGCAGAAATGGATCTAGATCAGATTGTATTAGACTTTGATAGGGAGTCTGAAGAAATACTACAAGACTTTGCAAGAGAAATAATTAAAAGACAAGATATATTAGAAAAAGATAACCTAGAGCCTCTTCTAAGCCGTTCTAAGGAGAAAGCAATGCGTTTATCGTTGTTATGCACTCTTGCCTCTAATGCTGACGCTAAGATGATTACAGGAGATGTAACAAAGTGGGCTGTAGACTTTATTAGATATTATGACCTGTTATTCATAGAAGCTTGTAGAGATAAGGTGGCTAGTAGTGCAACTGAATCTAAGATCAAGCAAGTATTATCCTTTATTAGATCCAGGAATGGAGAGGGTATATCTAAACGTGAAGTAGATAGACACGAACTATTCCGTAGTATGAAGTCTTATGAAGTCAAAGAAATTATTGAAAGACTTAAGAATGCAGGAGAGATACAAGAGGTTGAGATAAAGATAGGTGGTAAAGGAAGACCTGCTAAACGCTTTGTAGCTGTAGATCCAAACTTCTTTGCTGATTAAAGTATAGGTCTACCAGCTACCTGTTCTGCAAAATCTAATCTTTCTTGCGATAAAGGATCTGTCGGTGTCTGTGGTGTTTGCACTGGTGCTATCTGTGGTAGTCCTGGTTGTGTAATGAGTGGTGCTAATACTCTTTCTCTTAGTTCCTGGAATGTTGACGCACCTTCTTGTGTTGCACCAGATACATCATCACCTGTAATACCAACAGCCGTTGCACTAGCACCTAGTCCAGCATCAACTAATCCTGTTAGTTCTTCTGTAAATGGTACGAGTTCACCATCAATAAATCTTACACCTGCTTGTCTTGCTGCTGTATTAAATATCTTCATGGCTTGTGCTATAGATCCTTGATCAGTTTTTGACATAAGACTTACAAAAGTTCTGTTAGTAAATAAAGCTCTTACAATAGCTAAACTAGTTAATATAGGTAAGGTAGATAAAGGATTAAATACAACACTAGCTGCAATACCTGCAGCAACAAGACCACCAGCTCCACCACTTCTACCAGATTCACCAATAGTTAATACGTCTATTTCTTTTTGGAAGTTACGCAAACCTTTTGCTATATCTCTGCCAAACATAGCTTCTAGTGTTTCATCACCGTATGAGTCTAGTGCAGTCTTAAGGTTTTGATGTTTAAATAAATCAGTAATTTTACCTTTACCATTGAAGTCAATAGACTTAGATAAAAGCTTTTGCATACTAGCTTGTTGTATGTTGTTAAACACATCAGGGCTAACTGTAGCTTTTAATCTTTCAATATTACCTGCTGAACCAGGTCTAAAGATACTATTAACTGTTTCTTCTATACCTCTTTCAGGTAATTGAGATATGGCTCTGTTTGCTTCAAACTTGGCTCTCTCGTCAGAGGCTTCAGCTAATTCTTTCAATCCTTTAATAAACGCCTGGCCTTGTTGATTTGCATTTAAACCTTGACTAGCATTCTTAGTAGTAAAGTCATTTACAAGGTTTTTAAGTGCTTGTGGTTTAAGATTTGGACTAATCATGTTTAATTGATCAATCGTTTCTTTTACAAGCTTGCCAGAGGTTTGACCTGTAGTTGAGTCGGTAAAAAGTGAGTCAAACTTACCAACATTTTCCATGTCAAACTTTTTAATCTGTCTTGCAAACTCTGTAAAGTTTACATCTGTTAAACCATCTTTTGTTGCACTTTGAAAAGCATCTGCAAAAAGTCTTTGTTTTAGTTGTGCTTTTAGTGCATTCTCTGTAGTTATAAATTTACCTGCATCATCTGTACTTGCTTTACCAATTCTCTGAAGATAAAGATCATATTCACGTAATGCTTCAAAAACATTATCAAGCTGTGTTTTAGTTCCTTTGAGTATTGCATCTGAATAAACTCTGTCTGCGTTAATAGATCCTTTCTTTGCATTGGATATAAGTTTTTCCATTTGCAAAGTATCAAAAGGTTGCATCCTTTCAAAATGTAGTTTATTTGCGTCTCTAAGGTCTGATACGGCTCTTTTAATTAAAATGTCGTCTTCAGGTCTAAGTCTTAAACCATCTCTTGCTAAAGCTTCTTTAATTAACTTTGTACCGTCTCTTTCTAGTTCCGTAAGTATACTGTCACCATTATTAAGACTTCTACCGTTTACCATATTGTAGTCATCAAGTGTTCTCATAACATCTGTAAGTAACTTTCTTTCATGGGATGTTCCAATAACTTCTGTAGTAAAGTCCCTAATATTACTAATATCGTTTCTTATTTCTTGTAAGCTTATTCCAGGTCCATCACCATCTATTGCTTTTTGAGCTCTTGCTGCCATGTTTTTTAAGATGCCATCTAGTTGCTCTACTACACCACCAGATATTTCTTGACCCGGTTGTTTAAGTTTCCAAAAGTTACCACTTTGTTTGTAAGATGCTACAAGATCTTCTGCGACTCTTACGTGCTTGAGAATTACATTGTTTATAGCTTTGTTGATAATTCTTGCTTTTGTTTGATCTGTTTCATTTTTAAGAGATCCCACTATTGGGTTGCCTCTACCATCAATCTCTATTTTATTAGGGCTAGCAATATCTAAGAATTTTTTATCTACAGCTCTATATCTTTCACCACTTTCTCTTGTGACTGCACCTCTAGCCGCAGATAAAGTATCTTTGAGAGTTTCACCAAAGGCTTGTCTTGATGGTACTGTGCCATAGTTACTTACCTCTAATATATCTTCGCCTATATCACCAAGTAGTTTTTTAAGTGTGTTGGTTACTTCAGCTTCTTGTAATCTTAGTTTCTGTAGAGCAGCATTTACTTGTTCGTCTAATCCTGCTTTGGAAGATTGCGATATATAAGAATTTAGAGCCTCTCTTTCATTTTTAATACCAGACAAAATGTTATCTAGTTCAGCTCTTAATACAGCTGCATTAGCTTTATCTCTGTTATTACCAAGAGTTTGTTCGGCAAATTGTTGATATTTACCTGGGAGCATTCTTTCTAATGTTTGCTGTGATGGTATGGCACCTTTAGAGTAACTGTAATCAAATCTTTTTACTTTGCCATCTTTAATCGCTTTCTTGATTTCTCTTTCAGTCGCTTCTCTTCCTAAGCTTTCATCTAATTTCTTAACATCGTTCCAACTTCTGTTTTTAGTTAGCTGATATACAATCCTTTGATTTTCAATAGGAGCACGTTTGCCTAAAAACATTCTGTATACTTTTGCAGGTATTTCACCTAGAACACCTTGGCCAACAGATCCAATAATAAATTCTTCTTTTAATAAGTCACTTACTTCATCTGCATCTTGAAGTTGAAAACCCTCTTGTGCATCAAGATATTCTTCAGCAGCTTTACCACCAGAAGAACCAACACCAGCTGCAAGAGTGTTAGCTAGTGGTTTTCTACCACCTAATAAAGATGTTAAAACTTTTAAAACTCTTGTTTGAGGCATGAATGCAGCTATAGTTCCTATAACAGGTCCAGCAATGCCTGATAAATCTGCTAAATCTCCTGTTGCTAGGTTAAAATCTTTTTCATCTATAACTGTGTTTAAGTTGATGATAGAGCCATCTTGTAATCGCCTTTGTTGTACTGGTTGCCCTAATAACTCCAAACCATAAGGAGTGAGTGCTAGTTGCCCTTTAGTATTTCTTACATAACCTTGTGGACCCACGGCATTATCCATGATGTCTTCTTGTTCAATAGGGGACTTGGTGCTTTGTATCTTTTCTAATAGATCATTAAGTATCTTGTTTTCTTCTTGCTCTGTTTCAGCTCTACCCAATCTTTGTCTTAGTTCTTGTGCATTTACACCAGTTTCGTAGTCAAAGAAAAGCTCATCATAAAATGGCGATACAGCACCTTTAGCTATCTCTGCTCTAGCTTTCTTTCTTGCTTCATCCTCGTTTGATGCGTCTATAAGTTGAGAAACACCTGGAGCTATATTAACTCTAAACCTTGGCATTATAAATCTATATCTATTACAGAGGAGTTACCTGTTACTCCTGATGTTGTACCAGTGACACCTTCAGCAGGTTGACCGCTTATGATTCTTAATATGCTTTCAAGATAAGGACTAAGTGCCTGTATACCCACTCCTTGATAAGAAGGATTTTGTATTATTGAATACTTACCTTCAATAATTCTTTTCTTGTCTTCGTTGTTTCTAATTAGGTTAGCCCTAGCATTTGCCAGTTTTTTCCTAATTTCTTTAGGATCACCAGTTAAATCTAATTCACCAAATACCTTGTCTACTATTTCTCTATCTAAGTTAGATATGGTTCTACCAGACTCATTAAGTATTTCTCTAATGCTTCTTTGTTTTACTTGGTCAATATAGTTTTGTATTTTTGTAGAATCACTAACATTTGTATCTGTTGCACCCATGAATGCTTTTAGTTTATCTACACCTCTAACTGCGTATCCTGGTAGACCTGTAATAGGCACACCGTCTTTAATAGCAGCATCAAATAAATCTATAGCTGAGTTCATAATATCTATAGATGCTTCTGTACCTTCGTAATCTTTTACAGTTGTACTTATTTCAGTTATGTCTGTTTGTAATGCACCTAGCTCTGATGGTTTTAATCCTGTACCACTGCTACCTTGATTTTTAACTTTCTGTACAGCTATTGCCATAGCAAGATCTCTTTGATATTTTTTCTCTTCTTGCTCTTTGAGTAACTCTCTTGCAGTTCTTTCCTCTGCAGCTTTTGCAGCTCCAGTAGCAAGTCCTTCACCCATTTGTCCAGTAGCAACAAGTTGTCCACCAACATTTCTAATAAAGTCTAAGAATCTATCAGAGCCAAACAAACCAGTAGTTTCTTTTGGTACTACAGGTATTCTAGCTGTATTCCTAGTTTCTTCATCTTCTTCTGTGACTGTGGTATCTACTTTGATAAGGTCTGGTTTTTCTATTTCAAAAGTACCATCAAATTTAGCTTGTGTATCTGCTATGGTATCAGCCTCTGATCTATCTATATCTATCTTCATTTCTGCTGGTAAAATTTCTTTGATAGCTTGAGTTATTTCATCATCTTGTTCTAGTCTGCCAGTTGGTAAAGGATCTCCAAATTCATCTCTACCTATTAAGGATTTTTCATATTCCATTCTTCTAGCTTCAAGATCAAAACCACCAACTGTTCCTGGTGCATAAACTTGTCCTAATGTTTCACTTTCTGTTTTAGGTACAAGAACAGGATCAGGCAATAAGTCTTTATCTGTTGGTATTTCGTCTACAGGTATAGGATCTACTGAAGCAACTTCAGGTTCTGGTGCTTTTATTTCCTTTATCTCATTAGAGAAGTCTTGTATGTCACCGACACCTGATCTTGATAAAACATCAATCAAAGTTTTTTGTGGTATACCTTGTCTTAACATACCACCCCTATCATAGACATCTAAGAGGTCATAATCACTTGCAGCACCAGTTATAGTCTCTGTGCTGAAAGGCATTCTTTCACCGCCAATACCACCTGGATAAATATCACTTGGAGTAAATCCTTCTTCCATTCTTTTTTTACCACCTTCTCCTAAACCTAAACCAAGTTTATTGAAAAGGTTAATGCCACTTTCGACAGTTCCAATGGCACCTTGGGTTAAAGCACCTCCAAGATCTCTAAATCCTGCTCTAGCTGTTAAGTAGTCAGGTAACTGTTGACCAAATTTAAACGTATTTGGATCAACGCTAGAAATACCGCTTTGTTTCTCATAAACAATTTTCCTTAATATTTCCTGTGTGGCTGGGCTATAAGTAACATCGGGATTTTGTACGAAGCTTGTAATGGTAAAAGCATCTGATCTACTTAAATCATTGTAAAGTTTTTCTGGGTCAATAAAAGTTTTGGTATTATTAATTTTATCAATGAAGTAGTAACGATTATCTACAGTAGCTTCTCCTCCAGCTTGAAACATTTTACGATTTAAAAAGTTCATTATCCTTGTCCCTGCCTTGGAGCCAAAGCACCATAAGCACTAAATGCAGCACCAAGTCCTGCAGCTGATGGATCTGTTGGTAATCCGTATTGTGAACCAATCTGTGTACTACCTTGTTGATAACCTGGTAACATTGAACCTATTTGACCTAGGACACCTAATGGTCTTTCTTGCTGTCGTAACATTTGCTGGTATATTCTTGATAAGCCAGTCTCAGCAATACCTCTGCCAACACCACCAAATCCAGCTAGCTCGCCTCTTTGACCAGCTCTAAGCCCTTCTTGAGTTGAACCTATACCACCTATTTGACTACCATATCCAGCTAGTTGTTGACCTAATTGTGATGCAGCACTACCTCTACCTACACCAATGCCCATAAGTCCTTGTGCACCGGTTCTCTTAGCTGCTTGCTGTCTTGCAAACTCACTCATACCTGTGCTTTGTGCTTCACTAAATCCTCTTTGTCTAATAGCACCTAATGCTTGTGCTAGGCCTTCACCTAAAGCTTCTTGACGTTCCATAGCACCTAACCTAGCTCTACTACCACCAAAAGCACCAGCACTTATCTCACGGGCTCTAGAAGCTATATCTTGCTTCTCACCTGCTTCCATGACATCTTGTATAGTTTTGTCTACTACTGCTTGTTCAAACGGGTTATAGAACTGCTGTGTCATGCTTGGGTCATAAGCACCCATAGTATCTTTATATATCTCTTCAGCTTGTGTGTAATAAGGATCTTGTAGTTCTTCAGCACGTCTTGATTGTGCGATAGCTTGTTCTACTAAGTCTCTGTTTTGTTGTAAGAATGGTTCAAAGCCACCAAGACCAGCTACTGCTTGTTGTCTTGCTAATAGCTCTAATGGTGTTAAGCCTGCTGTTTGTTGTAATGGTACGTCTTGACCAATAAGGTTAGCACCAGCTTGTTGTAGCTGTTGATAGAATCCTGGTTGATCTGCTGTACCAAAGTATAAAGCTCTTACTAATGGATCAGTAAGATTTTCTTGTGATGTTTGACCAAGTAATACAGGATCCAATGCTCCCACAGGCATAGGTTGGGGTTGAACCTCACCATCCGCTGCAGACGGTGTAGGAGCAGTGGTAACTGGGTCAGTTGTTGGTGCTGGGTTTGCTATAAGACCAGCAGCAGGATTAGGTGGTGGATTGATGCCTTGGTTACCTCGAAATTGTAAACCTTCAATATTTGTTCTTGGATCTGATATTCCAATTCTGTCAAAATAATCTTTATCAAAAACTTCTTGTCCTGTTGTTGCTACAAAATCATCTAATCTAGGATCTGATGGTCTGTCATCAATAAATAGTTGGTCGTCTCTTTTTGGTGGTAATAAGTCTGCTTTTGTAGGACCTGTTGGTGGAGTAATCATACCACCAGTTACTTGATCAAATCCTCTTTGTGGTGGTACAAAACGGTCAACATCAATACGGTCACGCAAGCTGCCAGGACCTTTATTTTCTATATTTTTTACAAAATCTGGAGGAGTTACACCTGCTGGACCGATAATTCTTCCATCTGGTCCACGAATCTCTGTTGGTCTTATGCCTGGACCAAATCCAAAGTCTTGTGGTGGTATTGGTCTTATTGGCACTGGTCCACCAGGAGGTAAAGCTGGACCACCTCTTACTGGTCTTGGACCTTGTATCATGCTTTCTGGTTTTGTAACAGATAACACATTTTGTTGATAGCTTTCCATAGCTGCTGGATTTGCATCTAAATATTCTTTAAGACTGTTTCTATATCTAATGTCTGTAGAAGATCCTGTTTTTTGTTCTCCTGTAATCGGGTCTATATACATTCTTATATCCATCGTTCCTATTTGTGGACGTTGTGGTGCATCAGGAAAAGCAGCTCTAAAAGCATCACCACCAGCTCTTAGCTGGTTGCTGTATTCAGTTCTAGCATTTCTATCTGCTACAACACCTGGATCTTCTGTAATTGGTGTTACTTGAGGCAGCCTACCACCACCAATACCTCCTATTGACATAGGTGGTTCGGGTCTTCTTATAGGTAATCTATCCATAGGCTCTATTGGTTGTGGTTCAGGTAAAGTATAATCGTTTTCAAGTGGTGATGGTTCTGGTTGAGCTGGTGTTTGTAATTCACTTAATCTTTGCTCAAGTTCCTGTAATCTGTTTTGTAAAACACTTGGATCAAAAGCAGGTATGTTTCTGCTCTCTAACGCAGTCAATCTTTTTTGTAAATTGCTTGGATCAAAAGGATTTGAAGGTTGTGGGATATCTATACCACCTCTTATATCCTCTATAAGTTTCTGCCTATCAAATGCAGGGGGTGTTGGTAATTCACTTCTTATATCACGTAATAAAGACTCTCTATCAAACTCTGGTATCTTGATACCGCCTCTTATATCTTCTATAAGTTTTTCCCTATCAAAAGAAGGAGGTTTTGGTATATCAATACCGCTTCTTATATCTTTTATTAGAGCATCTCTGTCAAACCTAGGTATGTCTATACCACTACGTATGTCTTTAATTAAAGCTTCTCTATCTATAGAAGGAGGTTTTGGTATGTCTATACCAGACCTAATATCTTCAATAAGTGCATCTCTATCAAAAACGGGAGGCTTAGGCGATACATCTATGCTTCCTCGCATTTTATCTAAAATCTCTTTTTCAAAAGCTTCTTTGTCAAAAGTTGGTATATCTTCTTTTCTTGCAAACCCACTTAAATCAGGAGCTTTATACTCAGGCATTTGTATACCTTCTCTAGCTATAGATAAAAAGTCTTCTCTAAAGTCTCTTGGATCAAATTTAGGTAGATCACCAGCAGTTAAAAACTTGCTTGTATCTATTTGTGGTAAATCTTCTAATCGTGCAAAACCAGATAAGTCTGGAGCTTTGTATTCAGGTATATTAAGGTTGTCCAATCTATCTCTTAAACCAGCAATTCCAGATTGTAAGTTAGACGGATCAAATGTAGGTATTTCTCTACCCTCAAGTGCTTGTAACCTATCTCTAAGAGCTGAATCATCAAATTGTGGAATATTGCCCAATAGATCTCTGTTTGCTTGTATCTGTTGTTGTAACTGTGAAGGATCAAATTGTGGAATGTTTGCTAATCTATCTTCTAAACCTGCAATACCAGCTTGTAGTTGTGAAGGATCAAAAGTTGGTATTTCTCTTCCCTCTAATGCTTTTAATCTATTTTGCAATGACGTGTCATCAAATGTAGGTATTTCTCTACCTTCTAAAGACGCAAGTCTTTCTCTTAAAGCAGAGTCGTCAAACTGTGGTATGTTGCCTAATAAATCTTTATTAGCTTGTATTTGTTGCTGTAAACCAGAAGGATCAAACTGCGGAATATTTGCGAGTCTTTCCTCTATGCCACCAATCTGTGATTGTAAGTTGCTTGGATCAAACTGAGGTATATTAGATATACGATCACTTAAGCCAGCAATACCGGCTTGTAATTCTGACGGATCAAATTGTGGAATGTTGCTTAATAATTGTTTATTAGCTTGTATTTGCTCTTGCAAACCACTTGGGTCGAACTGAGGTATGTTACTAAGCAAATCTTTGTTAGCTTGTATTTGTGATTGTAATCCGCTTGGGTCAAATTGAGGTATTTCTCTACCTTCTAAAGACGCAAGTCTTTCTCTTAAAGCTGAATCATCAAACTGTGGTATGTTGCCTAATAAGTTTCTATTAGCCTCAATTTGAGATTGTAAATTACTAGGATCAAACGTAGGCATTTCTCTTCCTTCAAGAGCTGATAATCTATCTCTCAATGCAGAGTCATCATATCCAGGTATGTTACCAATGCTTCTATTTAATTCATCAAACCCAGTTGTATATCTGTCCTCAATGGCACCAATTCTATCTTGCAATGCTCTGTCATCATACTGAGGTATATTGGAAATACGTTCACTTAAACCAGAAATACCAGCTTGTAATTGTGATGGATCAAAAGTAGGAATCTCTTTATTCTCAAGAGCTGATAATCTATCTCTTAATGCTGTATCGTCAAAACTTGGTAGGTTAGATATTCTATCTTCTAAACCGCCAATCTGAGATTGTAAATTGCTTGGGTCAAAACTTGGTATGTTAGATAATAAATTTTTGTTTGCATCTATTTGTGCTTGAAGACCTGATGGATCAAAAGTTTGACCACCGCCAACACCACCTATAGACATTTGATCTCTGCCTGTTTGTTTTACTGGCATGTAGCCTACTGGAGTCAATCTCATTAACTGACCATTAATGATTTTTGTATCTCCGTATTGCATTAGGCTTGCCCTATCTTATTAAACTGCTCAAAAGTTTTCATAAGTTTATCCATGTTCTGAGCACCTTTTTGTCTGTCAGGTTTACCATTTGGTATAAGTTCTATGCCAGTTTCTGTTTTTGTTACTTTGAACCCACCTAAACCATTGTTTGCAGCAGATGTCATAACAAACTCACCATCGCTTAACATAGCAGGTATATCATCACTTGTGCCTGTTCCAGGACCAATGCTAGGACCACCACCACGCATATCTAACTCGTTAGCCATTGCAGATCTACCCATAGCAAATCTAGGTCGTTCTTGTAATCCACCCATAGCTGCTTGTTTTCTAATACCTAAGTCAAAGCCTGTAAACGTAGGAGCTGGCATTAGATCTGGTCTAACAGACTGTCTAATATCTCTCATGCCACCTTCTCTGTCTTTGTAGGATTCTTTAACTGCTTTACCATAAAGTCCTGCTAATCCCATGAGTGGCAACATACCGCCTAACCCACCTCCGCTAGATTGACCTCCAAAAAAACTACCAAAAGGTGATCCCATTCCAGCATTAGCCATTTGTGTTAACTGTGCATATGCTTGTGGGTTTGCTGCAATTTGTGCAGGTGTCATACTTGCCAATGCTTGTTGTGCTTGTTGGGCTGTTTGAGATGCAGTTATTTGTCCTGGTGTTCCACTGCCAAAACCAAATCTATTAGCTAAACCTTTTCCAGCAGCAGGTCCGCCTGCATAAGTAGATCCAGTTTTTCCAAACATACCACCAGCCAAAGGATTAGTTAATCCGCCCATAATCCCACCAAAACCACCTGCTGTGCCACCTGCTATAGATGAAATACCAGGTATGCCAAGACCAGCAAGACCACTTGCTGCACTAGAAGCTAAACCACCTATACCGCTTGCAACACCACCTAAACCTGGTATTTTGCTTAAACCACTAACAACTCCTCCACCAAGCCCTCCAAGAACTCCACCTAAAGCTGTACCAACTCCAGGTATAAATGCAGCAACTGGAGCTACTTTTTTAACTACTTTACCAATAGACTTAAATGTTTTCTTTAACCAACCAAACTCAGCCATACCCGTAATAGGGTTGATAGACATACCATCACCAACAGTATATTCGTTAGGATCAAGCCCTACTGCCATCATTTCTTTTTTAATTATTTCTTGCGTTTGTGGAGAGATAACTGGTGGGACTACCATTTCTCCTGGTGCTACGTGGGCAAGCATAGTATCCTCTCCTCTTCCTAAACCTGCTATACCTTTACCTGAGTTGTCTATTCTATTCATGCTCAAATCATTCCTCATTACATTTTAACCAAAATACCAATAAGTATCTATCTCCTGATTCTACTGCAAGTCCCCTATGCATGTGAGTAAAACTCGGAAAAATTAGAGCGTGGCCTGTAGGTAATGGCTCAACTGTACCACGTTTTAAAAATTCAGTTCCGCCACCTTTGTACTTTCCAGTATTCAAAGGAACTACCATACTAATATCAGCACTGACATCATGATGCCAAGCACCTTGTTTTTTATCCTTTAAATTATAGTTGGCTATTTGTATTGCACCTGTATCTACGTGCCTATTCCAAATATTCAAAAATATAGGATTACCTATAGTATATATCGTTTGCATCAAAGATTGGTAGATTTGTGGGCAATTATCTTGAAAAGTTATTTCTGGTATTTGCCGTAAATCATCCTCTTCTGGGTTAGGTTTAAAGCCATAATGTGCTTCTAAATTCTTCATTTCGTCTAATAATATTTTGCAAAACTTCTCTGAAAAGAAAGGAACGGTGTACACATCTTTTAATGGTTCTTTTATGATTTTGTCTAGTTTTGTTTTTTCTCTATTGACAGTTCCACTTTGTTCATAAAAATCTACGATTGGCTTGATGGAGTCCTTTACAGCATTAAATGTATCTTTTTGTATGTACCAATCACTAGGATAGGCTAGTAGAATATTTTTTAGTTCGTATCCAAGTTGTTCTGCTGTATTTATCATAAAGTAATGGTTGTACTGCCTGCTATATTAATAGTAACCTTGCCAACACTTGATGTCATTTCAAAACCTTGTGATAGCGTTCTTTCGCCAATATCTAACCATTTGTTTCCAGTATAAACTTGTAAAACGCCTACAGTGGTATTCCAAATGATACTACCATCATTAAACTTCAACGTATTTTTTTCAGGATCACTTATCTGTCTTACGTTATCTAGATCTACTGCACCTAGATTAATCTCAAGTATTCTTACTAATCTGTTAAAAATATCAGATGTAACTTGCTCAGATGCGAGTGGTAGTTGAGTTTGTAAGAGTTTGCTCATCTTCTACCATCAGGTTTTATATCTATGCGTGTTGCTCCTAATCTCCAACCAATACCAAGATTACCATCATCAGTAGCATCATCGTTTGATTCAAATCTAAGTGCTATTTGTCTTGATCTGCTTCTTACATAAGCTTGTTGGGTGTTTGCACTTATTGCACTGGTTGAATTGGTTGTAAGAGAATCGCCTGGGAAGTTTCTAGTTTTTAAAACTATATTTACATTACCTTGATTATCATCTTTTATAAATTTGTAATCAGGTATGATTCGTTTGATAAAGCTGAATTGTTCACCATCTCCAATATCCATGTCAGAACTTTCTATAAAGACGTTGGTCATTGGAGCACCATCAGCATCAAACCCTGTTTCTTGTCTATATAAATATCCATTATCAACAGCTCTTGGATAATTTACGATACCTGAATCAAGCCATGCTGTTCTTGATAGTTGGCCATAAAACCAAACTTGTTCTACATAGTTATATATGACATATCTATCTATCTCATCTGAGTCAGAAGAACAGTAAAACCAACCTACCTCGCTTTTATCTTTTATTGTAAAAGCATGAATTTTAAATGATTGAATAAGGTTTATATCACCAAAAACATAATTATGGACAGAACATGGTAATGTTTGTACGCTACCATTATATGAATAAAAGTTGTTATAACTCATCCAATAAACTCCACCAGGAGTCGTAACTGCTGCTTTTGGACCCACCAATCCAGTACCTTCATTTATTAGGTTTACACCAAAAGTAAAAGGCGGTCCTATAAACTGCATACTATATAAGGCTGTGTCAGTCCAAACTAATATTTCTTGTCTTGCTTTTACACCACCAATAATAGAAGAACCAGATGAAAGTCTAAGAGATCCTGCTGTATTAGTAGATAATGGTTCAAAATCTAAATCATTCTCTTGATCACTAAATGCAATGAGCATAGGATCAATCGCACCGGTTCTTGATGAACCAGATATAGGATCAGCTCCTAAAACTATCAAGTGCCTATCTTTTTCTGAAGTAATTACTTGTAAACCTTTAGTTGGTACTAAATTTGCACCAGCAATACTTGAAAGTTCTACAGCTCTTGTTGACAAACCATTGTTTTCAGTCCATTTGTAAATACCTGCATTCCTTTGGTTCATTATCAAATCTTCTCCAAAGTTGTCGTGTGTCCACAATCTAAGCTGGTTAGTGTCACTCAAAGCTGCTGTGCTACCAAAAGCACCTTGTCCCCATCCGTTTACACCCCAACCTGTACTAGGAATATAAACATCTAGACCTACATTTACTTGATAAGTACCTACTATAGAAGATCCTCCATTACCAGTGTCTGAAGAGTTAGCTGTTACAGTAGTGCCAGAGGTATCTTTAGCTTCTATGGTGTAGCTATTTACGTTAACGATGGTTGTAATTTGGTATTCTTGATTTAAAACATCTGCTGTAATATTGCCACCTAAACTAACAGCACCTGAAAAAGTAACAAAATCATTTTTTACAGCTCCGTGTGCTGTGTCTGAAACAGTTATTGTAGCGTCACCATTTGACGCAGAGAATGTGACATCACCTGCTGCTGTAGTTGATCTTATAGGGGTAACATCATTAAAGGTACCACCAGATTCAATATAATATTTCCAAGTAGTTCCCAACCCTAAAAACTTTGTGCTTCCTAAAGAAATCCATGGATGTAAAGATCTAGTTGTACCTAGATAAGTATTAGAGGTAAGTTTTTGCCAACCTCCAAACTTTTCTGGTCTGCCTTTACGAAAACGCACCAGATTACAGTCAAACCAACCGCCTTCATTATCGTAAGCAGTTCCTTCTCTATTTATACCTGGCCTAAATGTAAGCTTCTGCAACGGCATGGTTATACCTCATGCCATTCTTTGTTTTCAAATAACAAAGATTCTGCTTCTCTTCTCCTTATTAAACCCTGCAAAACTTTTCCACCAGCTTTGTTCCACCTTTTAATTTGTGCAGGGACACCTTCATAATCTTTTGCATTAAGCACTTTAAGTAAAGTTGATGCTTTTAAATTTGCAGGTCCTAAGTTAAATACCCAGGAAACAAGTGCATCAAACTGATTTTGTTCTAAATCTACTTCTACTAAATCATTAATATAGCCCTCATACTCTTTCATTTCGTGTAAGAGTAAATTATCAGCTTCTTCTTGTGTGATTGTGTCACCTTCTTTTACACCTTTAGTAGAACCATATCCTATAGTCCATACTCCTGCTGCACATTTGTAAGCTTCTAGCTCACAGCCCTCAAACTTTTTAATTAAAGCCAAACCTTCTTGTGATATATTCATATTACTGCTCCTCTGTGGTTGTAGTAACCTTTTTATAATAGACAACAACTTCTTTAAGTTCATTTATATACCTTTTTAATTCTTGCATATTATACGCCATAAGCTCATAATCGGGCACAGACATAGCTAAGAATACCACTTGACCGTGTTCTTTCTCAACTCTTGCTAAAAATTCATCTAGATTTTTGTCTGAAACGACATACCAATAAGGATCTTTTAAATCTATCTCTCTTGGCATTATGGGTTGCACAATGGTTCTTTCTAGTGGCTTTGCTGTTACTTCTATCTGTTTAGTTGGTAGCAGACTGCAACTGCAAGCCATTATCAAGACTGTCGATATTACGGCTGTCTTCTTCAATACTATCGAATACATCTTTAGTTCCTTTATTTACCCTAGGTTCTATTAAACCAGGTTTAGCTGCTGCTAACTTAGTTAAATTATGTCTTTTGAATATATCAAGGTATCTTGACATTTCTTGTTGTATTTCTTGATTTTTGTTTTGTAATTCTAAAAGACTTGTTGTTTGTAGTTGAAAATCGTTTTGTAAACTTTGTATTGCTTCTTCTTGCGTAGCTACAGCACCTTCTAATGCCATGTTATTAGCTGTAAGTGTTTTATTTTGGTTATATAAATAAAAAGTTATAAGAGACATAACTAAGATTATGCCAATTAAAACTTTGCTCATACGAATCTAGATAAGACTACAGATAGCAGAATAAATGGATATACAGCCCATATCATGTTTTCAAGCTTATCAAAGCGTTTTGAACCATCATCTAACCTTTTTTCTATATTAGCGTATCTAATACTGCACTCTCTTTCATGTGCTTCGATTTTTGTTATTGCTTCCTTAGTTGTTGCCATGATCCTGCTTATGTTTTGTATATATTTTTAAAGGTTTTGTTTTGCCTTTTACCTTTATAGATTCTAGCACTTCTAGTTTATAACCACAAAACTTTTCTGTTTCCTCTCCTATTAGCAAATCAACTCCTCTTTCTTTAGTGGCTGATTCTAATCTTGCAGCAACATTGACAGGATCACCTATTGCAGAATAATCAAATCTAGTATCACTACCCATATTACCAACTATTGCAGTTCCTGTATTTATACCAACTCCTATAGCCACAGATGGCAAACCTTCAACCTCCAACTCATCACTTACTTGTTTTACATTATTAATAAGCTCAAGAGCACATTCATAAGCTACTTGTTCATGGTGTAACATATCTATAGGTGCATTAAATATATACATACCAGCATCTCCAATAAATTTATCAATACAACCATTATATTTTTGTACTGCATTTACTTGAGCTGTAAGAACTCTATTCATAATGTAAGTAACTTCTTCTGGCTCAACTGATTCACTTAGTGCAGTAAACCCACGCAAATCTGTAAACATAAAAGTGCATCTTCTTTTCTCGCCACCTAGTTTTAACAAGTCAGGATTGTTTTGTAATTGTTTAACTTGTCTTGGATCTAGATAATGTTCAAACTGTTTTTTGATTTGTTGTCGCAATTTGTACTGTTTTCTGTAGTTTATGTAGAAAGCAATAGCTCCAGTAATGAATTGTGAGATAAAAGTCCATGAAAAATCTATTAAATACCCCTTTTGAACGCTAAAAGCTCCTGTAAAGGCCGTAGTAAAGAGCAAAATAACAGCAAGACTTACGCCCTTAGTTATACCAAGATAATTAATTACAAGCCACGTCAGAGACACAAAAATTCCAAAAATTAATATTTCCAACGCAAGAGCAAAATCTGGAACAAATGGAGAGTTTTCTATCAATATTGACTCAGATAATGCAGCTTGAATCTTATGTGGTTCTAATAATCCAGTCGGTGTTGCAAGTTGAGGCATAACACCTGGAGCAGTTACACCAACAAATACAAACTTACCAGCAACATCCATTTCTTCTAATGTTGTTTGTGGTGTATCAACCCAACTAATCCATTTACGACCAAGGCTATCTGTTTTAACAGGTGGTATTCCTCTTACAGCTATTTCTTGTATACCAACTTCATTGGTAGTAATGATATAAGTTCTTGCACCTGTAAGTGTTTTTAATACCTCTGTTCCAAATGAGCTTACATAACCGTCAGGTGT
>Ga0208547_1000043_pt1 | contig 55707 bp, 54 predicted proteins | sample DEB08_DNA_5_FD_185501 | JGI IMG/M metagenome (GOLD analysis project Ga0208547, IMG submission 185501) | Aqueous microbial communities from the Delaware River and Bay under freshwater to marine salinity gradient to study organic matter... | ecosystem: Environmental > Aquatic > Marine > Coastal ...
GATCGTCAGATAGACGCGATTAAGCGCGTATTGCAAGAAAATATTAGTTCTTCAAAGTCCCTGAAAAACGAAGAACGCAGTCGGGTTAAGCGCGATATTGCCATTAAAGAGCGTGATATTCGAAAGTTGCCTCAGGATCAGCAAGAACTCTTGAAAATTGAACGGGTTTATACACTTAGTCGTGGGACTTACGATTTGTTTTTATCCAAGCGCTCTGAGGCCGGGTTGGTTAAAGCCGCCAATGTATCTGATGTCATGGTCATTGATAATGCCAAAGACACGGGTGGTGGACAAATTGGACCCAATAATCAATTGAATTACACTATGGCCTTGTTTTTTGGCTTTTTGGTGCCTTTTGTTTTGGTATTTGTCTGGGTGTTCATCGACACCAAGATTCATCATGTGGGGGACCTACAGCGGGTTACAGAAATTCCCATTATTGGGGTAGTTGGGATGCATAAAGTAGATGGGAATTTGGCAGTTTTGGATGCCCCTAAATCTCCGATTTCTGAATCCTTTAGAGCGCTTCGGGCGAGTTTACAGTTCTTTTACAATGAGCAAGAAATTACAGGGGCTAAGACGGTGTTGATCAGTTCTTCAGTGAGTGGCGAGGGAAAAACGTTTTGTGCCATTAATTTGGCATCGGTGTTTGCTTTGAGTGGTAAAAAGACCTTACTGCTCGGTATGGACTTGCGCAAACCTAAAATTTTCGGTGATTTTGATATTGATAATGAAACTGGGGTAGTTCACTTTTTGAGCCGCCAAAAATCGATAGAAGAAATCATACAAAAAACTAAAAATCCTTATCTGGACATTATAACTTCTGGTCCTGTGCCGCCGAACCCCGCGGAACTTATGCTTTCTGAGGCGATGACTGAGTTTTTCGACCAGGTCAAACACAAGTACGACTACATCGTGATTGATTCTGCGCCCATGGGGCTGGTGACCGATACCTTTAATCTGCTTAAGTTTACTGATGCGACCCTTTATTTGACCCGTCAGAATTATTCCAAACGCGGAATGCTCTCTCTTATCAATGAGAATTACCGTAAAGGGGTGGTACCGCATCTGAGCTTGGTATTTAATTATGTGCGCCAAAGTAAAACCTTGAACTACGATTATGGCTATGGTTATGGTTATGGTTATGGTTATGGAAAAAGCTACGGTCAGGGGTATCATGAGCCACAAGCGAAATCGTTTTGGCAGCGATTAAAGGGGCCATTTTCCTCACGTAAGTCATAATTTAAATTGTATTTCACAATTTAATTGTTAAATACCTGCTGGAGTATGCTTTCAGCCCCCTCTTTCTCAGAACATTAAACACTTGGAAAATGTTATTAAATACTCTTATTTTTCAAGTGTTCTTCCTTTTATATCGCTTCCAAAAATTATATATTGAGTTCCGTATGAAGTTTCAAAAGTCTTTGGATAAAGAAGACGATTGGTTCTATGAAATATCGGCGAAACAGCCGTTGTTGGATTTTAAGTTTGGCGAGATTTGGCGTTATCGTGACCTACTGCTTCTCTTTGTCAAACGCGACATCATAACGGTTTATAAACAGACTATTCTAGGGCCATTGTGGTATCTCGTGCAACCTTTATTTACTTCTGTGATTTTTACACTTGTGTTTAATAATCTTGGGAGTATCAGTACCGGAGGTGTGCCCGCTTTTCTCTTTAACCTCGCCGGAATTACGGCCTGGAACTACTTTGCGTCCTGCCTTTCGGGGACGTCCAATACCTTTCGTGCTAACGCCGGGATCTTCGGAAAAGTCTACTTTCCACGGGTCATTACACCATTATCCGTAACGCTTTCAGGCTTGTTTCGATTTGGGATACAGCTCTTTATTTTTATTGTGTTTTATGCAGTCTATTATTTTCAAGGCATGCGCCTGGGGCTGAGTTGGGAAATAATATTATTGCCCTACTATATTTTATGCATGGCACTGATGGGATTGGGTCTTGGGATGACGATTTCGGCTATGACCACCAAATATCGTGACCTGACTGTTCTAGTCGGATTTGCGACCTCACTGCTCATGTATCTTTCTGCGGTGCCTTATCCTCTTTCTGAGGCTAAAGAAAAATTTCCCGACTGGGTAGTGGATTATGTCGTTTGGAATCCCTTGAGCCAAATCATTGAAGGATTTAGAGGTTTATTGCTGAATCAAGGCAGCACTGATGCCACTACTTTGAGCTATGTCGGGGGTATTAGTGTTTTCTTATTTTTAACGGGCTTGGTTGTTTTTAACCGAACAGAGCGGAGTTTTATTGATACGGTTTAATGGACGAGAGAGAAGTTATTTTAAAAGTCGAAAATCTCAGTAAGCAGTATCGCCTCGGTTTAGTGGGCACAGGCACGCTGAGTCATGACTTTAACCGCTGGTGGCATCGCATCCGAGGTAAGGAGGATCCGTATTTGAAAATTGGAGAAACTAATGATCGGAGTATCAAAGGAGAATCAGAATATGTTTGGGCCCTTCGTGATATAAATTTTGAAGTGCGCCGAGGAGAGGTCTTGGGGATCATTGGGAAAAATGGCGCCGGGAAGTCAACACTATTGAAAATTCTCTCTCGAGTGACAAGTCCAACGACGGGGAGCATCAAAACTAAGGGGCGGATCGCCTCCCTTCTTGAGGTTGGGACAGGTTTTCACGGGGAGATGACTGGACGTGAGAATATTTACTTGAATGGTGCGATTCTCGGAATGACCAAGAAAGAAATTACTGCCAAGATCGACGAAATTATCGAATTCTCAGGCTGTGAACGTTATATCGACACCCCAGTTAAGCGCTATAGCTCTGGAATGACAGTTCGTCTCGCTTTTGCTGTAGCGGCATTTCTTGAACCAGATATATTGATTGTTGATGAGGTACTCGCGGTGGGAGATGCCGAATTTCAAAAGAAAGCAATTGGTAAGATGCAGGATATTAGTTCAGGTGAGGGGAGGACCGTGCTTTTTGTGAGTCATAATTTAGAATCGGTTCGAAACATTTGCACAAAGGCCCTTTTACTGTCCAACGGATCAATAATACATAATGGATCTGTGTTGGATGTTATCGATCAATATTTGAATTTGACATCTACGTTAAACCATTATAAGTCATGGTCAAATCAAAATTATAACCCAATTGTTCAAATCAATTTTATTCAGGCGCATAATGACAAAAGTGAAAATTCAGTACGTTTTAGATTAGATGAAAAAATTGGAATTACAATAGGATACAATGTTTTAGTTCAGGGATATAAAATACAATCAGCCCTTAACTTTTATAACTCTGCAGATGTAAATTTATTCGATTCACATGAAAGTGCTAATGATTCGATTTCACAAGTAAAAAATGTGGGTGAATACCGATCAACTGTTTGGATTTATAAAAATATTTTTAATGAGGGAATTATAAAAGTAGGTGTTGCATTATTAACCCAAGATCCATTTAAGGTCTATTTTCATGATAAAAATGCCCTTTATTTAAGTCTTTATGAAGATTTTGAAATCAGCACGACGAGGGGAGAATTCAAAGGTAAATTACCTGGATTAATAAGGCCAAAGTTAAAGTGGGAAACAAAAAAATATTATGTTTAAAATTAACAAAAAATCTTTCGGAAATCCGAAAGTTAAATTTTCGGTTAAAACGGTTAATGAGGGTCATCACAATGTAACATATAGGGGAGTTAAGGCTGTTAGATGTCCTTTTGATTATGTTATTTATCAAATGATAATTTGTGAAATTAAACCGGACTTAATAATCGAAATCGGAACTCGTAAAGGAGGAACAACTCTTTATATGGCCGATTTATTGGATAGTTTAAATCATGGAGCTATTCATACTATTGATATTACAAATGATGCTGCTGAGATTGTAAGAAAACATGGTAGAATAAGTTTTTATAATCAAGGATGGGAGAATTATGATTTAGATAATGCCTCAAAATTCGAGAAAATACTGATCATTGAAGATGCATCGCACATTTACGAAGATACTTTAGGAGTTATGAAAAAATTTCATGAGTTGATTTCTGTTGGGTCATATTTCATCATTGAAGATGGTATTATCAATGAATTAGGTTTGGAGAAAGAATATAATGGGGGACCATTGAGAGCAATTTCTGAATTTATTGAGAGTAATTCAAATTTTGTTATTGATAGAAGTTGGTGCGACTTTTTTGGAACGAATGCCACGTTTAACGTTAATGGGTACTTAAGAAGACAGGCATAAAGTGAAAAGAGGTGATTTTCGATTATAAAATTTTATAATGAAGAAATATATGAATCGACTTCCAGATACAGGTGAAAGATTGGTATTCAAAAATCCCAACGAAATAACTATTGAGCATTTGCATCGTTATGCATTTGCCCAAGGCTTTGTTGCTGGAAAAAATGTTTTGGATATTGCCTGTGGTGAAGGCTATGGGTCAAATTATTTGGCTAAAATGGCTAACAGGGTTATTGGGATTGATTTGGATGAACAAACTGTGAAATGGGCGTCCTCTAAATATTCTAGAAGTAATTTGGAGTATATATGTGCACCTATTGAAAGCATGCCTCTTAAAGAATCCACAATTGATATTATCGTTTCGTTTGAAACAATTGAACATGTGGTAGATTCTGATAAAATGATTTTGGAGTTAAAGAGAGTTTTAAAAGATGACGGAGTGCTACTGATTTCAACACCTGACAAAAAACATTATAGTGATGATAGAAACTATAAAAATCCATTTCATACTAAAGAATTTTATTTAGATGAATTTAAAAATTTCATGGAGAGCCATTTTAATCAAAATAGTTTTTATCTGCAGAAAACAGTAAACTACACTTCAATAATTGAGAAAGAAAGGGATTTTAGTCAAATTAAATTTTATGATGGAATCGACACGAATATTGAAATAGTTGATTCTAAACATAAAATAATAATTGCTGTAGCTTCCGATTCTATATTTGATAAAAGTTCCGGATCAATTTTCACAGGAAGTTTGATTCGAGATTTTATCGAAAAAAGTAAAATGAACAAAATAAGTAGTGATATAAAGAATTCAATTTCATTTAAAGTTGGTAAGTTTTTATGCTTACCCTTTTTTAAAATCAAGAGATTGATAAAAAATAAGTTATTCGTTGGAAGTGGTAGCCGTTAATGATAACAAAGTTTTCGTTGTTATTGCTTCCTTCAACGGATCAAAATATATCGAGAAGTGCATTCAATCTGTCATAAAAAATTTTAAAATTATTATTGTAGACAATAATTCAACGGATAATACTTTAAATATTTGTTGCAAATATCCTCATAATGAGCTTATTCATCTAAACAAAAATATAGGTTTTGGTCAAGCTAATAATATAGGCATTCAGAAAGCCATATCTGAGGGGGCAGATTATGTTTTCTTACTTAACCAAGATGCGTATCTAGGGCAAGATTGCATTGAAAAACTGATTGAGGTGCATCAAAGCAATCCCGAGTATGGTATTTTAAGTCCCATGCATTTAAACGGTAATGGAACTAATTTTGACTGGAAATTTAGTGAATATATTAAGCGTATTAGCTCCGGAAACTTATTATTCGACTTTATGCTAGGGAGTACTAAAAACGTCTACCCTTTACCATTTGTTAATGCTGCTGGTTGGCTTCTCCCAAAATCAACTGTTGAAAGAGTTGGATTATTTGATTCTATGTTTTTCCATTATGGGGAGGATGAAAATTATTGCCAAAGAGTGCACTACCACGGACTCAAAGTGGGCATAGTACCAGAAGCATTGATAAGGCATGACAGGGAGTCACGGGCACGAAACTATATGGATTGGAATCGAGACCTTAAACTTGTTGAATTAATGTTGAAAATAGATTTGGGAAACATAAACCTAGAAAAACAATTTCAAACTAAATCGAAAATTTTGTCAATAGGAGTAATTAAAGAGTTGTTGAAGTTAAATTTTCGAGAGGCATACTTACAATACCGCAAATTAAGTTTATTAAAAAGGTTGTTGCCAGAGATTAAAAAGAGTCGTAAACAAAATAAATTTTATAACTCAGGTCTGACTTAAATATCTATTATTCAGCAATATAAATTCATAATTTCCTCCTCATTGAAATGGATGTCCAATTGAATAAATTGATTTCGGTAATAATTCCGGCTTATAATTCTGAAAAATTTATTAACGAGTGTCTTAATAGCATCACAGGTCAAACTTATCTAAATTGGGAATGTATTATTGTCGACGATCACAGTACTGACGCTACTTTTCAAATTGCTTTAAGTTATGCTGCGGCAGATAATAGATTTAGAGTTTTTAAAAGACCAAACTCAAAAAATAAAGGTGCTAATTCCTGTAGAAATTTTGGATTTGAAAAATCAAAAGGGGTATATGTCAAATGGTTTGATTCTGATGATATAATGCTAAAGAATCATTTGGAAATAGTGGTTTCAGAGCTTTCAAAAAATAAACATGATTTTGTAATTACAGAATCAGAGATCTTCGGAATAGAAACCAAGTCTAGACGGCCATACCATTACGATGAAAAAATTGAAGTTTCTTCTGAAAATGTGGCTAAAAATCTTACCGGTTGGTTAATATGTGACATGACATTTTACAAAAGTTCAATACAAGACATTGCATTAAACGAATATCTCAGAGCTGGACAAGAATACAATTTTAATGTCCGCATTCTAGACAGAGGATTAAAAGGAATAATTGTTAATAAGGTTTTATCTCTATATCGTCAACATGATGATTCTATTTCAGTAAAGACCAGAGAGAATAATTTAAAATATTTAACAACGCAATGTGATATCAAGTATCAAACTTTCCTCGATTTATGTCAATCTTGTGATAAAAATTTGAAAAAATGGTTTTTAGAAGGTTATATGAGAATTGCATTTGAGCTAGCTTCCAATAAAATACTACATAAGAATATTCTTATGGCCGCAGGATACATAGCAAATCTATTTGGATTAATTCGTTCTGTTATTTTTGTTCTTGGAATTTTATTAGGTTTTATTTCAGGCCGAGGTTACAATCTTGTGAAATACTCAAGGAAAAATCTTTGAGACTCAATTTAAATTATTTAGCAAATAACTATCTAAAACACTGAACTCTTTTAATGGATTATGTTTTATTAGAAATTGATGGATGAAAGAATTAGTTTCAATAATTCTGCCCGTCTTTAATGGTGAGAAGTTTCTTAATTCGGCCATTGAATCGTGCATTAAACAGTCATATGACAATATTGAATTAATTATAATTGATGATTGTTCAACTGACCGCACTCCAGAGATTATTCAAAAATATGCTTTGAAGGATGATCGGATTAGTGTGTTGAGGAATGAAAAGAACTTAAAGCTCCCCATGTCATTAAATATTGGACATAAAAAGGCAAAAGGTACTTATATAACTTGGACAAGTCATGATAATTATTTCAGCATCAATGCAATTGAGCAATTGGTTGATATAATGGCTAGTAAGAATTGTGACATTGTATATTCGAATTATAGTAAAGTTTCAGAATTCGGGGAATCAATAATCAAAAAAAACCTTGAAGGTGTATCAAATTTGTTGTTTGGAAATATAATTGGCCCTTCATTTTTATACAAAAGAATTGTATTTGAAAGAAATCAAGGTTATTCTGAAAATCTATTTTTAATAGAAGATCATGATTTTTGGATAAGGGCTGCCAGACATTCAAAATTCTATCATTTGAATGAAGATATTTATTCTTATAGAATTCATAATGAGTCTTTGTCGAGCAATATTGAATCAGACAATCGGGTTAATCGTTCATTTAAGAATGCTCAAAAAAGAATGTACTTAGATATCCTTAACAATATTAATTATCCATATCCCGAGGTTATTTCTACCATTATATTGTCTAAATTTTTTAGGGAAGAACTAACTTATGAGTGGATTAAAGAAAATAAGTTAAGAATAAATTTATGTTTGAATAGTTCTTTATTACTAGATTCATTTATACCTCATTCAAATCATAAAAAGCAATTTTCAACTCTTTTGCTCATTGGCCTTAAAAGGGCGTCAAAAAACAATTTTCAAGACTTTATTTTTCTCAACTATTATAAATTAAAATTATTGCTTAGTTATCAATTATGATAGAGGTTTTGGATTCAAAGATTGCCATTGTTGTAACCGTTCAGAACAAAAAATTGTTCCAAAAGACAAAAAACTCAATTCCAAGTCATGTTGATTTATAATCGATTGATGGACGGCATGAATTTTTTGCTTTGAATGCACTTGAATTGGTATTTAAGAGTTCATAAATTAAAAAATACAACTGAATAATAATGGCTGATGAAGATGTTATTTTCATTGATTTTAGCGCAGTAGTTGACCTCGTTAAATATATGAAAGATAATAATTATCAAATTTCTAGAATGAAAGATGGAAATGGAATTGGGTTTCGAAAAGGCAATCCAAATCTTCCAAATTTGTTTTTCTGTATTTTTAATTTCAAAGATTTGACTTCTAAGTTCAGTAGTTTACAATTTGATTATTTTAAATCAGTTTTTAAGGTTAAACCAAAAGAATCAATAAATGGTCAGATTGAACCCTATTATGTGTTTTTTCATTATTTATTGTCGCTGGACTTTCGAATATTATTCTTAAATGCAAAAAATAATTTGACATCATTCTCAACTTAGATCTAGTAATTATTTAAGATTTCGATTTAAATATTATTTGAAAAAAATCAAATATCGCATAAGATTATTACAATACCCGGATTTAAGTTGATTCCAAAAGTCTCCATAATCATGGCCACTTATAACCGTGCCCATTTGATAAAAAAAACTCTTCAGTCGATCCAGAACCAGACATTTGGAAATTTTGAATGTATAATTATCGATGACACTTCTCAAGACAAGACAAAAGAAGTAGTTGAAAAATTTATAGGCGAAGACAACAGATATAATTATTTTTTAAGGAATTCAAAATATCAGAAGGGCCTTTCAGGTTGCAGAAATATGGGCTTGGATTTAGCGCATGGTGAATGGGTTATTTTTTTTGATGATGATGACCTTGTTCACCCCCAGAATCTCGAAATAGCACTAAAAGCTGGTAAAGAGCTTAAATGCGACTATGTGCATTACCGAAAATCAAATTATAATTTTTTTAATGAAAGAGTTGAGTATGATTCATATTCTCTGGTCGAATCAATAGATAATACTCAATTATTAAAAGTTTTAAATAATTATTACGGAATTTCGTCATGTTCTGTATTATGGAGGCGCGAAATGTTTAATAATTTGCGATTCAATGAAAATTTAAAATATGCAGAAGAGTGGGCGCTTTTCACGAAAATAATTTCGATTAAAGAGTATCATGGTGTATTTATAGACAACATTTTATACTACAACAAAAAACATCCCGATTCAAATACAGGAAGATATTTTAGTCACGATTTGGAAATGATAAATTCTCATTATGAGGCTATTAGATCTGTTGCAGAACATTTGAAATTGAACTTTCACTTGAATTGGAGAATAAAGTATTTTCTTCTCAATTATACATTCCAATTAAACAATCGTAAATTAATTATCGAACTAATTGAAATTATTAGTTCGAATTCAATTGAATTATATTTTTGGAATCTGTATTGTCTTACTCTCCCCATAAAAGTTAAATTAAGAAGAAAAATTTCATGAGAGAAGGTGTGAACCCTGAAAAGTTTAAGAATTTAAAAAATAACAAATTCTTCCATCGCGTAATAGTACCAGTATATATTCCAAATGATTCTAATTCATTTTACTCGGAATCGATAAAAGTATTTGAACAATGTTTGAGTTCTCTCATAGCATCCATCTCAACTCAAACCACGGCTATTACAATAATTGATAATAACTCTAGTAAGAAACTTATATACCCCATCCTAGAAAAATATCGAAATTCAATTGATAAAGTCGTTTCATACAATGTAAATAAAGGTAAGGTTTATGGTGTTATTTCAGAGGCAAAAAGCAGTTATGAAGAATTTTTGACAATTGCGGATGCGGATATAATATTTTTTCCAGGCTGGGAGAATGCAGTGTTTAAAATTTTTCACTCATTTAAAAAAGCTGGAGTAGTTTCTCCGATTCCCGCACAAAGTCTTGCCTTCAATCATAATTGCTCTGCTTTTTTAGATAATTATTTATCAAGTAAAATAAAATATGGTAAAGTAGTGTCTGATGACGATTGTGAGATGTTCATTCGGGGATTAGGAAATACTTCAGCACTTAATCGAAGTAATAGAGCGTATTCTTGGAAAGAAAAACAGTATTATTTAAAATCAAAAGGAGAAATTGCTGTGGTTGGCTGTGGACATTACGTTTCGACATATCGAAGAGACTTGATAATCCGCAATAACAATTTTCCTGAAAGAGTTTTTGAAAATGGTTTTGAGAATCATTATCTAGATTCTCCGGCAGATCAATATGACTTTTATAGACTTTCTACAAATAATTCATTTGCTTATCACATGGGTAATAAATATGAGAAATTAGAAGAATTCGATTATTCTAAAATTTTTGGATTATCCGATGAACTTATCAAGTCAGTTAAATTACAAAAGCTGAGTTCAACCAAAAAAATGACCTGGGCCCTAAGGAAAATTATTTTTAAAATAATGAAAAGGACTTTACAATTTTGAGTAAATACTTATTCTGCTTTGGTACTCGTCCAGAAGCCATTAAAATGGCGCCTGTGGTGCTGGAGTGTCGAAATCGTAACCTGGAGCATGTTGTTTGTGTGACTGCCCAGCATAGAGAGATGCTAGATCAGGTTTTGGAATGGTTTGATATTGTGCCAGATTATGACCTAGATTTGATGGAGAAGGGTCAAAATTTGAATAATCTTACCGCCAAAATTTATGGCGCACTTGATCCTATTTTACAAAATGAAAATCCGGACATAGTTTTGGTTCAAGGGGATACGACAACTGCTCTTGTCTCAGCTATGTCAGCATTTCATAGAAACATACCTGTGGGTCATATTGAGGCTGGTCTTAGAACATTTAATTTTTCTGCACCATTTCCGGAAGAAATGAACAGACAATTCATTTCCAAAATTGCCAAATATCATTTTGCTCCAACAGATCATGCCAAAAATAATCTTATCGCTGAATCAGTTTCTGTAGAAAGCATCTGCAAAACAGGGAATACGGTTGTTGATGCACTGAATTATTCAAATCACAAGATTTTAGATGGATTTCAAAATAACTTTATTAAAAAATGGTCCAACAAAATCCTGACTGCAAAGCCTTGGATATTGGTTACGGCGCATAGACGAGAAAACTTTGGCACTGGTATAAAGAATTTATGCGATGCAATTCTTGAATTAGCTCAAGAACATAATTGTAATATTATTTGGCCAGTGCACCCCAATCCAAGTGTTACTCTGGGTATAGGTGAGGAATTAAAAAATCATTCAAGAATTCATTTAATCGATCCAATTGATTACCCTTCCATGGTTTGGCTGATGCAGCATGTAACTTTAATCATTTCCGATTCTGGAGGTATACAAGAGGAAGCTCCGACACTTCGTGTGCAGGTTCTTGTGACGAGAGAAAGTACGGAGCGACCAGAGGGTGTTGCAGCAGGGACATCGACATTGGTAGGAATGCATAAGGATAAAATTGTTCAAAATGTGCTGTTTAATATACAAAAATCGTCAAGTGAGATCCGAAAAAATCCGTATGGCGATGGGCGTGCATCAATGCACATTTTAGATTTTCTTGAGGAAAAATTTGGTCAAAAAAGAGTCAATTAATTTTTTAATCATCAGAATTTCTGCAGATTACCGTTAAAAATATTCTAGTGCTTGTTGATTCGCTCGATGTAAATCGAACCAGTGGCGCACGAGCTAATTATGCACTTATTGAGAATCTGAGTCAATCTTTTAAATTGACAGTACTACATGGATCAGAAACCGAGATATCACTCAGCCGAGTTGATCAAATTAAGGTTGAAGAGCTAAAATGGAATTGGAGATACGTCTTGAGTAGAACAATTAGATTATTGAGACGACATATCGGACTGAATCTAAGTCCGTTTTTTGAAAATAAAGTTGGCTTTTCATTTACTTTTTTAAGCCTTTCTCATAGTTTTCACAAGGCACTTAGCTCTTTCGATGAATCTAAATTTAATCTTGTATTTACTCTAAGTCAAGGTGAAAGTTTTATACCCCATCACACAATTTTAAAATCACCCCGTTTTCACAAGAAATGGCTCGCTTACATCCATGATCCTTATCCCATAGCATATTATCCTAGGAGCTATGCCTTCATCGGGCCAGGGACTGAGAAAAAAAGACGATTCATGCAGGCTGTTTTTGATTCTGCATCAGATATATCATTTCCTAGTTTGTTATTATCAGAATGGATGCAGAAATTTTATGCAATTAAAAACGAAAAAATTAGTGTCATTCCTCATCAAATGTATTGCGTTAGAAAATTGCTGAAGGAAAATTATTCTGATAGATTTTTTGATAAGAAAAAATTTAATCTACTTCATGCAGGAAATCTTTTAGCCCAAAGGGATCCGACGACACTAATTGAGGCTTTTAATGCCTTTAGATTAAAGTATAAAAGATATTCAGACTTGTTCCAACTAACATTTATTGGACCAATTAGCCCTCGTCTAAATGACAAAGTCAGGAGTTTTGAGAGTGATAAAATTAAATTTTTCCCCCCGCTAGACTATGCAACTACATATGAATTACAAAAACTAGCCACGGTAAACGTTATCATAGAAGCAAATGATGAATCTAGTCCATTTTTACCTGCAAAATTTTCAAATTTAATAATGACCGGTAATCAAATATTAGTTGTTGGACCAAAAAATAGTGAAGTAATTAGATTATTGGGTGATGAACATCATTTTCATGCAGAGCACCATGAAATACTGAAGCTTACAAAAATAATTGGTCAATTGTTTGAAACATGGAAAAGAGCTCCAGATAAAAAATTTAATAGAGAAGATCTTCATTATTATATGTCAAAGGAATATCTTTTCTCGAAAGTAATGGATAACTCGCATGCCTGAAGTTTCTTTGCTTATCGCCACAAAGAACAGACTTGCTTCATTAAAACATACACTAATAAAAAGTGCGTGGTTGATCAACAACCCATCTATTGAGGTAATAATTTGTGATGATGGATCAATCGATGGCACATATGAATACTTGATATCGAGTGAACTTGGCATTCAAGTTATAAGAAATGAATATTCTAAAGGAATTCATTATTGTAGAAATTTACTTTTGAATAGGGCCAAAGGTAATTACGCTGTATCACTAGACGATGACACAAATTTTTTATTTGAATTTGATATTGACGATATCATAAATTATTTTAAACATAATACCCAGTGTTCCGTCATTGCTTTTAAAATTCTATGGTCAAAAAAAAATTCTCTGTCTTACAGTTCAAAGAACAATATTTTTCCTGTTAAATCTTTTGGCGCTGGAGCTTGTGCCATTAATTTAATACACTGGAGGCTGACTCCAGATTTGCCGGATTGGATTAAATTTTATGGTGAGGAAGATATAATGTCTTTGAATTTTTTAAGAATTAGAAAGGAGGTTCATTTCAATGATAATTTTGTTGTGCAACATTGGGTGAATTTAATAGAGCGAAAAAGAGATAAAAAGGATTATTATCAAAGAATGAGGCTTTCAATTAGAGCGGGATGGTTTATTTATTTATTTTTTTTTCCGCTGAAACACGCATTTAAAAGTATTTTATTTAGTGTTTACTCACAAATTATGAGAAAAGTTCTTAAAGGAGATATAGCCGTATTGATGGTGCTTTTATTCTGTTTTATGGATACATTAAGACTGGCTATAAAAATCATGAAATACAGAAATAAGTTAAGTTTGGATGCTTTAGTTCAATATGAAAATTTAAAAGAAGCTCAACTTTATTAAATGGATAACAGGAGTATTACAGATTTGAATCGAAAAAATAAAATCGCCCTCATCCCAGCCCGCGCTCAGTCCAAACGTTTTCCAGGAAAGAATCTCACAAGTTTTCTGGACATCCCACTAATCGCGCATAGTATAAAATACGCCCTCGCGCAACAAGAAATTGATCGAGTTATAGTGAGCACGGATTGTCCAGAAATCAAATCAATATCCCTGGAATTTGGCGCTGAGGTTATTGATCGCCCAAAAGAATTAGCTACTGATTTATCGCCTACGATTGCCACTATGCAGCATGCCCTGGAACAGCTCGATGGCGATATAGAATATTTTGTGCTATTACAGCCAACCAATCCGTTGCGACCGAAAGAATTGATTTTCGAGGCCATTGCACATATGAAAAAAAACAACCAAAAAAGTTTGTTCACCGTCAGTCCGCTCAAAAAAAAAATCGGCCATATCGATCAAAGTAAATTCACGCCCTTAAACTATACACCCGGGATGCGCAGCCAAGACTTGCGGCCTTCTTATTATGAAAATGGTTTACTCTATATAACTCATCGTGATTTAATCAAAGAGGGAATTATTTTTGACCAAAACTCTTGTCCAATGATTGTTGAACATCCTTATGGCCAAGTCGATATCGATACCCTTGATGATTTGCGCTATGCGGAATTTATATTTAATACTACAAAACCTTGAATCCAGAATTTAAAATTGCCGATCGACTTGTCGGCTTGAATCATCCACCACTGGTAATTGCGGAATTGGGAATTAATCACGGTGGATCGTTAAAAGTGGCCAAAGAAATGGTTGATGCGGCTTACCGAGCTGGAGTCGAGGTCCTAAAGCACCAAACACACATCGTTGCCGATGAAATGAGTGCCGCAGCGAAAAAAGTGATTCCAGGGAACGCGAGTGTCTCAATTTATGAGATTATGGAGCAATCCGCGCTGAATAGCGAGAATGAATACGCTTTAAAACAATACGTTGAATCGAAGGGCATGATTTTTATTTCAACGCCATTCTCAAGAGCGGCCGCTAATCGCTTGCAGGAGTTTAATGTACCTGCTTTCAAAATTGGTTCAGGAGAGTGCAATAATTATCCTTTGATCGAACATATCGCCCGTTTCGGAAAACCAATGATTATCAGCACGGGTATGAATACTATCGAAAGTGTAAGACCCTCTGTTGACATTTGTAAGAAGTACAATGTCCCAGTAGCGTTAATGCATACAACTAATTTATATCCTACACCACCCGAATTAGTAAGGTATGGTGGTTTCCAAGCGCTTCAAAAACATTTTCCAGAATTAGTCATTGGTCTGAGTGATCATACACTGAACAATAATGCTTGTTTGGGTGCAGTTGCATTGGGAGCAAGTATTCTAGAACGCCACTTTACCGATAAAATGAATCGCCAAGGACCGGATATCATTTGCAGTATGAATGAGGTCGAGTGTGCTACCCTTATTAGTGGTTCGAGGGAAATCGCCTTAATGCGCGGGGGCATAAAAGAGCCGGCCAAAGAAGAGCAAGTCACAATTGATTTTGCCTTTGCAACTGTTTGTACTATAAAGCCAATTCGTCGTGGTGAAATACTCTCCAAAGAAAATATTTGGGTGAAAAGACCAGGAACCGGTCCAATTTTAGCCGCGGAATTTTATGATCTGCTCGGAAAAAGAGCTACTCGGGACTTGCCATTAGACTATCATTTAGATAATAAAGATTTTGAATAACCCTAAAAAAATAGTCTTTCTTACCGGTACCCGCGCGGATTTTGGTAAAATCAAATCCCTGATTGATATCCTCTTGGATGAAAATCAGTTTGAGGTATATTTATTTGTCACAGGAATGCATCTTATGGACGAATATGGTTACACTTTAATCGAAATTGAGCGTCACGGATACCCCAATATTTATACGTTTTACAATCATTCTGACGAAGCGACGATGGACGTTACATTGGCTAACACAATCAATGGATTTTCTAAATATGTAGGCCAAATTAAACCTCATATGATCGTCATTCATGGGGATCGTTTAGAGGCTTTAGCTGCTTCGATTGTTGGTTCTATGAATAACTATTTGGTGGCACATATCGAAGGCGGGGAGCGCTCAGGAACCATCGATGAGCTTATGCGTCACGCGACGAGTAAACTCAGTCATATTCATTTTGTTTCCAATACAGAAGCGAGAAACCGTCTTGTTCAAATGGGGGAAAATCCTCGAACGATTCATACAATTGGTTCACCAGACTTGGACGTAATGTTTTCATCGAATTTGCCTGATATAAAACAGGTTAAATCATACTACAACATAGACTTTGATTCTTACGCTGTTGCTATTTTTCATCCAATAACAACTGAATTACATCAACTTGAAATCGATATTAAAGCCTATGTTGATGCGCTTTTGGACAGTCAAAAGAATTATACCGTAGTTTATCCTAATAATGATAATGGAAGTAGAATCATTTTAAAGGAACTTGAACGCCTTAGAGTGCACGATAATTTTCGTGTATTTCCCTCACTTCGCTTCGAGTACTTTTTGACCTTATTAAAAAATGCTGATTTTATTATCGGCAACAGCAGTGCCGGGATACGCGAGGCACCGTACTATGGTGTTCCAACAATTAATATTGGTTCACGTCAAAATAAGCGATCTATGGCTGACTCAATTTTGAATTGCCCCTGTAATCAGAAAGAAATTTTGTGCACGATTAATAGCCTAGAGGAATCAAATCGAACCCAAACTCATAACAAGGAATTCGGACAAACCGGTGCCGCACAACATTTTTTGGAAGTTTTAAAATCCGATGAAATTTGGGCCACAAGCCCACAAAAAGAGTTTAACGATTTATGACTAAACTCGGTCTAGTCATTACCGATGGAGTAGGGTATCGCAATTTTATTCTAAGCGATTTTTTAACAGCTGCTCAATCTCAGTTCGATCAGGTTGTGATTTTTTCCTATCTGCCCAAAGAAGCATTCCGCGGACTTAATTATAAAATAATTGAACTCGAGGCTCTTCAGGAGTCTTTTTTTACTTGGTTTTTTCGAAAGACCAAAGAAATTGCACACCTAAAGCGTAATCGACACAACAATCACGGAATTCAGGTTCATCTCAAAACCAATTACAATCGAAATTGGTCTACAAGAGGAATCGCTACTCGATTCATTTATCTTGTGACTCATTTTTTTAATTCTGAAAACAGTATTGGCGTATTCGAGCGCTTACAGTTTTGGAGTTTTAAAAAGTCTTCTGAAGCGATCAATAGCAAAAAGGTTCTAGAAAAAAATCAGTGTAATCTATTATTTTTCACCCACCAAAGACCACCATTTATTGCCCCGCTAGTCGCTGCGGCACAACGCATGAATTTGCCGACCGCTGCTTTTATTTTTAGCTGGGACAATCTGGCTTCCAAAGGCAGAATGGCGGCCAGCTTTGACCACTATTTAGTTTGGAGCGAACAAATGAAAAAGGATTTACAGCAATTTTATCCAAAAGTTCCTACGCCCAAAATTAATATCGTCGGGACGCCGCAATTTGCTCCTTATGCAATGCCGAAATACGTGGCTTCAAAAGAGCAATTCATCCAAAAATTTGAATTAAATCCGGAATTAAAAATACTTTGCTACAGTTGTGGTGATGTTTCGACAAGTCCGAATGATCCCTATTACATAAGCTTAATTGCAGGGGCGATTGAAAACAATGAATTGCCTAAATGTAATTTGTTGGTCCGCACTTCACCTGCGGAAACTCCTGGACGCTTTGATGTTTTAAAAAATGAATATCCATGGATTAAATGGAATATTCCAGAGTGGACTCAGTTGCGTTCAAGTCATCAAGAAGCTTGGTCACAGCGCATTCCTTCTGAACAAGACTTAATCGATCTAAAAAGTATATTAGCGTGTAGTGATCTCAATATCAATATGCTTTCGACTATGAGTCTTGATTTTATGTTGCACGGAAAACAATTAATTAACCCGGTTATGGGTAATGGTTCAAATGGTCTGGGCGATGATCAAAAGTTTTTGGAATACGCACATATCAAATTACTCCTAGATTCAAAGGCCTCTGAACTTGCCTGTGATCGACAGCAATTACTCACCGCAATACAAAATGCCTTGGCAAAGGATCCAGATCGAGAAGCTCAGTCCGCATTTATTACGCAACAAATTGGCGTATCTATTGAAAACACTACCTCGGAAACGACCAAAGCATTAAAATCCCTTTTGAATTGACTCGAAAAATTGCCGTTATCTGTCAATATGAATTACTCGAAAATCGGGTAGGGGGTATGGATCAGTTCTTTTGGGCTTTTGATGCCAAATGCAAAGACCACGGAGTAGATATTGATTGGTTTTTCCCCAATAGCTCCAACCACGCCGCTTATCAAGGGTTAAAGATTATCAGCGCAGATTATGGTTCCATGGAACAGTTTTTCTTGAGCCATATCAAAATGCAGAATAAGACCTACGATTTGGTCATTACCCATTTTATTGAGCCCTCAACGTTTTTTGCTAAAGATGTAAAAGCGGCTGGAATTAAAAGACTGATTCAAGTAGATCACAATCCAAGGCCCTACGGAGGCTATGGATTTTCGAAGCGTATAAAAAAGAGCATCAAAGGGTTATTTTATAGTGGCTATGTTGATCAATTTATTGGAGTGTCACAAAACACTGTCAAAGAAATAATAAAAGATTTTGGCAAAAGAGTTGACCGAAAGACTAAAACTATTTATAACGGAGTGAATCTGGAATCCATTCCAGTTAAAAAAGAAAGCACTCCATCGAAACCGCCCAAATTTATGGTCGTTTCGCATTTAAGAAAGTCTAAAGGGATTCAGGATTTAGTTTTTGCGGTGTCAAAGCTCAATGCTTCAGTAAAAAATCAAATCGTCATCGATGTATTCGGCTCCGGGCCCTTAGAACAGGAGTTAGAAAATTTAGTTGTGGAATTAGGCTGTGCCGATAACTTTAAATTTTTTGGCAGTACTGCAGTGGTAGAGCGTTATCAGGAATATGATTATTTGATCCAGCCCACGTATATGGAGTGTATGAGCTTATCTATTCTCGAGGCGTTAACTGCCGGAGTCCCTGTTATCACAACCCCAGTGGGAGGCACCCCTGAGGTGATTACCCCAGGAGTGAACGGGATTCTTTTTGAGCCCGGCGATATTCCGTCATTGGGAGAAATTATTACCCGCTGTAACACGCAAAAAAATCTACTAGAAGGACCAATCCAACCACCCAATCCGGGGCAGTTCACGCTTGATTTTATGGTGGAGGAGTATTTTAAACTGATGACCCATTGAAAATCGCCTTCCTCACTCCAGAATACCCTCATCCCCAAATTGGTGGATCTGGCGGTATTGGGAGTAGTATAAAATATCTTGCGCGGGGTTTAACCCAAATGGGGCAAAAGGTTACGATTTTACTTTACCAACAGCCAATAGAAGAAGTGATTGACGATTCTGGAGTCACAATACAGCGCATTAAAAATGTCAAATTCAAAGGTCTTTCTTGGTGGCTCACGCGAAAGAAGCTCGAACGCATTATCAATCAGTTTTATAATTCGGGAAAAATTGAAATCGTTGAAGCGCCCGATTGGACGGGAATCACTTCATTTATTAAACCAAAAAAATGCCCTGTTGTAATTCGTCTGAATGGTTCCGATACCTATTTCTGCAATATTGAGAATCGTCCCTCAAAATGGATTAATCGATTTCACGAACGTCGCGCACTAAAAAATGCCCAAAGTATTATCAGTGTAAGTCACTTTACCGGGGTAAGCACGGAAAAAATATTCAATCTTCCCATAGATTTTAGGGTAATTCACAATGGAATTGATGTGGATGAATTTACTCCGCAGGAAGTCCCTGAGGAGCAATTGCAAATTCTCTATTATGGCACTTTGATTAGAAAAAAAGGTGTTTTAGAGCTCCCGGAAATATTCAATATGATTCATAAATCAAATCCTTTGGTTGAACTTCTTTTAGTTGGTAATGACAGTGCCGATATTTTTACTGGATCATCCTCAACTTGGTCGTTAATGCAGCCCTTATTTGATACCACAGCTTTGAAAAACGTTAAATATCTTGGTCCGATGAGTCCAAATGATCTGAGGACACAAATAAGTAAAGCCTCAGTTTGCGTATTTCCTTCGTTTGCTGAGGCTTTTCCACTTTCGTGGCTTGAAGCAATGGCCATGGAAAAAGCTGTGGTCGCTTCTAATATTGGTTGGGGCAAAGAAATGATTGAAAGTGGATTTGATGGGTTTTTAGGACACCCCAAAGATCATGATCGTTTCGCAGAGCTTATAATTTCCTTAATTAAAAATCCTCGGCAAAGGCTCGAAGTGGGTAAAAATGCTAGGCACAGGGTCTTGGAAAGATTCAGTCATCAAATAATTGCTCAAAAGTCAATTGAATATTATCAAGAGCAAATTAATTAAGGATATTTCATGAAAACTTTGGTTGTCGTTCATGATTTAAGTAAAGCTCTTAAGATTGAAGGAGTTCAAGTGGATACCTCATATCTTAGAATGAATCTTATTGACGCCATTGTCAATTTATCTAAAAAGTATTCTGATTTTCATGTCGCCTGGATTCACAAAAACTATTGCGACCAGGTCAATTATGATTTCTTAATCCATGGTGAGATGTTTCAACCCGAATTATGGTCTTTTGCCCCTGAAAAAATGGATTATATTCCTTCTGAAATTGGGCTTGTGGATCAATCCGTTTTTATTAATGTTTCGAAACGCGTAAAATACCCAACCTGGATCATGTCCTCCATAGTTGGTAAAATAGCGCCAAATGGATTCCGAGATATTGAATTGGAGGGCTTGAATAAAATGAATTTCGATTTTTTCTTAAATCTTTTTGCGAAACAAAACATGCCATTGGGGTTAAAATGTTATTCCCAACCACAACTGTTAAAGAATAATCATTATTCTGAAAAGCCGGGAAATATGAAGGCCGTTGACCTTTTTAACTTTGTGTATTTGGGCTATAAGCCTATATGGAGTTACTTAATGGCCTTTCATTTTTTTATTTCCCTTAAGTCAGAGTTTTTTGGTTTTTTGGGATTTCTTATTGTCAAAAGGAAAAAAGTTGATTTTCGCAGATTTGATTGGGTGACCAAAACAAAAAATGAAATTCATAATACAAAAAATGAATCGATAGATGTGTTGATTCCGACATTAGGGCGACCGGAGTATTTAAAAAATTTTTTAAATGACCTTCGAAATCAGTCTTTAATACCAAAAAGGATCATCATAATTGAGCAAAGACCTCTGGGAGCTAAAACTGAATTAAATTATCTTAAAGAAGAATCTTGGCCTTTTGAGATTATACATCATTGCATCCATCAATTTGGTGCTTGTAATGCTCGCAATATTGGTTTAAAAGAGGTTGAATCAAAATGGCTGTTTTTAGCCGATGACGATATTAGTATCGAGGGCGATTTTATAGAGCAGGGACTAAATAAGTTAAAATCACTGAATTCTGATGTCGGGGTATTTCAGGTCATTGAAAAAAGAGGAATCGAAAAAAATGAAAATTGGCAGTGGGGTGCCTTTGGTTCAGGTTGTAGTCTGGTGAAAACGGATGCCATTAAAGATACTTTTTTCGATATTCGATTTGAATTTGGCTTTGGGGAGGACAGTGATTTCGGAATGCAGTTACGCAATAATGGTCATGACATTCTATATTTCAGTGCACCCTCAATTTTTCATCATAAGGCACCGATAGGTGGATTTCGACAGGAAATTATAAAACCATGGGATACAGACAAAATAATCCCTAGGCCTTCACCAACAGTAATGTTATTTAACCTGCTTCATCAAACCTCTTGGCAGCGAATCGGCTATCGATATATCTTTTTTCTAAAGAATTTGAGAAAAAAATCTGTGCTAGGAGTGTTAACCTACCTCATAAATTTTAATGCTCGTTGGCAGCGTAGTGTTTATTGGGGTCAAAAATTGGAGGAATCGGCATGAAATTCGCTATGATTATTTGTACCTATAATCGTCCAAAGTCCATAAATCGCTTGTTGGATTCTATTAAAGGTCAATCGCTCTTGCCAAATGAAATAATAATTGTCGATGGAACGGAGATCATCAATGAATCACTAAACGAAAATCAGTCTTCGGGGCTATTTCGATATTATCATATATCAGCAGAAGAGCGCGGCCTTACTAAACAAAGAAACTTTGGTTTGGCCAAAGTTAGTTCTGATATGGATGTGGTATGTTTTTTAGATGATGACGTCATTCTGACGACTGAATATTTTGAGCAAATCATCGCCACATTTATTTTAAATGATGAATGCGTCGGCGTTGGAGGTTACATTACAAATGAGGTGGAATGGTTTAAAAACGATGCTGATAAGGTAAGTAAAGATGGAGGGAGGTATTATTTCGATGGATTTTATAGACCACTGCCTTTGCGATTTAAGTTGAGAAAGTTGCTAGGTCTAATGCCCGATGTTTTGCCTGGTAAAATGCCAAAATTCGGACATGGGCTAAGTGTTAGTTTTCTTCCTCCTTCAGGTAAAATTTATTCTGTTGAAATGCTGATGGGTGGGGTTGCCGCCTATAAAAAATCCCTCTTTGATAAAATTCAATTTTCTGAGTTTTTTCAGGGATATGGACTTTATGAGGATGCTGATTTTACTCTGAGAGCAGCTCAATTTGGCAAAATTTATATCAACACAAAAGCACAATTAGAGCATCATCATGAACCCACTGGGCGCCCCAATATGTTTAAGTATGGCCGCATGGTTGTGCGAAATGGATATTATGTGTGGCGAGTAAAGAATCCGCGGCCAAACTTTAAAGATCGTCTTAAATGGCACGCCATTACACTGTTATTATTATCAGTACGTGCGACAAATGTGATCACGGGGCCAAAACGTGTTCAGGCGCTTATGGAGACGATTGGTCGAAAAATCGCCTATTTTGAACTTTTGATCAGACCTCAACTACCCAAAAAACATACGGCTTAAAGAGAATTGAAATCCCTACTTATCCTTTCTCATGCCCCTCACATTATTGAAAACAGCGCTGTTTTGGCTTATGCACCCTATGTACGCGAGGTGAATTTATGGGCAGATTCTTTTTCTAAGGTGACGGTTCTGTCCCCACTTGATGAGGAAACCAGCCATGGTGATATCTTTGAAAAAAAGAAAAAGATACTCACCGCCTATAACCACAAGAATCTGAATCATAAGCCCCTGTTAACACTTCATTTTAAAAGTGCTAGCCTTGGATTAAAGAGTATTTTAAACACCCCAAAAACTCTTGCTAAAATATATAAAGGATTCTCAACTGCCGATCACATTCATTTGCGCTGTCCAGGCAACATTGGCCTTTTAGGGTGTTTTGTACAAATCTTATTTCCGAAAACTCCAAAGACAGTGAAATATGCCGGCAACTGGGACCCAAAGGCAAAGCAACCCTTTAGTTATCGACTTCAAAAATGGATTTTAGCCAACACATTTTTGACCCGAAATACCAAAGTATTGGTCTATGGAGATTGGCCACGTCAGACTAAAAATATAAAGTCATTTTTTACAGCCACTTACGGTGAGGAAATGATCAAAATCAAAGTGCCCCAACGTCGATGGGATGGTACGCTAGAATTTCTTTTTGTAGGGACACTTTCACATGGTAAACGTCCGACCTACGCGCTTGAACTTTTCCATCAACTACTGAAACAGTTGGACTGTAAAGAGGGTGAAATCTTCACAGGCCATAGCACTACATTACGGAGTTTAAAGCTTAAATATTTTGGAGATGGTCCTGAGCGTGAAGCGCTAGAAGAGATGATCATTCAGCATGAGCTGCAAGATTGTGTCACTCTGATGGGTAATGTAAATTCGGAAGAACTCATAGAGGCCTACCAAGAATCTCATTTTTTGATTTTGCCCAGTAAATCAGAGGGATGGCCGAAGGCTGTGGCGGAGGCCATGTTTTGGGGTGCAATACCGCTGGTTACCCCAATTTCTTGTGTCCCTTGGATGATCGATCATGGCCAAAGAGGTCAGCTATTGTCTTTGGATCTGGCGCAGGACGCTAAGGACATCATTTCATTAATCGAAGATCCTGATCTGTGTCACAAGAAAAGTCAATTGGGAGCAAATTGGGCCCGTCAATATACCACTGAGCGATTCGCACAGGAAATAAAACAATTGTTTTGAAGGTTCTTCAGCTTATTGATACCTTAAGACCAGGAGGCGCAGAGCTAATGGCGGTAAATATTGCCAATGGGCTCAGTAAAAACAATATTGCTTCTTATTTGATTACGACGCGACAAGATGGTTCGCTGATCCATCTATTAAATCCTGTTGTTGTAAATAAGTGCCTAAATCGCCGCAACAGATGGAACCCTCTACCGATTTTGGGTCTAATAAAGTTCATTTCTAGTGAAAAAATTACCGTGATTCATGCCCACACCACATCGGTTTTTATTGCCTCGTTAATGGGTTTGGTATTTCCAAAGATTAAATTGGTCTGGCATGACCATTATGGCGAGCTTGAAAGAAGAGAGCAGCGCCCTATTCAAGGTTTAAAAAGAATCATCCATCGTTTTAGCGGTATAATCTCCGTCAATGAATCTTTACGCGATTGGGCGCAGAATAATTTAGGGCATAGTAAGGTAATTTACTTACCGAACTTTATTGAAATGGGTGATGTAAACCGGGAATTAAATCAGGCTGAATTCAATCAAGCTGAATTGAATGAAATGGAATCTGATATCACTGCTCTTAAGAATACGAATCCAGTCAACAAGAATATCCCCAAAAGAGATCAAATAAAGCTCAATGGTCCAGATGGATTTAAAATAATCTGTGTAGCAAATCTGCGCCCCCAAAAAGACCATTTAACCTTAATCCGCGCTTTTGCCCAATTGTCTCGAGAACATTCTAATGTCAGTTTACATTTGGTTGGAGCAGAGTCAGACCAAAGCTACGCGGTTCAAGTTAAATCTGAAGTGACCGCGCACGGTCTGAATCAGGTTTATTTTTATGGAGCAGTTGAGGATGTAAGCTATTTGCTGCAACAAGCCCAGATAGGCGTCTTGTCTTCTGTTTCTGAAGGGTTGCCCATGGCTCTACTCGAATATGCCGCTGCCGGATTACCTACAGTAACGACCGATGTCGGGGCTTGTCGTGAAGTTATCGGAGATTATGGTTTTGTCGTTCCTTCTAAAAACCCAGAAGAACTTTATCGGGCCCTGTCAAAGACTATAATGGATTATGACTCCGCAATTGCAAAAGCCGAAAAATTAAAGGCACATATTCTAGAGCAATACAGTGAGGCCGCAGTAATTCCTCGCTTAATTGAATTTTATAAGATGCTCTAACGCCATGGAGACGCGCTTTACCACTTATATCACCTTTTTGGCCGCTCATGTCGGTTTGGGCTTTTTGGGTATTTTATATCCGCCGGCTATAAAATATGTGCTCCTTTTGGCCATAGTGTATTTTCTGATGATGATTATCAGAACGGCCAATAGTGATAATCACGCCCTTTTGGGTGCTGCGTATATCGCAGGGTTTGAAGTGTTTTCTCGAATGACCGGGGGCGCCTTTTCTTATGAATTTGCCAAGTATATGGTTATTGGGTTTTTGGGATTGGGTATGTTTTATAGAGGTTTTCAAAGAGCGTCATGGCCGTACCTGTTTTACCTTCTTTGTTTGGTTCCGGGAGTTTTGATGTCGGCCATAAACCTTTCTTTTAACGCCCAAATTGGCAATGCACTGGGATTTAATCTATCGGGCCCAGTTTGTCTTGGTATTTCCGCCTTGTATGGATATCAAAACCCGATTACACAGCAGCGCTTTAAGACCGTAATAGAGCTTTTGATTTATCCCTTAGTGGCCACAGTGACCTATGTTATTCTTTATGCCCCAAGTTTAGAAGAGGTGATTACCGGGACAGGGTCAAATTTTGCGGCCTCTGGGGGCTTCGGTCCGAACCAAGTGTCTACAGTAATTGGTCTTGGTATGTTCCTATTGTTTAGTCGATTGTTTACGTTAAAAGACCGCCTCTATAATCTTGTAGATTTATTTCTCTTGGCTGTATTTACTTATCGCGGTTTAGCTACATTTTCTCGCGGGGGAATGATCGCAGCGATTTTATGTATGGCTTTGTTCTTAATATATTTTCTGCTCAAAGCGGACGGATTAGAGCGCATGAAGTGGCTGGTCAAAACAGGAGTGCTTTCATTTCTTTTTCTGGTGATTTGGTCAATGGTATCACTCACTACAGATGGCTTATTGGACAAACGCTACGCTAATCAGGATGCCCGAGGACGGGATAAAGCGACTCTAACCACGGGTCGAACCCAGCTGGCCAACATAGAACTCGATGCGTTTTTGCAAAACCCAGTGCTCGGCGTAGGCGTGGGCAAAGGAAAAGAATTACGCGCCGAACAAGGTTTAGAGGCCACCGCATCGCATAATGAAATATCCCGACTGTTTGCTGAGCATGGCAGTTTTGGGATTTTGGCTCTTTTGATCCTGCTTATCGCACCTCTGGTCATGCGCTTTACTGATCGAAGTAATGTCTATGTTTACGCCTTTGTGGCCTTTTGGTTTTTAACGATAAATCACAGTGCCATGCGCATTGCCATGCCTGCCTTTATTTATGGTTTGGCCCTGTTACAAATCATCCCCAACGAGGAAACATCCCCCGAAGAATCATGGCCATAAAACCCCGCGTTGTATACCTGGGCACGGCCACCCAAAGCCATCAAAACAATACCCCAGACACTTCTTCTGGGCTGGTCAGTCATCTTCAGCTCTGGGGTTACTCGGTGATTTTAGCCTCTAGCTATCAATCTGCGCTTACCCGACTCATTCACATGATCTGGGTGGTGCTCACTCGGGTCAATCGACATACGCTAGTGCTTATCGACACCTACAGCACTTCCAATTTTTATGGAGCTCTTTTACTATCATGGCTCATCCGACTTAAAAGAGCGCCTTACATCCCCATTCTCCATGGTGGGCGCCTACCTAAGCGCATGAACAGCGCGAATCGCCTTATTCAGCAATATTTCGTGAATGCGAAGGCGCTCGTCGCTCCATCAGAATATCTCGCTGAGGTCGCCCGCGCGCAGAACTGGCCAGTTCAAGTCATTCCGAACGGTTTGAATCTATCAGATTACCCAAGAGTGGCTCCAAAGCCTCTTAAGCCCGTCCTTTTATGGGTGCGTGCTTTTGACCATATTTACCGACCAATGCTCGCTTTGAACGTCCTCAAAACCCTGCAACAAAATCATCCCGAGGCGGAACTCTACATGGTTGGACCGGATAAGGATGGAAGTCTTAATCCGTGCAAAGAATTCGCTAAAAGTCATCAATTAAATGTCCACTTTACCGGTAAGCTCTCCAAAAAACAGTGGACTCAGCTTGCCAGCAAAGCCTCCATTTTCCTCAACACCAGCGCCATAGATAATGCCCCAGTAAGCGTCGTCGAGGCTATGGCCCTTGGGCTTCCAGTGGTGAGTAGCGCGGTAGGGGGGCTCCCTTTTTTGATAGAACATACGCGCTCAGGCTTTTTAATTCCTGAGGCTCAGGAAGTCAAAATGGCCACTCAATTTGCTGCAGCAATTGAGGAATTAATTCAAGGAAATTGCGATTTAGGATCCATAACCGATCTTGCGCGATCCAAGGCTGAGTTGCACGATTGGTCCAAGGTATGGCCCCTATGGGAGGCGCATATTTATTCAATATTTGAAGAAGAAGAATCGCGCGAATAAATTGTTATTAAGTTTACACACTACACTTGGCAATCCGTCGTAAAGTTTTCTAATTTTAGCTAAATGAATCTTAAAAAGACAAGGGTTAATTTTAATATCTCTGAGCGTAAAATACTTCTTTGGCTCTTTGATCTTTTAGCCATTACCTTTACTGCTGGGCTGCTTGGGACTTTTGACTTTTTCACTTATTACAACACCTTCGATTTTCCGCTCCATCAAGGGCTGTTCTTGCTTTTGGTTTATAGCTTTTTTGCTCAAGTTTTTGAGGCCTACGACTTGCACCGTTCTAGTCGATTTGATTTGATTTTATATCATATCATTTTGGCGGTTTCATGGACCGTTTTGGTCTTTTTAATGACGCCAAAAATCACCCCATTTTTACCCGAACATCGTATAGATATTCTTTATTTTTATTTGGCGATGCTGTTAGGAGTGGTCCTGTGGCGATTTTTCTATATCAATCTTTTGATTAAACCATGGTTTTATAAATGGGTGATTTTGGTAGCCAAAGAAAAAGATTTGGATGCTTTGGCCAAAGCACTGATGAATTCCGATCCCCATTATAAAATTATTGGTTTTTTAGACTTGGCTCAGAGAGCCCGCACCAGCGGAGCTGAAGTTAAAACAGAGGAAAGCCCAGCGAAGGAGAACCAAAAAAAGTCACGCCTTGATGCTCCGGTAATTCCGTTAGTCTCCCTAGCGGAGCTCGAGGGGTTTATCAAACAACATGAGGTGAAAGACATTGTTGTGGCCAATAATTCTCGACAAAACTTGGCTTTACCCTTATACCGCTGCTTACTGGAGCTTTCTAAACAAGGGATTTCCATTAGAGATTATAATAAAGAATACGAGGCGATGAATGCCCGTGTGCCGATCCAACATGTTAAAAAGGAGTTTTATCGATTTTTCCCTTATCATCGTGCGAATCAAAATAAACTGTCCTTGTTTTTTCAGCGCGCCATCGATCTAACCATTAGCGCTTTGGGCTTACTTGTTTTTATGCCAGTATTTATGATTCTTATAGGCCTATTAAATCAGCTTTTTAATCGCGGACCTTTGTTTTATACCCAGAAAAGGGTCGGGCGTAACGGTGTAAAATTTACCATTTATAAGTTCCGAACCATGGCCGTAGATGCGGAACAAAAGGGGCCACAGTACACCACCAAAGATGATACGCGAGTCACATGGTTTGGGCGATTAATGCGACGCCTGCGTATCGATGAGTTTCCCCAATTGCTGAATATTCTCAAAGGCGAAATGAATATTATCGGTCCACGTCCTGAGCGCCCAGAATTTGTAAAAGAATTAAGCGAGCAAATTCCATTTTATGATGTACGTCATGTAATCAAACCAGGACTTACGGGTTGGGCACAGGTGAATCACAATTATGGAACCAGCAAAGATGATGCCCTGATTAAATTGCAGTACGACTTGTACTATATAAAAAATCGCTCAATCTTTTTGGATTTGAGCATCTACATCAAGACCTTTTCTACGGTCTTATTCATGCGCGGGCAATAGTGTCTTCTCATTTTTAATGGCCTGACGGCTGTAGATAAACCGCACCAATAACCCTCCAATTAGTGGCCAGAGCGTCGGGGCAAAAGACTGCACCCCGGTAAATTGATGCATGATCATCAAAACCAGCATTAAAATCAAAAACAGCTGGTAGTTGGCCAACCATTGCACACTAGACGTTTTAAAACTCAATAGCCAAACCATTATTGATATGGGCATGGCCCAAAGAAGATTGTAATTCATTTTGGTCGCAAAATGATCGGTTCCAAACCAAAGTAGAACAAGTAAAACACCGATCAGACCAGTGGTAAACCAGATAATACGATCGGTGAGTACGCAGCGCTTATCTCGTCTGTGGTCACGCCAGCTAATGAGTATTAAACCAAGCCCTAAAAGGCTCAAAAAAAATAGGGGTGAGGTTAAAAATCCAATTACCCCAACATGGGATTCAGTGGGCAATTCAGATTCCGTATTTGACTTAGACCGTGTTTCGGCAACTGCACCCTTAACCATAATAGGAGCATACAAAATTTCATTGCTTGTGATCAGTGGCTCAGTCCCTTCAGAAGTCTTAATGGTCGCCTCGGCATGCGCCTGGGCCACGTACTTAGGTAAAAACTGAAATTGCCACGGTGTTGCGGGCACATCCACTACAGCCCCAATAGCGACATCCATCCCTAGGCTGCCCCAATCGTTAAAGGGTACCTGCTCTTGAATGAGCTGTCTAAAGCTCATCGGCGCGGGATCAAACCCCTCTGTGTAACTGAGCTGATTCCCTAGATTACTGACTAAGACATCCCGAATTCTTGTGGCGCAATTATCATAAAAGAAATCGTAACGGTAGTCTTTGTTTGCCGGTTCTGCATTCCATAACAAAAACGAAAATAGACGGTCTTTTTGCTCTTTTTCAAGATTTAAAACTTGCTCGCGAACACTGCGATTTTGTTTTTTATAATAATTGATAAACCCCTGGAAATAGCCAGCGCTCAAGGAATACAACAATTGTCCTTGAACAAATTTTCCGTAGAAATTAGGGGCGTTAAAGTCATAGGTTCCATAATTAAAGGTCCAGTCAATGTCATTGACGGGGTCTTTTACGCGAAATGCGCTATGACCAAATCGATCATACAATGCGGTTCCAGGTCCTACGGTCAATATACTGATGGTAGCGTTCTCTGATAAAGTTTGCGGTCTTTTAGTTTGACCCAAAGCAAAATGACTTTGTCCAAAGACCATAAACAAGATCAAAACACCCGCCCAGGTTTGAAATGAGGTCTTAAACATCACTGCTTGCAGCCCTTTGATTTTAACTGTGCTGCTCATTCGGTATAGATTAAAGGACATCATGATCGTTACGCGTAAAATTATCTAAAATAGGACCAATCCAAGGTCAAGGAAAAAATATTGCTGTACAAGGCCGTGCTTTGGTCGCCAATATCGGTCAAAGCGTAATCCACTTTGATGCCCTTGTATTTGAAACCAAGGCCCAGATTAGGTTGAAACTCCGTAGTTGTATCGCCAAAAATATCTACACCATTTTGAAGATTTCCTGCACCCATGCGTGCATAAACGATGTCCAGATACCCAAATTCTAGACCCAAAGCGGGCGTCATGCTAAAACCTTGTGTTGCGATGATATCATTGGTTTGAGTAAAACGCATATTCAAATCAAGTTCAGCGCGCAGGCTCATATCTGCACGAAATTCCCAAAGGCGCGAGACGCCAAGCTGCGCTTTAGGCAAGGTGAGCTCTGTAGTTTCAGGAGCCTCTTGATTTTGACCAAAAACAGCACCAGAAATCGTGCTAAACGCCTCTTGATTGACCTGCCAAGTATTGAATGTCGTGGTGATATCGCGCAGCATTAATCCAAACTGCCAACGATCTCTAATCTTGTATTGCATCCCAAGATCAAATCCAAAGCCCCACGAACTGGCAAAATCGCCAATGATCCGACGAATGATTTTGGCATTGCCCCCGAGCTCAATGCCCGAAAGCTGGAGTCTTTTGGCAAAAGAAAACGTAAGCGCATAATCCGCAGCACTAAATAAAGTGATGTTATCGTAATTGATATTGCCTTGACTGTCGATGAGTTGGGTCGTGTTTAAAATATTGTCTACTCCAAAACGGATCAAAGAAATCCCCACTGCCCGATCTTGATCCAATGGCATGGCAAAAGCGGCGTAATCGTAATTCGCGATATTGGCAAAGTAGGAGGCGTGCATCAGCCCCATTTGCTGGTCTTCTAATGATAAAAGTCCTGCTGGATTCCAATAACCCGAGTGCACATCACCGCTCGAAGCAACTACCGCACTGGCCATTCCTAAGGCCCCCGCATCGACACCAATATTCAAAAATTCATTCGAATATTTGCGGCTCGTTTGGGCGTACAGCGTAACACTCAATAGGGTGAACGTCCAAAAAATAATCGGTCTTGTCATAGCTCAAACAAATATCACACTATTTTTATGATTAATAAACTACATTTTAATGGCCTTATTGCAGTAGGCCAAAATATCTTAGTACTTTTATCATAAGCAATATAAACGATGTTAAAACACCTACCCAATAGCATTACCGCACTTAATTTGATCTGTGGAACCGTAGCAGCACTTTTTGCCATTTCCGGCGATTTAGTCATCGCGGTTTGGTTTATTGCATTGGGGATGATTTTTGATTTTCTTGATGGTCTTGTTGCCCGCGCTTTGGGGGTTCAAAGTCCTTTAGGGGTGCAATTGGACAGTTTGGCTGATCTGATTTCATTTGGGCTAGCCCCGAGTTTAATCTTGCTTCAAATGATGCAACAAGCGTTTTATGGTCGGATGCGTCCACTGACCGATGTATTTTCGGCCCGAGCATGGGAGGTAGGACTCGAGACTTATTACCCTTTTCTAGCGCTTTTGGTCCTTATTGCTTCCGCCGTGCGCCTGGCTCGATTTAATATCGATACGCGCCAAACCGAGCAGTTTATTGGTTTACCAACGCCTGCCAATGCCTTACTTATATCCAGTCTGCCGCTTATTTTTGAATATCATTACACACCGGTAATCGCCGAACTATTATTCAACAAATGGTTTTTAATCGGGATAACCCTATTTAGTGTCTATGCTTTGAATGCGCCTTGGCCACTCATGTCGCTGAAATTAAAAAATACCGCATGGCAAGAGAATAAGCAGCGTTTTATATTAGTTATAATAGGACTAGTTGGGTTTATTGCCTTGGGCTATTTAGCGATTCCGCTGGTATTGTTGAGCTACGTCGGGCTCTCTTTATTGTGGCCTATTTCAAAAGCCTAGTTAACGACAAGTCAGACCATCCAAGCAATTCTAGATTTCAGTGTTTAATCTCTTAATCTGCAGGAATTATTGTGCCAATAAAATTATCAACTGGGGAAGGACCTAGAAGTGTAATTTCTTTTTGCGCAACTCGAAGTTCTGACCCAAATAAACTTTACGCACCATTTCATCGGCAGCCAGTTCTTCAGGAACTCCGTGCTTGAGAATACTTCCTTCAAACATCAGATAAGTTCGGTCGGTAATCGCCAGAGTCTCTTGAACGTTGTGATCGGTGATAAGAATCCCAATGTTTTTATTTTTGAGCTGGGCCACAATACGTTGAATGTCTTCCACAGCTACTGGGTCTACACCTGCAAAAGGTTCATCCAATAAAATAAAATGAGGATCGGTCGCCAACGCACGTGCGATTTCGGTACGGCGGCGTTCTCCACCACTGAGCAGATCTCCGCGATTGGTTCGGATATGTTGTAAGCCGAATTCATCAATTAAGGACTCCATTTTGGCTTCTTGTTCCGCCTTGCTGAGTTTAGTTAATTGTAATACACTGAGAATATTGTCCTCTATGCTGAGTTTGCGAAAAACAGAAGCCTCCTGGGCTAAATACCCGATTCCGTTTTGTGCGCGTTTGTACATCGGGTAGGTCGTAATGTCTTGATCGTTTAAAAAGATGCGCCCACCATTGGGTTTGATCAATCCCACAATCATGTAAAATGAAGTGGTTTTTCCAGCTCCATTCGGGCCTAATAAGCCCACAATCTCTCCTTGATTGACTTCTAAGGATACGTTTTTTACCACCGAGCGGCCACGGTAAATCTTGTCCAATTTTTCAGCGCGAAGTTTCATAGATGTTATGGCTTAGTGACCAATTAAAGCGAAGGTAACAATTATTTTTCTAGGAGGTCTGTCCGTTTAGGTCATCCCAGAATTCGACGGCGCGCCGCAGATGCGGAATGACGATGGTACCGCCAATCAGCAAAGAAATACTCATGGCTTCCATAACCTCCTCTTTGTTGATCCCAAGCTCAAAACAGGTTTGCAAGTGATACTTGACACAATCATCGCAGCGCAGTACAAGGGAGTTGCCAAGGCCCAAGAGCTCTTTGGTTTTCACAGGAAGATGACCTTCCATATACGCATTGGTATCAAGATTGAATACGCGCTTGAGGATCTTCTGATCTTCTTGCATTAACCGCTCATTCATGCGCTGGCGATAAGCATTAAATTCTTCGACAGATTGGCCCATAAGATTATCGTTTCTTTTGTTGAATTTTTACCACACGTTTGGCGATCAAAATACTGATTTCGTATAAAATCAATACGGGGATCGAGACGATTACTTGACTCGCGATATCCGGTGGCGTAATGATGGCAGAAATAATCAATACGATGACTAGTGCGTATTTGCGATACTTTTTTAGCCACTCTGGAGTCACTAGGCCGACCTTGGTCAAAAAGTAGATGACTATGGGGAGTTGAAAAATTAATCCCGATGAGAGGGCACAGGCACGTACTAAAGCGATATAACTGCTTAAATCAAAGTCATTAAAGACTTGATCGCTGACCTGATATGACCCTAAGAAATTAATCGAAAGTGGCGTGACGACATAATACCCAAACAAGACGCCAAGAAAGAAAAGCACTGAGGCTACAAAAATAAAACCTTTAGCATTTTTTCTTTCGTTATCGTGTAATCCTGGACTGACAAATTTCCAAACTTCGTATAACACGTAAGGAAAAGCGATGATAAATCCAGCGGTAATAGAGGTCCAGATATGAGCTGAAAATTGTCCGGACATGGTGCGACTTTGGATGCGAAAAGGCAATTCGGTAAAACAAAAGCTGTCCAATCCAAGCGCTTGAGCAGAGCTGCATAACAATTGATAGGTCGGAAAACTGGCACGTTTAGGGCCAAAAATGATACCGTCAAAAATAAAGTCCTTCATTAAAAAAGCGATAAACCCCATGGAGACCACTGCAAGGGTCGCACGAATCAAATGCCAACGCAACTCTTCAAGATGGTCCAAAAAGGACATATCTTTTTCTGTATTTGGGAGCGCTTTTGCCATTAGATAATTCCTTCTTTACTTAAATTGTGAATATGAACAACCCCTGTATAGCGGCCATTTTCATGAGCGAGTATCTGGGTGATGCCATAGCGATCCATTAACTCCATCGCTTCAATAGCCATGGCCTCATTATCGATGAGCTTAGGGTTTTTGGTCATAATTTCTTGAGCGGTAAGTCCAGCGATATTGTCTACTTTGCTGAGCATACGTCGGAGATCTCCATCGGTGATGATCCCTACTATATTCTCTCCATCAACAACAGCGGTCACACCGAGTAGATTCTCTGAAATTTCGACAATAACTTTTTTAAGGTCTGTTTCGGGACTGACTTGTGGTCGAGAGTTTAAGGCGGTCAAATCACTCACCCTTAGATAAAGCTTTTTACCCAATGAACCACCTGGGTGCACCCGCGCAAAATCTTTGCTCGAAAATCCGCGCAGATTGAGTAAAGCCATGGCCAAGGCATCCCCCATGACGAGCTGGGCAGTAGTGGAGGTGGTGGGGGCCAAATTATTGGGGCAGGCCTCTTTTGCAACATAAGCATTTAAAACAAAGTCGCTTTGCTGACCTAAAAAGGATTCCTTATTTGCAGTTAGGCCGATTAACTTATTGCCGCTCGCTTTTATCAATGGAACTAAGACCTTTATTTCAGGGGTATTACCACTTTTTGATATGCAGATTACCGTATCATTTTCTTGGATGATCCCCAAGTCGCCATGAATGGCATCCGCAGCATGCATAAAAATCGCTGGGGTTCCAGTGGAATTCAAAGTGGCTACAATCTTGGTCGAAATATTGGCGCTTTTTCCAACGCCTGTAACGATAACTCGACCTTTAGATTGAAAAATATAGGCTACCGCTTGGGCAAATTCTTCGTCGATGAGTGTCGCTAGATGTTGAATGGCCTTAGCCTCAGTTTCTACGGTCTCTTTTGCGACTTGAATGATGGGTTTTAAATCGATCAAAATTTCACTTATTTAATTGGTACGCTACTTAGATTTTTCTATCTTTAAAAGAGGTTTATTGCCGAGCAAGGCGGTTACTTCTTAGATACATCGCATCGCTAATGGTTGCAAAATTACAATTGTTCTCGAGTTCCCGCAATTTATTGTTATAAACTCCAGACAGAAACAAAATGAACAAAGAATACAGCAAAGAAGAATTATCCGCTGCGCTCAAGAATTATTTCGGTTTTTCGGGGTTTAAAGGTTTGCAGGAATCGGTCATTATGAATGTACTGGCCGGTCGAGATTCTTTTGTCATTATGCCCACAGGCGGGGGTAAATCGCTCTGTTATCAGTTGCCGGCACTCATAAGTTCTGGCACAGCTATAGTGGTCTCTCCACTGATTGCCCTGATGAAAAATCAAGTGGACTTCTTAAAATCCTTATCCGAGACTGAGGGTATTGCCCATGTGCTTAATTCGTCTTTAACCAAAGCCGAGATCAAACAAGTGCGGTCTGATGTGCGCTCTGGGGTCACAAAATTACTTTATGTTGCTCCTGAATCCCTAACCAAAGAAGAAAATATAGAGTTTTTAAACCGCGTTACGATTTCATTTGTGGCCATTGACGAGGCCCACTGCATCTCTGAGTGGGGTCATGACTTTAGACCAGAGTACCGCAATTTGCGCAAAATTATTCAGCGGTTGGGGGGAGAAATACCAATCATTGGCCTAACCGCTACAGCGACACCAAAAGTACAAGAGGACATATTAAAGAACCTTGGGATTCAAGAGGCGACCACGTTTAAAGCCTCATTTAATCGACCGAATTTATACTACGAAATCCGACCAAAAACCAAGTCAGTTGATGCAGACATTACTCGTTTTGTTAAAAATAATGAAGGGAAAAGCGGCATTATATATTGTTTGAGTCGTAAGCGCGTTGAAGAATTAGCGCAAACCCTTCAAGTCAATGGCATACGTGCGATTCCTTATCATGCAGGATTAGACCCAAAAACAAGGGTTAAAAATCAAGACATGTTCCTTATGGAAGATGCGGATGTTGTCGTGGCAACCATTGCCTTTGGTATGGGGATCGATAAACCGGATGTTCGCTTTGTGATTCATAACGATATGCCCAAGAGCATAGAAAGTTATTACCAAGAGACAGGCAGAGCTGGTCGAGATGGAGGCGAGGGACATTGTTTGGCGTTCTACAGTTACAAGGACATCGAGAAACTCGAAAAGTTTATGAGTGGGAAGCCTGTGGCAGAACAAGAGATTGGTTTAGCACTCCTTCAAGATGTTGTGGCGTTTGCCGAAACTTCTATTTCTCGCCGCAAATTTATCCTCCATTATTTTGGAGAAGAATTTGATAATGAAACTGGTGAAGGCGGTGATATGGATGATAATATGCGTCATCCAAAGAAAAAAAACGAAGCCAAAGATCAACTTGTTGATTTGCTCAACGCCGTGGCCCAAACCCATCAAAAATACAAAGCCAAAGAAGTGGTGCATGTCATGCGCGGCAAGGTTAATGCCTTAATCAAGTCCCACAAAACAGACGCCATGTCGATTTTTGGCACTGGAGGTGATCGCCCATCTGAATATTGGATGGCTTTGATTCGCCAAGCCCTGGTTGCAGGTCTATTGACCAAAGACATAGAGACCTATGGTGTTTTAAAAATAAGTGATGCAGGACATGCGTTTCTCAAGGCTCCTGTATCCTTTTTAATGACTGAAGATCATAGCTATAAAGATGCAAACGACGATGTTGTGGTCAGTACAGCAGGTCAAGTAGGCGCCGTCGCAGATCAAACCCTGTTTAAATTACTCAAAGGACAGCGAAAGACCATTGCCGATAAGCTCGGTTTGCCCCCTTTTGTAATTTTTCAGGACCCATCGTTGGAAGACATGGCCCTAAAATATCCGATTACAATAGAGGAGTTATCCAACGTTCATGGGGTTGGTGATGGAAAGGCCAAAAAATATGGTGCGAGTTTTGTGACTTTGATTGAAAACTATGTCAACGAGAATCAAATCCTGCGTCCCGATGACTTTGTCGTTAAATCAACGGGGTCAAACAGTGCCTTAAAACTCTATATCATCCAAAGTGTAGATCGAAAACTACCGCTGACCGACATTGCCCAGGCAAAGGGTCTTGCTATGGAAGACTTTATTAAAGAGATGGAAGCCATTGTTTACAGTGGCACGAAGCTCAATATTGATTATTACTTGGAAGATATCTTAGATGAAGATTCTCAAGAGGAATTGCACGATTACTTCATGGAGGCCGAGAGTGATCAGGTAGGCCCCGCTTTGGAAGCCTTTGACGGCGATTACGAGGAAGAAGAAATTCGTCTTTACCGCATTAAGTTTATCAGTGATGTGGCTAATTAAGCCCGCTAAATAAATCCCAACCACGTTCCGACTCAGGATAGTCGAATGGCGCTGAGGCGTCATAGTCCGCAGGAAGGTTTATTGATTTTTTGCGCAGTGGGGCCACTGTATGGGCTTGAAGTTCAATACCCTGACTTTGAGTTATAAAACCGTCGCTCAATCCACTAGTTAGAAAATCATCGGTTGGTGCCAGCCATTGCGCCTCCATTTCTTGGGTCAAAATAAGGGGCATACGCGCCTCCTTAATCTTAGGATTGTTGTGAATTTCGCTCATGATCGCATTTGCCTTGATGGTCACAATGCTAAAACTTAGTGTGAGCGAGGATGCGGTGTCGGCTTGCAGCGGTGCACAAATACAGGCCAGGGCCATGGGCTTTTGGTCTTTGCGATAGATAAAGTGAGGATACACACCCGAAGTGCAATGTTGATGTTCATAAAACCCATCAATGAATAGAATGCCGCGATACTGTTCTGCGGCCGTTGCAAATGCTGCCTTTTCGAGCATACTTTCCCCACGAGCATTTAGGGTATTGAATTTCATATCTTCTGGAGGTCCTTGAAACCAGTGCGGGATGAGCCCCCAACGGCCAAGACTTATGGCATCTGGAGATGCATTGGTGTAAAGGCCTAAAACAGGATGATTGAATCCGCTGAGGTGGGATTGAGGTAGGGTGGTGTGTTTGCGCAATAAAGCTTCAATTTCCTGAGCTGCGTTGAGGTTTCCCGAGCGTTGCGCCCTTGATTTTTGCGCCTCGAGACTGGCTTTAAGGTCATAACACATAAGACAGTAGACTTAAGATTCGTCAATGGCATTTTCGTTAAACGCCGAAGGCAGCAGTTTTGGAATAAGTTTCACCATGATGGGCAAAAGCAGTGAGCCCCCAGGGAGCAAAAATAAGGTCAATGAAGGGACGGTTTTACAGATGTCCAGCAATTGGTCTTTGACCTTTTGCTTTTCCTTTTTATTGAGATCACGCACCGTGGACAAGGTCAAAAGCTTTACCAATTCCCCGCTCTCAGCGAGCTCCTTAATCAATCGATTTTTATTGCGCAAAATCAGGGTTTTGACCATCGCACTTGATTGCTTGTACAATAATTTTACTGGATTAGCATGCTCAAATAGCCGCACTGACTGCGCATGAGTGCGAGAAAATTGGTCCAAATCGCTCACGCCTGCTAGGGCTGTACCAGACTCGAGTCCCAATGCTTTTTCAAAATCCTGAAGAAAATGAAGCTCAGCGGCGTCCATCGTTCGATCATCCCATACCCCTAAACAACAGACATCCATTAAAAACTCTTTGAACAAGGGGGAGGTTTGGGACATTTGACCCAGGAGTGCTTGCGCAGAAATCTCTGACTGCTTGAGGGGTTTTTTCAAGGCGTTTTGGAGCATATCAATAAACATATGATCATATTTATTGGGCTGTAATTTGCTCTCTAGCGCCCAAGCGCAAGATTGAATGCACAAATGTTCCATTCGATCGAAGGCCTTTTGGACTTCTTGGTCCCCTTTAAGATATTCTTCAAATACTAAAATATCGATAAATAACAATACATAAGTGATTAAAGAGGAGACCTCAGCATTGCGTCCAAGGTTATTTTCGTGCAAACGGGCATTGATAATGGCCTCAAGGTTGTCACTTGGATTTTTAGCAAAACTCAGTTTGTGAAGCAAACCAGGTTGTCCTTTGCCCATAAGTTCATAAAAAGAAACAATGGCCTCAATGCAGTCTTTGTATTGCTTATTTGGGTTTTGTTTGAAGTACACAAAACACAACGCGTGGAGTACGTTTAATTTTGTGTGCTCCTCAACCGTTAAATTTAACGTGGTTTTGGTCTGTGGGGCTAATCCAACCAAAGACATACCATAAATAAAGCCGGTCGATTTTAATCCGCGATATAAATCATGGGCCTCATTATAGGCTCCACAAAGGGCTTTTTGATCAATCTCTTTGATAAATTTATTAATCCAACCAGCGGAAGACGGGTTCATTTGTTATTTTTGTGGAGTTAGACCAATCATTGGTTTAAAATTAAAGAAATCATTCACCACATTGGAAGGATATGTCTAAAATTTATTCCCTAATCCCAATATTGAGTCTCGCTGTTCTTTGGGTGCTTCTGTCTGGCTCAGAACAGGGCGATGGTCCTTCGGTGGCCTACACCTCGGCTGATATTGCGGATTTTTATGCGTTTCGCGGTGCACAAGCTGATAAAACCGTATTTGTAGTGACCCTACAAAGCCCCCTTAGTGTGGGGACAGTCTCACAGGAGGCCCGTTTTGATCCCGATGTAATGATTGAATTTAATATTGACAATGACGGTGATTTTAAAGAGGATTTGGTGATTCAAGCCATCCCTCGAGACAGCATTATGTATTTTTTTGGCCCCAGTACAGTAGCCCCCGAGAATCAAGGTATTTCTTCTGAAATTAATGTAAATGATTTAATGGGTTCTGTTCAAATCTCAGATATAGCGCAAACGTACATTGCAGAACTTGACTCGATTAGCCTTTTTGCAGGCCCAAGACGAGATCCTTTTTTCTTTGATCAAGCGCGTTTTTCATTGATTCAAAATGGAACTGTCGCCCCAGAAGGTTTTAATTCGGGCGTTGAGGCGGTTGACGCTTTTGCCCAAAGCAATGTTTTGACTGTGGCCATCACGCTGCCCACTGAATTACTTGGCGTGGCACCATCCCACGCTTTGAATGATTACACAGATTTTAATTTGCCAAACGCCTACAATGTTTGGGTAAGCACCAAAAGAAAATATTGATATGGCATTATTGAATCTAAGATTTTGGCGGTTTTTACCCATTTTGGCTTTATTGGTAGTCTCTTGTGAAGATGCCGATGATTTTAACAACGTTATTGAGCAAGTGAGCTGCAGCGACGGCATTCAAAATGGGGACGAGACAGGCGTCGATTGCGGTGGTTCATGCCCTCAGTGTATCGATGGACTTGATTTTAGTGGTGTTTATGTACAACAAGACATCGCCGGGCGACCCGCAATTAATTCAGTTTTCAATATTAGTGGTCCTTTACAAGACGCTTTTAATCGGGCCGCGGTAAGCTCCCGAGGGTCTCAAGATGTAATTAGTGGCTCGAGTAATTTGACCTTCCCTCAAGTATTTAAAGACAACATCGACTTGTATTTTGTAGGCTATTCGCTTAACGAGGCTCCTGTGGGTTTTCAGACGAACGTTTTAGGTTTTGACGCATTAGGATTTGCCGAATTTTTAGCCACTACCGACGCACTGCAACTCGCTGCAGACGGTCCCACGACTTATCGCAGTAGTGACCTTTGGTTTACCGGACGTAAGCTTTCAGATGATGTCATGGATACTACCTTGCTCTTGCTCTACGGGGGGGCAGAAGGGGATCGTTTTGACGGGGTCAATGGCCCTTTGCTGATTAGCGATGGCGTCGGTCTTGGGAATCGAGTCTTTCTTACTGACTTTCCTTATCTAGAAGCTCCACTTACCGAGTAGGAGCGCTTTAGCACCTTTGTGACCCAAAACTGCAGATTTAATTCGAGTTCCATCCAGAGATTCGGAAAAATTCTATGGTAAAAATTCAATTAGGGGTTTTGCAAGACTATGTATGCATTGAGCGATGTGGCAATGATCAGCCAGAAAATATAGGGAAGGATCCAAATAGTTTTATAGCCTAAGAATTTAGCGAATTTCACCGCCATGACCATCAATAGAACCAGTAATCCTGAAATTAAAAACAAGGCAAAAGTCGTTTGATGCAGGCTGAAAAACAGGGGATTCCAAAGGACATTCAACAACCAACTCAGACCAAAGAGTGCGCTAAGTGTTTTGCGTATCGATTGGTTGCTCCATAGCACAGTCAAATAGACCGTAAAACAAATCATAATCAGGGTCCAGGCCAAACCAAAGACAAACCCAGGAGGGGTCCACGGGGCTTGATTTAAGGAAGTATACCACTCACTATTGACTCCCGGATTGGTCGCAATAGCGCCGAGATAAAGCCCTCCAAAATTTAGAACGCCAAAAACTAAAGGGATTTTAAACTTATTATTCATGACCTTAATGCGCGCTAAACCTTTTTTGTATGTGATGCCCCACTAAGGCCACCGTGAGTAACATTCCTAAATTATAGACGGTATCTTCTAAGGGTATCGTTCCGAAGCGTACACCGAAGTTTTGTGTATCGTTGTACCATACGACAGCTTCGGAGAGTCCTGTTCCGGTCAGAACGCCATTGACGATAAAAAAGGGCACTAAAATCACGACATAACTCATAAAAAAACTAGGCAGTATCTGCGGTGCCGTATTTTGAGTAAGTCCTAGGATTAGCAGGGCGTATAAAAAGGCACTTGCGGTATACCATTGCTCAAACCCATACCATAGACCGATGACTAATGCTGTAACGAGAAGAACATAAACCCAATTGGTCCTTTTTTGGTTGAGTGGCCACCACTGAATCAAAGAGCTTAAAACATGATGGGTAAACAGACAGGCGTAGGGGATGCAAAAAAAGAAAAGCCATTCTTCCATGGGGAGTCCAAACCACTCAATTCCAGTGAGGTAATCTGGATTAAAACCCCAAAAACCATTGGCTGTGAAATAGATGTCCCATGGGATAAAAACAATTGCCATTGCCAAAATTCCAGGCAAGACACTGGGCCATAATTTGTAAAATTTAATTTTGGGATGAAAGGAAAAAATAAGCGGCAAGGCCAAAGACCCTAAATCAAGCCAAAGGTAGAGCCGCTCCATAATTTACTTTTTAAAGTACTTGAGCGGAGGAACGAGCATACCAAAGCACTCTCCTTTGTCTTTCCCTAAATGTTTGTGGTGGATTTTGTGGGCCCGTCTGATCCCACGTGCATACCAGTTGTTAGCATTGCGGAACATTTTAAAGCGTTGATGAATAAAAATATCATGAACGAAAAAATAGGCCAATCCATAAGCAAAAATGCCAAGTCCAATCGGGAGGCCAGCCCAAAAACCATAGCGGTCCCAACCGATAAAGCAAAGGATACTCACGATAGCGTAAAAAATAAAGAACGCATCATTGCGCTCCCACCAACTTCCATGGTCTTTGTGATGATGATCCTTATGAAGTACCCATAGAAATCCATGCATAATATACTTATGGGTAAACCAGGCCATAAATTCCATAATGGCAAACGTGCTTAAAAAGATAAAAATCCAAAAAACAGTATCCATTTTATCGTACTAGCTTTAATTGGTATTTAACATAACTTCTGGTGAGTAAACCAAATTTTTCATAATTCGGCACCCTAATTCTGGTATTGACTATTTCCAGTGCAGGGGTATTGTTTAATTTTTTCAAAAGTCTTCGGTAGTAGCGATAGGCCATAAAAACACCGAATTTCGCCTCTGGAGGTAAAGCAACAATGCCCGCGTATCCTTTACTAAAATCTGCCTCGATATCCTCAATGATGGCCGCTTTAGCCGATTCGTCTAAGGCGGTCAGATTGGTATTGGGAAAATAGGTGCGATTTAGTTCTTTAAAATCTGCTTTGAGATCGCGTAAGAAGTTTACTTTTTGAAAGGCCGAGCCCAGGGCCATCGCGGGCTCTTTTAACAAATCAAATTGCTCTTGATCCCCTTTTACAAAAATCTTTAGGCACATTAATCCAACGACATCAGCAGAGCCATATATATACGCCTGATATTCTTCTCGTGTGGTGTATTCACTTTTGGTAAGATCCAAGCGCATACTGTTCATAAATGCGTCAATCAATGCTTGATCGATTCCGTATTTGTGAACCGTATATTGGAACGCATTAAGTATGGGATTCAGACTAATTTTTTCTGTAAGCGCTTCTTCAAGGGCTTTTTCAAACCGCACAAAAAGTGCTTTTTTATCATAATCGTGAAAGGAGTCGACAATCTCGTCAGCCAGGCGAACAAAGCCATAGACATTATAAATGTCCTGTCTGATACACGGTGCAAGCATTTTAGTCGCCAAAGAAAACGACGTACTGTAAGTTTTGGTCACATTCTTGCTGCACGATTGTGAGATATCGTCAAATAAGGCTTTCATTATTTTATACTTTGATCCATAAGTCCTGAAACAATTTTTCCAGAGATCAGTGATGGGGGTACTCCAGGTCCAGGAACCGTTAATTGTCCTGTAAAAAAGAGGCCATCAACTTTTTTACTCTTCAATTTAGGTCTCAAAAACGCCGTCTGCATAAGTGTATTCGCCAGACCATAAGCGTTTCCTTTGTAGGAATTATAGTCGTTGATAAAGTCGTTGAGACAAAAACTTTCCTTAAAGATAATACTTTTTTTCACGCTTTGACCGGTAAGGAATTCAAAGCGAGTCATGATTTTTTCAAAGTAGGCTTCGCGAAGTTCGGGCGTGTCCTGAATTCCTACAGCAAGAGGAATGAGAAAGATCCCCGCCTCTTTACCATTTGGAGCGGCACTATCGTCCGTTTTTGACGGGAAACTGGCATAAAACAAAGGCTCTTCGGGCCATTTAGGATCGTCGTATATACTTTCAGCGTGCTTTTCAAAAGGGACATCAAAAAATAAAGTATGGTGCTCTACATTATGTATCTGTTTATCAAAACCGACATAAAACAGCAGAGAAGAGGGGGCAAAAGTCCTTTTTGACCAATACGCCTCAGAATATTGGCGGTAATTTTTCGGCAACAAGGTTTCTGTATGGTGATAATCAGCGCCACTGAGCACTTTGTCAAAAAATAGTTGAGTTCCATTGACTTCTATACCCTGGGCTTTTCCTTGATCTACGAGAATAGAGGTAACATTTTGATCATTTTTAAGCACAGCCCCAAGCTCTTTGGCAAGATCAACCATACCCTGAACAACACTGTACATGCCATTTTTCGGGTGAAAGGTGCCGAGCCCAAAGTCCGCGTAATTCATGAAATTGTAAAAGGCGGGTGTATTCGAAGGTTTAGCACCAAGAAAGAGCACTGGAAATTCTAAAATCGCCACCAAATGCGGGTTTTTAAACGCTGCACGAACATCACGCGATATGGTACTGAAAAATTGACCCACTTTCATCGCAGTTTTGGGCGTGATCAGTTCAAGAGGTGAAATTCCTGGGCGATAAACTAAATCTTTTATCGCAATATTGTAATTGTCCAGTGCTGCATCAATAAATTTTTGAAGTTTTGCAGCACCCCCCTTTTCGTGCTGTTCAAAAGTATCTTTAATTTTATCTAGAGAGTCAGCAATAGTGATGGCCTGATCTTTTCCGAAATAAACCGAGTAGGCTGGGCTGAGTTTAATGAGCTGGTAATAGTCCTCTGGTTTTTTTCCAAAATCCCCAAAAAAGCGCTCAAAAACGTCGGGCATCCAGTACCAGGTGGGGCCTATATCAAAGGTAAAGCCTTCTTTTTTTAGTTGTCTAGCACGACCGCCAAAGGTTTTGTTTTTTTCAAAAACGGTCACTTGATGACCGGCTTTGGCAAGGTAACACGCCGCGGCGAGTGAGGAAAATCCGGAGCCGATTACAGCTATTGATTGAGACATGATAGGATGAATGCTTTGTTTCTAAGTAGAGAAATTAACTCAAGATTTTTGACTTTTCACAAAGGTGCGCAACTCCTTGAGTCTATGGATAATCTGGATATTTTTTCCAAGGTCACCCGCAGCAATGTCTTGTAACTTGTGTCCCATAAGCCACAAAGGATAGTTGCTCGCCGGTTTAACTTGTTTGTAAAAATCTTTGACATATTTTTCAACACTTCGATCATCAGGTTTTACCGTGAAATAAGAGAAAAAAGTAATTTCGCTGTAATGTTTAGTTAAGTGTTTTAAATTATCCATGGGAATATTGCTCCCAAGATATAAGGTTTGGTGTCCCTCACTTAATAGAATGAAATTGGCATACAAGAGTCCAATCTCATGAATTTCCTCATAAGGAAGAAAAAGGGCAAAACTAGGAGAAGTTTCTTTGGCCATAGCTTCTTGAGCTTGGACTATATTCTCAATAATTTTTTGTTTTATCAATTCAGATATAAATCGCTCGTGCACTGGATCAATGGTACCTGTTTGCCACAATAGACCGATTTCATTAAGCAGCGGCATAAAAAGGTCAAAAAAGATAAAATCAAAACTCTCTTTTTTTGCTAGTTTTTTATACGTCTTATTAAACAAGTGATGGTCAAATTCAAACATCGCCTGTTTGAATAAATGAAGCGCGTAATGATTGGTCTGATCAAGTTCAGACTCAGCAATAAGCCGCTCGATTTCGTCTTGTTGTAACTCCGCTATTTTGGAAATTTTGAACCCTTGTCGATACAAGAAGGTGGCATTGAGCAATTTAGTAAGGTTGCTCATGTCATAATTACGGATGTTGGTATCCGTACGATTCGGTTCTAAAAGTGCGTAACGCTTTTCCCATATACGTATGGTATGCGCCTTCACGCCACTCAGGTTTTCCAGATCTTTAATGCTAAATTCTGTTTTAACCGCCATGCAATTTTTTTCGAAATATAACCAAAAAATATGGCACACTCATGGATTTTGTTTAATTTTTCAAACAAAAGTATAAACAAAATAAAATCAATGCGTTAGACTTGATGTAGGGTGGTGGATGTCTTTTGATTCTGACAAAAAAAAGCCACTCGTGAAGAGTGACTTTTGTACCGAGAATGGGACTCGAACCCACACGCCCTAATGGACACATGGCCCTCAACCATGCCTGTCTACCAGTTCCAGCATCTCGGTAGGTACTGTTTAAACCAAAAAGTCGATATGACTATCGACTTTAGATGGTGACCTGGCTGGGGCTCGAACCCAGGACCACCTCCTTAAAAGGGAGGTGCTCTACCAACTGAGCTACCAGGTCATTAAAAAATTTTGGCGGGTCAGATCACCCGCCAGTGCTCCGCACCAATAATGGCTTAGCGGCTGCAAATATAATATCATTATGTCGATAATTCAAACTAAATTCTTTGAAAAAATTTCTTCAATAAATATGCTGTCTCATCAAGTAATTTGTCGGTAAAAATTTGAAACATAACCCTTGAAAACGATTAGGCATTTGCGATATTTGTCCCATGAACATAGTGCTTTTAGGGTATATGGGTAGCGGAAAAACTGCTGTCGGTCGTCAGCTAGCTATCGTCATGGGACGAGAATTTGTAGACTTGGATCTGCTCATTGAGGAGCAATTAGGGCAGTCTATTTCTGAAATTTTCGATCGAAAAGGCGCGGTTTATTTTCGCAAGAAGGAATCAGAAGTCCTCCGGGAGGTTTTGAATTCAAAAAATAGTGCTGTGATTGCGCTCGGAGGAGGGACGCCCATTTATGGGGATAATCTTAAATGGATAAAGGACAAAAAAAACACCCTTAGCATCTATCTTAAAATCACCATCGAACCTTTAGTTCAACGACTTTGGGATGAGCGCCAGAATCGGCCGTTAATCGCGGGTATTTCTTCGTCGGAAGCCCTGGAGGAATTTGTTCGTAAACACTTATTTGAACGTGCCTTTGTTTATCAACAAGCCGATGTGCAGATGGATGTCAGTGACTTGAGCGTCGAACAGGCGGCATTGGCCGTACAGAACATTTTTCAAAAAGAACAGGGTGTGATTTAGATCAGGTTCCTTAGCCTTTAATAGACATAAGTTTATGCCATACGCGCACTAAAGTTATCCGGGGTAAAATCAACCACTACATTTTCATTCATTGAGGTCGATAATGAAATGCCTTTAAAGTCAGCTTTGACCGGGTATTTTTTGTGATTTCGGTCCACCAGCACTGCCGTTTTGAATTGTTTTAGAGGAACCTGTAAGAAAAAAGCAACCCCATAAACTAGGGCTGTACCAGAATGAAGTACATCATCAACTAAGACAAGGGATTGATTCTTAATAGCGTCAAGAGCGCAATCACAGCTCACTTGCCCGATCGGGCTTTTTTTGTTCATCTGTACACGACAAAGTGCTACCCTGAGCGGTGTAATTTTCTCGACTTCTTTTTTTAATAGCTCTGCTAAATGAAAACCATTATCCGCAATACCTGCAATGACTATTTGGGTCTCGTCGACATTGGCCTCATAGATCTGATACGCCATTCGTCTGATTTTATGCAGTATTTCTTGATGATTTAGAATCATAGTTTCTTTATTGAATCAAAGTTATTAAAAATCTTCGTCTGGATTTGTACTAAAGTCATCTATATCGCGGCGGTCTTTTTTTGTTGGCCGACCGCTACCTCGATCTCTTAGTCCATCCTTACCCCCACGGATAAGACTCATTTGATCTTGGAGATCTTTCGGGGTATGATCTATGCGATAGATGTCGACCAGTTTTGCCCCTACTCGGGCCTTGGGGAGGTCCAAAACTTCAATGGTATGAGTAATTTGGTTCAAACGGAAGTTGACTTTATCCCCTGGAAAAACTTCCTTAGCTGGTTTTGCAATTGTTCCGTTAATGCGGACAGCGCCTTTTTTAACCGAGGCGCTTGCCTGGTTGCGTGTTTTAAAACAGCGAATGCTCCATAAATATTTGTCTATCCTCATTTATTCGGCTTAAAAGACCGTTAAAGCCCGCACAAAAATAAGGGAAAAATGGTATCTTGCGCCATCAAAATTCAGGCAATGACTTATCGGCTAAGACCAGTAAAGTATTTAATTTTAGGACTTTTAACCATCCTCGCGTGTAATAAAGAAGATGATGGTTTTACATTTGTACCCGCAAGAGATCGAGCAGAAGAAGCGCCTGTGTCCACGGAAATTATTGAGACCTATCTCAATACGCACTTTTATAACTACGATGAATTTCAAAATCCGCCGGCGGATTTTGATTTTAAAATTCGCTTTGATACCATTGCTGGGGATAACGCAGATAAAATACCACTCATTGATCAGGTTCAGCATAAAATGGTACCGGACCGCGTAGATGAAGGCGTTGAATACAAATTGTATTACCTCTCTGCAGTTGAAGGAGGGGGCAGCACACCAGCATTCCCCGACGTGGTTACTTTGACCTATGAGGGACAATTTCTCAATACAGAGTTTACGGCTTCGGCGTATACCAAATTATTCGACAGTGCCACGACCCCAGTAAGTTTTGATTTGACCAGTGTAGTGAACGGTTTTCAAGATGGAATCATTACATCTAAGACTTCTCCATTTCCAGCCATTGAGGCTGCTGATGGTTCTGTGTCCTTTGACGATTATGGTGTCGGGGCAGTATTTATCCCTGCAGGTTTGGGTTACTACGTGAGTCCTCCAAACGGCTCAATAATTCCGTTTTACGCTCAACTTATTTTTACGTTTCAATTGTATGCAGCGCGAGTAGGGGATCAGGATGAAGATGGTATACCGACAATTTTTGAAGACCTCAATGAAAATAACTTAGAGGAAGACGACGACACAGATTCCGATGGACTGCCGAACTTTTTTGATGCTGACGATGACGGAGACGGACGGCCAACATCAGAAGAAATTATAGTACGCACTTATGTTTTTCTCGATGGTGAACCTGAACCAACCTGGCCAAATACCGAGGTTGAAGTAAAACGCGAGTACAACGCCCAAACCATGGAAACCACAATCTACACGGTCGAATACCCAGATGAAGATAACGACGGTGTGGTAGATTACCTAGATTCTGACAGTTAATCAGCTGGGTTGCCACCAAGAAATTAAAAAGGCTTTAACCTCGGTTAAAGCCTTTTTTTATTCCTTTATTCTCAAACAGAGATAAACCTTATTCCTGAACCCAGATAATCCTGCTTACTTTCGGGAGATTACCTTTTGGGCTTTGGCAACAATCGCGGTGGCATTAAGTCCGTATTTCTCAATAAGCTGCGCTGGCGTCCCTGACTCGCCAAAAGTATCCTCGGTGGCCACAAATTCTTGCGGGGCTGGATGATTCAGGCTCAATTCTCGTGCCACAGATTCTCCTAAACCGCCCAAGTAATTGTGTTCCTCGGCGGTGACGACACAACCTGTTTTTGCCACGCTCTTGAGCAAGCACTCAGAATCTAGTGGTTTAATTGTGTGCATATTGATCACTTCCGCACTGATGCCTTGCTCGGCCAAAACTTTAACCGCTTCAAGCGCTTCCCAAACCAAATGCCCTGTCGCCACTATCGTTACGTCTGTTCCCTGGGTAAGAGTAATCGCTTTTCCAATTACAAAGGGCTCATCTGCAGGAGTAAAGTTAGGTACTGAAGGGCGACCAAAACGCAAGTACACTGGTCCATGATGTTCAGCGATAGCGATGGTTGCTGCTTTAGTTTGGTTGTAATCACAAGGATTAATCACGGTCATGCCCGGCAGCATTTTCATCAAACCAATATCCTCTAGAATTTGATGGGTCGCTCCATCTTCTCCCAAGGTAAGCCCCGCATGGGAAGCACAGATCTTGACATTTTTATGACTATAGGCCACGCTTTGTCTGATTTGGTCGTAAACACGACCCGTCGAGAAATTCGCGAAAGTCCCAGTAAAAGGAATTTTTCCACCAATAGTCAATCCTGCCGCTAGGCCGATCATATTGGCCTCAGCAATCCCGACTTGAAAAAATCGTTCGGGATGATTGGCTTTGAAATCATCCATTTTAAGTGAGCCCGTTAGGTCAGCACAAAGCGCAACAACATTCGGGTTATTTTTACCTAATTCAGCAAGTCCTGCACCAAAGCCGGATCGCGTGTCTTTTTTTCCAGTATCGATATATTCTTTCATAATGGTCTGGTGGATTAGTAGTCTCCTAAAGTTTCAGGATTTTGTGCTAAGGCCAGGGCGAGCTGCTCATCATTGGGCGCTTTTCCATGCCACGCATGGGTGTGCATCATAAAGTCGACGCCATTACCCATTACAGTATGCATCAGCACGCAAATAGGTTTCCCTTTTCCTGTATGGCCCTGAGCACTTTTAAGTCCAGAAATGATACTGTTTAAATCGTTGCCATTTTCGATGTCGATAACCAGCCATCCAAACGCTTCGAACTTCGCGCGTAAATTTCCTAAACTCAAAACATCATCTAGAGAACCATCGATTTGTTGCCCATTATAATCAACGGTCACAATTAAATTGTCGACTTGATTACTCGCGGCGTACATTATAGCTTCCCAGTTTTGACCTTCTTGTAATTCCCCATCTCCACATAAAGCATAAACCAGATGGGCATCTTGATTGAGCTTTTTGGCCAGTGCCGCCCCAATCGCTACAGAAATCCCTTGACCTAAAGAGCCCGATGCGACACGAATTCCGGGAAGACCTTCGTGTGTGGTCGGGTGTCCCTGAAGTCTCGAATTAAGGAGTCTAAATGTATTGAGTTCTTCAACTGGAAAATATCCTGAGCGGGCCAGTACACTATAGAACACGGGTGAAATGTGGCCGTTTGAAAGAAAAAATAAATCTTCCTTATGGCCATTCATGTCAAAACCGTCCTTGCGGTGCATGATTTCTTGAAATAGGGCAACAAAAAATTCGGCGCAGCCAAGAGAGCCTCCTGGGTGTCCCGAATTTACTTTGTGCACCTGACGTAAAATATCTCGTCGGACCTGGATTACCAGATCCTCAAGAGCGTTGATGTTAGGCATATTGGTCATTATTGATGCAACAAAAATAGCGCTTTGTATACCCTGAGACAAGCTATGCAAAATGCACTTATCAACGATTTGTTGGTTTTAGTTAACACTTGACCTTGGGGCCGGTGAGTTCCTGATAAATCAATTACCTTTGGCAACGGCAAATCAACCCCCAAAAAATGGCCTTAAATTATATTTCATGAAGTTCACCCTAGAGGCAAAAGACCCTAACTCGAGTGCACGAGCTGCAACCATTGAATTGGCGCATGGCCCAGTCTATACACCAATATTTATGCCTGTTGGGACTGCAGCGACTGTTAAAGGGGTTCATCAGCGCGAACTCGAACAAGAGATCAAGCCAGACATTATTTTAGGCAATACCTATCATTTATACCTACGTCCCCAAACCAAAATCCTACAAAAGGCAGGAGGATTACACAAATTCATGAATTGGGACGGAAATATTCTGACCGATAGTGGAGGGTATCAAGTGTACTCTTTGTCGGGACGTCGGAAAATTAAAGAAGAGGGGGTGAAATTTAAGTCGCATATTGATGGCAGTCTGCACCTATTTACGCCAGAAAATGTAATGGACATTCAACGTCAAATTGGTGCCGATATAATTATGGCATTCGACGAGTGTACGCCTTATCCATGCGATAAAAATTACGCTAGAGACTCCATGCATATGACTCATAGGTGGCTCGAGCGTTGCTTGCTTCAGCTGAAGAATTCTCCGGAATTATATGGCTTTGAGCAAGTCTTTTTCCCGATTGTACAAGGAAGTACTTACCAGGATTTAAGACGAGAATCAGCAGAATACATTGCCTCTGTGGGAGCAGAGGGAAATGCAATAGGGGGGTTAAGTGTTGGAGAGCCTGCAGAAGAAATGTACGCCATGACCCAAGAGGTTACGGCTATTTTACCTGAAGATAAGCCACGGTATTTAATGGGGGTTGGAACGCCCATAAATATTTTAGAAAACATTGCACTAGGGATTGATATGTTTGATTGTGTTATGCCGACCAGAAATGCCCGAAACGGCATGTTGTTTACGGCTTATGGGACCATCAATATTAAGAACGCAAAGTGGGCCGATGATTTTGATCCCATAGATTCAATGAATCTTACTTGGGTGGATACCGCCTACAGCAAGGCCTATTTACGCCATCTTTTTACCGTGAACGAAATGCTCGGAAAGCAGATTGCGACCATCCACAATTTGGGCTTCTACCTTTGGTTGGTTCGTGAGGCGAGAAAACATATCTTAGCAGGTGATTTTACGGCTTGGAAAAACACTATGGTCCGTCAAATGGACAATAGACTCTAAAATTGACAATAGGTATTAAAAAGTGAGCATACTCGATCGTTACATTATCGGTAAATATTTAGGAACCTTTGGTTTACTAATGTTACTCTTTGTACCTATTGGGATTCTGGTGAATTTAGCCGATAAGATTGACAAAATATTGGCAAACGAGGTCCCCTTTATTGAGGTCGCCAAATACTATGCTCATTTTACAGTCTACTTTGCTAATTTATTGTTTCCGTTATTTTTGTTTTTATCGACTATTTGGTTCACCTCAAAATTGGCCAATAACACAGAAGTCATTGCTTTTTTAAGCAGTGGGGTGTCTTACACCCGCTTTTTGAGACCTTATTTGATTGGTGCAACCCTCGTTTGTATTATGGCCTTTTTTCTGGCCAATTACTTGGCCCCTTATTCGAGTAAAAAATACAATGAGTTCAGTTATGAATACTTGAACAAACGCCGTGGAAAAGATCGTGAAAAAGCAAATGTTTACAGGCAAGTTAGCGACAACGACTACATTTATGTGAGCTATTTTAACGTCAAGGAAAAGTCCGGGAATAACTTCACTTTAGAGCATTTTGAAGGGACTAAGATGACCTATAAAATCGCTGCGAGTCGTATCGTTTATAATGAAGAAAAGGATAATTATTCCCTGTATAATTACAAAAAACGCTACGTAGGTCTGGCCGCTGATTCGCTGGAATACTTTACTAAGAAGGACACGATTTTTCCTTTTGAAATGGAAGACTTAACCCCAGTGGAGTATATCGCAGAAACGCTCGATTTTTCTGCATTAAACAAATTTATTGCTCGTGAAAAGGCCAAAGGTTCCAACTTTATTAATCGTTATGAAGTTGTGCGTTATAAACGATGGAGCCTTCCAGTTTCGGCCTATATATTGACCATTATAGCGGTTGCAGTGTCTTCTGTAAAAAGAAGAGGAGGTATGGGAGTCAATCTGGCTATTGGAATTGGTGTAGGAATGATTTACGTCTTTTTTGACAAAATTTTTGGCACCATGGCTGAGCAAAGTACATTTTCGCCTTTTTTAGCCACTTGGTTTCCAAATTTTGTTTTTGGGGTCTTGGCTTACTTTTTATTGAGAAATGCAAAACGATAATCTCAAGCATCACCTGCATTTGCACTTTATCGTGCTGATCTGGGGGTTTACCGCGGTACTCGGCGCCTTGATCTCACTAGAAGCTATTCCTTTGGTTTGGTATAGAATGTCCATCGCGGCCTTAGCGGTGCTCATTTTTATGTTGGCGACCGGCCGATGGAAACGCCCCACTGTGAATTCGCTCTGGAAAATGTGTGGTTTGGGACTGGCCTTGGCTTTACATTGGCTGACTTTTTTTGGGGCTATAAAAATATCTAATGTCTCGGTGACCTTATCCGTAATGGCAACGGGCGCTTTTTTTGCGGCCTTTCTTGAGCCCCTAATTTTTGGACGTCCCATGATTTGGCGTGAAGTGGTTCTAGGCCTTTTTGCCGTGCTAGGACTGGGTATAATTTTTCACGCCTCAACTGAGTATGTATGGGGCATTGTTTTAGCCTTAATTTCGGCTTTTTTAAGTGCTCTTTTTTCGGTATTCAATGGTCGTTTGGTACAGGAAAATTCCGCGACCACAATTTCGTTTTTTGAACTCGCTTTTGGGGTCTTAGGGATAAGTGTCTATTTGTTTTTCACCGATGCATTCAATAGCGCTTTTTTTGATTTGAGTTTGAGTGATTGGTTCTATCTGATCATTTTGGCCACCATTTGCACGGCATATGCCTTTATCGCTTCGGTAAATTTGATGAAATGGATTACCCCCTTTACTTTAATGCTGACCATTAACCTTGAGCCGATCTACGGCATATTACTCGCTTTAGTTGTTTTTGGTGATGCGGAGTATATGTCTGCTGCCTTTTATATAGGTGCTGCCATTATTTTGGGGACTGTTTTGGTCAATGCCTATTTCAAAGCAAAACGGCGCAGAAAATATCCACAATAGGTAAAACAGCTCCTTTCAAATCCCTATATTTGTTTTCATTTTTGGACATAAAACGCAGCGTGTTATGGAGTATCTTGATTTCGAATTGCCCATTAAAGAATTGCAGGAACAATACAATAAAGCCTGTCAAATTGGGGCGGATAGTGATGTGGATGTAAGCAATACTTGCAAACAGATCGAAAAGAAATTATTGGCCACAAAAAAGGAGATTTACAAAAATCTTACGGCATGGCAACGTGTTCAATTATCACGTCATCCCGATCGCCCTTACACCATGGATTATATTCGTGCAATGTGTGGGGATAGTTTTTTGGAATTGCATGGAGATCGAGGGTTTAAAGATGACAAGGCGATGGTTGGGGGCCTAGGTAAAATAGGCGACCAAAGTTTTATGATTATTGGACAACAAAAAGGTTATAATACCAAGACACGTCAATACAGAAACTTTGGAATGGCGAATCCGGAAGGATATCGCAAGGCTTTGCGCCTAATGAAGTCCGCCGAAAAATTCAATTTGCCCGTTGTTGCCTTGATTGACACTCCTGGGGCTTATCCTGGATTGGAAGCAGAGGAGCGAGGACAGGGAGAGGCCATTGCAAGAAATATACTAGAAATGACTCGGCTTCAAGTACCGATTATCGTAATGATTATTGGTGAAGGCGCCAGTGGTGGTGCATTGGGTATTGGCGTTGGGGATCGCGTATTAATGCTTGAGAATACCTGGTACTCGGTAATTTCTCCGGAGAGTTGTTCTTCAATATTATGGCGTAGCTGGGAATATAAAGAACAAGCCGCAGAGGCTTTGAAATTGACCGCTACCGACATGAAAAAGCTTGCGTTGATTGATGAAATTGTCAAGGAACCACTTGGCGGGGCACATATGGATCGTCAAACGACTTTCGATACTGTAGCTGCGACGATTTTAAATCATTATGAGGTTCTGAAGAACTTATCCCCAAAAGATTTGGTGGCAGAGCGTATG
>Ga0208547_1000044_pt1 | contig 55251 bp, 54 predicted proteins | sample DEB08_DNA_5_FD_185501 | JGI IMG/M metagenome (GOLD analysis project Ga0208547, IMG submission 185501) | Aqueous microbial communities from the Delaware River and Bay under freshwater to marine salinity gradient to study organic matter... | ecosystem: Environmental > Aquatic > Marine > Coastal ...
CCTTTTATTTTGCTTTTGCTGGATATCGACAAGCAAAAGTCCGAACTGGTGCAAGGGATAATGTGGATAAAGCTCTTACATTACTAATGTTCATCGCAGGGGTAATGTTGTTATTGAATGCTACAGACGTTCTTTCGTTTGGATTTTATGGTCAGTTTGAAGGTTTGAGAACAGTTGCGTTAATTTTTGGAGTTGGTTGCTTGGTTGTAACGGCATATGATCTCAACAGATATAGAAGAATTGACAAGCCAAATTTTTATGACAGATCTAGCACTCATTTAATTCTTATGCTTTCTGGAACGATTGCTGCTACAACTGCATTTATCAGTACTATTGAATTGTTTCCACAAGAGTGGATGAACTGGGCTATGCCAAATATACTTATTGTTCCATTTATTGTGTACTTTTCTAGAAGAGAAAAATTAAAAAAGAACCAGCTCAATTAATCTCTTTTTCAAATTTGATCCTTGCTAGATTGTGGGCTGGTTCCTTAATCTTGTTTATAGTGTGAGGTTATAAATCACACTCCTGCTGGTAATCCATATCCTCCTTAGTAGCTAATCTCAAAATATCAAAAAAATTAATTGGTTGCTGTTGGAAATAATATTTACTTATTTATTGACTAGAAAAGTGTGTTTTAAATTATTAGAATTAGATATTGTGAGTTAAATATTTTTGAAAATGTATTTATCAAAAACTTTCATTTTTTTAAACCAATCTTCTGGATAAAAATAGTTTACAGTTGCTGCAACAGAAGATAAAAGAGCGTTACCGTCTTGTGGCGTGAAACAGTATCCGGTTAGCTCATATTCTGTTGCATGAATAGAGTGTTTAGATACAACTCCATGAGATAAAATTCTTCCGTGGTATCCATGATCTCTACCAAAAGAGAATACTTTATTAGCAGACATCTTTTCAGTCTCCATTAAGTAGTTACTTTCTTTCAAATATTGCAGCATTTCATCTTTTAAAATCTTTTCTGCAAAACGTAAATTAAACCAAAGCGTGTGCATGTATTGAGTAGGGATTTTTATAGCTGAAGAAAATAAATCTAATTCTATTCCGCTTTGTTGAAAGAGTTCATACACGTCTCTAGCATGATGTGTTCCAAATTGATCACTTGAATGTTTAGAAATGTATGGTGATGGGGAAAATGAATCATCTTGTGAAACATCATTAGATCTTCTTAAGCAAACAAATTTTCCTTGCTCTAGTTTCTTTTTATTATCAATAGCAAACGTTTTTACAATTGAAGCAATGTTATGTGTATTACAGGATGCAATTAAATAAGTATTTTTATTTTCATCTAAAATTTCATTGTTTATACCCCATGCATAAAAAGGTCCAAAGCCATGTTCTGAACCTTGAGCTAGAAATCTTTTGTCAGAATCAAGATGTTGATAGACTGCTTCCCAATTTTTATTACCACTAGGAGTACAATCAATTATTACTTGTGATTCACTGTAAGAATCATCTAAATTTTTTGAATCAAAACCTTGTGTTTTAAATTCAGATTTAGAATCATCATTTGAGACTAAGAATGCACCTTTTCGTAAAAGTGCTTCCACTTTACCTTTCTCTTCTGAAAGAGGTGTTCTTTTATAAAAGTACACATTATCAAAACCTAATTCAGTTTTATGCTCTGCCAACAAACCAATTAGTGGTTCACCAATTGTGCCAGTTCCAATGACGAGTACATTTTTTTTCACTAAAATTATTTTAATGTCAGCACAATTTGAAGTATCAAATCCAATATATAATTTTTCAATTTCTGAAACAGACGGTGATGCTTCTCAAATAGATTTATTGGGAGGTAAAGGAGCAAATCTTGCTGAAATGAGCAAGCTAGGCATTAATGTTCCACCAGGATTTACTATTACAACCGAAGTTTGTAATTATTTCATGAAGAATAAAGCGTTTCCTGAAAATCTAGAAGAACAAATAATCAAATCTGTAAAGAAACTCGAAAACTTAAATGGAAGAAATTTTAACGGTTCAGAAAATCTCTTATTGCTATCAGTTCGCTCTGGAGGAAGAATTTCAATGCCTGGAATGATGGATTCAATTTTGAATATTGGCTTGAATGATTCGAATGTAGGTATATTAGCTAAAGAATTCAAAGATGAAAGATTTGCATTAGATTCATATCGGCGTTTAATACAAATGTATTCCAATGTAGTTCTTGGTCTAGAACATGAACGTTTTGAAGCTGTTATAAAAAATAAAAAAAGAATGGACGGTGTATCCTCGGATGCAGAATTTAATGTTGAACAATTAAAATGGATAATAAATGCTTATAAAAATATTATTGAACGTTTCTCAAAAGTTCCATTTCCACAAGACCCAAATGAACAATTGCTTGGTGCAATTAAAGCTGTTTTTAATAGCTGGCTAAACAAACGAGCAATTAGCTATAGAAAAATTAATAACATTCCTGACACTTGGGGGACTGGAGCAACAGTTCAAGCTATGGTATATGGAAATTTAAATGATTTGTCTGGGACAGGAGTTGCTTTTACAAGAAACCCATCAAATGGTAATAAAGAGTTGTATGGCGAATATTTAATGAATGCACAAGGTGAAGATGTAGTAGCTGGTATTAGAACACCACTTCCAATTTCATCAACTGTACTAAATAAAGGTAAATCATTAGAAGAACTTTTTCCTGAATCTTACAAACAAATAAAAGAAATCTCCTCAAAATTAGAAAACCACTTTAAAGAAGTCCAAGATATTGAATTTACAATTCAAAATAAAGAAGTTTTTCTATTACAAACTCGTAAGGCAAAAAGAACAGCTCAAGCAAGTGTAAAGATTGCAGTTGATATGGCTAAAGAAAATATAGTATCAAAAAATGAAGCATTAATTATGGTAGATGCGAACTCTATAACTGATCTTTTACACCCACAGTTTGAGGATGATCAGAATAAAGCTATTTTTGCTAAAGCATTAAATGCGTCACCTGGTGCTGCTGTGGGGGAAATTGTCTTTGATGCAGATTCTGCAGAACAAGAAGCTAATAAAGGAAGAAAAGTTATTTTAGTTAGAGAAGAAACTAGTCCGGAAGATATAAATGGGATGTATTCATCAGTCGGTATTCTGACTACAAAGGGTGGGATGACAAGTCATGCTGCAGTGGTTGCTCGTGGAATGGGAAAACCATGTATTGTTGGTGCGGAAAATTTATTAATAAATTACGAGAACAAAACTATTTCTAATGGTGAAATAACTTTAAATAATGGAGATTTAATTTCATTAGATGGTTCTGTAGGGGAAGTTTATATAGGTGAACTTAAAACACAACCACCAAAACCTTCTGATGAATTTAATCAAATTATGAAATGGTCTGATGAATTAAGACGTTTAAATGTAAGAGCTAATGCAGAGACTGTTAAAGATACAAAGAAAGCTTTGGAGTTTAGTGCTGAAGGAATTGGGTTATGTAGAACTGAACACATGTTTTTTGAAGGCGAGCGTATTCTACCAATGAGAGAAATGATAATGGCGGAGACTGCTCAGGGTAGAAAAAGAGCATTGGCCAAATTAATAAAATTCCAAATTAAAGATTTTGAAGATTTGTTTGAAATATTAGAAGATAAGCCTATAACAATTAGGTTACTTGATCCACCGATGCATGAATTTTTACCAAAAAGTGATGTTGAAATTACATCGCTTGCAAATGAAATTGGAATATTACCTAGTTATATAAATGAAATTGTGCTTAAGCTGTCAGAAAGCAATCCAATGTTAGGACACAGAGGTGTGAGACTGGGGTTGTCATATCCTGAAATCTATAAGATGCAAGTTGAAGCAATTTGTCGTGCAATTTTTAATATTTCAAAAAATAAAAAAACAAAGACATCGCCTGAAATTATGATTCCTTTAATAATGAATGCAAAAGAACTTCAGAAGATGAAAACTGTATTAATAGATACAATTCAAAATTTAGAAAAAGAATTGGAATTTAATTTCACTTATTCAATTGGTACAATGATTGAATTACCGAGTGCAGCACTAAACTCTGATGAAATAGCAAAACACGTAGATTTTTTCTCATTTGGAACGAATGACTTAACTCAAACAACACTTGGACTTTCAAGAGATGATGCATCGAAGTTTCTAAGTGAGTATGTTGAGAATGGTGTATTTAATATAGATCCTTTTGTCTCGATTGACATTGAAAGCGTCGGAAAGTTAGTTGATCTTTCTTCAAAAAACGGCAAAGAGTCAAATCCCAAACTTAAGGTTGGTGTTTGCGGCGAACATGCAGGCGAAGCAAATTCTATTATTTTTTTAAATAGTTTAAATATTGATTACATTTCATGTTCCCCATTTAGAATTCCAACTGCAAGACTTGCTTCAGCTCAAGCTGAAATAATGAAACAGAATTCTTAAATTAGTTACACCTCTATAAAAGTAAATATTATTTTATTGAAGCTAAAAAATCTAGATTGTAAGATTGTTTTATGATTTTAAAAAATAAAAATATTTTAATTACTGGAATTCTGACAGATAAAAGCATTGCTTACGCTTCAGCACAAGTTGCATTAGAAAATGGAGCAAATATAATCGCAACCGGATTTGGTAAAGGACTTAGAATAACTGAAAGAGCTGTTAAAAGATTATCCGAAGATATAAAAGTATTCCCGATGGATATAGAAAATGTACATGAAGTAAATAACACCATTAATCAAATTGAACAAGAAATTGGAAAATTAGACGGTGTTTTACATGCAATTGCTTTTTCTCCTACTGAAGCTATGGGGGGAAACTTTCTAAATACAAGTGTAGAAGATGCAGTCAAGAGTTTTGAAGTTTCAGCTTTTTCACTTAAAACTCTTTCATCTGCTGTAAAACCAATTCTTCAACCTAAAGCTTCTATTGTTGCTCTAGATTTTGATAATTCTCAAGCTTGGCCAGGCTATGACTGGCAAGGTGTAGCAAAATCAAGTTTGCAATCTATTGTCAGGTATCTTGCATATTATCTTGGAAAAGATGGAGTTAGAGTAAACGCAGTAGCTTCTGGACCTTTATCTACAACTGCTGCAAAAAATATTCCCGGATTTTCTGCTATGAACGACGAATGGAATAACAGAGCACCACTAGGTTGGGATGTTACTAACCCTATTCCGGTTGCAAAAGTTGTTAATTTTTTATTGTCAGATTTTTCAGAAGCTGTAACTGGCGAAATTATTCATGCTGATGGTGGTGTTCATGCCATCGGTGGCACAATGTTACCTAGTTAAGATTCTGTTATAACTAAAACAGCGTTATGTCCACCAAAACCAAATGAATTTGACATAACTATTTTAGTCTCAAGTTCTACTGAATTATTTGGTGTGTAGTTAAGATCACACTGTTCATCAAAATTATTTAAATTAATTGTTGGGGCAATTTTATTATCTCTTATAGAAAGTATTGAAACCATTGCCTCAAATGCACCAGCACCACCAAGTAAATGACCAGTCATTGATTTAGTTGAAGACAAAGTTAATTTCTTTGAATGTTCTCCAAACAATGATTTAATTGCTTTAGTTTCATTTAAATCATTAGCTGGAGTAGATGTACCATGTGCATTGATATAATCAACTTGTTGTAAATTGATTTCTGCATCTTCCAGCGCTTTTTCCATAGCTCTAATAGCACCTACTCCACCTTCAGCCGGTGCAGTAATGTGATAAGCATCAGTTGTGGATCCATAACCTGAAATATATCCATAAATTTTGGCATTTCTATTTAAAGCATGCTGTTCCTCTTCCAAAACTAAGACAGTTGAACCTTCGGCCATCACAAATCCATCTCTTTCTTTATCAAAAGGTTTACAAGCTAATTTAGGTTTGTCATTTTGTGTTGACAGTGCTCTTATCTGAGCGAAAGCTCCAATTGTCATTGGAGTCGTTCCTGATTCTGTACCACCTGCAATTACAGTATCTACAACTCCTCTTTCAATTAAATTTTTTGCTTCTCCTATAGCATTAGCAGAAGCAGCACATGCTGTGGTTACTGTTAAAGAAGGCCCCTCAATACCAAATCTAATTGCAACTTGACCAATACTTGAATTTGGCATCAATTGAGTTATTGCTAGGGGGTTAATTCTAGTTGGTCCTCTTGAATCATAAGTTCTAACAGCTTCTTCTGTAGCACTTATGCCTCCTATACCGGTGCCAAAGACAATCCCTACATTTGGACCTAATCTATTTTCAAGACTTAATCCTGCATCAACCAAAGCCTGTTCAGTTGCATAAATAGAAAGGTGTGATGATCTATCCATTTTTCTAGCATGTTGTTTACCTAAATAGTCGTTACTATCAAAATTTTTGACTTCACCAGCAAAATTGACAGGTAAATTTGATGTGTCGAATGCAGTAATATAATCTATTCCTGATACGCCATTTAATAAATTATCCCATGTATCGACTACTGAATTAGCAAGAGGGTTAATTGTTCCAAGACCAGTAACAACAACTCGTCTTTTAATCATTTTTTAAATTATATTTTTGAGTGAAGTAAATTAACTGCTTCTCCGACTGTCTTGACATCTGCTAATTCGTCATCATCAATTTCGATTCCAAATTCATCTTCAAAAGCCATAACTACTTCAACAATTCCGAGTGAATCAATTTCTAAATCTTCTTCAAGTTTTGCTTCCATTGAAACTTTAGACTCTTCAATACCTAACTCATCTACAAATAAATTCTTAACCTTTTCAAAAACATCATTAACTTCCATAATTCTCCTTAATTACGTCGTCATTCCGCCATCGACAGCAATGACTTGTCCTGTTATATATTCTGACTCTTCTTTACATAAAAAAGCTACCACATTTGCAATATCTTCTGGTTTACCAATGCGTTTTATTGAAAGTTGTTCTATAATATTTTCTTTATTTTCATCATTTAAAAAAGAAGTCATATCTGTATCTATGTATCCTGGCGCAACAACATTTGCTGTAATATTTCTAGATCCCACCTCTTTACTTATTGATTTTGCCATACCGATAACACCTGCTTTTGAAGCAGCATAATTTGACTGCCCCTGATTACCAGAAATTCCAACAACTGAAGAAATAAAAATTATTCTTCCCCATTTATTTTTAATCATATTTTTAAGTGCTCTTTGTGATGTATAAAAATTTCCAGTTAAATTAGTCTGAATAACCTCTTGCCAGTCGCTTTCCTTCATTCGAGGCAGAATACTATCTTTTGTCATACCTGCGTTATTAATTAGTATGTCTATGCCACTTCCATTTGATTCAAGTTTTTCAAATGCTTTTAATACAGAGTCATTATTTGAAATATTTATTTGAATAGCTTCTGCATATCCACCGGAGTCAATTATATTTTTGACAACTTGTTCAGCTTTTTCATTTGAAGAGTTATACCCAACGAAAACTTTATAATCTTTTCCAAGTTCCATTGAAATAGCTTCACCGATTCCTCTAGAACCACCTGTAACTAAAGCAGTTTTCATAATTGTTCTAGTTTTTCAGGAATTTGATATTTTAAAGCCTTCATAATTGTGTCAACTGCAGTTCCATCAAATTCTGGAAGTTTGGCATCTGAAGTGTTTTTTGGAGTTAAATCATTTTTTAATTTAAGTGCACAAGCACCCCATGATAAACCAGCACCGACTGCTGTAAAGATTGCAGTTTCACCACCTTTAATTTCTCCTTCTTCTATTGCATCTACTAATGCTAATGGAATTGAAGCAGCTGAAGTGTTGCCGTATCTTTGAACTTTTTTGATCATTTTACTATTAGGAAAACTGAGTGATTTTTCTAGTCCTTCAATAATTCTCAAGTTTGCTTGATGTGGAATAACGATATCAATGTCTTCTTCATTAAGTCCAGATTTTTGAACAACTTCTTTTGAAGCATTTGACATAGCTCTAACACCACTTTTAAATATTTCTGGTCCTTCGAAAGTCCATTTTATCTTTGCGGCTTCATCTGGTTTAAATCTATCCATTGCAGAGCCAAAGTTAGGAACTTCTAAAATTTCAAGTTTTTCTGAAGATAATCCATTAACAAATGAATAAATCTCTCCTTCAGTCTCATCAGTGCTTTCTTCTAACACTACTGCACCTGCGCCGTCACCAAAAAGAACTGCAGTACCTCTATCAGACCAATCCAGCAACCAAGTAATATGTTCAGAGCCAATAACTAGCGCTTTTTTGTACAATCCACTTTCAATAAAAGCTTTACCTTGTTCCATTGCGTAAACAAATCCAGCACAAGCAGCATTGATATCGTATACAGATGCATTTACTGCACCCATCTTTTTCTGCACATGGGCAGCAGCGGATGGAATCAAACTATCTGGTGTACAAGTTGCAAGAATTATAACGTCAATATCTTTAGCTGTTAATCCGGCACATGCCACCGCATGTTGGCCAGCAACTGAAGCCATATCAGAATTATTCACATGACAGTATCTTCTCTCTTCAATACCAGTTCTTTGTCTTATCCACTCATCAGATGTATCAATAAATTTTGCAAGGTCATCATTTGTCATTACACTTTGAGGCGAACATTTACCCCAACCCGTTATTGTTGATTTCAAAGATTACTCCTTATATTTCATTTAAAGAGCTAATAGAATTTATAACCCCTAAACCCTTACTTAATATAGACTTTTTAACCATCCCTACGGTTACATTACCTGGACCAATATGATACCAGTAGTCTGGAGAATCTATTTTATCAATATTTAAGATTTGATCATAAAATAAGACACTATTATCAATTTGATTTATCAAACGACTTTTAACAGTTTCAGTTGTCATTGGTTTAGCATCGATATTCATATAAACTGTAAAATCACCTTCTTTGAATTCTATATCTTTTATAACTTCTGCAACTTTAACTTTTGCTGAAGAAACTGTTGGTGAGTGAAAAGCACCAGCTACTTCAAGTGGAATAATTCTTTTAGCTTGAATCGATTTTGGATCAGATCTAATATATTCCACATCCTCAATAGTTCCACCAATAACTATTTGAGAGGAATCGTTATAGTTTGAAATATTAATACCTATTCCTTGAACAGTTAGTTCATTTATAGCTCTAATAGTCTGTTTTAAATCTGTGGTCAAAACTGCAGCCATAGTAGTGTTAGAGTTTTCAACGGCTTCTTGCATTGCTTTACCTCTTACAGAAATAATTTTTAATGCATCTTGATAGCTTAAATTATTAGCCAATGTCAAAGCAGTGTATTCTCCAAGAGAGTGACCGATCCCAACTTTGGGTTTACCAATTTTTTTAATTGTTTCAAGCCCATAACAATATGAAATTGCAAAGATATAAGGTTGAGCTATATTAGTTTTCTTAATTAACTCTTCGTCTCCGTTTGAAACTATATCCTCTAAAGACCACCCCAAAGTGTTCTCAAATTTTTCAATCAATAATTCCGGATATAGAGTTAATAATTCCTTTCCCATCCCAACTTGTTGAGAACCTTGACCTGGAAACATTGCAACCCAGTTCACATTTAACTTTCAGAAATTGCAAATGCTATTGCTTGATTTTCTTCATGAGACATTGAAACATGAATTGTTTTGATGTTAAATTCTTCCGCAAAATATTTTGCATCGCCTAACAAGTTTACATTTGGTTTACCACCACCAGTTATTTCGATATCTCTCCAGTTGATTTGTCTCCAACCTTTACCAAGTGACTTCATTACAGCTTCTTTTGCGGCGAATCTTGCACCGAGTCTTTTTGCTGGGTCAGAGAATCTGTTAGCATATGTAATTTCATGTTGTGTAAAACAACGCTGTTCAAATTTAGATTTAGATTTTGATAAGAGTTTTCTAACTCTTATCAAATCTAGTTGATCTACTCCAATTCCGTAAATCATTAGAATTTTACTTCTATTTCAACCAGTAGTTCACCTTTTTTAACAGGCTGTCCTTTTTCTATATTATATTTTTTAATAACTCCATCTATAGGAGCTGTTATTACATTCTCCATTTTCATAGCTTCTAGTACAAAAAGTGAGTCACCTTTTTTAACTTTTTTATCCTTTTTTGTCATAGTATCCACAATTGTTCCTTGCATCTCTGCAAATATCATTCCTGGGTTTTTTATATTTCCTGTTAAATCTAAACCTATTTTTTTTGGTCTTTGAGGAGCTAAAGTAGGAGTTGATTTGTCGTCTAACGAAATTTTAACTTTATTCGGTCTATCAGAAATTATTTCATCATCCTCTACTTCTTTAATTTCAAAATTCTCTTCAAGAAATTTTACGTGAATGTTGCTATCAATAAATTCTTTAGTTTTAAGAATATCTGATAGGAGGTTGATAGTTGTTGGCACACCGCCAATAATATACTCATCTAGACATCTAATTCCTTTAAAACGGGCTTCTTCTCTTGAAGCACCCCAAACAATGAGTTTTGCAATCAAATTATCGTAAAAATGAGTAATTTGTGTTCCAGTTCTTACCCAACCATCAACTCGTACTCCATTGCCTGTAGGTTCACGATATTCTGTTATTGTTCCAGGTGTAGGCAAAAATTTATTTGCAGGGTCTTCAGCGTTAATTCTAAACTCAATACTGTGACCTCTTGGTTCGGGATTGAAATCTTCAAGTGAATTTCCAAGAGCAACTTTTATTTGTTCCTTGACTAAATCAATTCCGTATCTCATTTCAGTTACAGTATGTTCTACTTGTAATCGTGTATTCATTTCAAGAAAGTAAAAATTTTCATCGTTGTCTGCTAAAAATTCAATAGTTCCAGCATTTACATATTTTGCAACTTTAGCAATTTGTAAAGAATATTCCTTTAGTTTTTCTCTTCCATAATCTGAAATCCAAACTGGAGGGCTTTCTTCAATTAATTTTTGATTTCTTCTTTGAAGCGAACAATCTCTTTCTCCTAAATAAACTATATTTCCATATTTATCAGCTAGTATTTGTGTTTCAACATGTCGTGCTGGCTTTATAAATTTTTCTACATAAATTTCATCCGAACCAAAGTAAGCTTCACTTTCTCTTTTAACAATTTCAAAACTTTCTAATAGCTCTTTTTCATCATTTACAATTCTTAATCCCTTACCGCCACCACCATGGGCTGCTTTTAAAGCAACTGGATATCCAAAACTATTTGCGTCTTTTGTTGCATCTTTTTTTGACCTTGAAGGCTTAAGTTGACCAGGTACAGGATGTAGTCCGACTTTTGAGATTAGCTTTCTAGATTCAATTTTGTCTCCCATTGATTTTATCGTTTCTGGACTAGGGCCAATCCAAGTTATTCCTTTTTTTTCTACTGCTTTTGCAAACTCAAAGTTTTCTGCCAAGAATCCGTATCCTGGATGAACTAAATCTGCATTTGTATCTATTGCAGCTTGAACTAATTTTTTAAGGTTTCTATAGCTTTCTGCTGGGAGTGAATTGCCTAAATAGTAAGCTTCGTCAGCTCTTTTAACATGAAGCGCTTCTTCATCAGCATCTGAGTAAACAGCAATTGTATACAAATTCATCTCTTTAGCAGATCTTATAATCCGAAGAGCAATTTCTCCTCTATTGGCAATTAAGATTCTTTTTTGTTTCATTAACTTTTAAGCTTTAAAGCAATTGAACCAGCTATTATAGCTTTTAACGCGTCTCCAATTACAAAAGGGAATACACCAACTTGTAATGCATTTATAAGTGACAAATTTAAAACCAACATTAGACCAGTAATTCCAGTAAAATAAATAGTAATAGTTCCAAAAACAATTCCATAAAGTGGTTTATTAGAAAACTGACCAATAATATATGTTGCAATAAAAAAACCTATAATATAGCCAATAGTTGGACTTTTAAGAACTGCAAGCCCAGCTACGCTTCCTGAAAAAAACGGTAGTCCAGACATTCCTAAAAATAAATACATTAACATACTTATTGATCCAAAAGTACTTCCAAGAATCATACCTGCTAGTAAAACCGTAAAAGTTTGACCTGTTATAGGTACTGGAGAAATGGGAATTACAATTCTCAATTGGGCAGTTAAAGCAGTTAAAATTGCAAACCCGAGAGATAGAAACAATTTCATAGTTAAAGTATTTTGCTCAACCCAAGTAATAGCAATATTCTTAGAGGGGAATGTTTCCATGTTTATCTCCTAATTCCACTTTATTTACCAATTCATTAAAAGAATCAATTATTATTTTCCTTGTTTCACTTGGCTTGATTATATTATCTATTAATCCTAAATTTGCTGCAATATTTGGATTACTAAATTTTTCATTATATTCAGAAACTAATTTTGCTTTTAGCTCTTCTTTTTTTTCTGATGTTGATAATTCTTTTCTATTTATTATATCCACTGCTCCTTCGGCTCCCATTACTGCAATTTCACCACTTGGCCAAGCATATAACTTATCTGCTCCAAGACCAATTGAATCCATAACTATATAAGCACCCCCATAAGCTTTTCTAATAACTACGCAGACTCTTGGAACAGATGCTTCTGAATATGCATACAGTAATTTTGCACCACTTCTGATGATACCTCCGTGTTCTTGTTCAACTCCAGGTAAAAAACCAGGAACATCTACCAAAGTTAATAAAGGGATATTAAAAGCATCACAAAATCTAACAAACCTAGCTGCTTTCTCTGAAGCATTAATATCTAAAACACCAGCTAACTCCAGAGGTTGATTCGCAACTATACCAACAGTGTTTCCGTTTAATCGAGCAAATGTGGTAATTATATTTGTTGCATAATTTCCTTGAATTGGGTAGTGCTCACCGTCATCAACGATATCGATAATAATTTTTTCCATATCGTAAGGTAAGTTTCTGTTACTCGGAACAAAACTATCTAGTGATTCAATCAACCTTTTACTCTCATCTTCAGTTATAAATACTGGTGGTTTTTGAAAAGAAGATTGAGGAAGAAAGCTTAACAAGTATCTAACTTCTTCAAATACCTGCTCTTCTGTTTCGCAAACTTGATGAGTAACTCCAGATTTTGTACCATGTGCTTCAACTCCCCCCAGTTCTTCATAAGAAACGTCTTCACCTGTTACAGTTTTTACAACTGCTGGACCGGTTACATATAATTGTCCAATATTCTGAACTTGGAAAATGAAGTCAGTAAGTGCTGGACTATATACTGCACCACCGGCAGACGGGCCAACAATTACTGATATTTGAGGTATCTTTCCTGATGATTGAACATTTTTCTTGAAAATTTGAGCATACCCATATAAGGAAGTTATACCCTCTTGAATTCTTGCTCCACCAGAGTCTTTTATGCCAATTATTGGTGCACGTGCCTCAAGAGCTTTATCCATAACTTTTAATATCTTTTTTGCAACTACTTCACCTAAGCTTCCACCCATAACAGAAAAATCTTCAGAATAAACATATACTGGTCGTCCATGAACAGTGCCAGAACCAGTTATGACTGCTTCACCATCAGGATTTTCAATTGAAGAGACATTTTGATCAATTTCATTAAAAGAACCTTCATCTAAAAGTAAATTAATTCTTTCGTAAGCTGTTAGTTTGCCTTTTGGATGTTGTACTTTTGCAGCACGTTTATTACGTCGTTCAACTAAATTTTCGTCTGACATGCCCAACTTTCTTGTTTATTGTTATTGTATGTATTTGACCCATATATTTGTAAAGAGGTAACACTTTGAAAACCTTTTTTTTTGAATCAATTTACAATACACAAGAATTTGCACTAAGGGAACTGGTTGATGAACCAGTGTTAGTAATTAGTTTTAAACAAGAACAAGGAAAAGGCACAGCAAAGCGAAAATGGTTAAATGCCGATCAAGCTTTAGCATGTTCTCTTGCTATGAATCAAAGCGAAATTTTAGTTCCAAAAACACTGATTCCTTTAATAGCTAGTTACATATATATAAGTAAAGTAAACATTGTTGACAAATTATCACTTAAGTGGCCAAACGACATAATTTTAAATCAAAAAAAAGTTGGTGGGGTCCTAGTTGAAACAATCAATGAAAAAATTTGTATTGGACTTGGGGTAAATTATTTTTGGAACAAACCGGAGATTTTAAGTGCCGGGTCAATATATATAGAAAAACAAGATGTAAATTTAATAAAAGAACATGGAGAAGTTTGGGGTGAAGAATTAACAACAACTTTGAAAAATGGTCAGTTCGATATTTTTGAATATAAAAATCGTTTAACAACATTAAACAAATTAGTTGAATATCCGGATGGTAGAGGTTGGGTCCAAGATGTAAACCCGGATGGATCTTTAAGTGTAAAAACAATTGATAATAAAATTATTAATTTAGTGTCACCATTAATTTCTGAACTAAATTAGTTATTATTAATTAAGCAGGTCAAAATGAAACAATTAGTAGTTGAAAAAAATAATCCTATTCCAATATTATGGGATACACCAATACCCCAACCTGGTCCAGGAGAAGTTTTAATAAGAAATCATTATTCAGTAATTTCTTCAGGAACAGAATTAGCAACTATTGAAAATAGTAATAAGAGCGTTGCTGAAAAATTCCAAAATAAATCAAATTTAGAAAAAGGATTACATTTACTAAAAACAAATGGAATTGCAGCTGTGTGGAACGCTGTTTTTCCAAGGAATATTCTTCCTATAAAATTAGGATATAGTTCTGCTGGTGAAGTAGTACAACTAGGTCAAGGAGTGCATAAGTTTCATGTTGGAGATAGAGTTGTTTCGAATGGTAGCCATGCTGAATATGTCACAGTTAATGAAAATTTATGTTCAAGAATCCCTGAAGGTGTTGATATCAAAGAGGCTTCGTTTACTGTTTTAGGAAGTATCGCTCTCCATGGTTTAAGACTCTCTAGCACGACTCTTGGTTCAAAAATTGTTGTAATTGGTTTAGGGATTGTTGGTCAGTTAGTTTATAGGCTGGCAAAAGCACAAGGTTCTGATGTCATTGGAATTGATCCAGACCCTGAAAGAGTTAAATTTGATGATAACTTTTTTACTTCAATTGACGATGCTGATGTTAGTAATGTTGATGCTGTAATTATTACCGCAGCTACAGATAGTAATGAGCCAATTGAAATTGCCACAAAAATTTCAAGAAATAAGTCAAAAATTGTAGTTGTTGGAGATATAAAACTTAATATTTCAAGAAATGATTTTTACTACAAAGAACTTGAATTAGTAGTTTCAAAATCGTATGGTCCTGGTAGATACGATAAACAGTATGAAGTTCTAGGAAAAGATTATCCAATTGAATATGTTAGATGGACAGAGAATAGAAACTTTGAAGCATTTTTAAAATTACTAAAGCAGAAAAATATACATTTACTTGATCTAGTAACATCAGAAATTAGCTTTAATGATGCAGAAAAAATTTACTCGGATTTTGATTCAGAGAAAAAACCTTTATCTATAATTCTTCGATATGAAATAGAAAGTAAAGCAAAATTAGAATTTGATAGCATTAAGAAATTAGAACCTAGAGACGGAAAAGTACATTTAGGAATTCTTGGAGCAGGAAATTTTGCAGCATCAACTATATTGCCTGTACTGAAAGAATTAAAAAAAGAATGCAAGATATTAGGAATAGCATCAAATAGTGGACTTAGCTCAGAAAATTTAGCCAAAAATTTCAAAATTAATAATAAATATTCAACAGAAGATGAGATTCTGAACTCAGAAGAAATTGATGCGGTCTTTATTTTAACTCCGCACAATAATCATTCAGAACTTGTTATAAAAGCACTTAATAAAGGTAAAGCAGTATATGTTGAGAAACCATTAGCTTTAACTTTAGAATCTTTGACTGAAATTGAAGAAACAATTTATCAAGTTGAAAATCCTAAAATTTATATGGGCTTTAATAGAAGGTTTGCTTTAGCTTCTCAATTTATCAAGGAACATCTTATTAATAATCCAGCAAATAGCATGACTTTTAGGTTTAATGTACCAAAACTGGAAAAAGACCATTGGACAAACATTAATGAGATTGGTGGGGGAAGAATAGTTGGTGAGGCAATTCATGCAATTGATCTAGCTTGTTATTTTTTTGATTCTTTACCACAAAGCATTTCAGCTTCTGCACCAATAGACAAAAAAAGTGATGAAGTATTAGATAATCAAGTATTTTTAAATATTAATTTTCAAAATGGAGCACATGCTTCGATTCATTATTTTTCAGACTCTAATCCACAACTAGCAAAAGAAAGAATTGAAATTCATGGTAGTGGAAATTCATTTATTGTCGAAGATTTTCAAAAGGTAAGATATTTAATTGATAATGAAGATAGAAGTAAAGTATTTAAATCTGGAAAAGGTCACAAAGAGTCTATCAAAACATTTTTAGATTATGTTTCTAACAAGTCTGAAAACCCATTTACTTGGATAGAAGTTAAATCAGTTTCTAGTGCTGGGATTGTTGCTCAGAACTTTATAAATTCTGGTAAGCAACACACTGTCTAAATTATGTTTTCTCAATTTGATATTTCAGAATTAAAAGTTGCTTTATATGAAGCTGCTGAAGAAATTAAAAAATTGCAATCTGAAGCTCAAATTTCTTCAAAAACTTCAGTTGTTGATCTAGTTACAACTGCAGATTTAAAATCTGAAGAAATATTAATAAATAAAATTCAAAAGATATTTCCTCATGATGGCATTATTTCTGAAGAATCTGAACCTATAAATAAAAATTCAAATAGGAAATGGGTTATTGATCCATTAGATGGAACTGTAAATTATGCAAATAATATCCCACAAGTTGCAATTACAATTTTGTTAGTCGAGGACAGCATACCTATTCAAGCTATAGTACTCGATATATATAAAGATCATATTTATGAAGGTTATAAAGGTTATGGAGCTTTTAAAGATGGTTTAAAGTTGAAAATATCCAAAAAAACTGAAATGAAGAAAGCTATAGTAGCTACAGGATTTCCTTATGACAGAGTTTTAAACTCAAAACAATATATTCCAACGTTTGAAACAATTCTTAAAAATTCAGGTGGTATAAGACGTTTTGGATCTGCAGCTCTAGATGTTTGTTGGGTTGCAGATAATAAATTTGATGCATATTATGAATTTTTTATTAAACCATGGGATATATTAGGTGCAAGTTTAATACTTGATGAAGCGGGAGGATGTGTTGAAGATGAAACAGAAAGATTTCCTTCTATGCAATCAAAATTAATTATTGCTTCGAACTCTAGTATTCATAAAGAATTTAAAGAATTAGTTCTCAATAATATAAGTCAAGATCTAAAAACAAAATTATTTTAATTATAAAGCGGCCCCGGCAAGACTCGAACTTGCGACACCAGGTTTAGGAAACCTGTGCTCTATCCCCTGAGCTACGAGGCCACATAAAATATAACCTAGGCTATTATTTGATTTGATTTATCAATTTGAACCTATAGGTAAATAATGTTAGCAGTTGAAGTCAAAAATATTAAAAAAACATTCCAGAGCAAGCAAGCTATAGTTGAAGCAGTTAAAGATGTTAGTTTTGAGGTTAAAAAAGGTGAAATCTTTGGTTTATTAGGTCCAAACGGTGCAGGTAAGTCGACAACTATTCTAATGCTAACTACATTACTACAAGTTACCGGGGGTTCTGCAAAAATACTAGGATACGATGTTTCCAGTCAAGACAAGCTAGTAAGAGAAAATATTGGTGTTGCCCTTCAAGATACTGGAATTGATAATTTACTTACAGCACGTGAACTATTTTTTACAACTGCAAGACTCTGGGGATATTCAAAAGAAGATTCTAACAAAAGAACAGAAGAGTTACTCGAACTAGTTGGTTTAACAGAGGCAGCTGACAGAAGAGTAAAAACTTATTCTGGTGGAATGAAAAGGCGTTTAGATTTAGGATTAAGCCTAGTACATTCACCTAAAGTTTTATTCTTAGATGAACCTACAACCGGACTTGACCCTGGATCTAGAAGAGTTTTATGGGATGAAATCAAAAGGCTCAGAGAAGGTGGTGTAACCGTTATTTTAACAACACAATATTTAGAGGAAGCAGACGAATTAGCAGATAGGATAGCAATTATTGATGAAGGCTTGGTTGTAGCTGAAGGCACTTCTGATGAACTGAAAGCAAGTATTGGTGGAGATGTTATAACATTTGCATTTGATACAGAAAGTGACCAAAAACTCGCACTAAAAGTTCTTACTGAAGGTGTCCAAGAAGATAATCTTATACGTATTACAGTAGAGGATGGTGCTAGAAAAATTCCTCAATATGTAAACCAGCTAACAGAAAATAACATTGAAGTTAGCTCTGTTTCAGCAAGTAAACCAACACTAGATGATGTTTTTCTAAAAGTTACTGGTTATAGATTAGAAGGAGCTGAAGCCAAAGACTCTGAAATTGAAGAAGTAAATAATTAATGAATACAAAAATTACATTTTTTACACAGTTACAAATATTGACTAAAAGGTTACTTCTTAGAGTAGCAAGACGACCTCTTGCTGAGCTTCCTAACATATTTATATCGGCATTCTTCTTGTTCGTTTACGACGGAGCATTGGGTGGAGTTTTTGGAGGTTCTGCTGCTGGAACGCCTTTTGATTTTGCTAACGGTAACTTTGTAAACTTTATTCTTCCAGTTTCAATCGTTTCTGCATCAGTTAGTGGTGGAGCATCTGGTATCTACTTAGTTGAAGATATAGAATCTGGAGTTTTCAAAAGATATCAAAGTATGCCTATTTCAAAATGGGCAATTATCTTGGCACCTATGTTAGTCGGTGCTTTAAGAGTATTAATTCAAGCAAGTTTAATTATGATAATTGGAAAAATTATTGGTGCAGATCCAGCTGTAGGATCTATAGGATTTTTAATGGTACTTTCCATAGCTTTTTTATGGGGTATGGGTTTTGCGGGATATTCAGTAGCAGCAGGAGTCAGATCAGGCTCATCACAAGGTGCACAGGCAGCTTCTTTTCTCTTTTTTCCAGCATTGTTTTTAGCACCAACTTTTGTTCCAAGGGAAGCACTTAGGGGTTGGCTTTCCACAGCATCAGCTTATAATCCAACCACTTACGTTATTGAAGCTATGCGAGCAATAATGGTAGAAGGTTGGATTAATGATGTTATATTTAAAGGATATTTAGCTGCAGGAACTTTTGCAATCTTGACTTTAACATTTGCAGTAGTTTCAGCTAGAAAAGCAACAGAAAAAGCATAAATAGGATTTCGTTATTAATTAAATTCTATTACTCTCTATAATTCTTAAGGATATTTATGGAAGCAAGTTTAAAAGCAGAGGTTAGAGAACACAAAGGTTCAGCAGATTCTCGACGTCTAAGAGCTGATGGTAATATACCAGCTGTTGTTTACGGATTAGGAATGGAACCATTATCAGTTTTAGTTAACGCAAGAGATTTTACTAATGCAATGAAAACTGAAGCTGGTTCAAACATTATTCTAAATTTAGAAGTAGGAAAACAAAAAATAACTGCTTTAGCACGAGAGATTCAAAAACATCCTTATAGAAATGAATTTCTACATGTTGATTTAATCCAAATTGACTTAACAAAAACTGTTGCAGCTGATGTACATGTTAATTATATTGGAACACCTATTGGAGTTAAAGAAGATGGTGGTTTAATCCAAACTATTAATGCATCAATCTCTATTACAGCACTACCAACAAATATTCCATCTGCAGTTTCATTAGATATTTCAGGATTAAATGTTGGTGAAAATGCTACAGCTAAAGATGTAGTTCTACCAGAAGGTGTTGAGCTTTCAAACGAAGATGATGAATCAGTCTTGGTTACTATTACACTCCCTAGAGCTGCAATAGAAGAAGAGACAGACGAAGAACTCTTAGAAGGCGAAGAAACTTCAGAAGATTCAGATGGAGAAGAGTCCTCAACAGAGTCTGATGATGATGAGCCTTCTGGTGATTCAGGAGAATAAAAAGTTTCTTTTTGTTGGGCTTTGGAATCCGCAAGTTCAATATCAAAATACTAGACACAATATAGGCGCAGATACATTATTTGCATTTATAAATAAGCATTCTATAAAACTTTCTGATGATATATCTGGTAGTTTCAAACTAGGGAATATTAAATTTGAAAATTTAGAAGTAGATATATTAATACCTATGGTTTCAATGAATATCTCTGGAAATGCCATAAAGAAGTATCAACAAAAAAGTAACTTAAAAGTAGAAAATATTTTGGTTTTACATGATGATATGGATTTACCTTTTGGAAAATTAAGAATTAAGTCAAAGAGTTCAGATGGAGGGCATAACGGTATTAAATCTATCAACTCGGCTCTTGGAACAATAGATTATTTTAGATTTAAAATTGGAGTTGGAAGGCCGCCGCTAAAAATAGATCCTGCTGAATATGTACTTTCTGAGTTTTATACTAATGAAAGAGAGGAAGTTGAATTTTTGATTGAAGACTCATTAGATATATTATTAACATTTTTAACTGATCAAGAGAAAGCTATTAAGCAAGCTTCCGAAAGAAGAATTATAGACGTAGTGTAATGAAAAAGTATATACCTGATATTTTAGCTTTAACGAGGATTCTATCATCTCCAGTTATTTTATTCTTAATACTCAAAGATGGCAGCAGTAGCGGTCTAATGTTAGTTCCTGCAATTATTGCTTTTCTTGCAGCCTGGACAGATTATTTCGACGGAAAACTAGCAAGAAAGTGGAATGTTTCCACTAAAACTGGGGCTTTTCTCGATACGATTGCAGACAAGATTTTTATAACTTTTATTTTTATAGGATTTACCTATATCAATAGAGTAAATATCTGGATTACAACCCTTTTGATCGTTAGAGAATTTATTGTAACTGGATTAAGAGGATTAGTTGGTAATGAAGGTGTACTTATACCACCAAGTCCTACTGGAAAATTAAAAGCTAGTTTTCAATTCTGGGCAATAGGTTTTGTGATGATGGATTTTGCAATTTATTTTGGTGACTTTTCCTTGGCTGATTTAGTCGTATACATTGCCTTAATATTGTCTTATTTATCTGGATATCAATACTTGGTCAAGTATTTAATCAGTAAAAAATGACAAACAAAAATATATTTATCACTGGTTCTACTGGTATTGTAGGAAAACCGTTATTAAAAAAATTAATAGAAAATGAGCACAAAGTTTTTGCACTTGCAAGATCAAAAAATTCAGTAAAAAAATTAGAAAGTGAAAAAGTATCAATAGTCGATGGAGATATTTTATCAGATGATTTAGGTAAGCAACTTAAAAGTAAAAATATTGACGCAATCTTTCATGTAGCTGGAGTGAATAAAATGTGTATTAAAAATCCAGAAAAAATGTTTAAAGCGAATATTGAAGGAACAAAAAATATCTTAAAATTAGGAAATGAACTTGGTATAAAAAAATTTGTTTACACTTCATCAGCTGTAACTTTAGGAGAAGAGCATTTAAAAGTCGGTAATGAAGATGCTAGTCATAGAGGTTATTTTTTAAGTCAATATGAAGAGTCAAAATTTATTGCAGAAGAAGAAGCTTTTAAATTAAAAAAAAATTATGAATTTGTATCTGTAAATCCTTCATCTGTTCAGGGCCCAGGTAGAGTGTCTGGTACAGCTAAACTTTTAATTTCAACATTAAATAAAAATTATCCGTTTTTAATTAAAAATAATATTTCAGTTGTTGACATTGATGACTGTACAGATGGGCATTACAATGCTTTACTTTATGGTAAAGAAAACAATAGGTATGTTTTAAATAGTTTTCAAACTTCTAGCTATGAATTGGTTGAGATATTAAAAAATATTTCAAGTTGGAAGGGAAATCCAATCTACTTACCAAAGAGCTTATTGAATTTTTTTGCCCCACTTGGGGATGTTTATGGAAGTCTTACAAAAAGCAATCCACTTTTATGTAAAGAATCTGCGCAAGTACTGACTCATGGGCATATCTATGATGGATCTAAAGCAGAAAAAGATTTGAAATTAAATTACACAACTATAAATGATTTCATAAAAAAAACTGTTAATTGGTTAATTGACGAAAATTATATAAATCTTAAAAGAATTTAAATAATGAATTTAAGCACTGTGAATCTAAACATAGATGAAGTTGTTCCATATTTTTACAAAAATAAAATAAAAAAGAAAAATTTGATTGTTTTTCCGACTGAAGAGCAAGCAAAAAAATTTTACAATGACTATTCAATTTTAGAAAGCAATTGCTTTCATTTACCTAGCTGGGATACATTAACTTATGATTCATTCATCCCATCACTTTCTATTCAAGGAAAAAGGTTAAATATTTTGTCTAGATTAATGAAAAAAAATGAAATTAATATAGTTTCAAGTATTCAAGCATTAGCTCAAAAAATTTATATAGAAGAGTTAGAAGTTATAGAATTAGAACAACTACAAGAAGTTGATTTTGATTACTTTATAGAAAATCTTATTCACCTTGGTTATGCAAATAAAGATAGAGTTGAATCACCTGCATCATTTTCCATCAGAGGTGGGCAGGTTGATATTTTTCCGATTAATAGAGATGAACCAATCAGAATTATATTTGATGGAGACATAATAAGTGAAATTAAAGTTTTTAATATTATTAATCAAAGATCTTCAACTCAGTTGAAAAGTGCAATAATTGTTCCAGCAAGTGAATTGTACAAATTAGATAATAATGATTACAAAAATATTGCTTCAAGTAAAAACTTAGAAAATTTTGATGAATACTTTAAATTCCAATTTATTCAGAATCTACCAAGTTATTATTCAATTTTTGATTTAATAGATGATTCTGTAGAAATAAGCATTGTTAATTACAGTTCCTGTAAAAGTGAATTATCTGATTTACAAAAAATTGAAGAAGAAAATTTTGCTAACTTAAAAGATTTTTTAACAATTAATATAGAAGAATTTTCTTCTAGGTATTTAGATATTTTTCAAAATCTTTCAAGTTATGAATTGGACTTAATTGAAACCGGTGATTTGTCTGAAATTAAATCAAAAGTTGAATATTTAGAGGGCCTTAACATAGAAACTGTAATAAAAAAACTTCAGAATATTGATAAGAAGTTTCTATATACAAAAAGTAATGAAATTAGGAAAAAATTTTCTGAACTTGAAAACATTAAATTCGTAGATAATCCATTTACTTATTCAGCTATTTTTCAAAGTTTTAACATTGCAATTGTCAATGATTCAATTTTTAATATCAGACAGCAGAAAAGAACAGTGAATAAAGCAAAGACTATAAGTAATGAATCAATTCTTGTACCCAATACATTTATTGTTCATATGTTTCATGGTGTTGGACTTTATGAAGGTACAGAAGTAAAAAAAATCAAAGGGGTGGAAAAAGACTATTTATCAATTAAGTTTGCTGGAAGTGATAGATTATTCGTACCATCTGAGCAAATTAATCAGTTAGAAGTATATGTTGGTGGAGAAAACCCTAAACTATCACACTTAGGTGGTGGTGAATGGGAAAGAGCAAAAGAGAAAGCTAGAAATAATGCAAAAGTTATTGCTGACAGAGTTTTAAATTTATATAAACAGAGAAATATTACCAATAATGATTTAATTATTAACCCTGACACACCTTGGCAAAAAGAAATTGAGGATAGTTTCGAATTCGTAGAAACTCCAGGTCAATTAAAAGCAATTAAGGACGTAAAAGCAGATCTTGAAAAAAATATACCAATGGATCGTTTAATTTTTGGAGATGTTGGTTATGGTAAGACTGAAGTAGCGCTGAGAGCAGCAATCAAAGTTGCTTTTTCTGGTGGCCAGGTTGCTTTACTAGCACCTACAACAATTCTTGTACAACAGCATATAGATACATTTATCGAAAGATTAAAAGAATATCCTTTATCAATTGAGCACTTAAGTAGATTTGTAAATAAAAAGAAAATTGCTGATGTCATTTCTGGATTAGAAAATGGAACTGTTGATATTGTAATTGGCACACATAGACTTTTAAGCAAAGATATAAAATTTCAAAATTTAAAGTTAATAATTATTGATGAAGAGCATAGATTCGGTGTTGAAGATAAAGACAAACTTCATAATTTATCCAATCAACTTCATAAGTTAACTCTGACTGCAACTCCTATTCCAAGAACTTTAGAACAGTCACTGATGGGAATTAGAGAGACATCAAGAATAGAGACACCACCCGAAAATAGACTAGATACATTGACTCATGTTGGACATATAGACGAGTCAACAATTGCATTAGCTATACAAAGAGAATTTTCAAGAGGAGGACAAATATTTTTTGTTTTAAACCGTATTGATCAATTGCAAGAGTGGATGAAAAAAATTAAGGATAAGTTTCCAAATTTAAAATTTGGTCTTTTACATGGACAACTACCTACCAATCAAATTGAAGATACAATGCAAAAAGTCTGGGATGGCAAAGTTGATATTTTATTTGCAACTACAATTGTTGAAGCTGGTATTGACTTACCTAAAGTAAATACGTTGATAACAGTTAATTCAGAATTATTGGGGATGTCGCAACTATATCAGTTAAAAGGACGTGTAGGCAGACGAGGTGAACAAAGTTTTGCATATTTCTTCCATAGTAAAAATTTAAGTGTTGATGCAGAGATGAGGTTGTATGCTATTAGATCAATTGGTGAGACATCAACAGGATACTCTTTAGCTATGAAAGATTTACAGTTGAGAGGTTCTGGAAGTATATTAGGAGATATTCAATCAGGGTTTATTGCAAATGTTGGATTGAATATATTTAATAAGTATGTTCTAGAAGCTATTGAGAGAAAAACTGAAAAACAAATTTCCCCTCCAAGTAATGATCTTAAGTTAGATACATTTTGGGGAGCATCACTTCCTAAAAGCTATATAAATGCAGATTCTGAAAGGCTAGATATTTACAAAAGATTAGAAGGAGCTTCTATCGATGAAGCAGATTTAATCTATGAAGAATTACATGATAGATTTGGTGAAGTTCCACTAGTTTCTAAAAACTTAATCACTACTGCAAAAATTAGAAATATATTGATACAAAAAAATATTTTAAAAACGATAATTAGAGACAAATCAATAGAAATTTTTCCAATTGATCTAACAGAATCTATTAATACTAAGTTGAAGGAAATAGATAAAAAATTTTTATTTAGAAATAAAAGATTAGTACTCAATTTTAAAATAGCACTCACACCAAACAAAACTTACGAAGTAATTAGAAGTATTCTTTAACTATGCAAGAATTTGATGAATTGGTTGAAGTAATAGATAAATTACGAAATGAATGCCCTTGGGACAAAGAGCAGACTCATGAAACCTTAGCTAAACATTTAATTGAAGAAGCGTACGAATTACTAGATGTGTTAGCAAAACTAGAGAGTTCTGATTTATCTTTTGAGAACTTAAAAGATGAGTTAGGTGATTTACTACTACAAATTCTATTACATTCTAAAATCGCGTCAGAAAAGAATTATTTTTCGATTGTTTCTGTCATAGAAAACTTAACAGAAAAATTAGTAAAAAGACATCCTCATGTTTTTGGTGATGTAAAGCTTGAAAATGCTACAGATGTTGAGAAACAATGGGAAGAAATTAAAGGAAAAAATTCTGACTCAATATTTGATGATATTAACGAAGCATTACCTCCAATAACTAAAGCGTTTAAAGCTCAAAGAAAAGCTAAAAAATTAAATTTAAGCTACCCAAATTACGAAGAAGCTCTTGATGATTTAATCTCTGAAATTAATGAATTGAAAAATGCTAAAGATGAAACAAGTAAGAAAAGTGAGATTGGAGATGTCCTTTTTGCATTAATAAATGTCTGTAGGTATTTAAATACAGATCCTGAAATTGAGTTGAATAAATCTACCAAAAGATTTATTGAAAGAGCAAAATATGTCGAGAAAAATATTGAGTTAAACTCAGACATTGAAGAATTGTGGAACCTTGCTAAGAAAAATGAATAAGCTCCACAAACACATTAATTTCTGCTAGATTTTTTATAACAGGGTTATGAATAAAAATATTTCAAAAGTTTTTGCTAGATATATTCTTGATTCAAGAGCTAATCCAACTGTAGAGGTTGAAATTACTTTAGAGGATGGAAGTTGGGGAAGAGCTGCAGTTCCTTCAGGTGCTTCCACTGGAACTTTAGAAGCACATGAATTAAGAGATAATCAAGCAGCATATTTAGGCAAAGGTGTCATTAATGCTGTTAAAAACGTAAATGAAGTCGTTGCCCCAGCTTTATCAGGAAAAGATTCTGAGAATCAGCTTGATATTGATAATATTTTGCTTGAGTTAGACGGTACTAACAATAAATCAAAAATAGGAGCAAATGCAATTCTTGCTGTTTCTATGGCTAACATGGTAGCCTTTTCAAAATTTTCAAAGAAGTATGTTTATGAATTGATGCCAAATATTTACGGGAATCCTTCCCTTCCTGTTCCATTTATGAATATTTTAAATGGTGGAGCTCATGCTGATAATTCTGTTGATATACAAGAATTCATGATTGTCCCGCATGGTTTTGAACGTTTTGACCAAGCATTACAGGCAGGAGTTGAAGTTTATCATACATTAAAAAAGAGATTGAAAGCAAAAGGCTTAGTAACGAATGTTGGAGACGAAGGAGGTTTTGCTCCAAACTTTAGCTCATCAAAAGAAGTTTTAGATGAAATAATGCTCTCAATTTCAGAAGCTGGATATAAAGAATCTGATCAAATTTCTTTAGCTCTAGATGCAGCTGCATCAGAGTTTTACAAAGATAATAGCTATTTAATTGAAGGTAATAAATTAAATAGTATTGAAATGTCTGACTACTTAGTTGATTTAACTACTTTATATCCAATTGTTTCAATTGAAGACGGTTTGGCAGAGGATGATTGGGATGGCTGGAAATATCTTACTGAAAAAGTTGGAAGTACAGTTCAACTGGTAGGTGATGACCTCTTTGTAACTCAAGAGCAAATATTACAAAAAGGTATAGATAATCTATGTGCTAATGCAATATTAATTAAAGTTAATCAAGTCGGAAGTATTTCAGAAACTTTAGAGACAATGAAATTAGCCAAAAAAAATGGTTATTCAAGTATGGTCTCACATCGCTCAGGTGAAACAGAGGATTCTTTTATAAGCCATCTAGTAGTTGGAACAGCTAGTGGACAAATTAAGACCGGTGCTCCAGCAAGAGGTGAAAGAACTGCTAAATATAATGAACTTTTAAGAATTTCAGAAGAAATTGGTTTCGATAATTTTAATAATTTAAAATGGAAAAAGTAAAAAATCTTGGAAATGTAATATTCTCTAGAACTTTAGTATTAGTTCTCGTTATTTCTTTTATATTTTTTTTATTTGAAACTTATCAAGATAGTTTATCTAATTATCAATATTTAAAGAAAACCATTTCAGAAAGAGAATCTGAAATCGTCTCTCTTCGTTCTGAAATAGATGATTGGAATAATCAAATTGATAATCTCGACAATCCAGAATTCGTTGAGGTAATTTTAAGAAGAAGAGGTTATGGTAGAGAAGGAGAATCAATCTATAAATATGAGATTCCTGAACCAGTTACTCCACTTGAGGAGACTCTACAAAAAAATACAAATAAAAGTGTTTTAGAGTTTGTTGTAGATTATTTTATCGGAACTGAAGGTGGATAAAGACAAGCAAATAGTTGAGCTTCAAATTGGTAGAAAACTTCGAAGCGAATCAAAAATTATATCTAAATGTCATTTAAATTTACCTACAGTCATTGAAGTACCTCCACATTTAGATGATGGTAGCCCATTCCCTACAACTTTTTGGTTAACTTGCCCAATGTATAACAAAAAAATTGGGTCTCTAGAATCTCATGGAATGATAAAAGATTTAGATGAACAGATTGCAAACAATAGTTCATTAAAAGATAAGTGGGAAGAACGTCAAAAATCATACGCAAAATATAGGGAAGAACTGGTTGATAAAAAAAATCAGTTAAAACCTCAAGGAGGAGTTGGTGGTGCTTCAAATTCAATAAAATGTTTGCATGCACATACTGCAGATGAGATAGCAACTAATCAAAATTTTATTGGCAAAATAGTGCTTGAGTCTTTGGGTAATTTTAATTGTGAAAACCCTTGTTACAATACTGATACACTTGAAAAAAATCCAGACTGGAAAGTAATTTGGTAAAAGTCGCTTCTATTGATTTAGGTTCAAATTCAACTAGGTTGCTAATAGGCAATGTTGAGAAAGGAAAAATATTCACAGTACTCAAACGTCATGAAGTAACAAGAATGGGAGACGGAATTGATAAAAATGGGTTTATAAACTTAGATGCACAAAAAAGAGTTATTAGAGTACTTAAAAAATATTTTCTAGAGATACAAAAACAAAATGTTGAGAGAGTGTTTATTGTTGGAACTGCAGCTCTTCGTGATGCAACAAATCAAGCTGAAGTAGTTAATAGGATAGAACAATTGTTTGATGTGAAAGTAAATGTTGTACCTGGTATTGAAGAAGGTTATTTAACAAGCCTAGGTGTTTTAAACGATACTAAATTATTAAATTACTTGATTATTGATATCGGTGGTAGAAGTACTGAATTTGTATTTAATGAAAATAATAAAGTTGTTTCAATCTCATCAAATCTTGGTGTTGTTTCATTGAGTGAAAAATATTTTTCAAATTTACCAATTGAGAAAAATATGGTGAAAGATGTAGAAAATTATGTAGATAGTAATTTCCCAAAATTAGAAAATTTAAGTAACAGAGAAACCTTTGGCGTAGCAGGAACATTTACTTCATTAGGTTCAATACATTTGCAGCAATCTCAATTTAATGAAGATGTTTTACACCATTTAGAAATTGATAAAAACTCGGTTCTTAAAATCTATGAAGAAATATTAAATTTTAGTGAAGCAAAAATACTTTCTACTTATAAAGGAATAGATCCTAAAAGGGCAAAAACTATTACTTCTGGAATATTTCTAGCAACAAATATAATAAAAAAATATAATATAGATGTAATTAAAGTTTCTAATTGTGATATTTTAGAAGGCCTAATATTAAAAAATTACTAAATTAGATATTAGCCCGGGTGGCGGAATTGGTAGACGCGACGGACTTAAAATCCGTTGTTCGAAAGGACGTGGGGGTTCGAGTCCCCCCCCGGGCACACAAAATTATTTTCACAAAAACTAATGTTTGTGATAAAAATTTTATAATCTCAAAAGATTAAAATTTTTGACCTATGTATAATTTACCTAGCTAAGAAACCTAATTCTTAGCTATACGTACGTATACACAAAGGGGAAAAATGAAAAAACCATTATTGGTTAGTTTCTTACTCTTAACTCTAATCCTTGGTGCATGTGGTGGCGGAAGCCTTGAAGGCGAAGAAGTTACAATCACAGGCGCTTTGATCGGTTCTGATCAAGACGGATTTAGAGCTGCTTTTGAACCATTTACAGAAGAAACAGGAATTATTGTTTCTTATCAAGGTTCAGACAACTTCGAGCAAGAAATTCAAATTCAAATGGAGTCTGGAGACACTCCGGACTTTGCATTATGGCCACAGCCTGGTGCTGTAGTCGATGCTGCAAATAGAGGATATCTAGTTCCTTTAGCTGATTTAGGAATTGACCTAGATGAGTATAAGAGTAACTTCTCAGCTTACTTAGTGGGTCTTGGAGAAGTCGATGGTGTTATCTATGGTGGAGCAAATGCTGCTAACTTAAAGAGTATCGTTTGGTACCAACCAGCAGAATTTGAAGCAAGAGGTTACTCAGTTCCATCTACATGGGACGAGATGATTGCACTTGCAGATCAAATTGTAGCTGACGGAATGAATCCATTCTGTTTTGGTATGTATTCCAATGGTGCTTCAGGATGGTTAGCAACTGACTGGATGGAAGACATTATGCTTAGAACTGGAAACGGTGTTGATTCTTATGATCAATGGGTTTCCCATGACATTCCATTCAATGATCCAATTGTTAAAAACGCTGCAACACTTTTGAGCCAAATTATGCATACTGAAGGTTATGTTGTTGGTGGTACAGATGCTATCGTATCAACATATTTTGGTAACGCACAAGATCCTATGTTCTCTAAAGATGCAAATGGCAACCCAGGTTGTTTTATGCATAGACAAGCATCTTTCATAACAGGATTCTGGCCAGAAGGTGAAAAAGATGGTGCTGGAACAGTAACTACTGTATTCCCATTCCCATCTATTGACCCAGCATTACCTGCTGCTGCATTAGGTGGTGGAGATATGTGGGGTGCATTTAATGATAGAGATGCAACCAAAGCTGTTGCTGAATATATGTTAAGTGCAGAGTTCTATAACAATGTAGCTATTAGACCTGACAATGCACGTTTAAGTGCTCACGTTGGATTTGATACATCATTGTATGCAGCTCCAATTAATAAGATTCTTGGAGACACAATAGCTGCTGCATTAAGTGCAAACGCATTCAGATTTGATGCTTCTGACTTAATGCCACCAGAAGTTGGTGCAGGTTCATTCTGGAAAGAAATGATGAACTTAGCTGTTGAAGGTCCTGGATATATCGATACTGCATTAGACAATGTTGAAAAATCTTGGCCGTAAACCAAGCTAACTAATTAAATTTGATAGCCACCCAATTTGGGTGGCTATCTTTTATAAGTTAAAATGAATTATTTGAAATGAAAGAAAAGACACAACAGCAAAAATTAATGTCCTTCGGGATTTCAATGCTAGCTCTTGGCATTTTTCCGTTAACTTGGTTTTTATTTCAAGCGATTTTATTCAGGGAATTAACTGATGCTATTTCTAGAAATTTACTAGTTGTTATAGCAATTATTGTTGGTTCAACTTTTATATTTTTGTTATTCATTGGTATGGATAAAATAATAAAACTTTCACCAAAGGAAAACAGAGATACTTTGGAGGCTAGAATGTTTGCTGGCCCTTCAATTTTTATGATTGGTTTGTTTCTATTTTATCCTGCCTTAAGAACTTTTTACATTAGTTTTAAAGATCGATATAGCAATGAATTTGTTGGTTTTGAAAACTATAAGTGGGCTTTTACAGATTCTGAGATGATTGTCACTATAAGAAATCAAATTATTTGGTTAATTTTTGTAGTTACATTTGTAATACTTATTGGACTAATAGTTGGTTGGTTATCTGATAGATTAAATAAAGGTGAGGCGTTCTTTAAATCTATAGTCTTTATGCCAATGGCAATATCAGCTGTTGGTGCAAGTGCAATTTTTAAATTTATATACGAATATAGGCCACCACCTTTAACTCAAATAGGAATAATAAATGGTATTAGAGTGTCTGTAGATAGGTTAGGTACAACTTGTATGAATAACCGAATTATAGATGGCAAATTCTATGGTTTTGATAATGATAATTGTTTACCACCAATTGGTTGGCTACAGCAAAGAGACTTAACTATGTTACCTTTTGCAGATTCATTAAATTTAGATAATTGGTTTAACAGTATATTGATTAATTTACCTATTAACACAATGTTACTAATGGTTATTATGATTTGGATGTTTACCGGTTTTGCAGCTGTAGTTTTTTCAGCTGGCATCAAAGCAATCCCAGCTGAAATTATGGAAGCTGGTCAAATTGATGGCGCTTCAGAGCTTAGAGTTTTTAGATCTATCGTTATTCCATATATCAAAAGTACAATTATTGTTGTTGGAACATACATGGTTGTAACAGTTCTTAAAGCATTTGACATTATTTATGTATCTACACGTGGTGATCTTGAAACAAATTTATTAGCAGTAAAAATGCTTGATGAATTTTCAAAATATAGAAATTTTGGAAGATCTGCAACTGTTGCAGTTTTAATATTTGTTTGTGTTCTTCCAATTATTATTGGTACAGCTGTTAGAGAAAGAGAAAACACTCAATCATGAATAGAACTACGCAAAAATGGTATGACAAACCAGTAACTAAGCTTATATTGATTACTATTGCAATTACCTGGATTTTCCCGGTATTTGGCTTCGTTTTGAGTTCATTTAGACCTGGTGAGGCTATTAAAAGAGAGTCATGGTGGGATGCAATTTATACTGGCAAATTATGGAGTGAATTAACTTTATCCAATTACTCTGAAATATTTTTTGCAGATAATTTAGATAGATCATTTTATAACTCATTTGCAGTAACTATTCCATCAACAATAATTCCTATCACCATTGCTGCATTCGCAGCTTACGCTTTCGCTTTTATGGAGTTTAAAGGAAAAGAGACTTTGTTTTTATTTGTAGTTGCATCAATGATAATCCCACTACAAATGTCCCTAATACCTTTAGTCCAACTATTTAAAAGCGGTGTAGAAATTTTTGGTTTACCTATAATTCCAGCCTTAGACATCAACGGTACTTTTGTTGCAACTTGGTTTGCACATTCTGGCTTCGGTTTACCACTTGCAACTTTTCTTTTACGTGATTTTATGATGGGATTACCAAAGTCTGTAATTGAATCAGCAAAAATAGATGGTGCAAGTAATATGACTACATTTTTTAAATTAGTTCTTCCATTATCTGTAGCTGGAATAGCAGCTTTTGCAACCTTCCAATTTTTATGGGTATATAACGACTTTCTTGTTGCAAACGTATTTTTAGGTGTCTATAAACCTGAGAATTTAGTTGTAACATCTCACGTTTCACAACTAGCAGTTGGTGCGTATGGTGAAGCTTGGCATTTAAGAACCTCTGGGGCAATAATTTCTATGATAGTTCCTTTAGTTGTTTTCTTTAGCCTTCAGAGATTTTTTATTAGAGGATTAATCGGCGGGGCAGTTAAGGGTTGAGCCTTAGAAAAACTTTAATATTCCTTCTTTTATTAAGTTGTTCCAGTATTGATACTTACTCCTATTCAATTGAATCTAATTTTAATGATTTTAATGTTGATACTGTATTGAGTATAAATATTGACTATATAGGTAGCGATACAATTAAGATTACATCTCAAATGTTTCCTAAAAAAGCTACTGAAATTGAAAGCTATAAATTAGTTTACGATATGAAGTTTAGAGAAGATTATCAAAGTGAGTTTAATGGAGTTTGTATTGGACCAAATTGGCAAGATTATGGAGCTGGTGAATTTACACAAATTTTGTCTAAAGCTGATAATTATAAAAATGAAATTGAGGGTGTTATAAATTTAAGTGAAGGAGATAGGTGCAATAACTATTATTTTTATTTAAGATTTTTGGAAATAAAAATGAAAACTGATGAAACTTATTTAATTGGTGTGGCAACAGATTATGCTGAGGATTATCCCGATGCACCAAACGTTTGGTTTCAAAACCAAAAAGGTGAAATAGAAGTAATAGGGACTACTAACATTAATAAATATAGTTTAAATTTTGAACTGAGTAAGTGATATGAAAATAGGCATTGACTGGGGCGGAACAAAGATTGAAGCGATAGCTTTAGATCCAGAATCTTTTGAGGAAATAAATAGAGTTAGGGTAGATGCGCCTAAAGATAATTATCAAGAAATTTTAAATACTGTTTCCTCCTTAATTAAATCAATTTCGGCAAACTCTACTAAATATTCTGTAGGAATTGGAATGCCAGGTTCTTTACATCCACAAACAGGGTTAGTTCAAGTCTCGAATACAAAATCTCTAGAAGGCCAAGATGTTAAAAATGATTTGGAAAAAATATTGGGCTTTGAAATAAAAATTGCGAATGATGCGGATTGTTTAGCTTTATCAGAGGCTATTGATGGTGCTGGTAAAAGTTATAATTCTGTTTTTGCAGTTATTTTAGGGACAGGTGTTGGAGCCGGATATGTTCATAATAAACAATTAGTAGTTGGTCCAAACAAACTTTCTGGTGAATGGGGTCAAAATCCAATTCCAGGTCCAATGGATGATTATGAAAAATCAGTTAAAAGACATTGTGGTCGAGTAGGAGCTATAGAAGTATTTCTTTCTGGACCAGGGTTAGAACAATATTATGAATTTGAATCTGGAAACAAACTTGAGTCAAGAGAAATTGTTAAAAAATACAGGTCAGGTGAAACAACTGCCAATTTAGTTATGGAAACTTATTTCGAACGTGCAGCAAGATCTTTTAGTACTTTTGTCAACATCTTGGATCCCGATGTTATAGTTTGTGGTGGTGGAATGTCAGAAATTGATGAAATATATGATGAAATACCAAAAAGAATTATTCCATATATAGCCTCTGATATATTTTTAACACCAATAACTAAAGCAAAATATGGTGCTACTAGCGGGGTTCGAGGTGCTGCACATTTATGGTGAGTAAATATTTCTTTTTAATTTTTGTTATTGTAACTTCATTTTTCTCTTATTTTGCTTATCAACCTTTTGATGTGGTTATTGCTGGACCTGTCATTACTGATCAAGTTTATTTTGAAGAAGAACTAGAAGCGTTTTCAAAACAAAATAATTTACGAATTAAATATTTATCAATGCCTGATATAGAAACTTACTTAATCCAAAATCAAGATAATAATATTGATATTGCAATCATGCCTAATCCACAGGGAGTTACTAATTTAGGTGAAAGAAATATTATTTTACCAATTGAAGAAGTTGTCCCAAAAAGTAAAATCGAAAGTTCATTTTCAAATCATCTTATAAATGTGACTAGTTCAGATGAAACAAATTTAAATTATGGAGTATTTTTTCGATTATTCCCAAATTCATTAATTTGGTACGATATTGAAAAATTTCAGAAAATAGGATCACCAGAGTTTGCATCATTTTATGAATTATTAGAATTTACTAAAAAACATTCATCTGAAAAAAACAATATTTGGTGTCTTGATATTGAAAGTGGTGGCTCAACGGGATGGGTTGCAACAAATTGGTTAGAAGATTTATTATTACACCATTATGGAACTGAAATTTATGACAGTTGGTATTTACAAGAACTAAAGCCATCTAACAAAGAGGTTATATTTTCAATAATCGATATTGGAAGACTTGTATACCCGAACAATTATGTATTTGGAGGATATAAAAGAGTTATAAGAAAAGAATTTAGAAATAATTTCGCTAATTTAACAAATCAAGATTTAAGCTGTATTTTTTCATGGTCTGGCCATTATTCGAGTTTTTACTTCCCTAAAGACTTAGAGTATGGCAAAGATTTTGATTTTATGAAGTTTCCTTCGACTAATAACAAGAATGCAATGGTTGGTATTGGAGATATTTTAGTTGCTACAAATAAGAAAGACACAACAGTAAAAGTTCTCAATTATTTAATAGATGAAAATTTTGGAGAAACATGGATGTCCAAAAACGACGCAACTTATATTCCTGCAAATTTAAATAATTTAAATAGAGTTGAAAATCCAATGACGAAGAAAGAGCAAATTCTTGTAAGAACAGCACTGGAAGAAAATATGTTTAGATATGATGCAAGCGAACTTATGGAGAGAAAAATTGGTTCAGATGCTTTATGGAAAGTTTTAAAAAATTATATCGACCTAGGACCGGAAAGATCTTATAAAGAAATTAATGATATTATTGAAGAGCTAGAGAGTAAATATTAAGTTATAGCCAATCCAGTTTCTGGATCAAAGTAGTGGAGTTTTTTAGAATCAATAGATAAATCAATTGATTCACCTTCTTTAACAGATGAGTTTGGGTTTATTCTTGCAATAAATTTAGTTTGAGTACCCAATGATGAAATGTCTTCACCTTCATCCGCAAGAATTTCTTCAATTGCTTTAGTTTGAACAGGTTTAATATCTTTGTAAAAATGAATATATGTGTCAGAACCTAACTGTTCTAAAAGACTGATTTTAATACTAATTTTTTCAGTATATTCCTCTGAATTAGCATATACAGCATCTTCAAAAGCTTCTGGTCTGATTCCAAGAACTATTTCTTTTCCTTCAAATTTTTTGAGGTTTTCAGGTGTATTCTTTGAAAAAATCTTTGAATCACCAAATGAGATTTCAGCCCCATTCTTTACTGCTTTAGTTGTCGCATAAACAAAGTTCATTGAGGGACTTCCAATAAATCCAGCAACAAAAATATTTTTTGGATATAAGTAAATTTCTCTTGGAGTGTCAATTTGTTGAAGTTTACCCTTTCTAATAACCGCAACCCTATCACCCATAGTCATAGCTTCAACTTGATCATGTGTAACATAAAGTGTTGTGGTTTTAAGTTGAGAATGTAATTGTCCAAGTTCAGCTCTCATTTGTACTCTTAATTTTGCATCTAAGTTTGAAAGAGGTTCATCCATTAAAAAGGCTTGTGGGTTACGAACTATAGCTCTACCCATTGCCACTCTTTGTCTTTGACCTCCAGAGAGCGCTTTAGGTTTTCTATCAAGTAATTCAGAAATTTCTAAAGTTCTTGCAGCTTCTCTTACTTTATTATCAATTTCATCTTTAGGGAGTTTTCTTAGTTTGAGAGAAAATGCCATGTTATCATACACACTCATATGAGGATATAAGGCGTAGTTTTGGAAAACCATAGCTATATCTCTATCTTTTGGTGCAACTTCATTAACAACTTTATCGGCAATAGATATTTCACCTTCAGTGATATCTTCAAGTCCAGCAACCATTCGAAGTAGTGTAGTTTTACCGCAACCTGATGGACCAACTAAAACAACAAATTCACCATCATTTATTTCAATATTTACATCCTCAAGAGCTCTTGTGCCATTGGGATAGACTTTTCCTACATTTGAAATATTTATTGCACCCATAAATTAACCAAATATATTGTAACTCTAATTTTCACAATTATAAAACTAAATAATCTATTTAATTTATCAAAGAATATAATTTAAAATATCTTTATGGACCAAGTCCCGCTAAGTAGAGTAACTGTCTTAAAAGACGAAACACCAAATATTAAAGAATCTTCTTACGTTGTTTATTGGATGATAACTTTTAATCGAATCCAATATAACTATGCCTTACAAAGAGCAGTTGAATGGGCGAATAAACTATCGCAGCCTTTAGTTATTCTCGATCCTTTAATTTTGGACTATCCAATGTCATGTTTACGGTTCCACAAGTTCTCTTTAGATGGTATGAAGGAAGTTTATGAAGACACAAAGGAATCGAAAGTATTTTATTATCCATTTGTAGAAAAAAATGCGAGAGAATCTGAAGGTTTATTAGCCGAGCTTTCCAAAAAAGCATCAGTTGTAATTACTGATGATTATCCAACTTATTTTGTTCCTCAGATGACTGCAAAAGCTTCTGGTGATTTACGTTGCCGATATGAACTTATAGACTCAAATGGATTAGTGCCTATTAGGCTATCTGATAAAGAATATATTCGAGCTCACGATTTCAGACGTTATTTACATAAAAATCTTGAAGATTTTTTAGTCGAAACACCTCAAGAATTCCCACTCCAAGCATTAGGAAAAAAATTTGATACTAATTTAATAAAAAATGTATTAGATAAATGGCAAATATTTGATTTTGAAAAAATAAATGTTGATACATTTCTTAAAGAATTAAATATTGATAAGTCAATCACAGTAAGTCCTATTAAAGGTGGCTATTCAAACGCTCAAAATAAATTAGATAATTTTATTAAAACTGGATTTAATGATTATGCCCGGTACAGAAGTGATCCATCAAAGAATGCAGCAAGTGGACTTTCACCATATTTTCATTTTGGTCAGATTTCCACACATGAAGTTTTTGATAAAATTGCAAAGCTCGATTCTTGGAGTCCAGAATTAATAAATCCAAAAATGGTTGGAAGAAGAGAAGGTTGGTGGGGTGGCTCAATTAACTTCGAGAGTTTTATGGATGAGTTGATAACTTGGCGAGAACTCGGATACCATACTTGCGTTAGAAGAGCTAACTACAATCAATACACTTCTCTTCCTGAGTGGGCTGTGAGAACATTAGAAGAGCATTCTACAGATAAAAGAGAATATATTTATTCATTAGATGAATTTGAATATTCAAGAACACATGATGAAATTTGGAATGCAGCACAAAATCAGTTACGTAGTGATGGAATTATTCAAAATTATCTCAGAATGTTGTGGGGTAAAAAAATTCTTGAATGGTCACCAAATCCTCAAACCGCTCTATCTTATATGATTACTTTAAATGACAGGTATTCACTTGATGGAAGAGATCCAAATTCCTATTCAGGAGTGTTTTGGATATTAGGAAGATATGATCGTGCTTGGGGTCCAGAACGAAAGATTTATGGAAAAATTAGATACATGACCTCAGATTCAGCAGCTAGAAAGTTTAATTTAACTCCTTATTTAGAAAAATGGGGAAATAAAGACTAATTTTTTTATATATATTAGAAAAATAAGTTACAAAAAATTTAAAAAAAATATAAAAAATAATTCACAATTGCACAAAATATTTAAAATTATCTTATGTGGAAGATCAGAAAAATAAATTAAGGAGTTAGCTAAATGGCTGAATTAACTTACAGACTCTTTATGGTTGCAACAGTGGGAATGTTGGCTGGAACAGTATTCTTACTTATGTCATCTAGAGAAGTCGATCCAAAATGGAGAAGAGGTGTATACGTCTCTGCGATTGTTACAGGTATAGCTTGGTATCATTATCAAAAAATGACTGTTTCTTTTGCTTCAGGAGATTTTGATACGCCGTTAAGATATGTTGACTGGATTCTTACAGTCCCATTAATGCTTGTTGAAGTTATTGCAGTAACATCAGTTGGGGCAGTAGCAGCAGCAAAATTTAAGAGTTGGGGACTAGCAGCAGTTGTAATGATTGGTGCTGGTTATTATGGTGAAACTGCAAGTGCAGGGTCACAGCAATACTGGGTAGGATTTATTGTCTCAATGGCTGCTTATGTCTACATCCTAAGAGCACTACAAGCTGAAGGTGGAGACCTAAAAGCTGCAGAATCAGAGCAATTTGAAAAGATTAAACAACTCATTCTTGTTGGTTGGGTAATTTATCCTGTAGGTTATCTTGCACCTTTAGTTGGTGGAGACCTAGGAGACTTAAGAGAACTACTATACACAATTGCTGATATGATTAATAAAATTGGTTTAGGTGTTTTAGTATTAGGTATGGCTCGTATTAAGTCAGGCGAAAAAGCTTAAAAAGTCAATTTTACAAGTTTCAATAGGCGGCTAAGCCGCCTATTGTTTTTTATGAGGTAATATTTGGTATGGATTTAATCTCTTTCTTTAATACATTATTTGGATTTTTTACTTTAGTTTCTTGGATTATTAGCTTGGTTTTATTATATGCATTAATTTTCAACTTTAAATTACCTGAAGTAATAACAGAACAACTTTATAACTATGCGACAAGTGTTGCAGTTTTTTCAATGATAGGAAGTTTAATCTATTCGGAAGTAGTTGGATTCATACCTTGTAAATTTTGCTGGTATCAAAGATACATAATGTATCCTTTAGCAATTATTCTACTCATTGGTTTGTTTAATTCTAAGTTTATGAAGTTAGGGTATTTTAGTGTTATTGGATTCTTGATTGGACTTTATCATATATACTTACAAAATGGTGGAGGTTCTGGTGGTTCCTGTGCTGTTGATGTACCGTGTAACTTAAAGTATGTAAATATCTTCGGTTTTATAAGTATTCCTGTAATGGCAGCTAGTGGATTTTTAACTATATTTTTAGCTCTCTTGTATTATGATTTATCAAGGAAAAAAATTAATGAATAAAAATTTTATTATTGTTGGAGCAATTGTATTAGTAGTTGGATTAGCAGTTGCTATTGGTGTCAGCTTAGTAGATGAACCGTTAGATGGTAATTTACCTGAGGGCGAAACTACCATCTCTGGAGATGCATTACCTGAATATGCAGGAGAAAATGATATTAATATATCAGTTGGATTACAAGCCCCTTCTTTTTCTGGGCCAGATCAAAACTCTGAGATTATTTCATTAGAAAAAAATGGCAAGTCAAAAATTTTATTATTTTTAGCGCACTGGTGTCCACACTGTCAAGCAGAAGTACCTGTGGTTCAAGAGTATATTGATACTTTTGGTCTTCCAGCTGATGTAGAAGTTATTGGAATACTTACTTCAATTGATAGATCACGAGATAATTATCCACCTCATGACTGGTTAGTTAAAGAAGGTTGGTCGGAAACTCAAATTTATGACCTAGATAGGGAAATAGGAACTGCATATGGTCTGAATGCCTTTCCATATTGGGTCACACTTGATAAGGATTTAAAAGTTGTTAATAGAGTTACTGGTAAGTTAACACCTGATCAAATTACAGTTTTGATTAACGTACTTATTAACCAGTAAATTCGGCTAAATAAACAAAACCAAAAATACCCATCCTATAAACTTTGTAGGATTCAAAAGGATTATAAGCTAGATGGTCTTCGGGTTGTGAATATTTATCTAAGGAGTTATGTAAGAATCTATACTCTTTTAAATTTAACGTAACTAAACCTATTAAAGTTGTGACCATATAAGTTCCTAAAAAATGTATATATCTTAGAATTTTATTTTTTGGCCTTGTCATATCTAGCAAAATAAATTTGCCACCAGGTTTTAAAACTCTTCTAATTTCTATGAGTGCTTTGTTTGTATCATCTAGATTTCTCCAAACAAAACTACAAATAACACTATCAAAAGAATTATCTTGAAAAGGTAAAGATTCTGCTTTTCCAACCAATTTATTTTTAAATTCATTTAATTTAAGCATTTTTTCATCAGGATCAATAGCAGTGACATCAAAGTCGTTCAAGAGATTAAATGCAGCACCTGTTCCGCTTCCTAGATCTAATATCTTTTTACCAACGATTAAATTAACAGCTCTTTTTCTCCATTTAGTATCAAAACCTAAAGTGACTATTTTATTTATTAAGTCATAGAACTTATATATATTCGAAAAATTAGCTGAGGGAGCCAATTAAAGAATATATGCTACTGTTAATAGAATCCCAGTTAAGAAATGTATTCCAATAGTTGAGACGTTAACTAAAAGTAGTTCGTAAGGTACCTTTTGTCTATCTGCTTCTGGATTGTTCCACTTAATCATCCACTCATCAGCCATTTTGAAAGCTTTCCAAACTAAAAAAAGCGGAAGCAAAGCAATAAAAGCATATGGTGTACCAAAATCACTAAAGAAGCTCAAAGATCCAATAATTGCTACTGAAATAAAAGCTTCAATCATAAATTGCTTATAAAGTTTAAGTGGTTTTTCAAGCTTCATCCACTCACCTTTTTCTGCTGTTCTTACAACCCAAGTATTTTTACCAACAGCAGCATCAGATGGAGCATCTTGAAATTGGTTAATCCAAACTATCAACATAACAAGAATTGCAATTGGAACTGATGCAACTAATGCTTCAACCCAGTTCCATGAAGCTATTACATTATTGTGAAGTGGTGCAGTTAAAACATAGTGAGCACCCATAACCATAACTGGACCAAATCCAAGGGCTATTGCTATCTCACCGAAGCCTTTATATCCAAGTCTTATTGGATCTCCTGTATATCCAAGGGCTAAAAATGTACCAAGGATTCCAGCCCATAATATTGGAGTATTCCCAAAAACAGCCCCGCTTATTTGAAGATTTAAATATAAACCAATTGCGATTGTTCCTGCGATACTTACAAGTGCAGTGAGTAAAACTTGACCTGATGTCATGAGTCCAACTTGAATAACTCTGCTACCGCCATTGAAGGGGCTTGCTACTTTGTTAATTTCATCTGCATTTGAAGTATGATCAAAGTAGTCGTTTGAAGAGTTAGTAGCTATTTGAGCAAGTGAAGCTCCAGCTAAAACTAGCCAAAACATTTTCCAAGACCATGAACCATCTGCTCCTGCTTCTTTGATATCATTCCATGCAACTGCAGCACCGATGAAAATTGGAGCAAATGTTGCAGTCAAGAAAGGAGCTCTGATAGTTCTTAACCAAAGACCAACTCTTTTTAATCCAAGCTTAAATGCCATTTTTACGGCTGAAGTTTTGTTTGCTGGATAAGTTTTCCATTCAAACTTATCCTCTTGATAAAAATTTACATACTTAATTGTGGTTGGTTTAATTCTGTAATACCCAACGACATCATTTTTAATGAGAAACTCATCCTCCATAAATTCTTTGAATGCTTCAGTAGTATTTAGAACTAATTCATAAGCACGTTTTTTTTCTTCCTCATCTTTTATTTTGTAACATTCACCATCAATTTGAAGACCTTCAATACCTTCTTGACCTTTTGGCCAAATAACCACATGTACTCTTGGATTTAATCTAATTTGTTCAGCTTTTCTTGTTGGATGAAAAGTAAAAAATACTAAATCTTCGCCATCTCTACTAAAAAATACTGAAGCACCTGATGAATTGCCACCAACACTTGTTGCAATAAACATTCTGTCAGCAGAATCCAAAACATTTTCAATTTTTTTATCTAACACATCAACCATAAGAATAAGATAATACGCTTGTGAAATAATGCACAAACTAATCCTCCAATAAATTTTTTAATTTCAAAAGCATATATGATGAAAAAGTATGTTTAAAGTTTTCAAAACACCCGAATTTAAAAAAGCTCTTGGATTTTACACTGAAAGTATTAAAGATAATAAAAAGAATTTTATTATCTCTATGGCTTCAGCTACAGCATGGGTGTTTTTAGTCATTGTTCAACCATATTTGATAAAAAGAATTATTGACGATGGAATAGTTTCTGGAAATCAAAGTATCCTAATTGTTCTGATTTCCTTTATGGTTTTAGCTGGTTATGTAAGAGCTATATCAATTGGAACGCGTAGATACTATGGAATGCACGTTTCTTATAATGTTGAAGCTGGAATTCGTAATAGGATTTTCACACATATGCAAAAACTTGCATTTAATTATCACGATAGAGTACCTACTGGAGAATTGATGGCAAGAGCTTCTAGTGATGCTTCTCAAGTAAGGTTAGCTTTTGCAATTGCACCTTTAGCAACTGCCAATGTGTTATTACTGATAATTCTAAGTTTAACTCTATTAAGCTTAAGTCTTCCTCTTGGTGGATTAGTACTGCTATCAATACCAGCAGTATTGTGGTTAGCTTCTAGTTTTTCATCTAAAGCAATGGGAGTTTCATTAAAAGTCAAGGAAGCAGAAGCAAGAATGACAACTGAGGTAGAAGAACAATTAGGTGGAATCCGTGTTGTAAAAGCATTCGGCAATGAAGAAGTTGCAGCAGAAAAAGTTGATGAAGCAATTAAAAGTATATATGACACATCCTTAGATTATTTAAAACTTAGAACACGATTTGTACCTTTATTTGAATTAATTCCAATGGTCATAACATTATTAGTTTTATTACTTGGTGGATATTTATCAATAAACAACTATGTATCACTTGGAGAATTCATTGCCTTCACTCAATATGTTGTGCTGCTAGTTTGGCCATTAAGAATCACAGCTTGGTTTTTGTCAGAGATACCTTCAAGTGTTGCTGCTGGAAACAGAATTTTAGAACTACTTAGTGAAGTTCCTTTAATCGTTGATAACATTGAAACAAAAAGTCTTCCAAAAGATGGAAATGGTAGTTTAAGTTTTAAAGATATAAATTTTAAATATGGCAATGACAAAATATTCGACAATCTAACATTTGAAATTGAAGGTAAAAAAACAGTGGCTATTGTTGGTGCTACTGGATCCGGTAAGTCTACTTTAGCTTATTTATTACCAAGATTATATGAAGCAGAATCTGGAAGTATCGAAATTGACGGTGTAGATATAACTGAATTAAAACTTGATGAATTACGTAGTAACGTTAGTCTCGCATTTGAAGAAAGCTTTTTATTTTCTAACACAGCTAGAGAGAATATTTCACTTGGCTCAGAAAATGTATCACAAGAAGAAATTGAAAATGCTGCATTAATAGCAAGAGCTCATGAATTCATTTCACAATTACCGGAGTCTTATGAAACTAAGGTTGGCGAGAGGGGTTATGGTCTATCAGGTGGTCAAAGACAAAGAATTGCTTTAGCAAGAGCAATTATTAGAAAACCAAGAGTTCTAATTTTAGATGATGCTTTGTCAGCAGTTGATGCATCTACTGAAGAAGAAATTAGAAATGAATTAAAAAGTGTTATGAATAATATGACTACTTTAATCATTACAAATAGAGTTCCAACTATTGAACTTTGTGATGAAGTTGTATTTTTAGAAAATGGAAAAGTAAAAGCTCAAGGAATTCATACCAACTTACTGGAAGAAGTTGAAAGTTACAGATCTTTATTTCTTGAAAATCAAAGTACAGGAGTTAAATGAAAGATGTAACTTTTCTTAGATCTTTCAGACTAGTTCCAGAGATCAAAAAACCATTTTTATGGAGCTCACTTATTGCTTTAACTGGAACTTTGATACGTATGATAGGTCCACAATTAATTTCTAGAGGTATTGATGATGGTGTTATGAAATCTGATTACAACTATTTGCTTATTCAAAGCGGGTATTATTTTTTAACTTTGATTGCACTTTACTTTGTCGCAAGTAAAGCTCTTCTTTCTATAGGTTTAGTTGGTGAACTATATGTTAAAAATATAAGATCTAAGCTATTCAAACACTTATCTTCACTAGATATAAATTATTTTGAAAAAAATAAGACTGGTGTTTTAGTTGCCAGGATGACATCCGATATGCAGAGTTTAAATGAATTTGCAAGAGAAGGTGCAAGCAGCATTTTAACTTCTTTATTAACAATATTTGGGGCAACTATTGCAGTTTTCTTGGTTGATGTTAGATTATCTCTTTTATCTTTCTTAATTTTGCCCCTACTTGGAATTGCAACAAAAATTTTTAGACAACATGCAGATAAAGCTTATTGGTCAGTCAGAGAATGGATCGGTCAAGTTCTTTCATCACTTCAAGAAGGAATATCTGGTGTAAGAATTATTCAAGCTTATGCAGATGAGAATGCTCAACTAAATAAATTTAAAAAAGTTAATAACGAGCATTTAAAAGCAAATATGCAATCTGCTAAAAATATTGCAATTTATTTTCCATTTTTAGAAATTACAAGGGTTACCTCAATTGCAGTTGTTTTTTGGTTTGCTGCACAAAGAATTAGTGAAGGTACATTGACTGTTGGTGAGTTGGTAGCTTTACTTTTTTACTTAAACTATTTCTTTGATCCTTTAATCCAACTTTCATTTAACTATGATTTGTTAAGGTCGGCTGGATCTTCAATGAAAAAAGTTTTTTCAATATTGGATGAATCTCCCGTTCTTAGTAATACCGGTTCTATTTCACCTGAAATGAACACAGATAATGTCATAGAATTTAGGAATGTAGATTTTTCCTATGGAAGAGAGACAGTTTTACATGATGTTTCATTCAAAATAAGTAAAGGTGAAAAAATAGCTATTGTTGGTGAAACTGGAGCAGGTAAAAGTACAATCGCAAAACTAATTTTACGTTTTTACCTTCCTACCAAAGGACAGGTTATGTTTTATAATGAACCTTCCTCATCTGTTTCACAAAAATGGGCTAGAAAAAATATTGCATATGTTCCACAAGAAAGTTTTTTATTTAGAGGTTCAATAAAAGATAATTTAATTTACTCTAATCCATCAAAAATCCAGCTAGAAAAAGAACTTGAAGATATAGGAGTATTAGATTGGTTTAATCGTTATGAAGATGGTTTGCAACACGATGTTGGAGAGCGTGGAGGTAATGTTTCTGCAGGTGAAAGACAGTTCATTGCATTGCTAAGAGCTGTTTTAGCTAAAAGAGAGATCATAGTATTTGATGAAGCAACTGCCAATCTAGATATTGAAACAGAAAATTCTATTTTGGAAGCAACAGAAAAAATATTACTAAATCAAACATCTGTGGTTATTGCTCACAGACTTGAAACTATTTTAAATGCACAAAAAATACTTGTTATGGAAGATGGTAAGTTGTTAGGTTTTGATAACCATAAAAATTTACTTTTAGAAAATGAAACTTATAAAGAGTTATTTTCTGCTTGGGATTTAGCTAACTAGATTCGTTTTTAATTCTTTTTTTTGCTAAATCAACATAATCTTTGTTAATTTCATAACCAATATAAGATCTCTTTTTATTTTTGGCTGCAATAGCAGTTGTTCCACTCCCTATAAACGGATCTAAAATAATATCATTTTCAAAACTATATAGATTTATGAACTTTTCTGGAAGTTCAATTGGAAAAGGAGCAGGATGGCCAATTTTTTTTGCTTTAGCAGGAAGTATATTCCAAATTGAAAGTGTTGATTCCATGAATTCTTCTTTTGTGATTGTCGATTCACTTTTAGAGTTGTTTTTAAAAGAATGTTTTGAGAAGACTAAACAATATTCATGAATATCTCTAATAACAGGATTAGAAGCTGAGAGCCAGCTTCCCCAAGCAAAATTTGCATTTGCACCTTTCGATTTTTGCCAGATTATCTCTCCTCTCATTAAAAAGCCAATATCTGTGAGTAATTGAGTGAACTGATTTGCTAGAGGGATATATGGCTTTCTTCCTAGATTAGCAACATTGACAACAATTCTACCTCCAGACTTAGTCACTCTATAAGTTTCATTAAAAACTTTCTCCATTAATTTCCAGTAATCATCATCAGTTAAATTTAAATCACTATCTTTTCCAATGTTATATGGTGGGGAAGTAACAGTTAAGCTAATTGAATTATCAAGTAGTTCAGACATATCTTCTGAACTTTTATTAAAAATTTTGTTTTTTATTTGTGAAATATTATTTTCTTCAGAAAATTCGATAACTGGATTATCACTTTGAAATTTTGAAACAAAACCTTTTCTAGAACCTGAACCTATTTTGAAATTTGAGTTTTTAACCACATTTAAATTTTACTGTTTTAAACTAATTTAATGAAAAATTGGTTTAATAAACTCATTTTTAGTATTGTAGTTTTAACTATTTTAAATTTTCCTTTAACAGCATCTGCTTCACATACAGCTTTTCTTGAAAATATTGTTTTCCCAGTTAAAAACATAATGTCTCATTTTTATGATGACTGGGATGAAATTCGAGGAAGTGGTAATAGGACCCATGATGGTTTAGACATTAGATCAAAAAAAGGAACACCTATTGTTGCAATAGCAGATGGTGTTGTAAACACAATTGCATATACAGAAGCATCAGGCTATTACATTGCAATTGATCATGGTAACGGATGGCTTTCTTTATACGTACATCTTAATGATGACATAGTTGGAAATGATAACCTTGGAGGATTTGAAACAGCCTTAGCAGATAAAATTTACCTCGGGGCTAACGTTGTTGGAGGTCAAGAAATTGGTTATGTAGGGGATTCAGGCAATGCTGAGGGCACAGTACCTCATGTACATTTTGAATTAAGATATAGAGGGGTTCCACAAGATATTTTTAAATACGTTAATGCAAGCTTCGAGCGATTCGAATTGAGTTTTAGTGCACCAAAAAAAATAGGATTAAACCCTTTTTAAATTAACTATATTTTTATCTAAATTTTCAGCATTTTCGAGTTCAAGTATCGTATTTGCATAATCAGTATTAGAATCAATCAAAACATAGGTCAAATTCATAATTTTTAAAATTTCATCACTCGGCTCAAATTCTGAAATCCAAATTATCCTGTTAGTTGTTGAGTTATTTATAGAGTTAATGAAAATATCTCTTAAATTTTTTATATCATTTTCAAAGTAGATTGCACAAAAAGCGCCATGACAAGCAGTTGAAATATGACTGTCATCTTTAATATCACCAATTGCTTTTTTACCAGGAACCAAATCAATAAATTCTTTGGGTTGATTATCTGATATAAACACTCTTAAATCTAGGTTTTGATTATTTAAATCTTTTAAAAAATTTAATTGATACTCATTTATTGGGTTAACAAATATTGCTGGCATATCAAAAATGATAATTATTTTATGAAATAATTGGCAGTTTACTTTATAGATTGAATCAGTACATTAGTACAATGAAATTATGGCAAATATTGATATTGATTTAGGTAAGTATTCTCTTGGATGGTCTGACCCAGAAAAAAATGTCTTCAAACCTGAAAAAGGGTTAAATGAAGAAATCATTCGTAAAATGTCTGAGATTAAAGAAGAGCCAGAGTGGATGCTTGATTTCAGATTAAAATCATATAAAAGATTTCTTGAAAAACCTATGCCTAGTTGGGTTGCTAAAGAAAAATTAGATACTTTAGATTTTGATGACATTTATTACTATATAAAACCTACGGAAAACCAGGCAGACTCATGGGATATGGTTCCTGAAGAAATTAAACAAACATATGAAAAATTAGGTATACCAGAAGCAGAAAGAACTTATTTAGCCGGAGTCACCGCACAATATGAAAGTGAAGTTGTATATCACAAAAATAGAGAAGATCTTGAAAAACTTGGTGTTCTCTTTTGTGATATGGATACTGCAGTTCGTGAATATCCTGAGCTAGTTAAAGAATATTTTGGTACAGTAATCCCTCCAGGTGATAATAAATTTGCAGCTTTAAACTCTGCTGTATGGTCAGGCGGATCGTTCATTTATGTACCAAAAGGAGTACACATTGAAGATCCATTGCAAGCGTATTTTAGAATTAATGCTCAAAATATGGGTCAATTTGAAAGAACATTAATTATTGTCGATGAAGGTGCCTCAGTTCATTACATAGAAGGATGCTCAGCACCTGTTTATTCAACTGATTCACTACATTCAGCAGTTGTTGAAATAATTGTAAAGCCTTCAGGCACATGCAGGTATACAACAATACAAAATTGGTCAAATGATGTTTTCAATCTAGTAACAAAAAGAGCTCAAGCATTTGCTAATGCAACTATGGAATGGATTGATGCAAATATTGGATCTTCATTGACTGTTAAGTATCCTTCTGTATACCTGATGGAACCAGGAGCTCATGGCGAAGTTTTATCAGTAGCTTTTGCAAATACTGGTCAACATCAAGACACTGGAGCTAAGATGGTACACCTAGCACCCAACACCACATCTTTGATTACTTCAAAATCAATATCTAAAGGCGGAGGTAGAGGAGCTTATCGTGGACTAGTACGTGTTGAAGATGGGTCAGAAACTGCGAAAAGTTTTGTTCGTTGTGATGCCTTAATTTTAGATGATAAATCTAGATCAGATACTTATCCCTACATGGAGATTGAAGAATCAACAGCAGAAATTGGTCACGAGGCTACAGTTTCAAAAGTAGGTGAAGATCAATTATTTTATTTGATGAGTAGAGGTTTGTCTGAAGCTGAGGCAACATCAATGATTGTTGCAGGGTTTGTTGAAGAGTTCACTAAAACTTTACCTATGGAATATGCCATGGAGTTTAATAAATTAATTGAACTAAATATGATAGAAGCCGGCGCTATAGGTTAGAGACTAAAAATTGAATTTAAATACATTTAGTAAATCTGTTATGTCTAAATCTTTTGAGGATATTGCTAAAATTTCAGCAAAAGATGAAGATTGGAAGTATACCGATATTGCTGATACGATAAATGATTTTAGTCCTGTAAGTAGTTTTACAAATTTAATAGAGGATGATGAATTCGAAATTATTTCAAATGGTTCAATGTTTATTATTAAAGAATCAAATAACTATGAAGCAGAAGACATAAATTCTTCAACTACCCAATTAATCAATGAGTATTACAAACGTCCTCTAGATAGATTTATTGCACAGCAATATCAAAAATGCACTGGTGGTTTCATATTGAATCTAAAAAATAGTAATGAAGACACAATTAAGGTTGACTTTCATTCAAACGGTTTAATTGTTCCTTATCTTGGAATTCGAAGTTTTAAAAATGTAACTTCAAAAATATTATTAAATTTTGGAGAAAAACTTAAAGGAAATGCTTTTCCAATAATTGAAGTTTTTGGAGAAGAAAATTCTTCTCTTGAATTAATTGTTAACACAAGTTCTGAAAGTGAAATTGAGATAATTAATACTATATTTGCTGAATTATCCAAAGATGCAAGTTTAAAAATACACACTGTTAGTACTGGAGGTAAGTTTTCTAGAAACAGAATTGATGTTGACTTAAAAGGAGAGGGATCAAACTTTCTAATTGATGGAGTATATTTTGGTGAAAAAAGTCAAATTCACGACAATAGAGTATTTGTTAACCATATTGCAAAGAGAACAACTTCAAATATGCTAACAAAAGGTGTTTTAGGAGATAGTAGCAAGTCTGTTTTTACAGGAACAATACATATTGCCGAAGGTGCAGAGAAAACTGAATCGCATCAAGAAAATAGAAATATATTATTAAGTGATACAGCAAGTGCACAGTCTGTACCAAACTTAGAAATACTATGTGATGATGTTATTTGTGGTCACGGATCTTCAGTCGGTCCACTAGAAGAAAAATTATTCCATTATGTGATGTCTAGAGGAATTGAACGAGAAGATGCTGAAAAGTTGTTAATCAATGGTTTTTTCAATGAAGTTCTTAAACAAGATGGATGGGAAGAAATATCTAAGACTGTTGCTAAAACCATTCTAGATAAGTACGTCAAAGTAAGAAAAGGTAAATACTAGAAATGATTAGTATTCCTATTTCAAATTTTGATGACAATTCATTAGTAACTGTACTTATAGAAGATCAAGAAGTTGTTGTATTTAAAATAGAAGATGATTATTTTGCACTAAACAATCGATGTTCTCATGCAGAAGCAAAGCTTTCAGAAGGTGAAGTTTATGATTGCAAAGTAGAGTGCCCCCTTCATGGTGCGGAATTTGATCTTATTACTGGTAATCCATTAACTTTGCCAGCTACAAAACCTTTAAAAGTTTATAAAGTTTCTATTGAAGGAGATCAAATAGTTATAAAGGATGAACATGCTTGAAGTTAAAAACTTAAAAGCTTCAATAGGTGAAATTCAAATATTAAATGGTGTTGATTTAAACATTAACAAAGGAGAACTGCATGCCATAATGGGTCCTAATGGTTCAGGTAAGTCAACTTTGTGCCATGTTCTTATGGGGAATACCGAATACAAATCAAATGGGTCAGTAATGTTAAATGATGTTAGTCTGCTTGATAAAGAGCAATTTGAACGCTCAAAAGCTGGTCTTTTTCAATCTTTTCAATACCCTCAAGGTTTGCCAGGAGTATCATTATACGAATTTATTAAGTCATCAAATCCAGAATTAGATGATGAAATAATTTATGCAACTGCAGAGAAATTCAATGTTAAAAAATTTTTAGAGAGAGATGTTAATGTTGATTTATCTGGGGGAGAGAAAAAGAGAGCAGAATTGTTTCAGTTAGCACTTAAAAAGCCAAAATTAGCACTTCTTGATGAAATTGATTCTGGCTTAGATATTGACGCTATTAAAACAGTTGCAAATTTAATCAATGAAAACAGAGATGAGGAAACTTCCTATTTGCTTGTTACACATTATTCCAGAATATTGAAATATCTAAAAGTAGATAAAGTTCATATTGTTGTAAAAGGTAACGTCGTAAAATCTGGCGGAGAAGAACTTATTGAAGAAGTTGATTCAGGTGGATACACTCAATATCAAGAAGCATAATGGAAAAAAAATATAGAATTGAAAAAGACTCTATGGGAGAATTTAAAGTTCCCGAAGATGCTAACTACGGTGCATCAACTGCTAGAGCTGTAGAAAACTTCCCAATTTCAAATTTAAAATTTACTAGAACTTTTATCCGAGCACTAGGTGAAATAAAAAAAGCTGCTGCATTAGTAAATTTAGATAACCAACTTCTAAACCAAGAAATAGCTAATTCAATAGTCAAAGCTGCAGAGGAAGTTATTAGTGGTAAATATGATAAAGATTTTGTAATTGATATTTTTCAAACTGGATCTGGAACTTCAACAAATATGAATGCTAATGAAGTTATTGCTAACCTTGCAATTTCCAATTCTCAACTAAATATTCATCCTAACGACCATGTAAATATGAGTCAGTCATCAAATGATGTTATTCCTACCGCAACGAATATTGCTGCAGTCTTAGATATTAATGAAAAACTTTTACCTAATTTAGATAAATTAATTTCTTCATTAGCAAACAAAGGAAATATTTGGAATGAAGTATACAAAAATGGAAAAACACATTTGATGGATGCAACACCCGTTACGCTGGGTCAAGAATTTTCTGGTTATGCAGCTTTAATATCTGAAAGAAAATCTGATATATTGCATTCACTAGAAAATGTTAAAAAACTTGCAATTGGAGGTACAGCAGTTGGTACTGGAATTAATGCACCTTCTAATTTTGGTGCAGATGTAGCCAGTTCACTTAGTCATTCATTGCAAGTTGACTTCACCGAAATAGAAAACCATTTTACGAGACAGGGCTCGAGAGAAGAAATTGTACAACTATCTGCTGCATTAAGAGCATTAGCTATTTCTATGTTTAAAATTTCAAATGATATTAGATGGATGGGGAGTGGTCCAGTTTCCGGTTTAAATGAATTAAACATACCAGCATTACAACCTGGATCTTCAATAATGCCAGGGAAAGTTAACCCTGTGATTCCTGAAATGATGATGCAAGTTTCTGCACAAATCATTGGTAATGATCAAACTATTGCTTTTGCGTCTTCAAGTGGTAATTTTGAACTTAACACTATGCTTCCAATTATGGCTCATAATATTCTTGAGAGCATAAATTTATTAGGTTCAAGTTTAAATATTTTTGAGGAGAAATTAATACGCGATTTAACACCTAATACTGAAAAATTAGCAAACAATGTCCAAAAAAATTCAATTTTAGTAACTGCTTTAGTTCCACAAATTGGATATGACAAAGCTGCTGAAGTTGCTAAAGAAGCAATGAAACTAAATAAGACGATTAAAGATGTTCTGCTTGAAAAAAGATTACTTTCTGAAGAAGAAATAGATAATCTTTTGGATATAACCAAACTAATTTAAATGGATAATGAATTAGTTTTTGGTTCTGACCATGCAGGATTTGAACTCAAAAAATTTTTAATCTCAAAATTAAGTGATGAAATTAACATTGTTGATCTAGGTACAGATAGTGATGAGAGTTGTGATTTTCCGGATTACTCAGAAAAAGTTTGTTCTCTAATACAAAAAAATTCAAAATACAAAGGAGTGTTAATTTGTGGTACGGGGGTTGGTATGAGTATCGCTGCAAACAAATTTAAAGGAATACGTGCTGCAAATGTTGTTGATATTCCAACAGCTAAACAAAGTGTTGAGCACAATAATGCAAATGTTTTGTGCCTAGGTTCCAAAAATGTTGATAAAGACACTGCTGTAAAAATTGTTCGAAGTTTCTTGTCATCAAGTCTTTTAATGGATGAAAAGTATTCAAGAAGAATTAAAAAAATAGAAAATTAAATCGACAAAGTCCAGATTGCTTTAACCCAATCATCTGAAATTTTATTTCTTGCAAACACAACAATGCCAATTGCACCATCCTCATAAACTTCCCTCATTGATGTTCCAGTTGTATAAACATCATCACAAATGAGTAATGGATCAGATTTAGATAATGTAGCGTAAGGTTTTAATGCTTTTTCAAATGGAATACCTCCTCTAGGAATTCCAATAACATCTTTAAATCTTATTTTTTCACTTACAATTTTAGCGAGAGCAATATAATCTGCTTCCGTTAATGCATCACATTCAACTTTCCAAGTCAAAGGTAGGCCAGCATGTGATATGAAATCTTCTCTAATGAATAAACTCATAGTAGCTTTCTTAAGTGTAGTGGGTTAAAACAAATTGTGCCTAAGCTGATATGATCAGCACCAAGGTTTAAATAGTTTTCAATATCTTTTTCTGATTGTATCCCACCCCCTGCAATAATCTCAATTGAGGGGTAGTATTTTTTTATATATTTAATAAATTTCTCAGTATATGGAATTAGCTCTCTACCACTCAAACCACCTCTATCAATAGGTAATGTATTACATGCATGAATTTGTTTAAATTTAAATTTTTCAATATATTCTTCAAGCTCTTCATTAGTTGTTAAAGGTGAAATCTTTCCAATAAACCATTTTCTATTTTCACTTTCAAAATTTTCAATTCCCGAAGTTTCATGTGATTCAATATTTGGACACGATAAATTTATTTCCAAATCAAAATTAGAAGGTATTTGCTCACAGAAAATATTCCAATCATTGGGATTTATTCCAGCTAAAGACATAACCTCATTATCTTTATGGTGTTTTAAGCCATACTCTAGTCCTGGATTTCTTAGACCAATCTTATTTACCCAACCTCGTTTTGTATATCTTAGTGTTTTTACAATTTGTTTGATTCTTCCATTTCTTTTTTGTACAGTCCAGCTACCAGTAACAGAAATAGTTTCTTTAGTTTTAATATAGTTCCCAAAAGGAGCAGAAATAAATTTAATCATAATTCAAAATCGTTTAAAAAATAACTCAAATTATTTTTAATAGATCTACCCATAACTAGATATGTAGCACCTTTTTCAATTGCTTCTTTTGGTGTTGCAATATTTTTTTGATCATTTGAACTATCAGTCTCAAAGCGAATACCTGGAGTTACTAATAAATTAAATAGTTCAGATGTTTTTTTCAGTTCTGATGGTGGACAAATAACTCCATCAATTTTACATTCACTTGCTATTAAGAATTCTGAAATAACCTTATCTTTTAAATCATTGTCCATTTTCTTACTAGTTAAAGCAGAGCTAACACCTAAAATTTTTAAATTTTCTGATTTATTTTGATTTGCTTCAATCAATGCTTCTGAACCTGAAGCAATATGTATAGTCAAATAATCAACTCCTAAGTTGCTAGCACTAATTGTTGATTCTTTTACAGTATTTGTTATATCGTGTAATTTTAAATCTAAAAAGACTTTCCAACCGTTTTGTTTTAGTTGCTCTACAACAACTGGCCCTTCAGAAATAAATAACTCTAAGCCAACTTTAACTCCATAAATCTTACCTTTTAATATATCTAGATAAAAACTAAACTCTTCCAAAGTCTTTCCATCTAAAGCAAAGAAAATTGGTTTAACTAACATTTTGTATCGCCTCCAAGTCATTTAAAACACTTTCTTTTTCTGTAAAAGCAAAAATAAAAGCTTCAGCTTCTCTTACGGAAGAAACAACTGCTACTCCTGTACTGTGTGATAATCTTCTTATTTTCCATCCATCAGAGTATTCATTTGCATATGTTGGTGTATTTATGACTAATGAAATTAACTCATCTTCTATTATTGTTAAAGAAGTGGGTTTTTCTTTATTTGCTCTTTCAACTATTGTTGAAGAAATTCCAAATGAATTAAGATATCTACCAGTTCCTTCGGTCGTATAAATCTTAAAACCTAATTTTTCAAACTGTCTAGCAGTCTCTACAAAGTATTGTTTCTGATCATCACTTAATGTTATAAAAACTCCTTTCTGTTTTTTCCCAATTT
>Ga0208547_1000047_pt1 | contig 52528 bp, 79 predicted proteins | sample DEB08_DNA_5_FD_185501 | JGI IMG/M metagenome (GOLD analysis project Ga0208547, IMG submission 185501) | Aqueous microbial communities from the Delaware River and Bay under freshwater to marine salinity gradient to study organic matter... | ecosystem: Environmental > Aquatic > Marine > Coastal ...
AGTAAGAACCTTCGTCAAGACCACTATTAGTTCCCGGTGCGTAGTTATCTGCATCTGTTGCACGAGTAAGTACCCAATTAGTAGAACCAGAACCTACATCAGTAACTGTATACACACCATTTTGTGTTTGGTCTGTTTGTTCATATACAAGCACACGGTCAGATGTGTTAAGAGTTACACCATCAATTACCAAAGCTGCTTGAGTACCTGCATTGGTAAGTGTTGCACCTACACCTGCAGTACCATTATTATAAGTAGCATTAAGATTAATAGGTGATTCTACACGAACTGCATCATGGAAGTGAATAGCTGCTGCAGTAAGGTTATCTACATATTGCTTTGTTGCGGCTTCAAGGTTTGCAGAAGGATTACCCGGCAGTGTAATTGCACCAGTCATAGTACCACCTGCAAGTGGTAGATGATTACCAATAGATGTTGCTAGTGTAGCCGATAAAGCTTCAGTAATACTTGTAGCATATGCTGATACTACTGCAAGTTGTGAAGTTGTTGCATATCCAGCACCACCAATAGCATTGTTAATAGATGTAATTGCTGCCGCATTAACTGAAGTAATTGCAGATACTGCCGCAATAACATTATTAATAGAAGTAATAGTTGGACCAACAAAGCTTGTAGCACTTACTGTACCGCTTACTTGAACACCATACGGAAAGTCTGCATCCTGTCCATCTGTAAGTGTAAGCATAGAAAACGAACCAGTATTGGTTAAACGTATTTCATTACTTTGTATAAAAAGATTTCCAGTTCCACTGTCAGTAATTAAAGAATTAGAACCATTATGTTGAATAGTTAAATCTTTATCTGTACCAAAATGAAGAGCAGCATTATCTACAAAAGTTGCACTACCATCTACAATAAGATTATTATTTACATCAAGTGTAGTTACGCTTACTGTACCAAAAGACTGATTAGAATTTATAACAACTGTACCTGAACCAGTAATGCCTGTTACAGTTGTAGCATTTTCAAGAATGTGAATACCTGTACCTGCAGTTAAGGCAGTCATTGTACCTGCACCTGCAAGACCTGTAATGTTAGAACCATCACCATACAAATATGTAGCACTTACTACACTTGTTGAAATGTTACCTGCAGTAAGTTTACCACCTACAGACGTAGCACCTGCAACTGTAAGAGTACCAGTACTATTAATATCGTTTGATACAGACAACTTACCATCAATATTAGCAGCACCTACAACATCAAGTGTACCACTTACTGATACATTGTTTTCTATTGTAAGTGAAGAACCACTAAATGTACCACCTACAAATGAATTAGCTGATACAGTATTGGCAACTGTTACATCTGTAATACGTCCATAGGCATCTACTGTAAATTGGCTTAACCCATAAGTACCTGCAGATACACTTGTTTGTGTCAGAGCAAATGTAGGATTACCTGCAGTACCATTAGCATTGGTAATAGTAACACCTGCAGTACCTGTTAGTGTACGACCATATTTACTATCACCTGATTCAACTACAATACCTGTAACAGATGTTGCACCTGCTGCGGCAGTATTAAGTTGCTCTGCAGTTGCTACAAGTTGTGTACCATTAATTTGAATTGTACCTGTCAGATTAATACCTGACTGTGAAATTTGCAGTGTAGAGTTACGTCCTGCACCATCCTGAATATAAACAAACTGACCTGACCCTAAACCATTACTGTTTGTATCAGATGTTTGTAAAAGATTCTTATACGAATCTGCTATGAGTTTTCCAGTTAAATCTGCCATTATATCAAATTCCAATACTTGAGGTTATTATTAAATGTAATGGTTACTGCAGTCCATGCACCGTTACGGTCTGTATTAGGGTCAGGACGTATATCACGAATAAATTCTTTTTCATCTATTCTTGGTGATTTGTTTTGTGGATGATTTTTTAAATCGTAACTATAATCATAATCGGTAGGACATACCATTAAACCATAACTATTTTTCTTTAGCTGGTTTAATTTATATCTGAATCCACAAGTATCACAAAGACCATATACATCTCTTCGTGTAGCCATTAAACAGTTACCTTTGGTTTAAAGAATATACTTACACGTTCTCTGTCTTCTTCCATTGCACGTCCAAGTCTTTCTTCATACTCTGTCTTAATCATTTGAATTCTATTCATATCAACATTAGGACGTTTGATAGACATTTGATATGCAAGACCTGCAGTTAAACACGGAAGGAACCTACGAGAAATATCTGCATTTTGAATAGCAGATTTATTTACATCTTCCATATAACGAACTAATTCTAATTTTATTTGATCAGTATTATTTTCTGGAATAGGCCACAAATGTACCACAGGGTTGCCACGTTCATGTCGTACCGCATATTGTGTTGTACGTCCTGTCTGTCCTTTATTAGGTATCTTTAGATATTCCTGCATAGAAATACGTTCAAGCTGAACATCTGTATCATTACGATTATGTACAGCTTCAAGCACATCAATAGTAGAAGAAGCAAGTGCAAAGGTAGTTACACTAGTTGCCAACGTAACGGCAGAAGTATTGGCAGTCCATAGCATAACGCCACGGTTCTGCCAGTCTTGAAGGATAAGGTTAATAGAACGCCGTGCAGACTTAGGCTCGTGACCAAGAGTTTCTTCGCCACCTATCATCTCCATTGCTTCTTGAATAACTTCATCTATATCCATATTGAAGTTAAATGTACCTGAAGTAGCCATTAATACAACCTACTCTTTTTACTTTTCTTTAATCTTAGTTTAAGGTCTTTTAATCGGATCATAGGTTTTGCGCCATTCCTGTTGCCAGAAGTCCTCTTCAATCGTCTTTTCGATGGGGCTTTTATGATTTGCTGTCCAACACTTGCACGATTGATAGACATTCTTAATATAACCTATTATGTGAGCAGCCAATTTTCCCACCCTTTTTATAACTAACCTTACCACCTTTTTTCATAACACTTGGTGGAGTACTAGGATTGTTATTTCTAAATTGTTTATACTTACGTTTCTTTTCTTCATCTGTATCTTTTTTAATTTGTTTAACAGCCTTAGTAGAAGATAAACCTACTTGTTGTCCTGCTTTTTTATTCACTGTTTTTTTAGGTTTAGGACTTACTGATTCATCAGGCATTGATCTACCTTTGTCACGTTTTAAAATTTCTTTTTGTACAATAGGTTTAAATTTTTTAGCAAATTTATAATTTTCTATAAACTTTTCACCAAACTCTTTCATTTTAGGATTAGGAGAAACTGCAGATAAACTATGAAAAGCAGTTGCTTTATTTAATGTATTGTCAAAATTTTTACTCAGTTTTTTTAACTGACTATCTGACAAATTTTTAATTGCACGTACTGGCGATTTTTTAGGTAGTTCCATTACTTACTTCTCCTTACCATACTTCTTATGTTGCTGAGTTTTTGGTGGACTTTTTTTAGATTTGCCCGGTCCAGCCCATAATACTTTGTCGGCCCAATAAGCAGCACTAAGCTTGCCCTTACTAATATTTTTTGCGTGGCGGCTTTTAAAAGATTTACGAGCCGTTGGTGAATAGTTATGTCCATATCCTTTTGCTCCGAAGTGAATAAGCTTAATTGTATCTCCGTCCTTTGCGAGAACCATTCCCTTTTTTTCTGGACGATTAGATCTTTTAGGTTTGTTAAACCCTGCAAATTTAGTACCACGATATTCTATGCCTCCTGATGGCAGACGTTTTACACCGGGATATTTAGAAGATTTACCTGCCATTACTTGACCTTCCTATATTTTCTAACTTTCTTTGCGACAGTCTTAGGCTGCTTAACAAATTGTTTTCCTTGTTTAGTTCCTCTTCTTTTAGCTGCCGAAGTCTTTGAGTATTCTTTTGCGGATAATGCTTTAATCGCTTTCGCTGGTAAGTAACGTTCTCCTGTAGCTTTTGGACCCTGCGTGGATGGCTTACCACTTTTGGTTCTCCACTTTTGTTTTGTCCAAGCTTTTAAACTCCTTTGAGGTTTTTTTAAGTTTGCCATTCAACATTCCTTATTATATCACTGTAATCCTTCATATACAAACCAAATAAATGGTATAAGAAAAGATAAAAAGAATAAAATTAAACCTATAATAGTAGCGTTATATATTAGCTGCTCACGTTCTTGCGCTATTCTAGCAGCTTCTGCCCTTTGTCTTTTTCTAATCTCACCTTGAATACGTATAATTTCTTGCCACGCATTCATACCATATTGGCCTATAATAAAGTTACGTAATTCGTTTTCCATCTGCTCTGCTTTTTTCTTAGCAGCAAATGTTTCTAATGCTTCCTCTTCTACGCTACCAAACCTACGACCCTTTGCAACATTGTGTTCTTTCTTAACATGGTGAATGGCATTCATCCAACGACCCAAATCACCAGCCATTGATTCAACTTCTTTACCTACTTCAAAGCCTTTCTTGATTGCATTGTAGGCAGTCGTTGCTGCGGCTATTGCTGTAATTGGGTCCATAACTACTTTCCTTGTACATTACTTACTTCTACACAAAAACATTTATCGTTTGGATTTTTAAAATTATGTTCAGTTAATGCCATATGACATTTAGAAATCCATTCATGTGTATCATGGACCTTTGTTTTTACCTCTATGTTGTTAGCAGTAATAACACAAAACATTACTACACTAAGATTTGTAACCACCACCAGCTTTCTTATATTCAGTTGCTAGTAGTTGAGCCTTACGAGCAGACCATTGACCCGGTGCGCCGCCTTTATTACCAGCTTTAATCTTTTCAAATAAACGCTTACGCATAGTTGGCTTGGTATAATTACCTGCCTTATTGACAGTAGATTTAGGTTTGCCACCTGTAGAAAGAGATCTTACATTCTTTCTTGTGTAAGATCCCTTTCCTTTTTTAGGCTTAACAATTTTAGGTTTAAATTTTCCATCCTTTAAACCTTTAGCTACAGGATTAGATTTACCTGCAGAGGATAGTGCAATTGCTACCGCTTGCTTTTGAGGTCTGCCTTCTTTCTTTAGCTTTTTAATATTTTTGCTAATTACTTTGGCAGACCTACCTTTTGTCAATGGCATTGTAGATTTCCTTACCGCTTTGGTTTACGAGCCTTACCCCAACCACGCATTTGACGAGCAGGACCACTTTTAATGCTACCACCTTTGCTAAATTCCATAGGTCCAGAAAAAGTGTCTATTAATTTTTTACGTGGTCTTTTACCTCCGGGTTTTCTAGATTTAAAAATTGGAGGTCTTTTTTCAGGTGCAGGATATTTTACACCAGTTGGACCAATTCTAAATTTTCTTTCTCCAGTATATTGAGCATCTTTTTGTGGCGTGTCATATTTAGTTGTGTCATATTTATTTACAGTTGTGGTTTTTGGTTTTTTACCAATCTTACGACCATTACTGTAAGATTTCATTTTACCACCAGTCTTATTGTTTTTAGTTTTTGCAGCATCACGTTTAAAACGAATTGCTTTAGCAGCAGCTAATTCTTTTTTAAGTGCATCCATGCCAAGTTCTTTTAATTTACCTTGAGTACCTGCCATAGCTGCCTTCGCTGCTTCTTTACCTGTACCACCATAATACTTCATCATAACGGCACGTTCTTCTGGACCGCCAACAAAAGTGCTTGCATTAATACCAAAGCCAGTATTAGCACCTTTATTAAAAGATGTTGGAACAGGAACTTTTGGTCTACCTGCTTCTGTATCAGAACCAGATACACGTGATGGTCCCATAGGTGGACCTTGTACTTTTGGTTTTCGTTTAGGCAAAATTGCTTTAGATTTACCCTTATCATCTTTACCAAGTGTACTAATACCTAGCATTGTTCCTGCTGTTACTCCTGCACCTGCTAGTGGTCCATAAGGAAAACCACGTGTACGTGTAGCAGTAGCACTAGGTTTAGCAGTAGCACTAGGTTTAGCAGTAGTTTTAGGTTTAGCTGTAGCACTAGGTTTAGTTGTTGGTTTAGGTTCCATAGTGGGTTTACCTGCACCAGTAGCAGTTTTTGGTTTAGCTGTAGTACTAGATTTTGGTTTAGCTGTAGTACTAGGTTTTGGTTTAGCTGTAGTACTAGGTTTAGTTGTTACTGTTGGTTTAGGTTTTGTAGTTCTAGCTTTATTGCGACCACGACCAATAGTACGTGTTACACCTGCTGCTAAGTCATCTGTTACTGTAGCAACAGGACGTGAAACAGTTTTTATAGCCCCTAAATTTTGATTTGTTACTGTAAGTGGTTTATCTCCTGCTTTAACAGCAGAAGGTTTTACTCTTGTTGCACCAAAATTTTTAATTAAATCATCTGCAATTGATTTAGATGTTTTAATTAACATACCACCTAGTTTAATAAACTGATTCATTGTTTTTTACCTTTCATTGCTTTACCATAACCACGTAAAGCTTTACCGCATCCTCGTGGTGATTTTTTATTTTTTGATACGGAGCCGCCTTCTTTAAATATACCCAAGTTCATTAGCTGTTCTCCTAATCCACCCAAAGCTAATCCAGCATCTGTATAAAGATCTGCCATCATGGGAATTTCAAGAATTGCTCCTGATCCAGCAAGTTTACCCATAAGTCCTTTTTTATTTTTAGATTTCTTTTTTGCCATTATTTCATCGCCTTTCCGTAACCACGTAAAGCTTTACCACAACCACGTGGAGAAGATTTTTTATTTGATTTAATTCTACCGCCTTTATTAAACAACTTACCTGTGCTTGGTATAAATCTAGCAGAAGGTGATGTGTATCTTTGCATAGATGTAGGAGATTTTTCAAATCCACCTTTACCTCTACCTTGTTTCTGTTCAATAATTTTTGTAGCAGACTTTTTAATTTGTCTAATTTTTTGTTTAGCCTGAGTTTTAGTAATCTTTTTATCTTCTAATTGTTTTTGAACCATATCAATTCGTTGACGAATTTCTTTACCAGCTTCTTTTGTTGCTTGTTTAGCATCTACAAAAAAAGCTTTACTTAAAGATTCAGAAGCCTTTTTACGTTTACGAACCTCTTCAAGTGTAGTAGGTTCACCAGAACGCATAGCTTGTTTTAAACGTTGACCAAAGCTAGGTTTTTTAATACGCATTGGTCTAGGATCTGCAACTTTTGTTAAATCAACTTCTTTTGTAACTTTATTTCTCATTGCATTAGTAGCTTTTCCTGTTCCCATTTTTTCAGAAATCATAGAAGCAGGTGGTGAAAACCGTCCAGTTGTTTGAACTTTAGAACCATTTTTTGTTTTAACAATACGAGCCTGTCCACTTTCAATAAGTCTTCTAAGTTCTCTGCGTGAATAATCTTTAAGTTTTTCAGGAAGTTCAATCTTAGAAGGAAGTACAGTATCTGGCCCTTCTTCATATGCACCCTTTGCAACTTGCGGTTGTTGCATTCTTCCAGTATAATCATCTCTTGCACCACGTCTACGTCCTTCAGCAGCTAACTCCTCTTTAGTCATTTGCTTTGGTTGTGGTGGAGTTTTTGTAGGAATACGACTTTCAATTATTTCTTTTGGCTTACGTCTTGCATCAATATCTTTAAGTTCTTTTAAAGTCATATTTTTTAGATCTGCCATTTTTTTAATTCCGTATGCTTGACGGAATTTAGTAAGCAGATTATTACGTTCTTGCTTTTGTTTATCAGTCATTCCTGCAAGTGTTCCACGTGGAGTAGACTTTGCACGAGTTGCTGATGCACTTGTTTTACTTGGTGCAGGTTTTTTAGCAACAGGTGCTTTCTTCTTAGCACGTGTCTGTGAAGCCTTTTGTTGTTTGGTTAAACGTCCACGCTTTGGTGCAGCAGCTTTTTTTGCAACTTTAGGGGCAGCTTTTTTTGCAGCCTCACTAGCACCTTTCTTTAAAATTTTACCACCTACAATTGTAAAAAGTCCCATTAGTTTGCTCCCGGTATAACTGGATTATCTGCACCACCGGGACTTGTAGCAGCTTCCATATCGTCCCTTCTAGTGCGTCTTGCTTGGTTACGTAATGATTCAACTGCTGCTTGATAGCGTTGTTCAAACAGTTGACTTGCTTGGTAGTCTTTCATAAATACCATTGCTTCTACCATAGACGCATTAAACAAAGCATCATAACAATAGTCAGAAAAATAATTATTAGGTGTTGCTGATGTAAGAGCAACTGGTTTAGCTACATATGCAATTTCACCATTCAATGTAGATACAGGTGTAGGAGCAATAATAACTGTAGTATTATCACGTCTACCATAATATACTGGTGTACCTGTGCTTGCGCTTACAGGCCAGTAATCTTTAATGTACTCATCAGTACGTTGTAATAGGTGAATACGTGTTGGATCAGTTGTACTTGTTGCAGAAGTAGTAATATTAAAATTCTTTACTATACGTGTACCTGATACTAAAGTAATACGATTGTTATCTGCAGATACAGCGACTGACGTATAAGTTACAAGACCATAGTCGTCTAGTACCCTTGTCAGACGTTCCTCTGCTCGATTTACAATTTTTGGAATATATGCTAAGAACTCTGCGCCATCATTTTCAGTAGCACCGATTAAGTCCTCAACCAGATAAGTATAATTAGCCATAATAAATTGTCACAGTAGCTGCTGATGTAGGAGCAGAAACTTTTACAGAACCGACCATGCGAACACCAAAGTCTGGGATCATTACGTCACCTGCATCGTTTGCAGTTGTTCCTACAAATTTAATATTGCTTCCACGTGCATTACCATACTCATCGGTTTCAGAACCTGTAATGGTAAATGTACCAACGCCTGAAAATGTTAGACCTTTAATACGAGTATTTGAAATTGTTGTGCTTGTAATTGAATCTACAAATGCACCACTGCCTACTTGATGAGCAGTTCTAATATTACTTGCCATATCACGTCACCTATATTTGTTAATTAGTTAGTTGTGGTTCGTTACCTATATTATACACAAAAAAGGAGAAGGATCAAAGACCCTTCCCCTACTTTTTTCAGATTAATTTAAATTAACCTTATGCACCGTCTGAGCCGTAGAACCCACGCCAGTCTGACCAACCGAAGCTGTAACGTTCACGAGCCTTAAACCGCAGGTTGCCAGTATCGAAATCTGGTTCCATTTTGGTTTGAAGCGGCGCACGTACAAACATCTTTGTACCGTTTGGACAATCAGTTTTGATAAACCAAGCGTCAGTGTCTGTGAAGCGGCGGTTTACGTAGAAGCCACCGGGAACCAGACCCTGATTACGGATTGAGTTGATGTCATTAACTTGCGTGATACCATCTGTACCGAAGGTAGCAGTAGCAGTTGACAGTGTGCTGTTCAGGATCTGATCAGCAGTAAATGCGAGGTCTGATGGAATGTGCAAAGACTTAGCTTGCAGACCAATCAGAATACCACGGTCATCTTTTGCTTTTGAGATCTGAATCAGTGCAGCTTCCAAAGATGATTCTGCAAGATCAGAAGCACCAATGTAGTTTGACTGATTACCAGCAGAAGCTGTTGGGTGAGAAGCAGAGAACAGTGCTACGCCATCGCCACCAACGTAAGCTGCGCTGAAGCCGTTGTTAAATACGTCAGCAGCTTTAACTTGCTTGGTGTTCGCCATAGCACGTGCCAAACCTCTTGCACGAAGTTTTGCAAATGTGTCATAGAGGTTATCTTCCATAGCCTCTTCTGTCACTGCAAATGCAAGTGCAATGGTTTCATGTGTATAGCGTGAAGTGTAGCTTTCCTGTGCATCGTCATAAGTAACGGCTGAACCTTCACCTTTAACAGGTGCAGTACCGAAACCTGTGAACAATACTTCTTCTTCAAACGCACGATCTGAATTTTCAGTTTCAAAAAGCGGTGCGTGTTCGTCAGCAACTTCCCCATATTCCATACCGAATACGGCATTAAGACCGGGGAGAAGCTCTTTTGCAATACTTGCTCTATTAATAGCCATTCTTTAATCTCCCTTATTAACCTAATAGGTATGCAGTAATGGTTGCAGGGGCAGAAACAGCAGCAGTCAAGAAGTTATCTGTATGCTGAATGAGTTGTACATTCAACTTCAAATAAGCGTTCTCAGCAGCTACAGCCACATCGTTGCCCGGTTCATCAACTGAATCCAATGTGCGACACATTGCGATACCAGTTGTACGAGTTGCAGCCTCTACACCGTGACCAGACATACCAGTAAAGGTTGAGCCTGTTCCAAGTGTTACAGCAAAGTTTTGTGAGCCGTGTAGGTCACCAGCAGTTACAGATGCATCTGCTTGTACTTCAAACACGGTACGTGAATCGTCAGCAACGATAGCTACAGCATTAGTAGCTGATGTTCCAGAAGGCCAGTACTTGCTGAACTTCTGCTCACCGTTAGCTTCGTAACGGCAACCCATAAATACGCCCTGAACGATTTCAGTTACTGTCGTAATAACTTCCAAATTCCCTGCATTGATACGGACAAGATCGCCTGTAAAAATATTAGCAGCGTAGGCTGAAGCAATAGGATACTCATTAGTACCTGTGCTGTTTGAGCCACTACCACGTTTACGAGAAGGTCGGAAGCCTGACAATGCTTTAGTTGCAGTCATTTTATTTCTCCCTTTTTAAAATTGCACACCAAGAAAAAAGTTCCGACCATTAGTTTCAATTAATCTTGAAATCTAGGTGATCGACCCCTTGTAACTTGGGTCTTACTATTATTACGAATTGGCATTCTTGAATCACTTGAGTTCATAAGTTGAGCATTAACAGCTTCAACCATTTCACGACTTTGATTCTCAAAATACCTTTGTCGGCTTTTAGCTTTTGCTAAAGGTATTTTAGCCAAGGCCAAATCTCCACGACAGATTGTACCTTCATACCGACCACTGTCCTTCACGATGGACGAATGCATTAGTTCGGGAACTTCATCTACAGAAACAAACTGCCAACCTTCTTGGAGTTTCTTTCCGATATTTTTGTAATCGTCTTGACCACGGCTAGTAATGCGGATCCAACGTAACTTTAAACCTTGATCAGCAAAACGATTTTCTACATCCTCTGGAATATCTAATAGATTTGGTTCTCTATATTCGTATTCCATTTCCCTAGAATTAAGTTCACGAGACTCTGCACTACGTGATGTTGTTGTATTACGTGCCATTTTAGTTTACCTCCACGCTATTAATTACCATAAACAGAAGTGTACTCACCATCGGATCGTTCCACTTTTAGTTTTTCTGCGGCGTATTGTTCAAGTGGTATACCCCATTTTTCAGCAAGACGAATATCTTCTTTTGAAAGTTTTACTTTCTTGCTATTAGATGAAGAGGTTGAAGTGCGTGATGCTCCACCAACCACTTGAGCAGGTGATGACGTTTCCTGCGTCCGTTGTGTTACAGGTGCTTCACCAAAACGTTCTGGAAATCGTTGCCGAAGTCTAGAATCAATCTCTTGGTAAAAATCTGTATCTGAAGGATCAAAGCCTTCTCCTTTTAGTTCATTGTCAATTTCCAATGCTAATGTAGTCATTACGGAATCTTGACCAAACCAAGGATTTCTACCTGCCCATTCAACTGCCAAACGATCATACTGTGCGGCTTCTTGTTGAATAGATCTTTCAGTTTGTTGAACAGCTTGCTGCTGAGACATTGTAAACTGCTGTTTATTTATCTGAAGCATTGATGCATCGTTTTGCGCCCGACTTAAATGTTCCTGCGCTTCTACAATGCGGTCCGTATCACCTGATTCCAAAGCTTGACGATAAGCTTGTTTAGCAATATCAATACGGTTATTAATGCTTGCTTCTGATGTTTCAAAATTCTTTTCAACAGAAGTTTCAATTTCTTTTTGCTTATTCTTTAATTGATCTTCAAGTTCTTTTTGACGAGCAATTAATTCAGCAATTTGTTCTTCACGTTCTTTTTTCTGACGTACTAATTGACGAATACGCTTTTGTGCGCCAGACTGTTGTTGTTCTTCCTGATCAGGCTTCTGATCTTCTACAGCTTCTGCTTGTGCTTCAGCTACCCTTTCTTGTTGAGTTTCAACTTCTGGTTGTTCTTCTTCACCTTCAATTTCAAACTCTACACGTTCTTCCTCTTTTTCGGCTTTGGAAGTATCTACCGTTGTCCAGTCATTATCTGACATTTATATTTCTCCTTTAACGTCATTTGCGAAGCTGACGAGTTACGCAATTGTTTTTATAATACAAGATAAGTTAGATATATACAATAGCTATCCAAAGAAAATCTTAGGTTTATTGCGTTTATTTAACCTTTTCTTGTGTCTTCCCGGCCTACGCTTCTTAGGTTTGCCATAAGAAGCTACCGCCAATGTATATGTTTTTGCCATTAGTGTGACAAATTATAGGTTGGGTCTAGTTCTTTTGGATCTTCAACAACCATAGAAATCTGGTCATCAAACAAAAGAATAAGACGAATACCTTTATAAAAGAACTTATGACCAGTATGTTTACCATAACATACATAATCTCCTTCGGAACACCATGCCCCATTGGGAAACTTGCTTGTATCTTGATAAGCACAGTCACCAACTTTAAGAACTTTACCTACCGTTGTAAGATAAGCAATGTCATTCTTTGTTGAATCAGGTAGAATAATACCACCTTTAGTTTGTTCTTTTACAGAAACAGGACGTACCAAAATGTGGTAGCCCGGAATGTGTGGCAACACGGATGGATCTGGTGCATCACCTGCTGTAATCCATTCGTCATTCTTAATTGAATTGCCCATTGATACTGCTTGCATTTTTACTCCTCATCGTCTTCATATATCATTGTGTTTACTATATGCTTGATTTCTTCTCTGGCCCATTCTATGCCAGCGATTCTACCAACTGCATTTGTATACGAATGATAATCTGAAGCTGATCCAGATGCAAGCGAATTTTTTAAAGACTGCATTTCTTTTTGCAGTACACGATCTATTTCTTCCCAAAGCATTTAAATAGCCTTTGGCTCATAGTTATATGGATTACGTTCTATACTACCACCTGATTTAAATTTTTCAATTTGGCCTACACCTTTAGAAAAAGAAGGTACAGCATCTACTTCAATATAATCATATAAAGGATGTGTTCTGCTTCCTACTTTAATTTCTGCTACTATATTTCCTAGTCTAATATCTCCAACAGTTGCAGGACGTAAATTAGGTTGTTGTACTTCTTCTTTAATTTCACCAGATTTTAATTTTCTATTAACTTTGTCTGTCATTTTTTTCATATTCACAGGACCAACAAATTGTGTATCTAAAGTATAATAGTGTTGTCCTCTTACTGGCTGAACAGCAACAATAGGGTGGTCTAGTAATCTTTTTTCATTATTTACCATAACAAAAAATCTACCCGGTTGTAAAAGATTAGTATTTATTTCTTTTCCTGTAGAACCAGTATTTTGTTTATAATTTTTTTTCATATCTTCAATGCTTAAATTTTCAGAAAGTGTGTTAGCCCTAGCTACAGTTTTATTTTGTGTTGGAGTATTAGGTAATCTTTCACTACTTTTTTTAAACGAAGTGCGAGGACTAATAAAAAGATTTTCAAAAGTTTCATTAGATACATCAGTAGGTTTACCTTTACCCATCATAATGTAATTACCAAAATCTAAATCAAGTTCTATCCCTGCTTTAGATAAACTTTCTGACATTTCTTTTTTATAGTCACGTTTTGTAGGATCAAAAAATCTACCGGGGGCTGGCATAATAGAAGCAGCTTCAGGAAACTTTTCTGTATCCATTGCTCGTTTCATGCGTGGAGAAAGTGATTCTTCCACACTTTCTTCCATACGCATAATAGGTTCATTTTCAGGAACAAACTTCTTTGCTGAACCACGTCCAGTAGTTTTAATTGGTGTGGCAAACTCTTTTAGTCCAGACCTTGCCGCAAGCTTTAATACTTGTTGTAAACCGCCAGCCATAATCTATGCCTTTCCCTTTTTAGCATCTGCTAGTAACTTGGTAATCATGTCTGCCGCTTTAAGCGTTTCGGAGTTTTTGATGTTGTCTTCTTGTTTGATAAGGTCTGCGAGGATTTCGACAGCCTTGATAGCCGTTTTTGTATTTCGATCTTTCTCTTTTTCATCAGACTTCAGAGTATTCTCTGCTCCCACTTTATAAGCATCAAGCGCAATCTTCTGTTCTTTTAGATCAAGGTCACGGTTCTTCAACGCACCTTCAGAAGCTTCTTTTGCAAGTTGCGCCTGAATCTTTTGTTTTTCAATTTCAAGACGTTGTGCTTCAATAGCAACCATTTGTTGTTCTGGACCACCTCCTTGTTGTGCTGCAGCCATGTTAGCTTGCATGACTTGTTGTGCAGCAGCAGCCATTACTTGTTCGATTACTTGTGGATTCTGTGCATTAGGATCACCTTGCGGTGCTTCTGCCATCATTTGACGTGTTAGACCATTAACTTGCTCCTCATACTTCATTACAATATGTTCTTGAATATTTGCTTGCAATACAGGTGCAATACGTTGCATCATAGGATTACCACCATTAGCAGGATCTTGTAAGAACATTGTCTTAACTTGAATATGTGCATCATGGTTTTGTCCAGCAAATGCTTTAATAGGCAAGCCTTTAGTTGCAGCTTCAATATCCGTAACAGGATCAAGAGGCTGTGGTTCAGGCTTCTTAGGTAGAATGCGATCTAGATTAGGAATATTAGCCGCATTCAACAAAGTACGGTTTAGTTCTTCCATATTAAACATTCCCGGTGGGGCTGTCTGTGCCATTTGTACAGCCATCTGCGTCATCATAAGTCGGTGTGCAGAAGAAGGAATGTTTGGATCTGATACAGGCAAGACATCTACACGACCATCAAAGTCGTATTTGAAAATCTTTTCTGTAACACCGGGGACATCGTAGGGGTATTCGTCTGGCAAACTTTCGTAATCGATACGTGCCAAAATTTTAAATTCATCTTTTTGTGACTTGTGCAAACGCTTATGGATAGCACTAAAGAACTTACTAGAAGCTTCAAGCAGTGCCATGGTTGTACCTACAGGCCCATAGTTAGAACCTTCACTAATTACTTGTTCAGTAGTATCTGCAAACTTTTGTCCTGCTGCTGCTACAAACTGTAGCATCTGGAACAAAGTTCCTGATGGTTCTTTATATGGTAGTGGTACAATAGACTTTGTAAGATCCATACCAGTTGCTTCAACTTCTTTAAACTCGCCGGGAGCAACAGGATCATTATCACCTACAATACGTACACCTTTTGCCTTAAAGCCACCGGGCAAGTTAGCAAACTGACCAGCATCGATAAGGTTACGCATAGCTGCCGTAGCAGACATAGTAAGGTTACCAAGGAAGTGAATAAGACCAAGACCATAGAACCCAAAGCCCGGTACAAAACGATAATGAGTAAAGAACATTTTCTTTTGTTTTGTTTCGTCTTCTGGGTCCCAGTTGCGGCGAATAGAAAGAACTTGACGTGAACTTTCTTCAATAGTTACAATGTAAGGACAAGCCACACCTTCTTCTTCAATGTCCAGATAGCAATGCTGTTCAAGAAGAACATATTGCATATCACTATCTGAAGAAGGTGACAGTCCTAGAACTGTATCCATTTTTTCTGTAAGAGCAGATTGTTCTGGTAAATAAGGATCGGGAAGATCATTATCCAGATACATACCTGCATTAATTTGACGTGACAGTTCTACAGGGCTGCGATACAACACATGGGTATATCGATCAGCACGGCGTAGATCTGTAGCATAATAAGACACATAGAACTGGTCAATGGGTACAAACTCACTGACAGGACGATCTACAGATGCATCAAAGTAAATCTTTTTAAAAGCTGAACCAATCAAGGGCAGGTGAAATAGCATACGTTCAAACTCGTCAAAGTATTCAGGCATCTGTTCAGTCAACTGGTAATTCATAAAGTTGCGAACACGGTTAGCCTGACGCTGACGGTCTTCCGTAATATCACCGAGAACTTGGGTCTTTACAGGCCCGGAAGCAGGGAATAGTTCTTGACTTGCCCTTGATTGGAACTTGACTGCTGATTCGATCAGCAATGGGTGTACAGCAGTTGCTGCGCCTTCAAACGGTTCTGTGGTTTCCTGTAGTTTGAGGCCAAGCAAATCAAAGCCACGTTCAAACATGGATTCCCATTCAGAACGTGAACTTTTGTCTGCTTCATAATTATCGTAGATTTCTTGACCGATAGAAGAAAGGATATCTTCATCTAGTTCTTCAGCTAGGTTAGCATAGAAGTCTGAATCATCTAAACTAAAATCTACTTCAACAACATTATCGTCTGAAGTAAATTCAACTTCTATTTCACCTGTATCTGGATCGACTTCAAAATTAACATTTGAGTCCATATTTGTTTCAAAGTCCACATTAATAATATTATCTGTTGGAATTTGATCGTTTGGATTTTTTTCTGTAGCCATAGTTTTCCCTGCTTATAAAGTTAATATTCAACTATCCCTATATTATATACTCAAGTTCTCCAATATGCAACACGCTTTTGTCTTCTATAATTAACATCGTCTTCCCAATCAGGATCTTCTGGATGTCTAAGGTTCCAGCTATCTTTCATATAATGAATAGCCATAGTCATACAGTCAACTTGGTCATCATGTGCGCCATTCGGAAATGACATACATTCTGAAAACAAATCATCTGCCCATACCCTATCATTAGGTAACCATACACGTCCTGCTTCCATCATTGGTGTAGATGCGTATACACGTGCCACCTTGTCCCTGTCTGGAAGATAGTCAAGTACAGGAAGACCTGCCCTACGCATATCCTGCAGCAAGGACTGACCCGAAGCTTTCTTTTCTATAATACAAATATCTGGTCTGTACTGTGCGTATAGTTCCTGTGCCAGCCTACGAAGTTCAGGATATTCAAATCTTCCTCTTACATTTCCTAATAGAATAAGATTAGAAGTAACATATTCACCACCATATCCGTCTTCTTCATAGTTATTAAAGATACCCCAAGTCTGAATTACACTATAGTCAGCCGTTCTACTTGTACTAAATGCTGTATCATATGTCTGAATAATAAAGTCACAGCTTGGTGGATCTTCATAATCCCACCACTTAAACCATTTCTTTTTAATAATACCACCATCATCAGGACTTGGATCTTGCATATACAAAGCATTCCAGTATCTACTACCATTAGATGCACGTATTTCCTGCTCATCCAGTTTTAGTATTTCATCTGATTTCCATTCTGGAAAGTATGAAGTTCCTACTGGTAAACCAAGTAACTCTGCTGCTGGCTCATCTAACCATGCAGGTATAGATATAACTTCCCAAGGATACTTGGATTCTTCTACTGCTGATTCCTGCTTTAACAACCATCCACACAGGTCATCATAGTGATATCGTGTGTTGATAATAATGATGGCTCCATTGGGCATGATACGTGTACGTAAACCTGCAGGATACCATTCCTTAATATATCTACGTCCTGCTTCACTGAAGCTGTCTTCTTCAGACATCACGTCATCAAGTAATGCTACGTGTGCGCCACGACCTGCCACCTGACTACGTACACCTGCTGCATAGTAAGAACCATTCTTATTCGTCTTCCACTTACCTGCTGCCTTTACGTCACTGCGAAGGGACACACCACGAAAGATCCTTTGAAACTTCTCTGTGTTTACTATATCTCTTACCGATCTACCAAAGTCACTGGCAAGCTGATCACTGTGTGATACCGACATAATCTCGTGATTAGCATAGTTTCCTATGTACCATGCAGGGAATAGCTTGCTGCATATAAGTGATTTAGATGAACGTGGTGGCAGAAAGACCATAAGTCTTTTTACATTTCCTTCTACCACACCTTGTAACTTTGAACATAGTAGTTCAATATGCCTACCCATTTCAAAGTCAGACACAAGTGTAGGCGCAAATAACTTTACAAATGTCAAAAAGTCGTCACGTGCTGCTTTATGTATATACTTATTCATAGAATCTTTTAAATTAATATAAGACCCCATACCAGATAGTTCTGGTAATACTCCTGTATCATGCGTATCTAACATTTATGCTGCTGTACCTTTTTCTATATTACACTGTACTTCTAAAGTTACTACTGGTGGTGTGCTTTCTTCAGACACAAAGTCCTGCATCATTTCTGCACTACGTGCCATACATTCTACCTGTGTTTTGTAAGGCCCACGTTTATCATGCAATTCTACACATTCTGTGTTGATCATGCAAACTATAATTATTGCTTTGTACATTTTTTATTCCTTTCTTGATTTTTTTATTGTAACACACTTGCATAAGTTTTGAAAATATGTTATTTTACTACTAAGTTTCCAAAGGTAAATACCTACCCGACACAGCAACACACATAGTTATATAGTTAAGTGAAGTTCGTATAAGTTAATTAAACTTGTACGAACTTTTTTTATAACCTTTTCCTACCAACTAATTAGCCCCGATGAAAGTCCCTTTAATTTTTTTAAATATATGTCAGGGTCATATATATAATATATATAAACCTGCATTTTTTTGGTGGGGGTTCTGAACAAATCTTTATAGATTTGTCAGAAAATTGACAAAGAATCCTTTTCTGTCAAGGAATTGACAGCAGATTGGCAAAGATTAACTAGTTTTTGGTTAGTTTTCATAGACAAGATCAAGATAATGTCAAAAACATGACATAGCCAAAGGCTATCCAGTCTTTCCAAATCCCCATGGTATCCATCCCCAAATCACTGAAAACAATAGATTATTTAATTCATAACAAAGTTATGAATAAATTAAATAATCTATTGAATTGGCAAAACCAGATCATCATTCCGTCAGATCTTTGACAAGCTTTTGACGATCCGTGATGATCGTTTTGATGATCGATTTGTTGTGTTTTCACCCGGCAAATCATCATCAAAAAAATCGTTTGACAACCAAAAATAAAACCCCTATTTAATTCATACGAAGTATGAATAAATTAAATAGGGGTTTTAAATTGCCGAAAAAATTTATTCAATCAATCATGTTTGCGAAAGGAACACAACGACATGAAAAATTCAGGTTATCAATTGATCAAATACGCAATCGATCATATGGGTTTTGAAGTATCTGTTCAGGATCCGGAAGATTGCGATAACGTTTTCTATCGTGGCAAAAGCATTGCCAAGGCATGGGAAGAGGCGCAATGCATGGATTGGATAGCGTTGGAATTTTACCATATCGATCCAATGTCCGGCGAAGAAACCTATGCTGGCTGGGCAAGCCTGATACATGGCAATCAGCCGGATGAAACTGTATCGGATTATTCCGGTAGCGACTATGCCAATTGGATTGATACATTCTGGAATGATCCTGAATATTGGTAAAATCTGGTAACAATTAGAACAGGGAATAATATACCCTTTAGGGTATATATATTATTCCCTGTTCTAAATATTCATTTTTTCATTTTCCGAATAGCCTATCCTCATGGGGCTTTGTACCATGATCAGCCAAGGTTGGTAGGCGTAGTTTACTGACGACACTTCCTGATCACGAAGTAAAACTGATCATCACAAGGCGAAGCAAGGCCTAACTTGCATGGACTACATCCTGATCACGATGTAAAACTGATCATCACAACAACGGCAAAGATTAGAAAGGATCAATGCCATGATGTATGTTTGTTCAAAAGAAAAAAGAAAGCTTTCTAATGCTTGCTATCAAAAGCTTGATACATTAGAACGGCTTGATAAATTCGCTGACAAATATGAATATCTTTTTGGATATGTTGTTAGTGGATTAGACGGCGAAAAATTTATCAATCACAATGGTAAATTCATTCGCCTTAACTCAACGGCTAATTGATTGGAAAGGATCATTGCCATGAAACTAAAACTGCTAGGCGTTGGCAACAACGCAAAAACTGTCAAAGGTGACGGATCAGAATATTTGACCGCCATCCTTTACCTTGCCCCAGCCGATAGCGTTGATGGTATTAACCTATGCCCTATGGCTGTAATGGCTGGCTGTAAAGCTGGCTGTTTAAATACCGCCGGACGTGGTGCTATGAATTCGGTGCAACAAGCCAGAATGCGTAAAACCATTTATTGGCGTGATCATCCAGATCTGTTTCTGGCTGATCTTCATAACGATATCCGGCAGTTTAGAAAATACTGTCAGAAAAAGGGTATTCAGCCTGTAGTCAGGATCAATGGCACGTCAGATGTAAACTGGGAACGCCATGTGGATATGGCTGGCGAATTCTCAGACGTGCAGTTTTACGACTACACAAAGAACGTCAGCCGGATGAATAAACCACGTCCAGCTAACTATCACCTGACGCTATCGTACAGTCAGGCAAATGATCGTTATGCTCAGATGTGTTTGGATGCGGCGAAGCAAGGACATAATCTGGCTGTTGTGTTCAGGCACAAAGACAAGATACCGCCTGTATTTCATGGTATGCCTGTCATCGATGGTGACAAGGATGATCTGCGGTTTCTAGATCCACAAGGCGTGGTGGTTGCCCTATATGCCAAGGGCAAGGCGAAGCATGATGCTTCAGGTTTCGTAGTCGATGTTGAGTAAGGAAAGGAAAAATCAATGACCAGACAAGAATTTTGGGAATGGATGGCAACCTGTCCAGCAAAAGAGGATTCAGACTTTTCAACTATTAAAAAGTCTGGATGGTTTGTTGCAAATGATGGCGGCACTGACGCTAGAATATTCTTTTACTTTGAAGAGGAAACCGATGATGTTTGATGCAGAAAAAGAACATCCATTGTCCGTGGCTGATTACATTGAACCAGTCAGGGAAGCTGAAGAGATGATCGATTTCATAACACAACAGTATGAAGGCGAAGCATATGCCAGTAGTGTTGAACGTTATGAAAAGGAACTTGATCTTCTCTATACAAAAATATATGTTGTGGAGATGTTGAATTCCATGGCAAACGATGCCAGCCAAAAAGCAAAGGAGCAAAGCAATGGCTAAATATACCAGACCGAACACAATTGAAATCTGGCCTCAAGATAGTGAAGGACGTTTCAATATCGTTAAGATTTCTCAGATGCCTGACAGTGGCATGGGCAGTATGAGCAGTCGTAAAAAAGGACTTGTTGAGATATCCGATGGCAATACCTGTAAAGGATATCTCAGCCTGATAGAATTGCGTGATGCGTTGAATGAAATCATTGACCATGGCGTGATGAAGCAGACCATCGAACAGTGGGAAGAGGACGAAAAGATGTATGCGGAATCGTACTATCAGGATGCAGAACTATCAGACATATTGCATCAAGAAGAACTTGACGCTATACGTCAGGATGAAGATCAACAATCATTCGGAAAGGGATGGTAAGACCATGAAGATCAAACGCACAAAAATCAAAAAGCCGTGGAAGATTGAACGCAATCAAAAGCGGAAGGATAAATACAGTTTTGTTTGGGCAACCCATACTGCAAAGGAGCAATCAAATGGGAAAAGATAAACATCGTATGGTCACTGAATTCATAGAGGAAGAAATCTATCCTCATGCCAAACGACTAATACAAGATATGTTTGGCAGTAACTTTATTCCAGAGGACGGATTTTGGATTGACAGATACTGCGAACTATCCAACTGGCTGGAAGATCCAGACAGTCAGGATCAGACTGGCGAAACAATCCAACTTGATCTGACTGTGTTGGCAAGGCACGGAACCAAATACAGTGAAAAGGATGTGTATGATTTCGTGAATGCAATCATCGATGATTTCTTCCGGCACTATCGGTGCGGATGTTCTTATGACTGTTGCGGTCACAAGTTTACCGCCAACGTGGACATCCGTCACAAGGTCATCAAGAACTGGTCTAGTCCATTAACCAGTGCCGATGGCATTGGGGCAGATGCCTACGATTTTCATATCAGAATTCACAACGGATATAATTACTAGGAGAAAAATGATGTCCATAATACCAAACTTTCTAGCATATCTTTATGTGTCATGTACCAGCCTGATCGTTGGTACATTGGCACTGACTAGCACAAAAGAATTCGCAGGGCTTATCCTGTTTGGATGTGTTGCGTGTTTCATTGGATCAACATGGTTAATAATTGAAGAGGTATTAAAGAGATGAGAACAAAACATTATACGGATCAGGAATTCAGAGATCTGCCACGTTACGAGAATGGTGACGTGGACTACGATGTGTTATCTGAATCATTCATGTGGATGACACCAAAACAAAAAGATAATTTATCCGATGATGATTTCAGTCGGGTCATTGACATGGAAGAAGAAGTGAACTATTTACTGTATGAGTTTAAAGAGGAGATGGGATATGTCTAATATTCACAATGAACAATTGCTTGAACAGCTATACGATCAGGCGTGGGAGATGTTGCATCCACAGATACACATCGAAAGCGAACTGCATGAAGCCTGTATCAGGCAAGCACAAGAATGGTTTGAGGAGATGTCATAATGGAAGTAAAAAGATTTCAAATAGAAGAGTACGATGACAACGACAACCTGATCAAGACTACCGATCACGTTGCATATGTACCATCAAGCACAACAGATCTCATAAAGTTCTTATGGGATCTGGAAGATCAAGCATCAGTATCAACAACAGAAAAGGAGTAATTGACATGGCTAAATCTACAATCAAAGTGAGCATCCGTAAAAACTATTATGGTAACAAGTATGGTTTGGGTTTCACCAAGCTGAAAACTGGCACACGTTTTGATGCACCATATGTATCCGTGTCAGTCTTTGATGGTGACACTACAGGTTTAGGCTGGAAGTCTATTGTGAGAAGTGCTAAGTCTGGTGTAAAATTCATGTACGAGAACAATCGTACTGGTGTTACACGCATCTCACATTTCCTATAGGATCGAACATTGGATACTATCATTCGATCTGTTGCACCTATGGCACTATGGATAGTCATCGTACTATCCATAGTAATCTTTGGAAAAATAACTACGAAGGAAGATAAACACAATCATGCAAAACGTAATCGTATACAACGTAAAAGATGAATCTGAAATCGAACCAGTCAAGCAGTGGTACTATAGACAGTATCCACCTTTGGGATATGACACACGGCTTGACAGTGTAAGAAAACAGGATGACGGATCATTCGATCTGACATTCACACGTCTAACATCTTGTGATTGAAAGGAGAATACCAGTGGCTAATCCATTAGCAAAATCAAGAACGCCTGACAATGCATACGCAACATTCTATGTTGAGAATGGATCAATGTATTTCATGTGGAAAGTGTTAAAGACATACCAACTGCCACACAAGGAAGAAGAGAATCCCTATGCACGTTGGATGTGTGCAGTCAAATCACCATACACTGACGACAGGTGGGAGTATGGTGACACATACATCAATGACATACTGGACACTGGTGCGGCTTTGATCGATTCCACTGATGAATGGAAAAAAGCTTATGCCAAAGACTAAAAAGAAAACTTATGAGGTGTTGGGCTATAAGGTGATGCTCAACACCTACATCATTGATGCTGATTCAAAAGAAGAAGCATTGGAAATCGCAATGGAAATGGAGCATCCTCTATCATCTGAACTGGTAGAGGAAGCCTATCAGGATGCAGAGGAGATAGTATATGTCTAGTCACAGTGTACCAAGACCACCAGAAGCAACGTGGGCTGATGCCAAGTTGTACAGGGCTGACCTGTATGACACACGCTGGCCTGTGTGCGGCACACGTTTGATATGGGCTGTTGTCGGATGGAAGTGGGTACGAATCTGCACACCAATTCAGCATGACAAGTGGCGCATGAAGCGTAGTGAATGGGATAAGATATCACATCAACTATTTGAAGGAGAATGACGATGACTGACGATTCAACATTATACATACCAGAGTTTGCACATGGCTACTTGCTATGCTATTCACTGTATCATGCAAAGGATATTCGTGAATCTGGAGAAGATGATGTATGGGAACAGGTGATGGATGTGCCTACATTTGCAGGTGAACATTGCGACTATCAAACCTACGACTTGAACTTCTGGTATGATGACCTTGAAGATGTATGGCGTTGCACTGCATACGAAGTGTGGTTTGATGAATGTAACGAGGCACATACAAAGGTAGACGAGTATAGGGGATTGTGGTAATGAACTGCTATCAGTGTGAAACAAAACTTATATGGGACAGTGACTTTGACATTGACCATGAGAATGAAAACTATTCAATGATGACTGCATTACATTGCCCTAATTGTGGGTGTGATGTAGAGGTCTGGTATCCAAAGGAGAATGACGATGAGTAAGACATGGGTAGTATGGTATGACTTAACGTACAGAGTAGAGGTGGAAGCACCTGACCAAGACACGGCTCGTGAATTAGCACAAGATGGTGTCTTGTTGGATGAGAACTTGATTGATTGTGTAATCACACCAGAACTGTTAGAGGAGAATAAAAATGATAACGCTTAACCTACCAAAGAAACAGGTCAACGCCCTACTGGTTGCGCTTGACAGTGAGATTGACTATATGTTTGAAACAGAGGCAAGACCTGATTGGGAAACATTCCCAGAGATTGCCGCAACGTTGATGGCATATTACACAGTGCGTTGTGAATTTGATAAGGATGATCGCAGATGAATAGATTCATAATTGACCACCATCCTGATTCAATAGCTAAACAGCTATGCGACAAGCACATAGTCAAGATGCCATTGGAAGAAGCACAGATGCTATGCACTGCTATATGGCATCATGCACCTGAGTATGCAGAGCATCACGAACTATACAAACCAGCGCATAAGAATCATCCGTGTACACGATGGGCTATGGAAACTCGTGCCAACTTTGTGTACGCTTTCAATCTATACACATCTATGCTTGCAGAATACCATCATAGATATGGTAAGTGGCATGGGGCTGGCAACCCTAGTACAACAAACCCCAACGCTAGGCCACAACATTTACTGTATGCTAGACACTACATACCTGAAGGACAGATGACACCACATCCACAGTGCTTCAGTGGTCACGATGAATGTAAGACAGATGAGAAGTGGCCTGTCATGGCATATCGTTCTTTTTATGTTGTTGCCAAAACTAAAATTGCTCGTTATAATAAAGGCCGACAAAAACCTAGCTGGATGAAAGGAGAATAAACATGGCTAAGAAATATGAGAACATGACAAACGATGAGAAGATAGCCTATCACAAAAGAGAACGTGAAAAGGATGCGGCTGAACGTGCGGTAAATATAAATCATTTATCTTTTGAACAGCGCATGGCAATCGTTGAAGTGAGTAAGTGGCTGAACAGGGTTATAGATACCGCACTGTATCCAGATATGGGCGGCATCAAAATGGTATCAGCCTATGAACTACAGGAACTGTCCGATGCAAAGGACATATTACAATTTCAATTCAACTTAACAAACTAGGAGAAAAGGAATGTCGAAGTTCAACTATATCACACCATACAACAACCATTCAGAGATCCATATCTTGGATCGTGAGTATATAGAAACGGTATCCAGTTCATGTGTGGATGACATCAGTATTGAGGAGATCAATGAGTTTCTAGAATTCGTTGCTAAGTGTGAGAATGAATCAGAGGAATCATGGACATGAACAAGTATCGTGTATTAGTTGAACACGTCAGGACTGTCCGTGTGTATGAAACGGTTCATGCAAACAGTGAAGCTGATGCAGAATACATAGCAATCAAACAAGCGTGGCAGGGAAAGGATGCTGCATTCAATAATGATTCACATGAAGAAGGTATAAAAGTAAAAGGAATTGTTCTTCACAACGAGGATTAAGGAAAGGAGTTATCATGCAGAATTTGTGGGAAAAAGAACGTAAGGGATTGTTTCGGGAACTGTACCATCAGTACCTTGATGAAGGCTATGATCAGAAAGAGGCTAAGAAATTAGCAAAGATGGAAGCAGATGAAATGATTTCTGAAAGTGAATCGTTTGCTTTTAGTGTACTTGAAAAGGAGAACTTGGATGACGAATGAGTTGCTTGAGGAATATGATGGTGATGATGGACGTGAATGTACTATCTCAATCATCAACACAAGGCTAAGTATGTGGAAGCATACATATGAAATTTTGTTTGCAAAGAATGGTAAGATCATTGGCAGACACGTCACAGATTTTTTAGAACACGCTAGGTTGTTAGCACAGAAATGGATCAAGGAAGGAGAACTTACACATGGAACTAAATGATTATCAGAAACTTGCAATGAAGACTGCTATCTTCCCTAAAAGAGATGGCTATGCATACACTGCCCTTGGTCTTGCTGGTGAAGCTGGCGAGATTGCAAATAAAGTTAAGAAGTTTATTCGTGATGGGTATGATGTTGAGGAATTACCTTATAAAATCAATGACTTGCGTGATGAACTTGGTGATGTGTTGTGGTACGTTGCGGCTATGGCTCAAGTGTTAGACACTACGTTGGAGCAAGTTGCTAAGAGTAACATTCACAAGCTGGCTGAACGTCAGGTAAAAGGTACACTTACAGGATCAGGAGACAAGCGGTGAAACAAATCATGCTGAAGACCAAAGACAAACATCCATACAGATTTGAAGAGACAGATGATGTTGTCGAATGGTTAGAAGATAGACAAAGGATGCTAAAAGCAGTCGGATTTAAGACAGAAATAACAGATGGAAATATGTTATTTGTCTACGATCAATCCGATAACCTTAAATGTATCTATAGTGAGTACACAGAAGAGGAGTTAATAGTCAAAGATGAATACCTCTGATAAAGCAAGGGTTGTTAGTCGTGGTGAATGCACACAGTGTGGATCTTCTGATGCCAATGTGTTATACGATGACAACAGTAAATATTGTTTCTCATGTCAAACCTATACGAAAGGAGATGGTATGCAACCACAACAACAAGCCCCGATCCGTGGCGTAGTACAACCACATTTTTCTGATGGTGCTATCACCCCGATTCAGGATCGTGCAATCAGTGAAGATACCTGTAAGTTTTATAATGTTAAAACTATATGGTCATCTGATAATAAAATTACAAAACATATCTATCCTTACTTTGATGCCAATCAAAAGTTTATTGCTAACAAAGTAAGAGAAGTAAACAGGAAAGGTTTTTATGTAGAAGGTAATCTACCTGATGCATCCCTGTTTGGTTCACAAAAATTCAAATCAGGTGGTAAGTTTGTGACAGTTTGTGAAGGCGAACTGGATGCCATGTCAGCTTATGAAATGCTTGGATCAAAGTGGCCTGTCGTTTCTATCAAGAACGGCGCACAGTCTGCAGTCCGTGATGTGAAAGCTAACTACGATTACCTGAATGGATTCGATAAGATTGTACTGTGCTTTGACAGTGATGAGCATGGACAGAAAGCTGCGAATCAGGTGGCTCAGATCTTTGAACCAAACAAATGCTTGGTAATGTCAATGACATTCAAGGATGCTAACGAATACCTGAAAGCAAACAAGCGTGAACAATTCTCTAGGGATTGGTGGAATGCTAAACCATACACACCTGCAGGTATCATCCGTCTTTGTGATCACATTGACGAACTGTTTGAGGAAGAAGATCAGGACACTGTTCTTTATCCCTATCATGGATTGAATGAGAAGCTGTACGGCATTCGTACTGGTGAACTTGTAACCATTACGGCAGGTACTGGTGCAGGTAAGACCAGCATGATGTATGAACTTGAATATCATATGCTGAAGAACACCGAATCAAACATTGGTCTGATTCACTTGGAAGAAAACTACAAGCAGACCATGCGGCATCTGATGTCCATCCCTGCAAACAAAAGGCTGTTCATCAAAGAGGTTCGCAGTAATATGAGCCGTGAAGAAATGGAACCATACATTGAAGACACAATCCGTAATCCACGGATCATTGCTTTCAATCACTTCGGTTCTATCACAACAGATGAGATCCTTGCCAAGGTTCGGTACATGGTCAAGGCTATGGACTGTAAGTTTGTAGTGATTGATCACCTGTCTATCCTTGTGTCTGGTCTGGACGATGGGGATGAACGCCGGAACATTGATATGCTGATGACCAAGCTTCGCAGTTTGGTTGAGGAAACTCAATGTGGTCTTCTTCTTGTGTCCCACCTACGCCGTATGTCTGGTGACAAAGGACAGGAACAAGGCGGTGCTATCTCACTTAGCCAGCTTCGTGGATCACATAGCATTGCCCAGCTTTCAGACGCTGTTATAGCCCTTGAAAGGAACCAACAGGCTGATGACCCCATCGAAGCTAATACAACGGCTGTACGAGTCCTGAAGAACCGTTACGCAGGGGATACAGGCATAGCTTGTTACTTGCTTTACGATAAAGAAAGTGGTAGGTTGTCTGAGATTGAGAACCCATTTGAAACAGGTAATGAACCAACAGACACAGGAGATTTTCTATAATGTTACAACCAATACAAGGAGCCGTGAACATTCCATTCTCACGGCAGAGATATGAGATGGCTGATAATCCAGCTAAGAAAAAGATTATCGGTTATCTTACTCGTAATGGACACAAAATACTTGATGCCAAGGAAAACTTTTCTGTTGACATCAAAAGCGAAAAAGCGGATAATATCTACTTTAATGAAGTAGAGATAAAGTTCTCTTGGAAAGGAGATTGGAATAAAGATTGGAAAGAGATTCGTATTCCTTATCGTAAGCACAAGCTTATCAATAAGGTTCGTCAGTTGGATACTCGTCCATTCTTTAACTTCTATATTCTTCGTGGTGATCTTCAATATGCTTGGCGCATTAAAGATTACATTGTTGAACAGTCAGATGTAAGGGAAGCAAAAGGAAGATACATCAAGAAAGGTGAACACTTCTTTCATATTCCTGTAGATAAAGCGGAGTTAATAAGACTATGAATAAACGTGCGGCAGTAGATATAGAAACAGATGATCTGAACGCAACAGTCATCCACTGTATTGCTGCCCAAGATTTGGATACCAATCAGGTGTTTGCTTTTCATGGTGACACGATCAAGAAGTTTCCTGAATGGTCAGAACGATATGATATTTTTATCATGCATAATGGTGTGTCCTTCGATGCACCTACATTGAATCGTCTGACAGGAAGTAACATCAAACTGAAACAGGTTCGGGATACACTGATCCTGTCTCAGCTTGTTGATCCAGCAATGGAAGATGGACATTCTCTTGATGCTTGGGGTAAACGCCTTGGGTTTCCAAAGACAGACTATTCAGATTTCACACACTTCAATCAGCAGATGCTTGAATACTGTGTGAATGACGTGAAGCTTACAGTGAAACTGTACAATCACTTGATGCCTATGATCCAGAAGTATTCGACAAAGAGTATCGAACTTGAACACACCATCAGGGCTATCGTTGATCAGCAGGAACGCAACGGCTTCACACTAAATGTTCCAGAAGCTTCGTGTCTAATGGCGAGGCTTTCGGAAGAAGCGGCAGATATTGAATCTGAGATGCAATCAATCTTCCCACCTATCATTACTGAAAGGTATTCTGAAAAGACAGGTAATAGATTGAAAGACCATGTGGAGATTTTTAATCCAGCTTCTCGCCAACAGATTGCAAAGCGTCTGATAGCAAAAGGCTGGAAGCCTACAAGCTTCACACCTACTGGACATCCAATTGTGGATGAAGGTACACTGAATGGTGTAGACATTCCAGAGGCTCAGAAGATTTCACAATATCTGCTATTGCAAAAAAGGGTATCACAAATCAAATCATGGATTAACGTTGTAGCTGACGACAACAAGGTTCATGGTAGGGTTATGACCCTTAAAGCAATCTCAGGAAGGATGGCACATCACAGTCCAAACATGGCGCAAATCCCTGCGGTATACTCACCATATGGTAAGGAATGCCGTGCAGTTTGGACTACGACAGACAGTAGGTATTCACTGTTAGGATGTGATGCATCTTCTCTTGAACTTCGGTGTCTCGCACATTACATGGGAGATAAAAGGTTTACCGAAGAGGTTGTGAATGGTGACATTCATACTGCGAATCAAAAGGCCGCTGGTCTTCCTACTAGGGATGCGGCAAAGACCTTTATCTATGCTCTGATCTATGGCGCAGGGCCATTCAAGATCGGATCTATTGTTGGTGGTGGTGCTAAAGAAGGTAAAGATATCATGTCTAAGTTTATGTCTAATATGCCAGCCCTAAAATCATTGCGTGATAAGATTGATAGGGCGGCACAGACTGGATATATTCGTGGTCTTGATGGAAGACTTCTAAAGGTACGACAACAACACGCCGCCGCTAATCTTTTGTTACAAGGTGCAGGTGCAATTATCTGTAAGGAATGGTTAAGGCAAATAACAATATTGGCTAGACGACAGGGCTTTGATTATAGCCTTGTCGCTAGTATCCACGATGAGTATCAGTTTGAAGTTCGGAAAGATCAAGCACAAAGCTTTGGTGAAATGACACAGAAAGCAATGAAGCTTGTAGAAAAAGAACTGAATGTTCTGTGTCCATTGGACAGTGAATTTAAAATTGGAAACAATTGGGCAGAAACTCATTAAATATATGTTGACATATGTAATTACCTATGTCATAATTCACAAATCATACAACAGTGGCTAAGACCACATAGAAAGAAAGGAGCATTTATTATGCCAGTATTATCAGGAAAAGCTTATTGGGCATCTATCTCAACACCTAACACTACCTTTGAACCATCCTATCAGATTGACCTTGCCTTGGACGAAGGTGAAGTTGAGAAGGCTAAGAAGCTAGGTCTTATAATTAAATCCAAGGGTGATGACCGTGGTAACTTTGTACATATCAAGCGTAAGGTAAATCGTAAAGATGGTGGTGTTAATTCTGCACCAGCACTGAAGGATGCCCAGAAGCGTGATATGCACGGTACTCTTATTGGTAATGGTTCCGATGTTAACGTCCTGTTTAAAACCTATGAATGGGAATATGCAGGTAAAAAAGGAATCGGTACAGATCTTCAAGCTGTACAGGTAGTAAATCTTGTGGCCTATGGTGGCAAGAATGATGCCGATGACTTTGATGTTGTTCCCGGCGGCTACAATGCAGAAGACGCTTCCTTCGATGACGATGACATTAACTTTGGTGTTTCGTCAGCAGCCTAAGTAACAACATCAATCGGGAGCAGAACATTTAGTTAATGTCTGTGGGCTGGCTTGTGTTAGCGGTGGGTACGCCAGCATCTTTTAAATAAACAGAAGGAGCATCTTTATGAGACATGAAGATTTTATGAAAGCTAAACAAGCTGAACTAAATGATCAGTGGATGCATACCAAAACTGTTCAAGCTAACAAGCAATCAGATGTGGATATGGTAGACCATCCACCACATTACAATGCTTCAGGTATAGAATGTATTGAAGCTATCGAAGCGGCTTGTGGTGATGGCTTTGAGTATTATCTTCAAGGAAACATAATTAAATATCTTTGGAGATATAGATATAAGAATGGTATGGAAGATCTACAGAAAGCACAGTGGTATTTAGCCAAGCTTATTAACGAACAAACCAGAAAGGAACTATCGTAATGAAAAAGATAGATACACTTATTGAAGACATATATAGTCTTCTTGAGAATGGTACAAACGTTTCGTCTGTGCAGAACAGAGATATTCTACATAACTTTGGTAGTGAAATGTCTTCGATTCTTCGCAAGGCATTATCAGAACCATCAACAGAAAAAAGAAAACCAAGACTGCGTATGTCACAGGTAGGTAAACCTAATCGCCAACTGTGGTATGATATGCAGGAAGATGTTGAAGCGGAAATGATCAACGGTCAAACTCGTATCAAGTTTCTATATGGAGATATCCTAGAAGCCCTGTTGATTGCATTGACAGAACTGGCTGGTCACACTGTGACAGAGAAACAAGAGGAAGTTGAGGTTGAAGGTATCAAGGGACACAAAGACTGTCGTATTGATGGTGTCCTTGTAGATATCAAGTCTGCTTCTCCATACGCCTTTAAGAAGTTTAAGGAAGGAACACTACATTCTGATGATCCTTTCGGATACATTGCTCAGATCAGTGGATATGCTGAAGCAGGTAACGACAACAAAGCTGCATTCTTTGCTATTGATAAATCATCTGCAGATCTTGCACTAATGGAAGTACAGCCTGTACATATGATCAATGCATCTGAACGTATTCGGAATGTTAAGAGCATGGTTTCTTCTTCAACACCACCTGAACGTTGTTACCAACCAGAGCCTGATGGCACATCTGGTAATATGAAGCTTGCTATTGGATGTGTGTTTTGTCCATACAAGTTTAAATGCTGGGACGATGCTAATGGTGGTACAGGCATTAGATCTTTTCAATACTCTAATGGTGTCCGTCACCTAGTACAGGTAGCAAAGACACCTAACGTTGAAGAGATTACTGATGCCGCATAAAAGAAGAAAGCGTGACATAGATCATAAGTACAGATCTAATTCAGAATATAATACTGCCACTGTGTTAATCAAACACAAGATTGATTTCAAGTATGAGACTGATCCAATCAGTTATGTATGGACTGAAGATAAAAAATACATTCCTGATTTTATCTTACCTAATGGTGTCATACTTGAAGTCAAGGGCAGGTTTATGTTGGAAGATAGAAAGAAACATCTGTTTATTCGTGACCAGTATGGTTCTGACTATGACATTAGATTTGTATTTGATAATCCTAATCGTAAACTATACAAAGGTGGTAAGATGACCTATGCCGATTGGTGTGAGAAGTATGACTTCAAATACTGTAAGCAAGGCGAAGGTATACCAATAGAATGGCTGAATGAAAAAAGAAGAAATAGTAATAGATGAAATAATCAATGAGGTTACAACGCCTGAGAAGACGTTGTTCCTCTGCGTTATACTACAAGCACTGCTTGATGCCACGAAACCTTCATACATGGGTGAACCAGATTCATCTGTGCTTGAAAGAGATCGGGCAGTTGCTTGGTTCTTTGCATCAGTCGGAGTAACTTCAGAAGACTTCACCGTAGTCTGTGACTATGCTGGCGTTGATCCTTCTTATATGCGTGACTTTGCTTTCAAGGTTCTTAAATCTGGTGAAGTAGAGTATGTTCGCAAAAGAATTAATGCAGTTTTAGGGCATTAGATTATTGCAACTGTGACCCTGTTGTGGTACACTTGAGTCTTATTCACTATTCAGAAAGGAAGCGACATATGAATAACCATTTACCTACAGACTATCAAAATTTTATAGCCCTATCACGTTATGCAAGGTGGAAAGAAGATGAACAAAGACGAGAAACATGGAATGAAACCGTATCAAGATATTTTGATTATATGGCTAGTCACTTGGCTAGGAATAATAATTACAAGCTATCTGACAGTTTAAGATCTGAACTAGAAGAAGCAGTATTAAACCAATCTATTATGCCAAGTATGCGTTCACTGATGACCAGTGGCCCTGCATTGGAACGTTGTCATGTAGGTGGATATAATTGTTCTTATGTACCAGTGGATAGTCCACGTGCATTTGACGAAACTATGTATATCCTTATGTGTGGTACAGGTGTCGGCTTCTCTGTGGAACGACACAACATTGAGAAACTTCCTGTAGTGAATGAGGAATTCCATACCACAGACACAGTAATTAAAGTAGGTGATAGTCGTCCGGGTTGGGCTAAGTCATTGAAAGAACTGATTGCTATGCTGTACACTGGTCAGATTCCTAAGTTCGATGTATCAGAAGTACGTCCTGCAGGTGCAAGACTGAAGACCTTTGGTGGACGTGCATCTGGCCCACAACCGCTGATCGAATTGTTTAACTTCTGTATTGAGAAGTTTAAGGGTGCGGCAGGACGTAGGCTATATCCTATTGAATGCCATGACATCATGTGTAAGATTGGTGAAGTGGTAGTCGTTGGTGGTGTACGCCGTTCAGCTTTGATCAGCTTGTCTAATCTTAACGATGATCAGATGGCTCATGCTAAGTCAGGCCAGTGGTGGGAGAATGAAGGTCAACGTGCGTTGGCTAATAACTCTGTGGCCTACAAGCAGAAGCCAGAGATGGGTACATTCATGCGTGAATGGTTGTCACTGTACGACAGTAAGTCAGGTGAACGTGGCATCTTCAACCGTGAATCATCCAAGAAGCAAGCAGCTAAGAATGGTAGACGTGACGCTGATCAGGACTTTGGTTGTAACCCATGTTCTGAAATCATCCTACGTCCTTATCAGTTCTGTAATCTGTCAGAGGTTGTAGCACGTGAGACTGATACTCTTCTATCATTGAAAGAAAAGGTACGTCTTGCAACTATCCTTGGCACATTCCAAGCTACGCTGACTAACTTCAAGTATCTCCGTAAGATCTGGAAGCAGAACACGGAAGAAGAACGTCTACTTGGCGTGTCTCTTACAGGCATCATGGACTGTGCAATACTTCATAAAGGTAAAGAAGTGGCTGACACGCTTGAGATGCTCCGTGTTACAGCTATTGAAGCTAACAAATCTATGGCACAACAGCTTGGCATTAGTCAATCAACTGCCATTACTTGTGTAAAGCCTAGTGGTACTGTGTCTCAGTTAGTAGATAGTGCATCAGGTATTCATGCACGTCACAATCCGTACTACATTCGTACTGTTCGTGGTGATAACAAAGACCCATTGACAGAGTTTATGAAGTCTCAAGGTATCATTAATGAACCAGACGTAACTAAACCAGATAGTACTACAGTGTTTAGCTTTCCAATGAAGTCACCTAAGAATGCAGTAACACGTACAGGTATGACTGCTATTGAACAGCTTGAACTGTGGCTATTATACCAGCGTCATTGGTGTGAACATAAACCATCAGTTACTATTTCTGTAAAGGAAAATGAATGGATGGAAGTAGGTGCTTGGGTATACAAACACTTCGATGAAGTATCTGGTATTAGCTTCTTACCATTCAGTGAACATACATATCAGCAAGCACCTTATCAGGACATCGATGCTGAAACGTATAAAGAACTAGTGGCTAAGATGCCTAAGAATGTGGACTGGTCTTTGCTTCCTGAGTTTGAAAAGGAAGACACCACATCAGGTGGACGTGAACTGGCCTGTACTGCAGGTGTATGTGAAATCGTGGATCTAAGTGCGGCATGATAAACATACAGCTTACAGATAGAGAAAAGGCCGTAGCAAAAGCCTGTGCAGTTCATAGACGTAATATGTTTAATGGACAGGATTCACCAAGCATAGTGGATAAGACACAGGATCAAGCCAAGATAGATTGGGAAGGATACATGACAGAACTTGCTGTATGTAAGTACCTAAATGTTTATCCAGAACTAATCTTTCTTGGTGGTGATTTCTCTATTGACCGTGGCACAGACCCCGGAGACATCATTTATAAAGGTGTATCCATAGATATTAAACACACAAGGTACAAGACAGGAAGATTAATATCATACAAAAAGAATCCAGCTATTGATCTTCTTGTTCTTGTTACTGGTGAATATGGAGCATACACAATTGTAGGTGGTATGGAAGCAAAAGAGTTCTTTAAACCAGAAAGATACATTCTTCCACCTAAGTTTATGAAAAGATGTTTTGTTGCAGAACAAAAAGAACTAGTTGACTTTGATAAAATACTTGTTGACATGGCGGCTTAATTGTAGTAAAATAGCCATGTCTTTGTTATGAAAGGAGTTTAATATGGAACTAGACGAATTACAAGAAGAGATCAAACTGACTGAAGAACGTTTGACAGAACTTCGTAAGGAATATCGTGAACGCCGTACATCTGGTCTTCGTGATGCTATTGCTGCACGTAATGAAGCAGATGCAGCTATTCGTGATGAACTGAAAGCGTTAGGTTATAGGAACACAAGTTCTCTTGCACCTTTCTGGATTCGGTAAAATGAAACGTCCAGTAATTTATATTGGCTTTGATGGCAGGGAAAGCGAAGCATATGAGGTCTTGCATGATTCGATACGTGAATACAATAAGGAATATGATATTGTACCACTTAAACAACAGGCTCTTCGTAGAGCAAATCTTTATCGCAGGTCTGCTAGGCTTGATAGTATTGATGGAAAACGTGTGATGGTTGATGTCTTCGATGGAAGACCTTTCAGCACAGAGTTTACATTCACACGTTTTCTTATCCCTGCCTTAAACCAATATGAAGGTTTGGCATTGTTTATGGATTCAGATATGCTTGTACGTACAAACATAAATGAATTGTTTGAAGAGTATGGTAATAGAGACTATGCTATTCAATGCGTAAAGCATAACTACAATCCATCAGCAACTGTCAAAATGGACGGACAAATACAACAACAATACAACAGAAAGAACTGGTCTAGTTTTGTTTTATGGAACTGTGGTCACGAAGGAAACTTACGACTTACAGTTGATGATGTAAACACAAAGTCTGGTTCTTGGTTGCATGGTTTTTCTTGGTTAGAAGACGAAGAGATCGGTGGCATACATGAGGAATGGAACTGGCTTGATGGTTGGTCAAGTGAATCTATATCTCCAAAGAATGTACACTTTACTACTGGCGGTCCTTGGTTTAAAGAATGGGAACCAAAACGCCAGATAGATGCAGAGTATGCAGGTGACTGGCACGTAAGAGCCAATAAGATTTTTTACGATAATGCAATAGGAGATGTAATATAATGTATGTTTTTGTAACATCGTTCAGTGAACAAGGCTACCATGAGTATGCCAAGAAAATGCTTGAAAGTGTTATGGATAAATGGAATCCAAAACATTTTAAACTAATCGCATACTACCATGACTTTAACATTAAGGATGTAGAACATCCTGTTTGTAATACAATTGAGTATCGTAATCTAAATGATGTTGAAGAAATGCTTGAGTATCGTGAACGTATGAAGCTTCACGATGGTACTGAAGGTGGTAATATGCCATATAACTGGCGGCTTGATGCTATCAAATGGTGTCACAAAGTATATGCCATGACCGATCTAGCTTTTGAAATGATGGAAGATGTCTATGACGAAAGCAACTGGATGATCTGGTTGGATGCAGACACAGTAACCACAAGGAGATTGGATGTTGAAAAGTTTAAGCAATGGTTACCAGACAAAGCAGATCTTGTCCACCTTGGTAGAATGGATGTTGACTATAGCGAAACAAGTTTTATGGGCTTTAACCTTAGTTCTCATAACACTTGTAGCTTACTTGCTGACCTTCGTGGCTGTTACACTATAGGTGAGGTTGTTGCTTATCGTGAATGGCATGACGGATTTATCTTTGAACGTTTGTTAAATATTTACAAAGCACATGGTATGGTAACAAACAATCTGTCACAAGGAGTAAAAGGTCTGGCAGCATTTGCTCAGTCTCCATTGGCAGAATACTTCGACCACTTCAAGGGTAATCTAAAGAAGAAACTTAGTGATACTCAGGTAGCACCTGATGTTAATGGGCCTAAAAGATACAAGCAATTGCTTGATATGATTGGGTTTTACAGACCAAGTACTATTGTAGAGACAGGTACTTGGAATGGTGGACGTGCTATTCAAATGGCTATGGCTGCATTCCAGTACACAGACAGTGTACATTATGTAGGCTTTGATTTGTTTGAGGAAGCTACACCTGAACTAGACCATATAGAATTAAACTCTAAACCACACAATACACTAGCCGCTGTTACTAAACGACTGGAAGAGTTCGGTGGTAAAATGTTTGAAAAAGGAAAAGAGTTTACATTTGAACTATATAAAGGAGACACCAAACAAACTCTTAAAGATTGTGAATCAGTTAAGGGTGCAGACTTTGCATACATTGATGGCGGTCATTCATATGAAACAGTTAAGGCTGACTTTGAAAACCTAAAACATATTCCTGTTCTTGTCTTTGATGATTACTTTTCTAAAGACAAAGAAGGACGTATGCCTGAGAATGATGGCGTTAATCAGTTAATGAAAGAGGTTAAGGCATATGCTAAAATAGTTCTTCCTAGCAGTGACATGGTAAAGGATGGTGGTGTTACACACCTATGCTTTGTTGCTATGAAAGAAGGACTACCTAAACTACCTGATGAATTAACACGTGTACCTATTGTTGTTACACCTAAAGATTCACGGCCTAAAGAAGAGATCATTAATAATGTAAAAGAAAATAAAAAGCTTATTAAAGATTTCGACTGGATTAAAACTAGTAAGATCAATAATGAAACTGCTATTATTATCTCTGGCGGTGATAGTGTTAACTGGAAATTGGTTAAGAAGACAATCAAGCAAACTAAAGGTAAAGTGTTCTGCGTTAAGCACAGCTATCCCAAGTTGCTTGAGAATGGCATCCAACCATTTGCCTGTGTTATTCTAGATCCACGTCCTATTGATGGAACAAGTACACATGGTGTAGTACGTAAAGATTTGTTTAAGACAGTGGACGATAAGACTATCATGCTTGTTGCTTCTATGACTGACCCATCTGTTACTAAATACTTGCTTGAACAAGGTGCTAATATAAAAGGATGGCAAGCTTATTCAGATGCACTACGTGACATGAATGTAAAGGATAAGATTGTAGTAGACAAGTCTACAGGTATAGAAGAAGGCTCTACACTTATCACTGGTGGTACTTGTGCGGCTATGCGTACCATTGCCATTGCACATACACTAGGCTTTAGAAACTTTGAACTGTTTGGTTTTGATTGTTCTGTTCCAACTATGACAGAGGAAATGAAAAAGGAAAAGACTGACACAGAAAAAACTAAGCCTAAGTATATGCAGGTAGAAACAGGTGGTCATAAGTTCTGGACTACAGGTGAACTACTTGCTATGGCACAAGACTGTGAGAAGCTGTTTGATAATGTAGACATGGACATGGGTATTAACTTCCATGGTGAAGGAACTCTAGCTGCAGCAGTTTGGAAGCAATCTAAACGTGGTCAGGAAAAATACTACACAGAGTTATTGAATGACGCAGCTTAAAGAAAAGCAAGAGAAGTTCTGTCAAAACTATATCCTGCATAACAATGCTACAAGGGCGGCAAAGGATGCAGGATATAGTGAAGCTTCTGCACACAATCAAGGATATAGACTACTACAGGAAACTGCAATTCTTGAACGTATCGAAGAGTTACGAAGTCAGATTGTTACTGATGTAGATGTTATATCTGAGATAGAAAAGCAGTATGAAGTTGCTCGTAATGCAGGTAACGGAACTACTGCACTAAAAGCCCTTGAACTTCTTTCTCGTGTAAGGGGAAATAATTCTGAGACAGAAGATGTCTCTTCTGAATCTCTTGAAAAAGAGATCATTGATTCCATGAAAATAATTGGATTTGAAAAAGTATTTGAACTTGCTGCCCAAGCTTTCCCAGATCAGTTTGCAGATGAAGACGAAGAAGAATATGAGGATGACGAAGAGTTACTTCTTACCGAAGAACTTACTAGCACTACGGACACCGAAGCTGGCAGCAACGATGACACCTAAAGTATACTGATACCATTCAGGCATACCCATAAGAGCAGCAAATCCAGCATCTACGACTTCCCTTCCCCAGTCACCACAGAATGCTAGTATAAGCGGTACTGAAAATATAATTGTTAACCATTCATCTTTCCAACTAGATGCAGATGCATCAGCCATCTTGAGATCCCAATCAATCTCACCAGTGGCTTTCTTCTGCATGATAGTAGCTTCAGCTTTTGCTTGTGCTACCTTTGCCTCTGTATTGGCCTTGCTTTTTTCTACAGAACCTTTTAACCAAGTACCTGCTAAATCTGCAATCGGGCCTATCAGAAGGTTTAACATAAGCTTCTCCTGTTACTTGTAATACTTGTCCAAACATTAGCTAGTTGGTATTTCATTCTTAATTAATATGCCCTGCCACGTTGCAGATATAGGATTGTTATTACTTCCTACACTAATACCACGAACTTCAATGTCAGTTTTTTCTGGTATCCTTAAAGGGTATTCAAACTTAAAAATATAAGTATTAGATTGTAATACAACTCTTGTTTGTTCACGAAATACATTTGTTCCAAAGTCACGTTGTATAAACCTAACCTGACAGTATGAGTTTGCTAATGAAATAGCAGCAGTAAAGTTAATATCATCTAAGTAAAGAGTATATCCTGCAGGTACTGTATATACAGCCATTTCTGTTTGTCCTGCCCCTAAAAGAATAGAAGCATAGACAGTACCAGTAGGTACACCTGCAGTTGCTCCTGTATTGGCAAGATAAATAGTTCCTGCTGCTCCCCCACCTGAACCAGCTAGAGTAATATACATACGGTACACACGTAACCAAGATGTTTGAGTAATCTTTTGCGTCTGTCCTGTAAGAGTAATGTCTTCTTCTACCTCATTATAATTAGCATCAAGACCTATAATCTTTACAGAGTTAGCACCTGTTCCACCATTAGTATCTGCTGTGCTACTAGAACTTACATACAATTGAGCAGCACTAACAGGATAAGAATAGATACCACCTTGTGACCAAATAGTTTCTTCTGTTCCATTAATATCTGGATTATATCCAAACTTATATATTGATTGGTGAAAAGGTATCTGTTCCCTAGAAACTTGTAGTTCCCAAGGTTCATGCTTACCAGTACGTGTCATTGAACTAGGCGTACCCATTTAACCACCTTTCTTCTTCGTCATTATAAGGCCACATTAGTACAACCTATTATGACTGCACTTGATGCGTCCACCTTTTTTTAACATAGCTGCTCCTTTAGCAGCATCTGCCTTATTAGCATCTCTACGAAGTTTATGCTTAGTTGCTCTATTTTTTGGACCCATTCTTTCGTTGTGAAGTTCACGTGCTTTTTTTTCTGCTTGACCTTCTTTAGTCCTACGATATCTTTTAGCATCTAATCCAAATAAATTTGTCATTTTATTTTTCCTTTTTAGTACAATCTATTATGGCTACATTTAATTCGACCACCTTTTTTAAATCCAATTTGTGAAGCTATGCTTTCACCATTATCCTTTTGTTTAGGTGCAGCAGGTCCTAGATATTCTCTAGTACCATTAGCATATATCTTATACACTTTACCTTTTATAGTTTTTAAAGTATATCCTTTTTCTTTAGACATTAAAATTCCCCTGTTTTCATAGCGTCAGAAAGTTTCTTAGCCCTGCCGCCTACTTGTCTTGCCCATCTTGAATCCATCATTTCTAAACCTGCAGCTTCAAAATTTTCTTCATGTACTGCATTCCACATCTTCTTAAATTTACAAAGACGAGGAACGCCCATGTTAAATGCCATATCCATTAGCACTAGCTGACGTACACTATCTAACTCTTCTACACAAGGATGTACACGGCACAGTTCATTTTCTACAATCGCAATATCATTCATTGCTAGATAACGTGCATCAGCTTCTGATATACCGTGTTCATATATAACATCCATGTTTGGTATATCCATATAGTCTAATTCTTCTTTGCTTATTCCACGATCTTTTAGGTTACGACCAATACCAATTGTATCAATACCAAGGGTATCTTGATACACAGTAAGTACCATACCTTCATGCTCTATTAGCTTATCTAAAAAGTGTGAACGGTTGTACTTCATATATCCATAGCCCCTACAATTCCACACTTATAATTTACTGATGCCCAATGACCATCTTGTGGAATCTCTTCGTATATTTCTTTGTAACGTAAGCATTCATTTTCTTTATCAAACCATTGTACTGTTTGATTAAAACACTGACCGTTAGATGCACAAACAGTTAATACTAATGACCAAATAATTACATTCATTTTCTTGTCTCTGAAATATAATGGTTAGACTGATGTGGATGTTTGCCTTCGTGGTTCATCCACACGGCAAAGGCTCCTGTCATTGCGCCAGTTACTACAGATACTAAACCAGCCTGTGCTGCAGTAGGATCTGGTAAGGTCATAAACCATTCTACTACACGCCAACTCATAAGCGTCATTACGAACATCATAAATCTTGGTAATATCTTCCATTCCAACACCGCTGCGGCTGACATACTACATACTCACTGGTTTAAAAATATCCAAACCACGTAAACGTGTACGGCGTTTTCTAGAACTACCCGGCATAGTATATGAACTAGTTGCTGCATCATACTTAGCACCGATTGGGCTAGGTGTTACACCATACAACTGTGCAAGATATGCATCAATTTTTGTTGGGTCATACAAATCAATAGTAGCAGAACCTACACCTTTACTATAGTAATCTGCAGGAGACACAGACACACCAGTTATAGGGTCAGTTGCAGATACTGTTGGAGTAATGCCAAATTTCTTTTCTTCATCACGACCTTTACCATCATCAAAAGGAGACTGTCTAGCATAACCAGTATATACACCCCATAAATCTTCTTCAGTCATCTCTTCTGGTTTTTTACCAAAAATAGATTTTAATATACTTATTAAAGGACTATCTGGTAATAAGCTATCGTGATAAAATCCTTTTACTTTTCCTGTTTTAGGGTCTATATCATAATTATAAACTTCTCTTGCTGTAGGCGTACCAAGTTTATCATATATCGTTTTCATCCAACCGGGCATATTAGCATATTGCTCACGTGTAATACCAGAAACTTTACGGTTTTGCCCTTCCAAACCTAATGCATAACTTGTATCATTATATCCAGAATATCCTTTAGAACGCATGGCTGCAGCATAAGCATCAATTGCAGCTTTATTAGCAGGGTCTTGACCATATTTACCTGTTCTAGTTCCTAATCCTGTAGCTGGGTCATATCCGGGAGATTCTTTACTACCTGCACCTGCAGTATCTGGGTCATCTGTTTCAGCATCAATACCAGTGTCAGCGTCATAACTAAATCCACTGCCATCACCACCTTTACTGCCGCCACCGCCAGATACACTACTTCCTTTATCAGTACCACCGCCTAATTCGCCACGGTCTTCAGGGCCGGAAAAGCCACCTTTATTACCACCACCAGATGTAGCACTTCCTACACCACCCTTACCCATTGCTCCTGTAGGTGGAAATGCAGGAATACCCATAGGGCCAAGGATGCCAGCACCACCTAATGCTTTTAGAGTTTCACCTTCTTTAGGTGTAATCCAAGCAAGCATATGCTTCTGACCTTTGATGTCTAGTTCACGAGGTACGTTCTTTACAATACCTGCTAGTCCTTTTGTGTCTGATTTTTTCTTAGCCATAGGTTGTCCACCTTCCTTTAGTTCTTTACTTCTTTTATCAGCAGCTTCTAGTGCCTCTTCCTTTGTTTTGTGTATACTTGTAACTTTTATTTTTCCTGCTTTTAACATATCAACTATGTCATTCTCACTGTACTCTATTCCATTATGTATACTAGGAACATTAATCCAATTGTCACCTATAGGAATTGTAATAGATAGTTCTGAAACTTCTTTACCTTTTGGTGTAAGATAAACATCTCTACCTGCTGTAGATTTTTTACCAGTTTTCTTCCCTACTTTCAAATCTTCAGGCATATTAATTATCTTCTTCTCTTACGTTACGAATTTTTCTAAGAGGCAGTCCTTCATATTGTCTTGCTATTTGTTCAAGACCATAGATAACATTATCTGGTATGCGCTTATCTCTTAGTAATTTAATAAGCTGTTTATCATTAATACGATCAGGTGTAAAGTAACCTACTGTTCCCTTACGTGAATTACTTGTCAAAGCATTAATATAATTTTGTGCTGGCTTATACATTTTATCAGAAGTTACTGCATCATGCAAACCATCAATACCAAACTTTTTAATTGTTACTGTTCCATCTTTTGGATTACGAACTTGATACTGCATTTCCATAAATACCATGGCCTTGTCTGTAAGCCGTGCCATAGCTTCATACTTTTCGTCCTGAAGCTTTCTATATTCATTATATAAATCTTGAACATCGCTTTCAGTCATCTGCTCTACAGGTATTTCATTTAAGTATTTTTTAAATTTAGCCTGTGTCTCATTAACTTTCTTTGAATCTTCGTACATAGAATAACCTACAGCCTTAGTAATATCTACAGTATTATTACGAACACCAGTCAGATTAAATCCTAGTTGTTCATTTTTACTTACAGGAAATCCTGTTTTTGTACGACCAATAGCTTTTTCAGTACCTAGCTGTTCTTCTAAAAAGTTTTCTGATGCCCTTGCGTCTAAATATCTTTTAATATTTTTAGCACCGCCGGGTATAAAAACTTTTCCTATTTCTGTAGGAAGTCTTTCAGCAAAGCTATCACCTTCTATTGTTCTTCCTTCTGCATCAACACCACGTGAAGCATTAAGAATAGCAGCAGTCAAAAACTTTTCTGATATGTATGGACTAAGACTTTCTTTAGCAATATCTAACATCACATCATCTAGTTCACGTTGAGTTACTTCTCCACCTGCAAGTAGCTTACCTGTGATAGCACGTAATGGACCTTTTAAAGATTGGGCTGAATCAATAAACCCACTGTCTACATACCGTGTCATAATATGACCAGTCTGTGGATCATATTCAAATCCTTTTGTAAATACCTTTTTAGAATTCTTAGCATAGTCAGGTGACATTAAATTAACGCCACGTTCTTCTACTGCTGATACTCCTTGTTTTTCATTATTAGTATTTATTATTGTTTCAAGACCAGCGGCAGTTCCTGCAGCAGCAGACAAACGTTTTAAACCCATAAGCGTCTGTGCTGTGTTACCTGTTGCTTGTCCTTCCATAATATCTTTAATACCATAACGAATAATATGATAATTAGAACGAAGTATTTCTGCAGGAAAAGTAGCATAAGTACCAAGAGGCATCTTACCTATAATACGAACAAGTGGGATAGCAGTTGAGTAAGACAACATAGTATTCCTAACACGTTCTGCAGCTATATCAAATATTTCGTCTTTAGTTTTATTTGGAAATACTTTTGTAAGTTGTTTAATTTCTGCATCAAGTGCCATAAGTTTAGACACGTCATCAGCACCACCGTATACTGCAGACGCACCTTTAACACCTTTGTCAAATGTTTCTTCCACAAACTGAAATGGTGTAGCAAACTTACTGTCTGCTTTTAGTTTATCGCCATATCTATCTACGTTTTTAAGAACAGTTTCAGACACAAGGTTTGAATCAATAACACCACGGTTCTTTGCTTTACGTAAAAATTCTATAGCTGCTGGATCATTATTTTTCTTAGCCCTACGAATTACAGTCGCTACATTCTTTTGTGCGCTTTTTAATATCTGCCTATCAAACGCATGACCATTCATCATAAGTTGTTGAATAGCACCATACACGTTAAGAGCATGAGCAGTATGGTCAAACACAGTTTCCATCGCCTGTGCTGTACCTAAAGTCTTTTGAGTAACTTTACCCAACCAGCTATTACCATAAGGATTATCAAAAAGATCTAAACCATTTTTAAATATCTCATGCATACTTTCAGTAGTTACATAATTATTTAAACCAATCTTTCCTGTCTGACCACCAAAAGATTGTACGTCAGAACCAAGATCTGCCATGCTTTTTCTTATGTCACGATTAGCTGAGTAAACACCTTTCTTTAAGAATGTAGTTTTTTCTTGTGGAAGAAAAGGAAACAATCCCTTGATAGTAACTTCTTTACCAAGGTTTTGTTCTGCATATTTTTTAACATCTTTAAGATATTCTGCTTCGGCAATAAGCTTGTTCTGATTACGAAGTGTTGTTTCAAATTTACGTGTAGGATCTTTTACTTCACCAAGCAAATCAAGAATAGGTTTATCAAGATCTTTTCTTGTTTTAAGAACTTTAATTTTTTGACCAGCAACTGTACCATTCATCATGTCTATGAATGCTTTTAGCTGACCACCTTTTTTACCTTGCTCTACGATGTTAGTTATGACAGCATTTACTTCTTCGTCATTTAGTCCTTTATTGTTCTTACGAATATATCGTTTAGCATTATCTACAATCTTAACAATCTCAGCATTGTGATCAGATAGATCAGGATCTAGTTCATCCTTCAAAGCTTTTTTAATTTCTGTTGACCACTTAGGATTAGTAAATGTTTCATAGCTACGTGTAATATAAGGCACATAGTCTTTGTCCATTTTAATACCAAGCGCACTGTCTTTGTCTATATCAAGGAGATCAAGAAGTTTTGTTTCATTAGCATCTACAGACTTACGTAGCTGAAGAAACTTATCAGCAACTTCTTTAGGCACAGTACCAGAACGAACAGCCTGTTGTATTTGACGTACAGACATTTCTGTTAGGTTATTAAAATCTTCTGGGCTTAGTTTGTCTTTGTTTTTTTCTATTACTTCTTTTAATTCTCTAACATATTTTTGTACTTCTATGTCTGCACCTTCTGCAAATCTTTGTTTGCGAAGATAAGAATTAAATAGTTCATCTGGTAGTCCAGCTTTACTGGTAAACAAACGACCAAGTTTTGTATTTACCTTACCCATTTTTTCAATAAGGCCAGTACGTTGTACGTATCCACCACTTGGTGTAGGAATTATCTTTGTTTTCTTTGCCTCTACCTTTGATGTGTTTTCAATAGGTGTGTCAACCTTATCTTTCTTTAGTGCTTTTACTTTAGAAAATAATTTACGACCACCAAACTTTAGTGCAAGAATTGCAGGTGCTGCCGCAGCAGTTATAATACCACCAGCAATAGCACTTTCAATTAATTGTTTCAGTTTCTTTTCCGCAAGTTCGTCATCAGGATCAATAGCAAGCGCACCAATATACTCTTCTGATTCTGGAACAAGTTGAATAAAATCATTTGTAAGTTGTTCATCACGATCACGGACAAGTACATCAGCAAGAACACCATCAGTAGCAAGCTTACCAAACTTACCTAGTTTTGTTGTAGGTTGTGCTATACCCTTTGTTGCTGCACCTATTCCACGAGTTGCTATACCAAACTCAAGAATATCTGCAGCAAGTTCTTCTCCTGTACTTAATTTACTAGGGGATACTGTTTCTTTAGCAGCTTCAGAAATTGCACGACCTGCAGATGTTTCTTGAAGTTTATCATCTACATACTTTGTTGCTTCTGAAATAGCATTACGAAACTTCTTGCCGCCTTGACCAGCAGTAAGCAAATCAATATTAAGTTCTGTTAAATCAAGCGCAGCTTCTCCTAGACCAGCAGCAGCTTTGCTAATGATCTTACCCGGATCAAAAACTGTTTCTCTGTTTTTATATTCCTGCAGTTTTTTCTTATCTTCAGGACTTAGAGAAAAGAAACTTTCAGCCATTAATCTTCATATTCCTCTGAAATCATGGAAAGGATTCCACCGCTTTTCTTTATTTGTATTGTACTACCTTCAGGTACTTCGTTATTACTATCTGCATCATTACCACCAGTTCTAGACTGAATACGTTCTCTAATATTTTTTTGAAGATCTAAAGGATCTGTGTAGTTTTGAAGTTGTTCTTCAAGGAATCTAGCTCTACTAAGTGCTTCATCTGCTGATAAAGGTTTGCCTTCACTATTTACATATCTATTATTAACTTCATCATATCTAAAACCAAGTTGAGAATCTATCATATCTTGAATCTTTTTTGCTTCAGTTAAATCTATATTCTTAGTTTTCATTAGATCTGCAATAGAATCATAATACAACTCTGCTTCTTTTAACTTAGCTTCTTCTATACTAATACGACCTTCTGCCAACTGCTGTTCAATTTCATATTCAGCCGACACAAGGTCTGGTCTACGTTCACCTGCAAACTCACTTGCCTCTGCAAGCTGTGCGCCTACCCCTGCTCCCGGTGTGGCCTGTGCATAACCAAGTAAAAGATCTGAAATATAATTAATAGGACTACGCTGCTTTTCTAATTCTTCCATTTTCTTAGCAGCAGCTTCCTGTTGACGTTTAAATAATTCTTCTTTTTCTGTTGTAATATTTTTCTGTCCTTGTAATAAACTACCTAAAGCAGAAATAAAAGTTGCTTTACTTAAATCTTGACCTAGTGGAGATGCTTCACTGACACCAGTATCACCAATCATTCCTGCACCTTGTAGGTTTTTAATCTGACCAGATAATCCACCTTCTGATCTATAAGCAATAGAACCACCAGTATTAAAGAAACCAAATCCAGAAGGACCTGCAATCTTACCTACTGCACCAAGAATACCTGCAAGGTTCTGTGATGAAGATGGTTGAGCCATTGGCTGATACCTTGCTGTAGATTGGTAAGGATAACCATAAAGTGTAGACTGATATTGACCAAGTGTAGTATATGGATATTGTTGCTGTTGCTCAAACTCCTGACGAGCAATGTCCAAACCCGCCTGTGTCATGCCACGTTGTGCTTCACCAATACCAGACAAAGCAGTAAGTTCTGTAAGAGCCTGTTTAGGTGCAGCCTGACCCAAGGCAGCAAGGCCAGAAGCTGCAGCACGTTCACGTTCTTTCTGTGCTTCAAATGCACGAAGACCAGTTTCATAAGCAGCTTGCGAACCTTTAGTTTGAATATCACCAAGCTGTTGTTGTAAGTTACGTAGTTGTTCTGCTTCAAGAATGGCCTGACGTGACCCACCATAACCGCCAGCACCAACTGCTTTAGCACGTGCTTGTTGCATAGGAACCTGCGCTTGACGTACAGCCTCACGCTTTTCTACATCTACAACGGCTTGCTGGTATGGGGACATATACTGAGTAGCCATTTGTGGTGTAAACTGTTGTGTCTGTCCTAAAGTTAAAGCAGCAGACGGAGCAAAGTACTGTTGACCTGCACCAACCAAACCTGCAATGCCTTGCATAGCTGCCAGTTCGTCAGGGCTAAACCCTGCAATCTGTGGACCTGCATAGGTTTGGTAACCCAATCCTTTTTTCTGTTCATAAATTTCTTTTGCTTCTTTAAGAACATCTTTTAGACCAGATTTATAATCCTCTGGCACATCGTATTGTGGGTCTGCCATTATGTTAACTCCTTAATTATTTTGTCCCCATTAATCTGGTTCATTTGTTTTCCTGTTCCATTTGCTTTATGTCTAACATCCTGCATAAACTTATCTAGTTTTTCTGCACCTGCATCAGACGAACCATTACCAAGTTCGGACACAACATCTGCAGCAATTACATATTCATCACGGCTTAAACGAGCCTTTTTAATTTGTGGATCACCATCAACTTTAAATTCTATTTCATCTGACATTCCGTCACCTTTACCGTCAACCATTCCTTCAAAGTATTTACCTGCACTAGAAGGCTGTTTCCCGGCTGATAGAAGCGCAAGGAGGCCACCTTGGTTCATCATAGGCATCTGAGGCTGTTCCATTTGTTGTGGCTGTTGTGGAGCCATCTGCATAGATTGCTGCTGCATTAGCTGTTCTTCCATAGCCATTTCTTCTTCTTCCATGTCATCAGCGTTATAATCAGCAAGTTTATTACGACCAAAGTTTATAAGTTCCTGCATGGCTTGCTTACCAGATATATCTTGATTTAATAAACCTGCTATACCTTCAAAAGAATCTTGAAGATTAAACGCTTCTGGTAAACCAGTCTTAGGATTGATTGTAAGTTTACCAATACGCTGAAGTAAATTCATTTCTGGTTTTGACATATGTACAAGTTCAGAATCTCCTTGCCTACCTTTTAATGCAAGAAGACTAGAAATACCTGACATAGGTGCTTGTCTATTAATGTAATAAGCCATTATGCTGATACCTTATTTGGAGACATATAATTTGACTGTGCTTTAGTCATATCTGCCTGAAAATTACTACTCTTATTATACAATGAATTAAGGTTTAATGCCATACCTTGGACTGTTTTTGTTCCAAAATAGTCATTGGTTTGTACGACACCACTATTAATATTGGTAACATAGGTGCTGTTATTTATTAAATCAAAGTATTGTTGTCTGTTCATTAGTTAAAATCCACCCATCCAGTTCCGCTAACATAGCCTCTAAACTTACCTGCACTTGCAGCAAATACAATATCACCGTTAGCAGGTCTACCTATTGATGCTACAGTTACCACTGTTAATACTTTACTTGCAGGTTTATTATCTATCTGATTATCTCTTGTGTCTAATTCATAACCTAATAAATCTGCAAACTGTCTTATTTCCCTGTACAGTTCTTCTGAAGACATACCACTAGTCATTCTATAAACAGGAAGTTTAGGATAGTTAGCCATTATCTTTTACCGTCCGGCTGGATATTAGCACGAACCGCACCCCAACGCCAAGAACTATCTGAACTTGCAGACACAATAATCTTAGCCTGTCTTCCTCTACCACGTAAATCAATCTTCTTAGTAGATTGTTGTACAGTGTATGGTCCTTTTGTTATAATTGCACTATTAGGATATTCTTGGAACTGTAATGTTAATTCTATTGAACCGTTATTTGTAATAGTATAATCTGGAATAATTCTATCTACAAATAAAATTTCATTACCATCATCAATCTCAAACTCTGCAGATTCTAAGTATGATGGTAGTATCTTACCATCGCCTTTGTATTCGTCTTTAGGTTCATTGTTCCATACATATCTATCAGCAGTAGCAGACACACGACCAGTGGCTATTGTATTTTCATACACACTGTGGTCTGCATATGTTGAATAGAAGCTAGTACCAAATGCCCAATGGTTTTCTTTATAGTTATAGATAATATAGCTATCAGGTTCTGTTGCAAACTCAGAACAGTACAACCAAATAATTTCATTAAACTCAGAGTTAGTTCCTGCAAATACTTTATCTTTATTTACTTCATTAAAGCTTTCATATAGATACCTACGTACAGTACAATCCAAGTTTCTTACACGTCCGTCAAAAGCATAGAAGTTATTTTCACCCATCCAGTATGCAATGCCATCCACATCAACTGCAGCGTGTGGCGCAATTAGGCCACAATTAGTACCCACTTGCTGGAAGTTAAATATAAAAGGTGGACCAACAAACTGCTGTGTATACATAGCATTGTCAGTCCAAATGTTAATAGCATTACGTGAACGAATAGCACCACGTATTTCTGTACCACCTGTAAGGATTACTTCACCTGATGTAGAAGAAATAGAAGGTGTCCAGTTGTTAAAGTTTTCTTGGTCTGACCAACGAACCAACATTGGATTATAATCGCCAGTACCAAACTCATTAGAGCCAAAAGCAATAAGGTGTCTATCATTAGGTGACACACGAATATAATTGTTTACTGAAGGTGCTGCAGAAACAACAACTGCACGTTCTGGTGTAATAGAGGCATCTACATCCAAGTAGAATATCTTACCACCACGGCGACAGGCCACCATGTCTTCACCCCAATTATCCAATGACCATTGTGAGTTCTTAAATGTAATAGCACCTGTAGCAGCTGGACGGTTCCATGCTCTTGCACCAGTTGTACTTACACCTGCATTATATGTACCTGCACCATAACCAGTACCCTGAACAGGTACAGTATTTTCTACAGGAAGAATAAATTCTATGTCTGCAGTACCACCATCAGTTACTGCATTTATAGCAGAAGTTGTAGCAGAGATAGTAAAGTTATTAAGACCGCCTACGGCAACTACAGAATATTCACCAGATAGAAGTATGCCACTATTACCAATACTAGTTGCAGAAGTAATATAAATACGGTCATTGACAGACACCCCATGGTTTGTTATACTAATACTTACAAGAGGAGAATTTAATTGTGTATTCATTACACTTGTAAGTGTAGCTGCAGACACAAAAGGAGTACTATCATATAGTTGATTTGAATCTACTACATACAGAAACTTTTCTGTACCAAATGACATAAGCTTCTTAGTATCATTATCTGACCAAGTAATTAGGTCACGAGCAATACCAGTAAACGGAGTATCGTTTACAGCCTTTTCATAGCCACGAAGATTTTCAGGCTTTCCATCACGAAAGCGAACTCTGTTGCCATCATACCATTTGCCTTCTTCCGCATACTGTGTAGATTCTCTGTGAAACCCCGGTACGAACTCAAGTTTGGCAAGCTTTCCTGAAGTAGAAGCCATGTCTTACCTTGTAAAGTTTTGGATTGCTGCTGCGTCAATAAATGCAGTTGTTACCGTTACGGCTGCTGTTACTGTCGTAGCTACACTACGAACACTGTATACCAGCATATCAACTGCAGAAATAGATGTTGTAATTGTTGGAACTGTACCACTTACAAACTTAAAGTCATTTGCATATGATAGTGTTTTACCGCCTAATGTCTGTTCTTGGATAACATAAATAATACCTTGTTGTCCTACTTTAATATTATCTGGTTGACGTAGCGTACTATCTGCGCTAAGATACACAATAAAGTTATTACCTGCAGTCATGTCAACAGCAAAGATACTAGTATCAGAAACAGCAACAGTAACAAGAGGTGAATATGTTTGACCAGTAATAATATTTTCAGAAGCTATAGTATTAGTATAACCAGCACTTGTATTTACATAACGAATGTCTGTGGTAGACAAAGCCATCAGTGCAGGGTTTACTACTGAAGTATTAGAAATAAATGTACTTACACCAGTTGCAGTAACAGATGTTACAGGGTCAACCGTTGTGGTTTCAATTTCACCAATGCTTGTAATTACACTACGTGTTGCCGCACCCGCTGAACCACCGGGAATACCAAGACCTGCAGTATCAATACCACGTACATTAGTACCGTCAGTAGTAATAAGGAATGTGCTAGTTCCTGTTGTTGTGGTAGGAACTACAAAGCCTGTTGCAGTTGCACCAGTATTCATAATACGAACAGTACCAGTAGCAGAGGACTGTGTAATCTTATTATGAA
>Ga0208547_1000048_pt1 | contig 52172 bp, 46 predicted proteins | sample DEB08_DNA_5_FD_185501 | JGI IMG/M metagenome (GOLD analysis project Ga0208547, IMG submission 185501) | Aqueous microbial communities from the Delaware River and Bay under freshwater to marine salinity gradient to study organic matter... | ecosystem: Environmental > Aquatic > Marine > Coastal ...
TAAGAAATGAATTAGGTTGTTTTACTATTATTAACAAGAGTGATAATAAAATTGTTGGTTGGAGTAGATATTACTCCTACATTGAAATTGAATCGTCAGTTAGAATTGGATACACTTTTATTGGAAATGATTATTGGGGAACAAATATCAACTACAATACAAAAAAACTGATGTTAGATTATGTTTTTAATTTGGTTGATATTGTATTTTTTGATGTATTCTCAAAAAATTATCGTTCTCAAAAATCTGTGATGAAGTTGGGTGGAAAACTAAATAAAACTAATGGAGAAACACACGAATACATATTATCTAAATCAGTTTGGTTAAATGAATCTAACTAAACAACAAAAGAAAGAACTTCGTAAAAAGTATGAAGTCGAGGTTGGTAAAAAATTCTTCAAATAGATGGAGAAACAACCTATATGTTCTTCATTTGAATGGGTAGACCTAAAGATGAAATACAAATAGAGGTTTCTTGTAACTGACAAAAAAGTATTTTCCTAAATCTCGGTCGGAGTGGTTTTCATATCGGAGTCAAAAATTTTCCCCTATGGGGATTTTTTTTTGGGAAAAAATCAAGTCTGTAATACTTATATGAAAGGACAAGAACTAATACGAACTAAAAAGAAATTATTATGGAAACAATTCAAATACCAGACTACGAAATTGAAGGACTGATTCAGACATTAAAAGAAATGGGAATTAAAGGGTTGATGGAGTGGTCAGATGTACTTGTGTACAATCATTTACTGGAAAGAAATTTCATTCCAGAATCAAGAGAACAACAAATAAAGGTTCTTAAAGAAAATACTGACATGGACTATAAAGACATTATGAATCTACTTCAGAGGTATGACAAATGGAAAGAAGTACTTCCGTCATATTCACTTCGTCTAAATCAAATTATGGACTCAATAAACAAAAGATATAATTCAGTAATTCCGTTCAGATATATTGGGAGAAGTCCAGATAAAAAATTGATTGGATTTGTAGAAGAAGGGAATTCAATAAATGTCTACGATGGGACTGGAAAACATTTGATGTTGATTTGTTCGGTAGACCGAAAAAAGTGGAGTATGACTTGGAATAATTATGTGAAACTGACCACACCTCAACAAAAATATATTGTTGATGAAATTAAATCTCTAAAAGAAAAATACTGGTTATGAAAAATCCATTTGATGAAAAGATAGAAGGACTGGAATCACATCGTTGGATTTCAGTAGAAGATTGTTCAGAAGAATTGGGAGTTTCACAAAGGACTGTTTTCAAGTATTTGAAAGATGGAAAAATCAAGGGGACTAAATGGAAAAATTATAGACTGATTGATTCCGTTTCAGTAATTGGATTCTTATTGACCAAAAAAGTTTCTGAAATCAACAAAATTAAAAGTAGGGAAGTGAAAGAAAAAATTGAATTAGACCAATTCCAAAATTTGTAATTGTGTACCATTTGTGTCTATGTGTACCAGATGAGTCCTAAATTATTATGACGATGATGGGGGAATTTTTTTCATTTCAATTATGATATAGAATTTCTCAATCCCCCAGATTCGTCTAATCCACTAATCCAAAAATCCAGTCTACCCCATTATTCTTCTTATTTCCTCCATGTACATTTCTCGGTCAATAATTCCAGTATCGTAGAGAGACTTATATTTTTTCAATTGTTCATCTTGATGTTGTGAAATTCCTTTTTCATTTTTTGGTTCTTCTTCAACCAGATTTGTACTAAATACCTTATCGTTATTTTTCATTCGGTCTCCTTTCAGAATTTGGTAATATCCATCAAAAACTTTTTGTGAAGTATGACCAGTCATTGACATGATTATTCTTGGTGGTGTACCGATTTCAATTTGTTCACGAATGAAAGTTTTCCTCCCTATGTGACTGGAAACTTCTCCCCACAACGGAACTGGAATGTCAGAACCTTTGACAATAGATTTGTCCAGATTGTATTTTGGATTTTTCACCCCACGAGTTAGACCAATGATTCTTGAAATTTCCTTGATGTGTTTGTTGAATTTGGTATTTGAAATCGGGTTCCCTTTTGTAGTTCTTGGAAACAAATAATCTTCCCCTTGTTTTCCACTGGAGTACTTATTAAAGATTGACATCGTCAATCGGTTCAGAGGTACTCTTGTGATTTTATTTGTTTTTTCTGACTGGTACATGAACTCACCTTTGTTTCGGTCATGACTATCAAATTCTTTTGAACTTACTCGGATATTCACCATATCACCGAACCTCATCCCAGTACCACATAAAAACAACAAAATATCCTTGTAGACTTCATAAGAGGTTCTGATTTTGTATTTGGTCTTTTTCAGTTTTGGAGTGAAATCTTTGATATATTCCATTCTCCCTTTTTCAAGATATTCTTTGTGATTCGGATTTTCGTAGTCAAAATCTTTGAACTTATCAATTTGAAGAATATCATCTCTTGTCAGAAAAATGATGTTTTTCTCAACTTCCGAAAACACCTTTTTTGGGACTGGAATAACGAACACAATACCAGTTTGTTCAATACACCATTTCTTGAATGAATTCAGAACCTTGATTCTCTTTTTGATTGTTGAAGATTGGAGACCTCTTTTATCACAATATGAAATCAGACCAGTGATATAAGAAACATCAATATCCTCTGGACGAAGGTGAATACCTTCTCTCTCCTGAAAGATTTCTGTCCATCTGATTAAATCCTTGACCGAACCTAAAACACTTCGGATATACGAATCAGAGTTCTGTGTCAGAATTTTATATTCATCAGATTTTATCCATGACTGAAATTTCTCCAGAAGAATTAAAAGGTGAACTTCTGATAATGATTTTTTTTCTCTCTTTTTGGTACCAGACAACATTCTGGATTTGATTAAATCCGTTGTTGGAATTAGACCATCTTTTTCAATTTCAAAAACAATGTCTTCAACCTGTTTCAATCTACTTTTCAGTAGAAGGTTTTTTTCCTCTGAATTTTCTTCTCGGTCAGAGACTGGATTTTTCTTGTGAGTATCCTTCCAGTTCTGAATCCAATTTCCAAATTGAACTTCAACACCAGTTGTTATATTGATTCTTTTTCGTTCAGAACCAAATACTCTGACTATGATTTTCACATTCTCGTGACTATCATATAATTCCTTCTTTTTTCGGAGATGTTGGACTAAAAATATATTCATGAGTGGTACACAATTGGTACCCGAAAGGTATAAAAAAAACCACAAAATGGTACACATAGTGGTACACATTTGTGGTCTTAAAAAGATAAACCCCTCTAAATCAATGAGTTAGAAGGGTTTTTTGTGGTACCTCCAGGAATCGAACCAGGGACACAAGGATTTTCAGTCCTTTGCTCTACCAACTGAGCTAAGGTACCCCGCTTTTAAGCAAGTGCAAATATAACTGCCTTTTGTATTCTCACAAAATCATTTCACTTATTTTCTTTGTAATTTTGCGTTTTTAAGAGACTTATGCAATTGATAATCGACCTAGGCAATACCCAAATCAAGTATTTTGTATTTGATCAAGATCGAGAATTAAAAGTACTCACAACAGTAGTAAATCAATGGGAAAGTGCATTGAACGAGATTCGAGATGCTTTTCCACAATTCAATAAGGCCATTTTATCTGATGTGAATGGTTCCATTACTTCAGAACTTATTGCTTCCTTAGCCCCGATTCCAGTTGTCAATTGTTCCGCTTCACTTCGTTTGCCTTTTAAAACGCAGTACAATCCTAGTAAACAGCTGGGAGCAGATCGATTAGCTCTCATAGCCAGCGCAGCCTTTCATTACCCAAATCAAAACGTTTTGGTAATTGATGTTGGAAGCTGCATTACCTATGATTTTTTAGATAGAGAGGGGATGCATCACGGAGGGTCTATAAGTCCTGGATTCTCAATGCGCTACAAAGCCATGCATACCTTTTCAGGGAAGTTACCTTTATTGGAGCCTACAGCGAGTAATGACTTTTTAGGAACCAATACAGCAAGCGCAATGCATGCAGGTGTTTATAGTGGAATTCAGTCGGAAATTGAAACAATGATTGGTCTGTATCAGAAAAAATTTGGTTTTTTAACGATAATTTTAACAGGTGGAGACGCTCAAAGGTTGCCTAAACCATTAAAAAATAGCATATTTGCGCATTCAAATTTTATAGCTAAAGGTTTGAATTTCATACTATCAAGTAATATCGATTCATGATTCGTAAACTTACAGTACTACTATTACTGTTGTTAAGCGCCCCACTATTTGCCCAAAATATGGCTGCTTCACCCTATTCTTCTTCAGGTCTAGGAGAACGAGTTTTTCAAGGAACTCAAGCTACACGTCATATGGGAGGACTGGATGTGTTTACAGACTCCATACACGCTAATTTAAATAACCCTGCTAGTTATGGGTTTTTAAAATTTACTACCTATTCTGTTGGGGTAAATTATACCAATAACAACTTAGCCACTTCTTCGGAAGCGCAAAATTCAGATTTAGCCTCGTTGGATTATCTTGCTGTGAGTATTCCTACAAAAAGGTTTAGTTTCGGTTTTGGCCTTGTTCCTTACAGTGCTATCGGTTATCGAATTGAAGGATTGAATCAAAACTCAGAAACAGCTGTTTTCAACAGATACGAAGGTTCTGGGGGCTTAAATCAGACTTATTTTTCTCTTGGAATACCCCTCACAAACTATTTTTCTGTAGGGACCACCTTAAATTACAATTTTGGAAATTTATTTTACCGATCGGGGCAATATTTAGACGGTGTGGATAACGGTACTTTTTTAGCAAATGAATCCAGTGTATCTGGATTTAGCTATCAATTGTCAGCACAATTAAAGGTTCCTCTAAAAAATAAATATCAAGCACAAGCCATGTTTTCGTATCAACCGGAAGGATTACTTGACGCTCAAAACAGTAGGGTCTACTACATTCAGTCGCTCTCCAGAGAAACGATTATCGATTTTACAGAAATAGAACTTGTTGGTTCAGGATTGGATCGAACTGATTTGAGTTTATCTCGAACAACAAAAACAGGTCTTGGTTTTGGTAAAAACCAAAGTTGGTTTTTTGGGGTACAGTATAATTTGATAAAATCTGCTACCTTTAACAATGAATTTTTTGAAAGGAAAAACATTTCTTACCAAGACGCTAAGAAATGGATTGTCGGAGGATATTTTATTCCAGATTACACTTCATTTACAAGTTTTTGGAGTCGTGTAGTTTACCGATTTGGATTCCGTACGGAACAAATGAGTAGTGTAATCAATAACATTCCTTTAACAGAAACTGGCATTACCTTTGGACTAGGATTGCCATTAGCAGGTCTGTCAAATGCTAATGTTGGTATAGAAATCAGCAAGCGAGGACAAAAAGACGCTGGATTAGTCCAAGAAACAATCGTTGCATTGCGAGTAGGTTTATCGCTCAACGATATTTGGTTTATAAAAAGAAAGTATAATTAAAAAAATGAAAAAATGAAAAAGCTTTCCCTTAAATTAACTTTACTTATCGGGCTTTTTGTATCAACTGCCATAAGCGCTCAAGACGTCAACGTTTGTATGCAAGAACTTTCCATTTTTGCAGAAAATGTAAAAGTTAAGAATTACGAAAATGCAATGGAACCTTGGATGAAAGTTAGAGAAAACTGTCCAGACATCAACGTTGCGATTTACACCTATGGAGAGCGAATCATCAAGCACAACATAGAAAATGGGACTCCAGAAGTAGTTGAAGCTTCCAAAAAAGATTTGATCAAGCTTTATGACGAATGGGTTCAATATTTCCCAAAAAACAAAAACAAAAGTACAGTAGGTGATGTAATCAGTAAGAAAGCACAAGCCATGCTTGACTTTGAGATGGCAGACTTGAAAGAAATCTATACTACTTTTGACGAGGCTTATGTAAAAGACGCTGAGAGTTTTACAAATCCCAAACATTTGTACAATTATTTCAAAACATTTTATGATCGTTACAAGGCGGGAGATGCTGAAGTGAGTATGGAAGCGCTTTTTAACAAGTACGAGGAGATTTCTGAAAAATTTGAACTAGAAACAACAGAATTAGCCAAAAAATTAGATGTTATTTTAAAGAAAGAAGACGAAGGTAAAGCATTAACCAGTAGAGAACAGCGTAGTAAAAGAGTCTATGATGTCAATTCAAATGCAATAGGAACCTTTCTTTCAAACTTGGATGCAATAATCGCAAAAGAAGCTACTTGTGAAAATTTGATTCCATTGTACCAGAGAAATTTTGAAGAAAACAAAGGAGATGCAATTTGGTTGAAACGTGCGGCAAGTAGAATGGACAGTAAAGAATGTTCTGATGATCCTTTGTTTGTCACTCTAGTTGAGGCCTTACATACATTAGATCCTTCTGCTGATTCTGCCTATTACCTGGGTCTATTGAAAGATAAAAGTGGCGATGAAGATGAAGCACTAAAATACTACGAAGAATCCATTGCCTTAGAACAAGACAACTATAAAAAAGCTAAGATTCTTTTAAAGATTGCGAATAAATTTAGAGAAGCTGGGAGAAGATCTTCTGCAAGAAATTACGCAAACAAAGCATTGAGTTATCAACCTTCTTTAGGAAGAGCTTATTTGCTTATTGCAAATTTATATGCAGACAGCGCAAACGACTGTGGAGACACCCAATTCAACAAGCGCGCAGTTTATTGGTTGGCAGCAGATCTAGCTCGTAAAGCAGGAAGTGTGGACAACTCACTCTCCTCAATTGCAAAAAAGACAGCGGAGAGCTATTCGGGAAGAGCACCTAGTAAAACAGATATTTTTACAGAAGGAAATGAAGGAGCCGTAATCAAATTTGATTGTTGGATCAACAGAAGTGTGACCGTTCCAAAACTCTAATGAAATCGGTTCTTATCAAATTAACAATCAGGGTTGTGGTGCTCACCACAGCCCTTTTTATTTCCTGTGAAGACAATACTCAGGCACTTAAAGAACTTACATCAGATCGTCAAGATCCCATAGGTACTGCTGTCAATATTCGAATGGTTTATACAGATTCAACTAAAGTACAAGCTATTCTAACTGCGCCTAAACACATTGATTATACTAATCTTGAATTTCGTTTTGCTGAATTTCCTGAAGGACTTAAAGTGGTTTTTTTTGACGATGCTGGAAATGAAAACGAAGTGCTCGCTGACTACGGTATTTTATATAACGACACACGACTCATTGATTTAAAAGGGAACGTTCAATTAAAATCATTTGAAGGCTCTGTTTTGAACACTAATCAGCTCTTCTGGGACGCTGAAAACGAATGGTTATTTACAGAACAGCCCTTCACATTCGAAGATCAAGATTACAATTTTGAAGCGGTCCGATTGGATACCAATAAAGATTTTACTAAATTTCAAACAGGTAACCTTATTGGAACAGTAGCTGTTTCAGAGGCTAAAGATTCACTAGCAGTAAAAAAATGAAAACCTATAAAATTTCTGAAGTTCTGTACTGGGTGATTGCGGGGATATCTCTCTATAAAACAATAACCTTGTGGGGAATGGAACAGACCCGTGCGTATTATTTTTTAGGATTTGCAGTCTTGTCCATTTTCATGGCTCTTTTTCGAAGACACTACAGGAAAAAATTTAATCAAAGGGATAATTCCTCTAAATGATCGCTTCAGATTTTGTAATTCTTTTTTGTTTGTTGCTTTCAGCCTTTTTTTCAGGAATGGAAATTGCTTTTGTTTCTTCTAATAGAATCTATTTGGAGATTGAAAAAATGCAGGGGAGCTTTACCTCTAAGGTGCTGAAAAGCATTACCAAAAACCCCTCTAGATTTATAGCGAGCATGCTACTGGGAAACAATATTGCTTTGGTCGTTTATGGTATTTTTACAGGAGACCGAATTCTTCAATTGTTTTTTTCAGAAACACTTTTGAGTGGAGGAGAACCCAGCCTCATTGTAATATTTTATCAAACGCTTATATCCACTGGGATAATTTTACTAACAGCAGAATTTTTACCCAAGGTTTTTTTTCAAATTTATGCCAATCTAGCCATTAAAATTTTTGCCATACCTGTTGCCTTTTTTTACTATTTGTTTTACCCACTTACCTTCTTAATTATTCAGTTTACAGACATTATTTTAAAACGCTTTTTAAAGACAGATGAGGATCAGGTACAACTTTCCTTTTCTAAAGTAGAACTTGGAAACTATATAGAGGAGCAATTGGAATCTACTCAGGATAAAGAAAATTTAGATTCTGAAATTCAAATTTTTCAAAACGCATTAGAATTTTCTGAGATTAGAGCAAAAGAAGCCATGGTTCCTCGAGCAGAATTGGTAGCTGTAGAGGCAAGCACTCCTCTAGAAGAAATAAAAGCCTTGTTTATCTCAACGGGACTTTCTAAAATACCGGTCTATCAAAAAACGATAGATCATATTTTGGGTTATGTTCATGTTTTTGACATGATGAAAAACCCAAAATCTCTAAAAAAAACACTCTTGCCTCTTGCCTATGTTCCAGAAACGATGCTCATCAATGATGTATTGAAGCTTTTAACCCGACAGCACAAGAGCATCTCGGTTGTGATTGATGAATACGGCGGGATATCAGGTATACTTACTGTAGAGGATATTGTAGAAGAACTCTTTGGGGAAATAGAAGACGAATACGACACGGTAGCACATATTGAAGATAAGTTGGGCGATACCACTTTTCTTTTCTCGGCTCGTTTAGAAGTAGATTACTTGAATCAAAAGTACGATTTAGTACTTCCAGAAAGTGAATTTTACGAAACTTTAGGTGGTATGATCGCCTACAATACGGGTGAAATTCCTAAAAAGGGAGAGCATATAGCTATTCCTCCTTATCAGGTTACTATTAAAAAAGTTTCTGCCACAAAGATTGAAGAGGTTTTGTTAGAAGAACTCGAAGAAGACTAAGTTTTGCAAATACCAACTAGATCTTATTTTTGAAGCTGTGAACTTTCTTTATTCAAAGGAATAGCTTAATTTCGCAAACGATCAAAATAGAGCAATTATGGCCATATTAGGAAAAATTAGACAGCGATCCATTTTTTTGATTCTAGTAATCGGAATGGCGCTTTTCGCCTTTGTTATTTCTGGGGTATTTGACGCGAATTCTTCAAGCGGAGGTCCAACAGATCCTATCGCAGTGATTAATGACGATGAGGTAGAGCTGGATTTCTTTCGCCAGATGGTGGAACAAACAGAGCGCGCGTATAACTATTCCACCCTTCAGTCTGTAAACTTAGTTTGGAATCAGGCGCTAAGAAATACCATTTTTGATCAAGAATTTGAAAAATTAGGGATTGATGCAGGTAAGGATCAGTTAGAACAAATTATTTCTTCTGATGACAATGTAATCAACAATCCCAATTTTCAAAATGAAGCTGGATTTTTTGATTTCGGAATTTTTACAGACTACATCGCTCAAATGAAAAGCAGTAACCCTACGGCTTATGAAAATTGGAAATTTCAAGAGCAAAGTATCATTGGAGTTGCCAAACAACGTATTTATCTTGATCTGATCATGGCAAGTGCTCGAATGACCGAAGCAGAAGCCAAAGCAAACTACCATTTTGAAAATGACAATGTCACTTTAAAATATGTCCAGATACCTTATGACGTTATACCTGACAGCCTAGTCACGGTAACAGAGGCAGAAATTAAAAAGTACATACAGGAACATGAGTCCGATTACAAAAGAGAAGAAACAAGAAATTTACAGTATGTCTCTTTTGCAGAAAACCCTACAGAAGATGATTTGGCCTCCATACGTTTGCGTTTGGACGGTTTGAAATCTCAAAGAATTGCCTACAACGATGTTTCTAAATTAACAGATACATTAGAAGGTTTTAAACAAACAAAAAGTGTAATCGATTTTGTAGATCAATATTCTGAGGTTTCTTTTGATTCTGTTTATAAGCCTAGAGGACAGTACAATAATGAATATGCTGATATTCTATTTGGTTTGGAGAAAGGAGAAGTTTTTGGGCCCTACAGAGACGGTAATGCGTTTAAAATTTCGAGACTTTTAGACATAAAAAAAGATGCATCTCTTCGCGCAAGTCATATTTTAATCGCTTATGAAGGGGCAACTCGTGCAAACTCAAACATTTCAAGATCCAAAGCAGAAGCTCAACAAGAAGCCAATAGAGTGTATCGCTTAGCTCGAAGAGCATCAGCAGATTTTGAAGCTCTCGCAAGAGAATACTCAGATGGGCCTACACGAACACGTGGAGGAGATTTAGGATTTTTCCAAGAAGGAGAAATGGCGCAAGAATTTTTCAATTTTGTAAACAAAAACAATGTAGGGAGAGTTGGTTTAGTCGAAACAGAATTCGGTTTTCACATTATTAAAGTTACAGACAAAGATGATCTGGCCTTGATTGCAGATATTGTTGCAGAGGCTGTTCCTTCTGATGCCACTTCTAACGAAGTGTTTAGAGAAGCCACTCAATTTGAGATGGACAGTAACGATGAAAAAGATTTTATTGGGGTAGCAGAGAAAAACAACTATTCCGTTCGTCCTGTAAAACAAATTGGTGCACTTGAAGAAAACCTACCTGGTTTACCCCAACAAAGAGCGATTGTTCGATGGGCATTTGAAGATGATACCAAAGTGGGTGCTATTCGTCGTTTTTCGCTAAACCGCGGAGGCTATGTAGTGGTTCAGTTGACGGCAAAAGTAAAAGAAGGACTCGCTTCTGTTGAGGAGGTAGGAGAAGAAGTAAGAAGAATACTTATCAAAAATAAAAAAGCACTACTAATTCAAAAGCGCTATGCATCAGCAAGCACACTAGAGTCTCTTGCTGAAGAGGAAGCACTTACTATTGAAACAGCTACCGCTGTGAATCAGAAAAATCCTACTCTACCCGCAGGCGGTAATGAACCAAAAGTAGTAGGTACCGCTTTTGCAATGGATGAAGGAGCTCTTTCTGGTTTGATACAAGGAGAAAAAGGAGTTTATAAACTAGCTCTAGTCCAAAAAAATACAGTGGAAGACTTAGAAGACTATACAGCTTATGCAAAACAAATGCAACAAGAAGTTAAAACGACCCTTTTGGAAAATGTTTTTGCAGCATTAGAATCAGTTGCTGAAATTGAGGATAACAGGGTTTTATACTACTAAAAAAGTCTTTAAATATGTAAAATGCCCTCAAACTTGTTTGAGGGCATTTTTTTTGGCACAGATTTTGTTCTTGCAATCAAAAATTGCTACCGCTCATGCGACTCTTTTCTATGTCAAAAAGGATAAAACAGTCCCTTGCACTTGCTGGGACAGTTTGGATATGTTCTTCAACTAACGAACCAGAGGCATCCTATTACAAACTTGATTTTACCAATGGAGAACAAGTTGAGGGATGGATTAAATTCGAAAATGAAAAAGAAGAGCAATGTGTTTTTTTGGCAGACTACCACATGTCGAAAAACTTACTCCATGTGAGAAAACAAGAGGATATTTTTACAGCAAATCTAGAAAACAATAAGTTTACAGCCCTAATTGACGATCAAAAAATGACTTTCAAAAAGCAAAAGTCAAATACGATCTAGACACATTTCTCTGTAGGGAATCACCGTAGTATACCCTTTTTCTTTGAAATAGCTTTTTGCAGCTTCGTTTCCTGTAGCCAAAACAAAATCACCCCCCCAAGCCCCTAAGCTTTTGATTACACCCTTGTATTCATTAAAGAGTTTCTCTTTGATGGGTTTTTGACCTATGAGCTTCCCAATAAGTTGTTCGTGTTGGATAAGGTAGGCTTCAAATTCTTTGAGTTCTTTGCAGGTTGCAATAGCATCTGTTAACGTATTCAAGGAAGTGATTAGCGAGGGAGTTACTTTGGATACCTCAAAAGCTTGAACAGCCTGTTGGCTATTTTTTTTCTGGTTTAAATAAACAAAAAAGAGCTCGTCAGCAAAGGGCGGTGTAAATTCAACAGGAATAATTTTAGGAAACTCATTTACTCTTGTGTAAAAAATGGGACCTTTTGCAGAACCGCAAGCAATATCGTAACCACTGCCGCCAAAGGTTTTTTCTCCTAAAGAAAAAGCATTTACCTCTGCCCAGTTAGCTATATTTACAAGTAGGGTTGAAGAGCTCCCCAAACCCCAATGTCGATCAAATTCTAAGTGTGTTTTTACGACTCCACCTTGAGATAAGAAAAGGTTATTTTCACTACGTGCAACTTGTAGAATCTGTTGCAACCGTTTTGCAACAGTAGGATCTGATGCCTGTATGATTTTAAGGGTAGAGCATTCAAAATGCACCTCAAACCAAAGATAGTTTTTCCAGTCATAGCTTTCCCAGCGAAGGGTTTTACTCTCTTGAGCTTCATAGTGTAAACTCTGGCCTTTTGTACAAGGAAGAGCAAGGGCTTTTGCACCTGCAAGCACAACATATTCTGAAGTGAGTAGAACTTTACCATGACTGTACAAAGAAGCCATATCAGTGGGTGTTTTTTTCTAAAAAGGCTCCTACAGCTTGAACAGTTACCACTTCATTTTTAAAATATTCTACAGCCGCCTCTTTTTGATTTTTGGTAGCTTCAAATTGATTGAGAATATTCAATAAATGCATTTTCATATGACCTTTTTGAATCCCAGTTGTGACTAAAGAACGCACAGCAGCAAAGTTTTGTGCAAGTCCGCCCACAGCCATTATTTCCATTAATTTTTCAGCTGAGGGATTGCCGAGGAGTTCCATGCACCACTTAACCATAGGATGTAGTTTGGTTAGTCCTCCTACCGTGCCAACAGCTAGTGGCAAGGTGAGCTCCATTTTAAATTGCCCTTCTTCAATTGTGGCTGTACTTAAAGAAGTATATTTTCCTGTCCGTGCGGCATAGGCATGTACTCCTGCTTCCACAGCCCTAAAGTCGTTGCCCGTAGCCAGAACGATTGCATCTACACCGTTCATAATGCCTTTGTTGTGGGTTACTGCCCTATGGGGTTCACACTGAGCTATTGCAACTGCAGCAACCATTTTTTTGGCAAAACTAATACCGGAAATACCGTTCTTTTCAATAGCAAGATCTTCTACAGGGCAGCTTACTGTTGCTCTGACCAAACATTCTGGCACATAGTTGGAAAGAATACTCATTACAATTTCTAAATGAGAATCTGCCTGAGTCAATAAGTCTAAACGAGCAAATTCTTCAAAAGATTTTGCTAATTGTTCTAGACATGAATTGATAAAATTGGCCCCCATTGCATCTCCTGTTTTGAATTTTAGATGCAATTGATAGTAATCGGGCATCTCTTTGCCTTTATCGATCAGTTCACAGCTTATTATCCCTCCACCGCGTTGCTCCATATTTTTAGTTAGGTTTTTGGTGGTCTGTAGAAGTTCCTCTTTTCTTTTTTCAAAAAATTGTTTTAATGCAATGGAATCACCTGTAAAGAGAAAATGAATTTGACCCACTTTTATGGTGTCGAGAACTGTAGCTTTGAAACCACCTCGGGTACTCCAAAATTTGGCTGCATTTCCAGCTGCTGCCACAACAGAGCTTTCTTCAATTACCATCGGCAGGGAGTAGATGGAGCCGTTGATCAGAAAATTTGGAGCGATCCCAAGGGGAAGATAAAAGTTGGTCACGGTGTTTTCTATAAACTCATCATGTCTGTTTTGGAGTTTAGGATCTGTACTCCAGTAGCTTTCGAGTTCCTTTCGAGCCGCCTCAGGATTTTTAAAATGTGTTTTAGTAATCCAATCAATTTTTTCCGATTTAGTTAATTTGGAAAAGCCGTTGATCATCTTACTCATAGTAAATTTTTTGTTAAAGATACAGAATTAGCCTCCGTTCTAAAATTATGGTTAGTGCATTTTTGCTAAATTGTGACCTCAAGAAACTAAAACAAAAAGAACTTAAATGATACGCTCTCTAAATAAATTAAATGATTTCCATTTGCCTCTTTTGTGGTTCAAAAATTCTATTCTAAGAGACTTATTATTACTCCTTTTAATACTCTTTTCTTTCCAAGTTTGGGCACAAAAATCTGAATTGGATTTAAAAAAATTATGGGGCGGCGCCCATCAACCAGAGCGTATGGAAGCACTTCGCTCAATGAAAGATGGTAGTCACTACACCGTATTGGAAAAAGAGGGTGAAACTGAAAGTAGTTTAATTGTTTCTTATGCTTATGCCGATCCTAAAAAAAAGAAGGTTCTTTTCGATGCGGCTCAATTTAATCAACTTCAAGAGCTTTCCGACTACTCATTTTCTAAGAACGAACAAAAGTTGCTCCTAGAAACAGCTGTTGACCCCATTTTTAGAAGATCCAAACAAGCAATCTATTGGATTTATGACCTCACCACTCAAAAGCTTGAAAAATTGAGTGAGGATAAGATACAAGAACCGTTGTTTTCCCCTGACGGAAATCGAGTGGCCTATGTTTATCGAAGAAATCTTTATGTTAAAGATCTCAGCACAATGAAAAGTTCTCAAATCACTTTTGATGGAGATTTTCAAACCCTAAACGGAATAACAGATTGGGTTTATGAAGAAGAATTTGGTTTTGTACGTGCTTTTGACTGGAGTTCCGATTCCAAACAAATCGCTTTTATGCGTTTTGATGAATCTAAGGTGCCAATCTTCTCTATGGACGTTTATGGAAAAGAGACCTATCCTTTTCCTTATATGTTCCGTTACCCTAAAGCAGGAGAGGAAAATGCGACTATCCAACTTTTTGTTTATGACCTTGTCTCCAAAAGACAAGAAGCCGTTTCCTTTAAAGATTCACCCCCGTATTATATCCCCAGAATTCAATTTGGAGGAGGGGACCACAGCCTTATCATACAAACCTTAAACCGACATCAAAACGATTTGCAACTTTGGCGATGGGATACCCAAGAAAAAGAGCTAACCCTCTTGCTTAGAGAACAAGACAAAGCCTATGTAAGTATTCATGATGACCTTACCTTCCTTGAAGACGATAGTTTTTTATGGACCAGTGAGCGCGACGGATATAAGCATATTTACCATTACGACAAAGAAGGAAAACTTTTGAATCAAGTCACCAAAGGGAAATGGGAAGTAACGTCCTTGTTTACGTATAACTCCAAAAGAAAAGAATTGTACTATCAATCGGTAGAAGGCAGTAGTACCGAAAGGGGTATTTTTGCGATACAACTCAACGGTAAGGGAAAGCGTATCCTACAACCTACAAAGGGGACAAATGGAGCAACTTTTAGCAGCAATGGGATTTACTATATCCATTCCTATTCCGATGAAAAAACACCTCCCCGATACACCTTATATGAAACCAGAAAAAACAAGCCTGTCCGTGCACTTGTAGATAATGATAAGTTGGTTTATGAATTAGAACTGTTTGGTTTTTCTGATAAGGAATTTTCAACTATTGAAATCAATGGTAATGAGCTAAACATGTGGATGATTAAACCTGCTGACTTTGATCCAACAAAAAAGTACCCGCTTTTAATGTTTCAATATTCCGGTCCGGGATCCCAACAGGTCGCAAACAGATGGGGTGATTCCAGGACGCTATGGCATAAGGCATTAGCCAATAAAGGCTATATCATAGCCTGTGTTGATGGAAGAGGAACAGGTTTTAAGGGAGCAGCCTTTAAGAAGTCAACCTACCTCAATTTGGTTAAATACGAAACTCTAGATCAAATAGCAGCAGCGGAATACTTGGGCTCACTGCCATTTATTGACAAAAGTAGAATCGGAATCTGGGGCTGGAGTTTTGGAGGACATATGGCCACCCATTGTTTGTTGACCGGAAATGAAGTGTTTTCATTTGCTATTGCAGTAGCTCCTGTCACTAATTGGAGGTTTTATGACACTATTTATACCGAACGCTTTATGCGTACCCCCCAAGAAAACCCAGAAGGATACGATCTGAATTCTCCACTCAACTATGCCGATCAACTCAAAGGAAAATTTTTAATCATTCACGGTTCTGGAGACGATAATGTCCATGTGCAAAATACCATGAGAATGGTAGAAGAACTTATACAAGAAGACAAACAGTTCGAATGGATGATCTATCCAGATAAAAATCACGGTATCTATGGAGGAAACACACGCCACCACCTCTACACGAAAATGACTAACTTTATTCTTGAAAACTTATAATCAACCCTATTAATAGAATGGCTAAATCAGATTCACTTCCTCAAAATCAAACTCTCTTGGGTCATCCCAAGGGTCTTTTTTACTTGTTTTTTGCAGAACTCTGGGAGCGCTTTAGCTTTTATGGAATGCGCGCACTATTGACCCTTTATATGGTCAATGTCATTTTTCAGGAACTTGTAGAACGCGATTATGCAGCTGCAGCAGTTTACGCTTCGTATGGTTCTTTGGTTTATGCATCTACAGTGGTAGGAGGTAGAATATCTGATACTCTTTTAGGTTTTCGCAGATCCATTTTTCTGGGTGGAATATTAATGGCCTTAGGACATTTTGTTTTGGCAATAGAAAACGACTATACTTTTTTTCTAGCGTTAGGTTTTATCGTAGTGGGTAATGGTTTTTTTAAACCCAATATTTCCACTTTTGTGGGTTCGCTTTACAAAGAAAAGGACCCAAGAAAAGACTCTGGATTCACTATTTTTTATATGGGGATTAATATAGGTGGTTGGATTGCACCCTTGTTGTGCGGATGGCTAGGTAGTTCGTTTGGTTGGCATTACGGTTTTGGTTTAGCGGGATTTGGGATGCTTACAGGGCTCTTGTTTTTTTGGAGGGGAATCACCTCAGGAGTATTTGGTGATCATGGACTAGCACCATCAGAACAGCGACTTAGTGAAAAGATTTTGGGGATTTCTCGCGGGAGTTTAATTACTTTAATTGCTTTTTTATCTGGTCCTGTAATAGCAGTATTACTGGCTAGTTATAAATCAGTTGCTGCAGAGGGTTTTTTATCGGGGCAAAACATTGTAAACCTAATTTTTAAAGTTGTTGGAATTTTTATTTTGTGTTACTTGGGATATATCTTGAGCAAAGCAACTTTAGAAGAACGTAAAAAGCTTTTTGTCGCGATTTCTATCACCTTGTTTATGACTTTATTTTGGGGTTTTCATGAGCTTTCGGGAAGTGTCATCACTTTATTTGCTGCCCGAAATGTAGACCTCACAATTATGGATGCTGCACAAACAAATTCATTAAATTCTATGTTTATCATCATATTAGCTCTGCCCATTTCCTGGATGTGGACGGCGTTAAATAGAAAAAAAATCAATCCAAGGACGCCCTATAAATTTGGATTTGGACTGCTCATAGCTGGAGTCAGTTTTTTCGTTTTGGCAATAAGCGGCTCCGCAGCCAATGAACAAGGTATGGTCCCCTTTAGTTACCTTCTTTTGATGTATTTCTTACTTTCCATTGGAGAATTATTCATGTCTCCAGTTGGCTTGTCTAAAATCACTGACCTTTCCCCACAACGAATTGTTGCTTTTATGATGGGAGTTTGGTTTCTCTCTTCTGCCTATGCTTTTCAATTAGTTGGTTTTATTGGAAAGCAACTCGCCATAGAAAGCGAGTCAACAAATGTTGGTGGGATGGAAACTTTAGACATCTATATTGGTGGATTTAGTTTAATTTCGCAATATGCAATAGGAGCTGGAATTTTAGTACTCTTGTTGGCCCCTGTTCTTAAAAAATTAATGGGAACCATACACTAAAAATAAAAAGGTTATGAGATGGATGTTTTTGTTTGTTGTTTTTTCTATAAATCAAATAATAGGACAACAGATACAATGGATGACTTTTGCTGAGGCAAGAGCGGCACAAGAAAAGGAACCTAAAAAAATCTTTATGGATGTCTATACAGATTGGTGCGGACCCTGTAAATTACTAGACAAAAACACTTTTCAAAACCCAGATGTTTCTCGTTATATCTCAGAAAACTATTACGCTGTAAAATTTAATGCAGAGGGCACAGAAAAGATTACGTTTTACGATCAAGTATTTACTAATCCAAATCACGATCCAAATCGAAAAGGCCGAAATGCAACCCACCAGTTCACTCAATATCTAGGAGTAAAGGGATATCCTACCATGGTTTTCTTTAGTGAAGATGGAGATCCTATCATGCCCATAGTAGGTTACATCAAACCAAAAGAAATTGAACTGTATCTCAAGATGATCAAGCAGGGAGACTATCAAGTTTTCTCTACACCAGAGGATTTTGAGAAATACAAGAAAAGTTTTGTGCCTCGTTTCAGAGGGTAATTTTTAATGCTCCTTTCTCTCTTGTGTCATATAAAATTATCTTCTTTTGGTGACAGCTTTTTTCCCATCGTTTTGTAAACCAAGGTGCATTTGAACCGTCTGCAATTATCATCTTTGGATTGTAGTAATCTAGTAATCGGTTCAGATTGATTTTTGGATTATTTCTAAGCAGTATGTGGGTGGGGTTAAATTCCAATTGAATAAAATCCTCTTCGCTATCGATAATATATAAACGAAAGTCATCATAAATGTAAAAATTCTGTATTGAAAGCTTTTCTATGTTTTTAAGTGGTCTGGAATTACTATAGTCATTTAGTATTTGGTTGTTCTGATCTGTATAGGACGTGTAGTAGTACAGCACCCCAGAGAGCACCTGCCCATAAAGACTTTCGCCGTGCTTGTGGAATACCCAGAAGATGTTTTCTTGAAAAAATTTGTTGCGCTCTCGTTCAATAAAAAACAGCATCCCTACTAAAGCGATTAGCGTGATAGAAAATTGGTAAAATCTGTTTCGTTCAATCCATAGAATAAAAAAGAATAAAAACACATACATGCTAATAGTGGATATTTCAGATAAGTATAGTTGATTGAGTTCTAAGGGGTCTATTTGGGCAATCCGAGAAACAATTCTATTTAATAACGCTACAGACGAATCAAAGAACAGTATTAAAAATTCTGGAATAGTACCAAACAAGATCGTGGTGAAAACAATCAAAACCAAAAAAAGAAATAGTCCAAAGAAGGGTACTACCAAAAGATTGCTGAGAAGAAAAAGACTGGGAAACAGATGGAAATAATAAACACTCAGCGGACCCACTGCTAGTTGAGCAGACAAGCAGACGGTTGTCCATTGCCAAAATTTTTGGATTATCCTATTTTTGGGTTTCCATAAGTTTTGAAGAATGGGATGTATCCAAAGAATTCCAAAAACAGCTAAAAAACTGAACTGAAAACCTACTTGCCTGAAGTATGGAGGGTATACCAGTACTAATAGCAGCAGTGAAACAACGGTATAGTGAAAGGTGTTTTTTCCGTGTTGAAGAAAACGCCCTAAAGTCAAAAAACTAAACAATGTTACTGCCCGAACTACAGAAGGTGGAAAACCAACAAAAAAGGCAAATCCCCAAAGAAAAATTACAATACTCACTAGACGAATTACCTTCCCAATAGCAGAGACCGCAAGTGGAGCTAAAAGAATAAGAAATACTTCTACAAATAAACCAATATGTAAGCCCGAAAGTGCTAGAAGGTGTATCACACCTGCTTTAGCAAAAGCATCAATCAGTTCAGGTTCTACAGCATTTCTCTCTGCCAACAAAAGGGCGTAAATCACCCCTTTGGATTCTGGATTCAGTGCGCTTGAATCGATCTTGCTCTTGATCATTTTTCTAAGTTGATGGGCCTTAATTAACAAACTCTTTTTATCGGAATCGAATGCAATACTATTTTTGGAGTGTAGCTTTAATTGGCTGTAGATTTTTAGATTGTTTAAGTAGCTTTTATAAGAAAATGCCCCTGGGTTTTTTACTTCTGGAATCTTTTCAAAAGATGCAGATGATAAAAGCGTTTGTCCCACTTGAAAGGGTAGGGTTGTGCTGTCCTTTTCTTGATAAATCAACACTTTGCCGGTAGTGGATTGGTTTCCCCATTGCTTGAGTTTACCAAAGTAGGTAAAACCAAAAGGGGTTTCGCTTCGTTTTTCTAGGATTTCAATCAGTTTAGGGTCATTGGGTTGTGAAGTTGTATTTCGCAAGAAATGATGCTGTTCTAGATGATAATAGAACAGAAAGTTCAATACCCCGGCGCAAAAAAAGCTACAATATAGAAGTACACTTTTCCATCTTTTGTAGGTGCTTTTTAAGCTCCAAAAAACGCAGAGTAACAAAACAATTGTTAGAGAAAAAAAGGATGCCTGAAGTGGTATGAAATAAGAGAAAATCCCACCTAGGAGATAAAGAACTACAAAAGGATAGAGTATGGATCGGGGCAGATGCATGCTCTAATTTACGTTAATTACAAAAAACTATCGGATGGATTGAACTATCAGTTTAGCTGTTTTTTGACTTGCACCCCCGCCGCCAAGTAGAGATTTTAACTGCGTGTATTCTTTCCGTAGTTGTTTTTGTTTTTCTTTTGTTAGTAGGAACTGCAACTGTTTTGTAAGATTTTCATGATTACAGTAGTGTTGAATGAGTTCTTTAACTACTTCTTTATTCAAAATAAGGTTTACAAGTGCGATATATTTTAAACGGATAATTTTTTTTCCAATCCAATAGTTAAACGCGCTGCTTTTGTAACACACCAGTTGAGGCACATCAAACAATGCGGTTTCTAAAGTAGCAGTCCCGCTGGTTACCAATGCAGCTGTGCTATTTTTTAGCAGATTATAGGTTTGGTTGTAAACAATTTTAATGGAGGTGTTTTTTAAATAAGGGACATATTTTTCTGTCGCTATGCCTGGTGCTGCAGCAACTATAAATTGGTATTCTTCAAATGCAGCTGCAGTTTGAACAAATAGAGGAAGTATTTTTTTGATTTCTTGTATACGACTTCCAGGCAATAGGGCTATAATTTTTTTATTGGGATCCAATTGATGCAAACTTAAAAACTTGGGGTCATGTAGAAATTGATCCAATTGATCTAAAAGAGGATGTCCGACAAAATGGACCTTGAAATCGTGTTTTTCTTCAAAAAAAGCTTTTTCAAAAGGAAGCACTACATAGAGTGCATCCAATGAATGCTTCATCATGCGAACTCTGTTTTCTTTCCATGCCCAAACTTGTGGACTGATGTAATAATGGTTTTTGAAACCCTGTTTTTTTGCCCATTCTGCAATTCGGAGATTGAAACCAGGGTAATCAATGTAAATGATTACATCCGGCTGGAAGTCTAAAATATCTTTTTTACAAAATGAAATATTTTTTAGCACAGTAGGCAGGTGTTTTAAAACTTCCCAAAACCCCATAAATGCTAGATCGCTGTAGTGTTTGACCAGCGTTGCTCCCTGCTCTCTCATCAGGTCTCCTCCCCATGCTCTAAAACAAGCTTTGTCGTCCAACTTTTTGAGAGCACGGATCAAATTTGACCCGTGAAGATCACCAGAAGCTTCGCCAGAAATGAGATAATAGTTCACTTAAAGTTTTTGAATTTAGGGATACAGTTTTAACAGAGCGATAAATATTACTAATAGAAGGGAAAAAGCCAAGAGACCTGCAGCAAAGGGGAATTTGTTTTTACGTAATGCAATAAAAAAAACCGGTAAATTGATCAGTGCAGCTAAAGAAATTAAACCTCCTAATTTTTTCTGCTGGTATAAATTGGACAGACTTTCTTCAAGGGTGAGATCGGATAGAAAAAAAAGAAGCATGAGTATACCAAAGCCTGTCCATAATAGACCAGTTAGGATTCCTAAAAAAAAAGATTTGTCTTTTATAAACTCCATGTGTTAAGATGTTGTATGCTGTGATGAGCAGTAAGATCAAATTGAGTAGGTACAACAGAAATATACCCGTGACTAAGGGCCCATTCGTCTGTGTCTTCTCCTTTATCTTCATTGATGAATGTTCCTGTAAGCCAGTAGTATTCTCTACCCATAGGATTGGTACGCTTGTCAAACTCTTCCACCCAGTTGGCTTTTGCTTGTCGGCAAATTTTAATTCCTTTAATTTCTTTTTCTTTTAGTTTAGGGAAATTTACATTCAAAACAACGTCTTTAGGAATTCCATTTTTTAATGCTTGAACCGTAATCTTTTTTACAAAATTTTTAATTGGACTAAAATCTGCGTTCCATTGATAATCTAGTAATGAAAAACCTATTGCAGGGATTCCTTCAATGCCTGCTTCCATAGCAGCACTCATCGTTCCTGAGTAAATAACGTTAATTGATGAATTGGAGCCGTGATTGATGCCAGATACACACAGGTCTGGTTTACGGTCCAACAACTCATTTACTGCGAGTTTGACACAGTCAGCGGGTGTTCCAGAGCAACTGTATTCCAGTTGAGGGCCATCTGTAACTATGATTTTCTCACAATGTAAAGTGGAGTTTATGGTGATTGCATGACCCATGGCAGACTGAGGCGAATCTGGTGCAACTACGACCACCTCACCTAGTTCATTCATCACCTCTATAAGGTTTCGCAGTCCCGGAGCAGTAATGCCATCATCATTTGTAACTAAAATTAATGGTTTTGATTTCATCGTTTTTCTGTTTCACAGCTAAAGTAAGAAATCTTTAACCTCTTTTCTTTTAAAACAATATTAACACTACTATTTGAGATTATATGTATCTTTAGATGCTGTGTTTAGGAAGAAAAATAACATCCTATGAGAAAATATATTTGGATTTTATCTTGCATACTGATTAGTGGATTTGTTTTCGGGTTTGCATTAAAAAATGAAGATCCCAACAAAGACAAATTGTTAATTGAAATTATTTCTTACGTTTTGGATCGTGGGCATTATGACCCAAAGGAAGTAGATGATACTTTTTCTGAGAACGTCTTCATGAACTACCTCGAAAACCTTGATGGGCAGCATCGGTTTTTTTTAGATGCAGACCTAAGAACCTTTGAGGCATTTCGCTATCAGATCGATGAGGAAATAAAAAATGCTCAAATTAACTTTTTCAATCTTACCCATTCTAAACTTATGGAGCGCATGAAACAAGTGGAGGGGTTTTATGAAGAACTTTTGGACAAACCCTTTGAGTTCAGTAAAAAAGAAGAAATTAATTTGAACTATGAAGAGGCTCCTTATGCAAAAAGTCTCCAAGAATTAAAAGCAGTTTGGAGAAAAAGGTTTAAGCTCAATGCCTTAGAATCCTTCACTGCAAAAAAAGAAGAAGAACTTCAAAAAAAGGAACAAGAAGCTAATTATGTGATGGTCTCTGATCTTGAGCTTGAGGAAAATGCTCGTAAAGACCTTCAAGAAAACATGAGTTATTTTTTTGAAAATTACAACGACCTTAAACGCAAAGATTGGTTTTCAATTTATATCAACTCTATAGTTGTTCAGTTCGATCCACATACCTACTATTTTGCTCCTCAAGACAAGGATAGATTTGACATGTCTATGTCTGGAAAGTTTGAGGGAATAGGTGCACGACTCAATAAAAGAAACCAACAAATTAAGATAGTTGAAATTATCTCTGGAGGTCCTGTTTGGAGAGGAAATCTATTAGAAGTTGGAGATGCTATATTGAAAGTAAGACAAGCGGATGAATCAGAGCCTATAGACATCTCAGGGATGGTTCTTGATGATGCAGTAAAATTAATAAAAGGGCCAAAAGGAACACAAGTTTTTCTCACCATCAAAAGGGTAGAAGGAACCATAGAGGAGGTAGCGATAACAAGAGATGTAGTAGAGTTGGAAGAAACTTATGCAAAGTCTACACTTATTAAAGATGATGAAGGTTCTTATGGATTGATTGAACTCCCCAAATTTTATATCAATTTTGATGACTACAACCAAAGAAATGCTGCTAGTGATGTAAAAAAAGAATTGGAACAGCTCAAGCAAAAGAATGTTAAAGGCATCATTTTAGATTTGAGAAATAATGGAGGTGGATCACTTAAAACAGTAGTGGATATGACAGGTTATTTTATTGAAGAAGGCCCTGTTGTTCAAGTGAAAAGTACTGGTGGTAGAAAAGAAGTGTTAAAAGACGAAGACCCTTCTGTTATTTGGGATGGACCACTCGTTATTTTAGTAAATGAGTTTTCTGCATCAGCATCTGAAATTATTGCTGCAGCACTACAAGATTATCAAAGAGCCATTGTCTTAGGGAGTAAACAAACTTTTGGCAAAGGAACCGTTCAAAATATAGTGGACTTGAATCGTATGATTGCAGGAGGAACATATGGCGATCTAGGAGCATTGAAAATTACAACGGATAAATTTTATCGTATTAATGGTCAATCCACCCAGTTAGAGGGTGTGAAAAGTGATGTTGTTTTTCCGGACCGCTATGCCTATGTTGAAATGGGAGAAAGAGACCAGGATAATCCCTTGGCTTGGGACCGGATTACTCCAGCCAGCTTTAAGCCTTATTCAAAAATGACAAATTATGAGTATGCTGTGGAGCAAAGTAAACTACGTCTAAAGGAAAATCCGATAGTAAGTCTTATAGATGAGCAAGCACAATGGGTTAAGAAACAACAAAATGATTACTCCTATTTCTTGGATTACGACTCTTTTAAATCAGAGCGAGATTCTAAAAAGGAATACGCAAAGCGATTTAAGAAATTGTCGGAATACCAAGCTACCTATAAATTTGAATGGCTTCCAGAAGCGGGATCAAACGGCGCACCCAATGAAGAGCTAATCGAAAAAAGGAACCGCGGAGTGGAGTCTTTGAAAAAAGACATCTACCTCTCTGAGGCGGTGGAAATATTAAAAGACCTTTCTACTTCAATAAAGGTAGAACGCTCAATAGCGCAAATCAAAAAAGAGTAAAACTGTTTGGAATTTAATCGTGCTATAAATCGATTAAAAAAGGACGCATGGGCACTCTTCAGTGCTGTCTTTATTTTAGGTATTTGCCTTGTTGCTCTTTTTGCTTATCAGTTGGCTCCAGACCAAACGAGATATGCAAACCAAATGCATCTATCTATACATTCTCAGCCCCCTGGATTTTCTTGTAAAATTTTGATAATCCCCAGGGCTTCTGATGCATCTTCAAAATCTTATTTTTTTACAGGCAATCTAAACGCACAAGAAGAAATCCCAGTAAAAGAAGTATTTTGGACAGAGGATGGTATTTCGTTCAAGCGTTATGGCAATGCCACTGACTATCTTGAAAAAGTTACTTTTGATCAGTTTCCCGATGGAATTACTAAAGAAAAAATAGAAACCCATTTTTTAAAAGAACGTCTATTTCCTTTAGGAACAGACAAATATGGAAGAGATCTTTTAAGCCGACTGATTGTTGGTTCTAGAATATCTATTGCCATAGGTTTTGTTGCTGTTATAATTTCACTTGTACTAGGTGTTTTTCTAGGTGCGTTGGCAGGTTTTTTTGGAGGGCTTGTAGATAAAATAATCATGTGGTTCATCAATGTCATGTGGTCAATCCCCACTCTTTTAATGGTCATAGCAATCACACTGGCATTAGGAAGAGGTTTTTGGCAAGTGTTTATTGCTGTAGGTTTAACGATGTGGGTAGAGGTTGCCCGTTTGGTTCGAGGGTTGGTTAAATCTACCAAAGAAGAGCTGTTTGTACAGGCTGGAACTGTATTGGGTTTTTCAAAAACAAGATTGTTGCTCAACCACATTCTTCCGATGACCATTGCTCCGCTAATTGTTCTTTCAGCAGCAAATTTTGCAAGTGCAATTTTAATGGAGAGCGGACTTAGTTTTTTGGGAATAGGCGCACAACCTCCTATGCCCAGTTGGGGAGGTATGGTCAAAGATCATTTTAGATACCTACTCATAGGTAAGCCTTATCTAGCCTTACTTCCAGGTTTAGCTATAATGAGCTTGGTTCTCGCATTTATGACATTGGGAAACAGTCTGCGTGATGCTCTGGACGTTAGAAGTTAATACAACCTACTGGCATCTAAATTTAAGTAGATGAAAAACATCAAACTAAATGCTATCAGGTTTGTTCCTCCAGAACTGATAAAGGGAAGCGGAATTCCAACGGTAGGGACCAAACCTAAGGTCATTCCAATGTTTACGAAAAAATGAATAAAAAGTAGACTTGCAAAACAATAAGAGAAAATCCTGCTATTCGATTGAGTGTGTTTTTCTGCCCTGTAGATTACTCTAAGTATGAGAAGTGTGAACAGCATTACGATCGCACTACTTCCCAAAAATCCCCATTCTTCTCCTATGGTACTAAAAATATAGTCTGTATGCTGTTCAGGAACAAATCTTCCTTTGGTTTGGGTACCATTCAAGAATCCTTTCCCAAAAAAACCACCAGAACCAATAGCAATTTTAGATTGATTAATATTATACCCAATCCCTTTTGTGTCCGTTTCTAAACCTAAGATAATATTGAAGCGGTCTCGATGGCGTTGTTCAAAAACAGAATTGAAAATAAAATCTACTGAAAATGAAAAAAGGACTGAAATAGCAAGAGCAATAAGAAAAGGTTTTTTCTTGGCCTTTTTATTTTTATAAAGTATGAGTAGATAACTTAAAAAAAGAAGAACTCCTAAAGTCAAACTGAAGGATAAAGGGTCAAAAAGGAGCGTTCCTATAAAAGCAACTACTAACCCAAGTCCTAAAAGTAAAATTCTGAGATCTAATCCTTCTCTAAGCAATACAAAAAACAACCCCAAAAAGACCAATGCCGACCCAGCATCAGGCTGGAGAACAATGAGAACCATAGGAAGGGCAATAATCATAAGTACTTGACCTACAGCACTCCATTTTTTAAAATCCATCTGAAGCGAACTCAAACGGGTTGTCAACAATAAAGCAGTAGTAATTTTTACAAATTCAGAGGGCTGAAGGCTAAATCCGCCAATGAGATACCAAGAGGTTGCTCCAGAGATCTTTTGGCCAAAAAGAAATAACCCCAATAAGCTCAGGATAGAAAGACCGTAAAGCAAGTAGGCCAAGTGTTCAAAAAAGTTAGAATTGATAAATAATATAAGAGGCAGAAACATTAAGGAAACTACAAACAGCCAAAATTGTTTTCCTACTGAGGTTCCCCATTCCCAAAAAGGGTTGCCTGCCTCAGTAAAACCTGTAGAATATATGTTTACAATACCAAAGCACACCAAAAACAGATAAAGGATGAAACTCACCCAATCTACCCGAAAAATCATACTGTTATTCATTGATCGTAAAAGGTTTACCAAGAAGGGGTTTTTCATATTCAGCCTCCAGGCTTCCTTGAAGCATTCTCTCTTCAAGCCAATTTCTTTTCACATTGCCGTTTAAATATTTTTCTATCATTAAACTGGCTATGGGAGCAGCCCATCGACCTCCCCAATATCCGTTTTCAATAAAGACAGCTAGCGCGATTTTTGGATCTTCTTTTGGGGCAAATGCAATAAAAATAGAATGATCTGTAAGTTGTGTTTTTTCACCATTTAAGCGGATAAAATTTTCAACAGTCCCTGTCTTACCACACACCTCAATCCCATCTATTTTTGCGATTCGGGCAGTTCCTCTTTCAACCACTTGGTGCATTCCCTCAATAACGGTTTCAAAATGTTGCTTTTCAATTAAAGTTGTGTTTTTTGGATAGAGTAAGTCACTTTCTTCTTTAGATTGGGTTTTCCTAAAATGAGGTTTTTTGTAGTATCCTCTGTTTGCAATAATAGCAGTAAAGTTTGCCATTTGGATGGGTGTTGTAAGAATCTCACCTTGACCAATAGCATTGGAAATAATGGTAGAAGCACCCCAGCTTCCTTTCGGATACCAGCGATTATAATAATTACTACTGGGAATGAAACCTTTTTTTCCTGTTGGAAGATCGTATCCTAAATAATTCCCTAATCCAAATTTTTCTAGATGGGTTTTCCATAAATCAACACCCTCTGAAGGACTGGGTTGACTTTCTATTATACGCATAAAGGTCTTCGCAAAATAGGTGTTACAGGAGTTATAAATGCCCTTAATTAAGTCACTTTGTGTTCCTATACCACAATGACACTTCATAAAGGCACCTTTTGCGTAATAATGCCCTTGATTGCAGGTAAAAGAAGTTTCAGAGTTGATTGCATTTTCTTGGAGTCCTATAAGTCCATTGAGTATTTTAAAAGGAGAACCCGGGGAAATTTCTGATTGCAAACTACGATCAAAAAGGGGTTTTGCTAGAGTGTCGTTTACAAGTTCTTTAAAGTTTTTGGAGCGTGTCCTTCCTACCAATTCATTGGGGTCGTAATTGGGCGCTGTCACCAAAGCCAATACTTCTCCCGTTTGGGGTTCTATAGCGACAATTCCACCTCTTTTATTTTTCATCAGGGACTCTCCATATACTTGTAAGGCAGCATCAAGAGTAAGGGTAATATTTTCTGCTTTCTCTGGCGCTTTATCAAAAGTACCTTCTTCAAAGGAACCTATTATTCGATTGAAACGATCTTTTTGAAAGAGCTGAACCCCTTTTTTCCCTCGGAGTTCTTGCTCATAGTTCTTTTCTATGCCTTGTCTTCCAATCATTTCACCTAGTTCATAGTCTGTTTTCGTCTTAATTTCGTAACGATTGGTTTCACTCGTATAACCTAGAACATTTGCTCCAGCGGTAAGTTTGTAATCTCTAGCCGATTTTTTTTGGAAATAAAAACCAGGAAATTTCCACATTTTCTCCTGCAATTGTGCAACTTCCTCCATATTCAATTGTCGTAATACCACCGAAGGTAGTTTGTAGGAAAAGCTTTTGGCTTCATTGATTTTTTGTTCTAACTCTTCTTTGCTGATATTCAAATTGGATGTTAAGGAGATCGTGTCAAAAGCCAATAGGTTTTCTGGAACAACCATAAGGTCATAAACGGGCTTATTTGCAACCCAAAGGGTACCATTTCTGTCGAAAATTAAACCTCTTGTTGAATACACTGGGCGTTCTTGAATGGCATTACTTAATGAACGTTCAGTATAGTCTGATTTGAATAACTGCAATGCTACCAATTGGAAGAGAAAAAGTAGGCAACTCCCAACAGTAAAACTTACCAAGATAAATTTACGAATCATTTAATCTTTTATAAAAACGAGAGGTCAACGCAATTAAAAGTAAGGAAAATAAAAAAGTGAACAAGCTGTATTTTACAATAAGAAAAACAGCACTCCAACTAAAAAAGACTAAACTAAAATAAATAAGATGGTGAACTCCAAGGAGTAGTGCTAAGAAAATAAGTTTATTTAAAGTTCTGTTGTCGTTTTGAAAATGAGTAGGAATCTCTGCCGTAACTCCAAAAGCATTTCGAATGAGAAAGGGTCTCAGATAGGCTACAGTGAGTGCAGAAAGGGTGTGTGCCCCTCCCGATTGACTTAAAAAATCGATTGAAAAACCAATTGAGAAGCCCAGTAATATGAAAAGCGTTTGATTGCCTTTAAAAGGATAAATTACCAAAAAAAGAAGGTATACCATAGGGTTAATGAATCCAAATAAATGCATCTTACTAAAAAGTAAAACCTGAAGTAATACCAGTACTACAAAAGAAACAAGAAGGCTCAAAGAATTTTGATTCATTTGTTGATGTCTTTGGTTAAGGTATTGATTTCATCTTGGTCTGTATGCTCAATTAGATAGACATAATACAATAGAGAGGGGTCATCAAAAAGTTCAGCACTTATAGTATAATAACCACTTGTTGCATTTCTTTCAAAAGCAGAAATTTTTCCAATGGGAATACCATAAGGAAAATAAGAAGACATACCCCCGGTTAACAAAGTGTCTCCAATAGAAAGTTGGGCATTTTGCACAACGTCTTCTATTTTAAAATCAGTTGTCTTTGTCCCTTTCCAAGAAAGAGATCCAAGAGCATTACTTTTTTTTAATCGGACATTTATTTTTAAATCTTGGTTAAGAATAGAAACAATACTTGAGTAGTGATCTGAAACAGAATTTACGATCCCTACAACACCCTGATTGGAAAGTACTGCCATTTCTTTTTTCACCCCGTCTACTGCTCCCTTGTCAATGATTATATAATTTCTTTGATTGAGGTAACTGTTGCGGATAACATTGGCTTCTTTTACTTTAAAGGGAAACCGTTTATTTGTTTTTAAAATACTGGGGTAAAGCGGAATGTTATTTGATTTTAGTTCACGCTCTTTCAATTTCATGTTTTCCGCTAGAAGCGTTTCATTTATTTTTTTTAAACGAAAGTAGTTTCCAATTGAATTACTAAAATCGTGTAGACCTTGAGAAAATAACAAACCATAGCGTTCCAAATGATTTTGATGAAATTGGCTTGAACCATTCAAAAAAAGGAAGGATACACCTAGCAAAACCAGGTAAAGAATGAGGTTTCTGTACTGTACGAGCGCATTGAGAATTCGCTGCATACCTTATTATTTTATAAGAACTGGCTTAAATCGTTCGACGTTTTTTAAAGCAATACCAGTTCCACGTACTACAGCTTGAAGCGGCTCTTCAGCAACATAAATGGGTAGGTCTGTTTTTTTTGAAAGACGTTGATCTAAACCACGTAATAAGGCACCACCCCCAGCGAGATAGATACCTGTATTGTAGATGTCTGCAGAAAGCTCTGGCGGGGTAAGCGAAAGCGCTTCCATTATGGCGTCCTCAATTCTTATGATAGACTTGTCCAATGCTTTGGCTACCTCCACATGATTGATCATTACCTGCTTGGGTTTTCCAGAAAGCAAGTCTCTCCCTTGAACAGACATTTCTTCTGGTGGATTTTCAAGCTCTTCTACTACGCTTCCAACAAGTATCTTAATTTTTTCAGCAGTACGGTCACCGATGTATAGATTGTGTTTACTTCTCATATAATTGATGATGTCATTGGTAAAGACATCTCCAGCTATTTTAATGGACTTGTCACATACAATTCCTGAGAGTGCTATTACAGCGATTTCGGTTGTTCCTCCGCCTATATCAACAATCATATTTCCTTTGGGCTGCATAATATCAATACCAATACCAATGGCTGCTGCCATAGGTTCATGTATAAGATAGACTTCTTTTCCATTTACCCGTTCTGCAGATTCTTTTACAGCTCGCATTTCAACCTCGGTTATACCAGAAGGGATGCAAATGACCATTCTTAGAGAAGGAGAAAAGAAACGTCGATTTAAAGTGGGAATACTTTTGATCAAGCGATTAATCATCTGTTCAGAAGCATTAAAATCAGCAATTACACCGTCTTTAAGTGGACGAACAGTACGAATGTTTTCATGGGTTTTTCCTTGCATCATGCTGGCTTCTTCGCCAATGGCAATCACCTTATCTGTTCTACGATCTATTGCAACTATGGAAGGACTGTTGACCACTACCTTGTCATTGTGAATGATAAGGGTATTCGCAGTGCCTAAATCGATTGCTATATCTTCTGAAAATAATCCCATTTTGAAAGGTTAATAAGTAAAATTAAGAATTAATGTTTAAAGTGACGTACTCCTGTTAAAACCATTCGCATTTGATTTTCATCACAATAGGCTATAGACAAATTGTCTTTGATAGAACCTCCGGGTTGAATGACTGCATTTATCCCTTCTTGATGAGCAATTTCAACGCAATCTGGAAAAGGAAAAAACGCATCGCTAGCCATTACGGCATTGTTGAGTTTGAATCCAAAACTCTTTGCTTTATTGATTGCTTGTTGTAAAGCGTCTACTCGTGAAGTCTGACCGGTACCTGAGGCAAGCAATTGTTTGTTTTTTGCCAATACGATGGTATTGGACTTGGTATGTTTACAAATTTTTGAGGCAAAGAGCAGGTCTTCAACTTCTTCTTTGCTAGGTACTTTTTTTGTCGCTGTAGTCAAATCGGCTTCTTCGTCTGTTTTGAGGTCTTTGTCTTGGACTAGGATACCGTTTAAGCAACTTCTCAAGCTTTCTTTCGGAAGTTTATTTTCCTTTTGAATCAATAAAATTCGATTCTTTTTTTCTTGAAGTAATTGGAGTGCACTTTTCTCAAAGTCAGGAGCAATCACAACTTCACAAAAGAGTGTGTGTATGGCTTCTGCAGTGTTGAGATCTATTTTTTTATTACAGATTAGAACGCCCCCAAAAGCTGAGACGGGATCGCCAGCAAGTGCGGCAGTATAAGCTTCATGTAGGGTTTCACGAACGGCAAAACCGCAAGCGTTGTTGTGTTTTAATATCCCAAATGCAGGTGGTCCATCGTAAAATTCTGATATCAAATGAACGGCTGCATCTATATCAAGCAGATTGTTGTAGGAGATTTCTTTTCCGTGTAGATGTTCCAAAAGGTCGGAAAGGGGTCCATAAAAAAAGCCTTTCTGATGAGGGTTCTCTCCATAACGGAGTTCTTTGGAATCGTTTATACTCAGTTTAAGCCTTTGTTCGTTTTCATTAAAGTGATTGAAAATTGCTGTATCGTAATGTGAAGAGGTGTGGAAGGCTTTAACAGCAAATCCTTTTCGATCTTCTAAAGAAGGAGCCCCTTTTGTTTGTTGATAGAGAGAAATGAATTTACCGTAGTCTTCTTTGTCAGAAATACAAAGAACATCTTTAAAGTTTTTGGCTGCGGCACGAATTAAAGCAATGCCACCAATATCAATTTTTTCAATTATTTCACTTTCCGTTGCATTTCCAGCCACTGTTTTTTCAAAGGGGTAGAGGTCTACAATGACTAAGTCAAAGGAAGGAATTTCATAAGTTTCTAATTCCTTTTGATCATTCTTATTTTCGGAACGGTTCAGTATCCCCCCAAAGACTTTTGGATGAAGTGTTTTGACACGTCCTCCTAAAATTGAGGGATAGCCTGTCAGGTTTTCTACTGCGTGTACTTCATGTCCCAATTCTCGAATAAAAGTTTCTGTTCCTCCAGTAGAATACAAAGCGACACCATTTTCGACCAAAAGATGAATTAAAGGTTCTAAACCGGTTTTATCAAAAACCGAAATTAAAGCGGAAGTTATTTTTTTTGTTTGCATAAGGCATTAGAGACTTAATAAGGAAGATCCGTAGGTTTCTGAAATTAGCGCACAACAGGCTTCTAGAAGCTGTTCGTCTTCAGAAGAAAAGGGGTCTTTTTGATTGGAGTCAATATCAATTTGTCCTATGTTTTCACCTTTAAAAAACAAAGGAACTACAAGTTCGGAACGTACCGAAATACTACATGCAATGTAGTTTTCTTGCTCTTGTACATCGGGAACCATAAAATTTTGATTGGAAACAGCAACTTGACCACATATTCCTTTGCCAAAAGGAATGGAAGTGTGTTCTGTAGGTTGTCCAGAAAAAGCCTTAAGATGGAGCGTTTTACTCTTAAAATCAGCAAAGTAAAAACCTACCCAATCGTAGTGATCGTAACGCTCTCTCAAAAGAGAACAACAGGCTTCAAGGCCCTGTTGTACAGAAGATTTTGATTCGGAAAAAAGTGCTTCGAGTTCTTTGAGAACGAGAGACTGACCAGTTTTTGATGACATCCCACAAAAGTAAGGATTATCTGCGTTAGAATCAGCAATCTTTCAGGGGATTATAGAAAATCCAAGAATAAACTTTATTTTAATTTTTTTGTAGGGATACAAGCTTTAATTTTATCTTAATATGCATTTATGATAACAAGTTTTTACATATCGGGAATGACCTGCATGGGGTGTCAAAAAACGGTTACTGAAAAAATTAATGAAATCAGTGGAATACATACTGTTTCAGTTGATTTAGAAAGTGGTAAAGCAGTCATTGATGCAGATAGAATGCTCAGTTCAGAAGAAATCTCAGAACAAATTGGATCAAAATATACGGTGCAGCAAGAAGCTTCCACAGTAGAAGGAAAAAAACCGCTCTCCAAAATAAAACAGTTGACCCCTCTCTTACTTATTTTCACCTATCTCCTAGCGGGAACATTTTTTTTAATTCACAAATTTCAATTGAGTAACGATAATGGGATGACCCTTTTTATGGGTTTGTTTTTTGTCGTATTCAGTTTTTTTAAGTTTCTTGACTTCAAAGGATTTCCAGATTCCTTTCGACGTTACGATCCCTTGGCAAAAAAAGTCCCGTTATATGCCAAGGTTTACCCTTTTATTGAAACTCTGTTGGGAATTGCTTTTTTATTGGAATGGCAATTAAGGATTGCGTTGCTTGCCACTGTAGTTGTTTTGTCAATTACTACTGTAGGGGTACTGCGTTCGCTACTTCAAAAAGCGCAAATAGAATGTGCTTGTTTGGGAACCGCTTTAAAGCTACCCATGACCGAAGCCACCCTAATTGAAAATGGAATTATGTTGGTGATGTCCTTTTATCTGTTGTTAAGCTAGTTGATTTTAATTCAGTACTTTTGCAAAATGAAAATGAAACGTTTTCTTAGTATACTCCTCGCTTCTCTCCTTTTAGGAACTCGTGTAGGATTTGCTTTAAATGTTCATTACTGTGGAGATCATATCGCAAAAGTTTCCCTAGCCTATAGTCCAGAAAATTGTGGTATGGAAAAAGGGAAGGAAACGCAAATTCCTAATGCCTTAAAATTCTCCAAAAAGTCTTGTTGTGAGGATGATGTTTTACTCTTTCAAAATCACCAACCTCAAAATAAGCATCCCGAAGTGCAACCTAAAGATGCGCCACTATTTGTTCAGGCTACAGTGCCTGTTAATAAGATAGAGAACCGTGTTTTGCCCTTTGTTTTTCAGCCCATTCACTGGATCCCACCCCCAAGGCCAAACAAACTTTTTTTACTCCAACATACCTTAGTTTTTTATGATTAAGTAGTCTTTTTCTTAAAGATGAGATTTAAATACTTAACATAAAAACAAAACCTAGTGAAAATTTTTAAAATACTATTAGTAGTCCTATGTGGTTACCACTTAAATGCTCAAGAGAACCTTGAGGGAAGAGTCCTTGCCAAAGAGGGAAATGAAACCATTCCTCTTATTGGGGCAAGTATTTTTTGGATGAATACTACTACAGGAACGGTATCGGATAAAGAAGGAAAATTTTCCCTACCTTATTTAGGTCCGAAAGAACAACTTATAATTAGTTATATTGGTTTTAAATCAGACACTCTTACCGTAAAAGACAATCGCCTAGTTATTCGTTTTTTAGAAGAAAGTACTGTAGGAGAGCTGGATGAGGTAACGCTTACTCAAAGGCGAAAAGCCATTCAAAAATCCTATTTAGAAGCACAGAACATTATAAATGTAAACAGTGCAGAACTTCTTAAAGCGGCTTGCTGTAATCTTTCAGAAAGTTTTGAGACCAATCCCTCAATTGATGTAAATTTTTCTGATGCACTTACCGGGACAAAACAAATTCGAATGCTTGGACTAACAAGTCCTTATCTTTTAATTTCAGAAGAAAATATACCTATGGTACGAGGTGCGTCCCAAGCTTATGGACTTTCATTTACGCCAGGCACCTGGATTGAAAGTATTCAAATTACCAAAGGAACGGGAAGTGTAGTTAACGGTTTTGAAAGTATAGCAGGACAAATCAATACCGAAATTAAAAAGCCTTTTTCCGATGTCCCCTTGTTTTTTAATTTTTTCACCTCTGCTAATGGAAGACAAGAAGCAAACCTTCAAGGCAATTGGAAAATTAATAACAAATGGAGCAGTGGACTTTTTGTTCACGGCAACCAAAGAACACAAGAAATGGATGGAAATGGAGATGCATTTCTAGATGTTCCTTTAGCCAAACAATACAACATCCTAAATCGCTGGCAGTACACCGATGCTGAGAAAGGTTGGGTTGGATTTGCTAGTATTCGTCTGATGGAAGATGATAAGCAAGTAGGAGCTGTAGGCTTTAAACCGGATCAAGATCGAGGGAAAACATCGATATGGGGAAGTGAAATTACTACAAATAGACTAGATGCTTCCTTAAAAATAGGCTATGTGTTTCCAGAATTGTCCTATAGAAGTTTTGGATTTCAATCCGCTTTTAGCCACCACAATCAAGACGCTTTTTACGGTTCCAGAGGATATGTTATAGAACATCAAAGCTTCTACGCTAATTTGCTCTATAATTCAATAATTGGCAATACAAAAAACAAGTTTAAAGCTGGAATTAACTTTTCATACGATCGCTACCTAGAAACGGTTGATGCTTTTTATTTTAACCGTGGCGATAGATCATTAGGAGGGTTTTTTGAATACAGTTACGATAGTTTAGAAAATTTCTCTCTGGTTACTGGACTACGAATAGACACCCATAACCGGCTGGGTACTTTTATTACTCCTAGAGTCCACTTAAGATACCTGCCAGAGGAAAATACGATTGTAAGACTTTCTCTTGGTAGCGGAAGAAAAGCAGCAAATATTTTTGCGGAAAACCAAACCCTTTTTGGTACCAACCGTCAAATCAATATCCTTGAAAGCGGTGGTTCTATTTACGGATTAAATCCAGAGAAAGCGTGGAATTACGGACTTAGTGTTCGGCAGATTTTTAATCTTTTTGGAAGAGGAGGAGACCTAACAGCAGATTATTATATTACAAATTTTGTTGACCAGGTCGTAGTAGATTGGGAGCAGGAAGGTCAGATAGCCTTTTATAATTTAGAGGGTCAAAGCCGTGCAAACAGCTTTCAATTGTCCTTGGATTACGCTCCATCAGATGCTTTGAGTTTGCGTTTTGCTTACAAGAATTACGATGTCAAAACCACTTATAATTCTGGTTTTCTACAGCGGCCACTGCAGGCACAACATCGCTATTTTGCAAACCTAGGATGGGAGTCGGAAAGAACAAGTAAACAAGCGCAATGGCGTTGGGATTTGACGTATCACGCCTTAGGAAAACAACGCTTGGTCAGTACACAGCGAGATCCTGCAGGAAGTTATACACCAGCTTATGGCTTGTGGAACAGTCAATTGACACGTGCCTTCAGCGCAACTTTTGAATTATATGCAGGTATTGAAAACCTTGGGGATTACAAACAGTTGAATCCAATTATTGGAGCAGAGGATCCCTTCGGTGCAACTTTTGACACTGCACAAGTATACGCTCCCATTTTTGGAAGAATGCTCTATGCAGGACTGCGTTGGAATTTATAACTACATTTAACAAAAAATAACAATCACATGAAAAAATTAATGATTCTTTGTTTATTGATAATGCCACTAACCCTTAGTGCTCAGAACAATAAAAATGAAAAAGCAAATTTTGAAGTAAGTGGAAACTGCGAAATGTGTAAAAAACGTATTGAAAAAGCGGCTCTTACCGTAAAGGGAATCAAAACAGCCAATTGGGACATTCCTTCCAACATACTTTCAATAATTTACGATCAGAGAAAAGCGGGTTTACAAGAAGTCCAAACGGCTATTGCTGAGGCAGGTCACGATACGCCTTTAGTAAAAACCCCTGATGTAACTTATAATCAACTGCCAATGTGTTGCCTCTACAAGAGAACGATAGAATAATAAAAGGCTCCTGAAGGGAGCCTTTTTTACTTTTAAAAGAATGTTTCAAGATACTTTTCCACCTACATAAGCTACAACTCCAGCAGTAAGTGCAGACATTACGATATTAGTGACCATTTCTTTAAGGAAATACATCAGGTCAAAAGATCCAGTAAGCATAAAAAAATACCAACTCAAAGCGTACAATAATCCCAAAACTGCACCTACTTTAAGTCCTGAAGAAAAAGTTGTTATGTCTGCCCAACAGGTAAAAAGAACAGCAAAAATCAAAGCGTGAAACAAGCATCCCAAAGCGATAAAAATTAGGGATTCTTCCCCTGTAGTGTTTTCGGTAAATAAAATACCGTACGCGAGCCATCCCAAAAGATAATAAGTGACGAATCCCGCAAGTCCTGATAAGAATATTTTTTTTGTCATAAGTAGTTAGATTTGATTGAAAGTAAGTTAGTTATTTTGAAATAACTCCAAAAAAAAACTCCCCAGAAGGGGAGTTTAGAATTGAGTGGGTCATGCCCTTTACATCATGCCTGGCATACCACCACCACCCATTGGCGGTGCTGCTGGTGCTTCTTCTTTGATGTCTATTAAGGCACATTCTGTTGTAAGAATCATTCCCGCAACAGAGGCTGCATTTTCTAAAGCAACACGTGTTACTTTTTTAGGATCGATGATTCCTTCTTTAAGCATGTCCACATAAGTACTGTCTTTAGCGTTGTATCCAAAGCTATCTGCACCTTCGGAAACCTTTGAGACAACTACAGAACCTTCACCACCAGAGTTTTCTACTATGGTTCTCAAAGGAGCTTCTACCGCTTTGCTGATGATTTGGATTCCTGTTTTCTCATCGGCATTTTCTGTTTTTAATTTATCGAGTACTTTCTTAGCGTTGAGCAAAGCAACTCCACCACCTGCAACGATCCCTTCTTCAACAGCTGCACGAGTAGCGTGGAGCGCGTCGTCTACACGATCTTTCTTTTCTTTCATTTCTACTTCAGAAGGAGCACCTACATAAAGTACTGCAACTCCACCAGAAAGCTTTGCTAAGCGCTCTTGAAGTTTTTCTTTGTCATAGTCTGAGGTTGTTGTTTCTATTTGAGACTTGATTTGACTAACACGTGCTTGAATTTCTTCACTAGCTCCACTTCCATTTACTACGGTAGTGTTGTCTTTATCTATAGTTACACGTTCTGCAGTACCAAGCATTTCAATGGTAGTGTTTTCAAGAGTAAAGCCGCGCTCTTCAGAAATAACTGTACCTCCAGTTAGGATGGCTATATCTTCTAACATTGCTTTTCTTCGATCACCAAAACCAGGAGCTTTTACAGCTGCAATTTTAAGTGCACCGCGAAGTTTGTTCACTACCAGTGTTGCTAAAGCCTCTCCGTCAACATCTTCTGCAATCACTAAAAGAGGCTTACCTGTCTGAGCAACGGGCTCAAGTACTGGTAGCAAATCTTTCATTGTAGATATTTTCTTGTCGTAGAGTAAGATATAAGGAGATTCTAAATCAGCCTCCATTTTTTCTGAATCGGTTACAAAGTAAGGAGACAAGTAACCACGATCAAATTGCATTCCTTCTACTACATCTACATAAGTATCAGTACCTTTTGCTTCTTCAACGGTAATAACTCCTTCTTTTCCTACTTTTTCAAAAGCTTCAGTAATTAAAGCGCCAATGGTAGCGTCGTTGTTTGCTGAAATACTTGCTACTTGGTTAATTTTTTCAGAAGAATCTCCAACCGCAACAGCCTGTTTTTGTAAAGAAGCTACAATTGCCTCTACCGCCTTATCTATACCTCTTTTAAGGTCAAGAGGATTGGCTCCTGCGGCTACATTTTTTAATCCTTCTTTAACGATTGCCTGTGCTAATATGGTTGCAGTAGTTGTACCATCACCTGCAAGATCGTTTGTTTTAGAAGCAACTTCTTTAACCATTTGGGCACCCATGTTTTCTAGAGTGTCTTCCAATTCAATTTCTTTTGCTACCGTTACCCCGTCTTTTGTAACCTGTGGGGCACCAAAAGCTTTTCCAATGATTACGTTACGTCCTTTTGGACCTAAAGTCACTTTAACTGCATTTGCAAGAGCATCTACACCTCGTTTGATGCCATCTCTTGCTTCCAAATCAAATTCTATACGTTTTGCCATTTTACTATTTTTATTTTGTTAAACGATAGCGAGTATGTCGCTTTCTTTCATGATTAGGTATTCTTTTCCCTCATGTTGTAGTTCTGTTCCTGCGTATTTACCATAAAGGACGTGATCGCCTACAGCAACCGTGATAGGATTGTCTTTTGTTCCAGAACCTACGGCAACTACTGTCCCTTTTTGAGGTTTTTCTTTTGCACTATCTGGAATGATGATTCCTGAAGACGTTTTAGTTTCTGCAGCAGCAGGTTCTACTAGAACGCGATCTGCTAGAGGTTTTATGCTCATTTTACTCATGATTTAAATTTTTGAATCAAGTTTTTCAGAAATTATGCCAAATGCCAATGCACTGTCATTTTGCATAAAAAAATGTCAGCCTGTCAGTCACTTTTAGAAAAAATTAATTTTCTGTAGCTGGTATTTCAGCAGCGGGAATTTCAGGTATTTCCTCTATGGATTGATCTGGTGTTTCAGGGATAGTCTGTTGTATAGTACCGTCTTCTAGTAATTTAGAATCAGAAACAGCTTCTCCAGAGGAAATAGTTACGTTTGAGATTAAAATTAAAGCCAAAAGCAGTGTTGCTAGGATCCAGGTACTGCGATCTAAGAAATCAGAAGTTTTTTGAACGCCTCCTACCTGTTGTGTACCACCACCAAAAGAAGAAGAAAGACCACCGCCTTTTGGATTTTGTACCATAACAACCAACACAAGAAGGAAGCATACAATTATAATTAGGGCAATAAAGATGGAGAACGTACTCATTGGATCAGTCTTTCAGTTTTTTTAATCTTTTTATTTCTTTAATTTGGTCTGCAAAGAAACTATTTTTTTCTGGATATTTCAAGCCTAATATTTGATAGGCTTCTAAAGCTTTATTGTATTTTTTTTGCTTTACAAAAACCTTAGCTAAAGTTTCTGTCATCAATTCATCTGTAGAAGCCCAGCTTTTTTCACTGAGGTCTTCTTTAACATCAACTGTTTTATCAGGTACAATTCTTCCTTGTTTGGCAAGAAAAGCATCGATGAGGTCAAACTTCTTGTCTAGCTCTACTTCTGGTTCCTTCCCTTGTCGTGCTTTTAAATAACTTGCCCATTCAGAAAACAGAAGGGTTTCAGGAAGGGTTTGCGGTGGGCTAATTTTTTCATTCGTACTGCTTGCGTTTCTTTTTTCCTCTGAAGTTTTATTTTCTTCTACTTGCTGCACCTTTTCTATGGGAACTTGTAAAGGTTCTTTTTTCTGAGTGTGTTCTATAAATTCGTATAAAAGTTCCCGATCATAAGTAGCGATTGACGTGTGTGAAAGTGTCTTGTCAAAGCGTTCAGGGTCCTGATGTTGTATGGCTTTTAGATAATATGCGCGAACCCATTGAAAGTTGGGGTGCTGAACGAGTATCTGTTCTAGTGCTTCCAGGTGCTCCCTATTATTGGGATCAAATTGCTCTAAAAAGGAAAATAAGGATTGTGCGTTATCTACTACCATTTCGCAAGGGTGTCATTAAAAATATCCTGAGTAATCCGATCAAAAATTTCCTTATGGGCAGCATCAATAACATCATATACCTGTAATTCTGCTGGGAAGTCGTAAAAAAACGAATAACTTTTATTGAAGTTATCTTCTTCTTTTTTGATGTTGTAAAAACGAAGAGTAACCGCCATTTTGAGGCGGTTTTGTGCTGCAGTTATTTTTGCTGTGGCAGACATAGGTGTCACACTGTATTCTGTGATTTCTCCTTCGTATATCAATTGTCCATCTTGACTGACTAGGTTTAAATTGGTCTGATTCATTATGAGGTCTTGCAGCGCATTAGTAAAATCATTGTCTAGTCCAGGCTCAACTGTAGATCCAGGCCTGTTACCTGCTTGGTTTTCAAAAAAATTAACCTGGAAAGTTGTGACTCCTGGAGGTATTGAAGCCCCAGTGAACGAATAGATACCGCAACCCTCTACTACGGCAATAAGTATTAAAAAACGCCCAAAGAAAATTAGTCTATTCCAAGTCATTTAGGTCAAATTGTTTGATTTTTCTGTAAAGGGTTCGCTCGGATATCCCCAACTCCTGTGCAGCTAATTTACGTTTTCCTTTGCTACGGACGAGCGCTTGTTTGATCATTTCCAATTCTTTTTCGTGAAGGGAGAGTGTTTCTTCCTCTTCTATAGTTTCAGCATAAGAATATTTATCTTCAGTAGGAATTTTTGATATCTGGGGTGTTTCAGCAGGAAGTGCTGTTACAGATTCTAAGGGGTGATCGTCAGAAGAAACGCTTGTTTCTTTACCGTATAACTTTTCAAAGAGATTTTGATTTTGTTCATTAAGCTCATCTTCTGTTCCATTTTTGATAAGGTCTAGAGTGAGTTTTTTGAGATCATTCAGGTCACTTTTCATATCAAAAAGAACCTTGTATAGGATTTCACGCTCCGAAGCAAAATCACTTTTACCTTCCTTTTTATCAATTAAGGCAGGAAGTTGGGATTCTCGATCGGGAAGATATCCGCGCAGACGTGCTGCATTGATGTCTCTGTCATGCTCCAATACCGAAATTTGTTCTGCAACATTTCGCAGCTGTCTGATGTTTCCACTCCAACGGTAATCCTTTAACAAAGCTTGGGCGTGATCGTCTAGCTTAATTGGAGGCATATGGTATTTTTGAGCAAAATCTGCAGCAAACTTTCTGAATAAAAGAATAATGTCTTCTTTACGTTCTCGCAGAGGTGGGAGTGCAATTTCTACTGTACTGAGACGGTAGTATAGATCTTCTCTAAATTTTTCCTTGGCGATGGCATCCATCATATTGACATTTGTTGCTGCAACGATCCTCACATTGGTGTTTTGAACTTTCGAAGACCCTACCTTAATAAATTCTCCACTTTCTAATACGCGTAGTAAACGGACTTGGGTTTGAAGAGGTAGTTCGCCCACTTCATCCAAAAAAATTGTTCCGCCATCTGCCACTTCAAAATAACCTGCACGCGTTTGTGTAGCTCCAGTAAAAGCACCCTTTTCGTGCCCAAACAGTTCACTGTCTATCGTGCCTTCTGGAATGGCTCCACAGTTTACTGCGATGTATTTGTTGTGTTTTCTATGAGAGTATTGGTGAATGATTTTCGGTATACTCTCCTTTCCAACACCACTTTCTCCAATCACCAAAACAGAGATATCCGTATTGGAAACACGAAGACTTTTTTCTAAGGCTCGGTTCAGCCCCAGATTGTTTCCAATTATTCCAAAACGTTGTTTTACACTTTGTAAAGAATCCATAATTAAATGCGGTTAGAAAGTTCAACAGCTTTTCCCATCAATGTCGCTGAGGTACAACTTGTTATGTTTACTTCTACAAAATCACCTACCTGATAGTTTTCTTTTGGAAAAACTACTACGGTATTTTGGGTTGTTCTACCACTCCAGTGGTCTTCGGAACGTTTTGAAACTTTTTCGATCAATACACATACGGTTTGACCTATAAACTGTTCCGTACGGTATAGGCTATGTTCTTGTTGTTTTTGAATGATTTCGTTTAAACGTTTTTTCTTTATTTCTTCTGGGACATCATCTTCAATTTTTCTTGCAGCTAATGTACCGGGACGCTCAGAATAAGCAAACATAAAACCAAAGTCATACTTTACATAGTCCATTAAATCTAGCGTATCTTGATGATCTTGTTCCGTTTCCGAGGGGAAGCCTGCTATAAGGTCATGAGAGATACCACAATTTGGAATAATTTCTCGAATGGAATCCATCAATCTAAAATACTCTTCTCTCGTATGCTGGCGGTTCATTTTTTTTAGAACTGCATTGCTTCCAGACTGTACAGGCAGATGAATGTATTTACAGATGTTGTCGTATTTTGCCATAACCTTGAGTACATCTAGTGACATGTCTTGTGGGTTGGAAGTAGAAAAACGAATACGGATTTTTGGATGGGCCTCAGCAACTAAACTTAATAGTGCGTCAAATCGTAAAGCCGTTTTTTGCTGAAGGGGGGTTGCTTTATCAAAGTCCTTTTTTAAACCACCACCGTACCATAGGTAGCTGTCCACATTTTGTCCTAGTAGCGTGATTTCTTTATATCCTTTTGAGGCTAGATCTGCAGCTTCCTCTAATATGCTTTTTGGATCGCGACTCCGTTCTCTACCTCGTGTAAAGGGTACCACACAAAAAGTACACATATTGTCACAACCGCGGGTGATTGAAATAAAAGCAGAAACCCCATTGGTGTTAAGCCGAACCGGAGCAATGTCACCATAGGTTTCCTCTTTCGACAGAAGCACATTAACAGCTTCTTTTTCATTGGCGACTTCTTCTAATAGATTAGGGAGGTCTTTGTAGGCATCCGGTCCAACAACAAGGTCTACAATTTTTTCTTCTTCTAAGAACTTGTGTTTCAGACGCTCTGCCATACAGCCCAAAACACCAACAGTCATCTCAGAGTTATTCTTTTTTTGGGATTGGAAAAACTCAAGTCTTTTACGAACAGTTTGTTCAGCCTTTTCTCTAATCGAGCAGGTATTCACTAAAACTAAAGTGGCTTGATCTAGCTTTTCAGTTATGGTATATCCTTCTTTCGTCAGTATAGAAGCAACTACCTCACTGTCTGCAAAATTCATTTGACAACCGTAGCTTTCTATATATGCTTTCTTGATGGAAGCTTTTCCATTAGAAGAAGAAATTAATGTCCCGTTGTGTTCTTTGGGATTTTTTTCTAAAAGGGGTGTTTCTTTTATAGCCATAACAAATATGAGAAGTACATCACTTCAATTTGTTTGCAAAATTACAAAAAACACTTCGATATTGCCATTTTGTCAGTCTATTTCCGTAAAGAAAAAGTAACCTATAAATGGAAAATAACCTAATACAAAAGTTTAGTGAGGAAGTTTGTTCATAAGCATTCCATATACCCAAGTTCCAATTACTGCAAAAACAAGAACAACAATAATAGGTAAAAAGCCGGCTCCTAATAAAGTAAATATCGGACCTGGACAAGCACCTGATAGCCCCCAGCCTAATCCAAAGATAGTCCCTCCAAGGCTATAGCGGTAAAAACTTTTAGCTTTGTCTGGAATTACAATGGTTTCTCCAAAAGCAGATTTTATTTTATACCGCTTGATTAGTTGTGTCATAACTACTCCTATAGCCAACGCGGAACCAATGATTCCATACATGTGAAAGGAGTTAAATTGGAACATTTCATAAATTCGAAACCAAGAGGCGGCTTCGGATTTAAACATTACGATTCCGAAAAGAATTCCGATAAAAAGAAAAATAATTTGTCTCATGGTATTAAAGTATAATAGGGAGTAAAAAATGATTCATGATTAGCCCTCCGATAAAAAATCCAATAACGGCATACAGGGATACTAATTGCAAGTTGCTCAGACCCGAAATAGCATGTCCTGAGGTACAACCACCTGCATAGCGGGCTCCAAAACCTACTAAAAAGCCTCCAAGCGCTAGAGAAGCAACTATTTTTGGCTTTAGTAAAGAGTCTAATCCAAAGAGCTCTTCGGGAAGATAAGCTTTCCCTGCGCTTTTTATATTGAGCTGGTGCAGTTGTGCTACAGTGTCTTCATTGAGTAGGACAGCTGTTTCTGTGGACAAAAAATGCATTGCAATCCATCCACCAATTATAGCACCCACGGCCACGAACAAATTCCATTGTTGTGTTTTCCAATCGAATTTAAAAAAATCAGAGTTTCTGCCAGCCCCACACAAGGTGCACAGGGTTCTTAAATTGGATGACATTCCAAAACTCTTTCCAAAAAACAAGAGAAGAAAAAGTATGAGTGCAATCATTGGCCCGCCTACATACCAGGGCCAGGGTTTAAAAATCCATTCCATAGTTCTAGTTATAAATTTAGTTTACAAGGTTGAAGGACAGACATAATCGGATACTTTCATGCCACTTTCCTTAATAGCACTAAAGCCTCCTTTGACATCAATTAAATTGTGAATCCCTCTACTTTTTAAGATAGATGCTGCGATCATACTTCTGTACCCTCCTGCACAATGTATGTAAAATGGAGTTTTTGAAGGAAACTCATTCATATGCTCATTGATAAAGTCCAAAGGGGTACTTTTTGCATCAAGCAGGTGTTCTGAAAGATATTCACCTGGTTTACGAACATCAAAAACACTTAAGGGTTCTTTACCTTCAAGATTTTTGAGTGAAGAAGCTTCGACACCCTCAACACTGTCAGTAGTTTTGCCTTCTTTTTCCCATGAGGCAATGCCCCCTTTTAGATATCCTAGGGTATTGTCAAAACCTACTCGTGCCAAACGTGTTACCGTTTCCTCTTCTCTTCCTTCTGGAGTAACCAGTAGGATGGGTTGTTTCACATCGCCAATCAGGGCTCCTACCCATGGAGCAAAACCACCATCTATCCCTATAAATATGGATTGTGGGATATGACTTTTTGCAAAATCATCTTGGTGGCGCACATCTAGAATGAGCGCTCCGCTTTGGTTGGCTAATTCTTCAAAGGCAGAGGGTGTTAGAGGAGTGGTCCCCGATTCCAATACCGTATCAATATCTTCATAACCTTCCTTGTTCATTTTGACATTCAAAGGAAAGTATTGAGGAGGGGGGAGTAATCCATCCGTTACCTCTTTAATAAACTCTTCTTTTGTCATGTCTGCACGAAGGGCATAATTGGTTTTTTTCTGTTCGCCAATCGTTCCAACGGTTTCCTTACTTAGGTTTTTTCCACAGGCTGAACCAGCACCGTGTGCGGGATAGACTAAAACATCATCTGCCAAGGGCATGATTTTTTTTCTCAAACTTTCGTATAAGATTCCAGCTAGGTCTTCTTGCGTCATACTCGCCGCTTTTTGAGCCAAATCTGGTCGACCTACATCACCTAAAAAAAGAGTGTCACCGCTAAAAATAGCAATGTCTTTATTGGATGCATCTCGAAGTAAATAGGTAGTGCTTTCCATTGTGTGCCCAGGAGTATGTAGCACGGTAAGGGTAAGAGCACCTATTTTAAATTCCTGTTGGTCTTTCGCAATAAGGGCATCAAAACCTGTTTTTGCATTTGGACCGTAGACTATTGTTGCTCCTGTCTCTTTTGCTAGGGTAACATGACCACTTACAAAGTCTGCATGAAAATGTGTTTCAAAAATATATTTGATTTTTGATTGATTCTTTTTGGCTTTTTCAATGTAAGGTTTTACTTCACGAAGGGGGTCAATGATAGCCGCTTCACCCTGACTTTCGATAAAGTAAGCTCCCTGTGAAAGACATCCGGTATAAATTTGTTCAATATTCATTTTAAAATCTAGTTTTTAATTAACGATTGCTTTGTCTACTTAATTTCTTTTGTAATGCTGTTTTTTTACAAACCCCGTCAAAACTATCTGTTGCGTCACCAGAGGTGATAAAGAGGTTTTCTTTTTTTATGACTTTAATCAGCTTGCTTTTTATAATCAAATCACGGGCAGGACCTATTGCTCCTACTACCATAACTCGTATTCCGTTTTGCTGCAATTTTTTTACAACATCAATAAGTTGTTCCGTCGCGGTACTGTCTATATAATTAATTGCTCTTGCGTTTATAACAAAACCTTTAACTTTTCCTTTATTTTTTCCCACAGCATCAAAAACAAGTTTTTTAAAATACTGAATATTGCCGAAAAAAAGTTGTGCATCAAAACGCAAAATGATCAAATCTTCTCTGATTACAACTTCATCTGGAAAACGTTCTATGTTTTTGAAATAGTTGGTTGTTCCAATTCTCCCTAAAAATGCATGATGTGGCTTGGAAGTTCGGTAAACCAGCAGCAATAATGAAAAAAGTATTCCGAAAAGTATGCCTTGTGTTATTCCAACAAATAAGGTGAGTAAAAAGGTAAGAAGGAGAACCAAAAACTCGTCTTTTCTGCTCTTGTATAAACGAGCTGCGTAATTGAAATCTAAAAGGTTTACCACGGCAACAATAATGATTGCACCCAAAACGGCTTTTGGCAGAAAATAGAACCAATGGGTAAAGAACGCCAAAATCACAGCGACGACAAGTGCGCTTGTGAGTGCTGCAACTCCTGTTTTTGCTCCTGCTTGGTCATTAACTGCAGTTCTGGAAAACCCACCTGTTGTAGGATAGGATTGAAATAAAGAGCCAATTATATTAGAAGCTCCCAGGGCAATGAGTTCTTGATTGGGGTTGACTTCATAATTTTTATGTTTTTCCTGTACCGCTTTTGCAACGGAGATGGCTTCCATGTATGCTACTAGGGCTATAGTTAGTGCGATAGGCAATAAGGTCTGGACAGTCTCCCAGTCTAAGTTAGGGAGTGTAAATGAGGGCATCCCACTGGGAATATTTCCTACAACAGCAACTCCAGCCTTGTCCTGCTGGCCAAAATATACCCATAGAATTCCAATAATTACTGCTATCAAAGCTGAAGGGATTTTAGAATTCCACCTCTTTATGGTTGTAATAAGTATAATACTTGCCACCCCGATCAACAAGGTTGGTAAATGAACGACTGTCTCGCTCTCTAGTATTGAGCGAATGAAAACATGGAGCTTATTGCTCTGGGCCAGCGGAACCCCCAAAAGATGTTTTAACTGACTCAGTCCGATTATGATTGCAGCAGCAGAGGTAAACCCACTAATGACAGGCTTTGAAAGGAAAGAAACGATAAATCCCATTCGAAAAAGACCTAAAAGGAATTGAATACCTCCCATAATTAAAGCTAAAGCGATGGCCAGTTGGATGTATTGACTTGGTGAAACTAAGCTTAGTGCTCCAAGTCCTGCAGCTACCAAAAGAGAGTCCATAGCTACCGGCCCTACAGCTAATTGTCTGGAAGTTCCCAAAACGGCGTAAACTATTTGAGGTGTTAGAGCAGCATACAATCCGTAAATAGGAGGTAATCCTGCGATCAAAGCATAGGCCATTCCCTGAGGTATAAGCAATACAGCAACGGTGATTCCTGCAAGCAAATCGTTTTTGAGGTATTCAGACTTGTACTCTGATATCCAACCTAGTATGGGGAAATAGTTTTTCAGCTCGTTTAAATTTTGTTCAAAAATAGGGTACTTATCTTGATTCGATGTAACATAAGTTACAGGAGATTTGCTTCGCTGAGCGTGATCGTATTTCTTCCAAGACGGAGTACACCTTCATTTTCCAATTGTTTCAATAATCTCGATATAACAACACGAGAGGAATTTAAATCATTTGCTATTTCAAGATGTGTAACCTCTAAAACAGTATTATCAGTGACTTTTGCTTTTTCGGTTAAATAATTCATTAATCGTTCGTCTAATTTTAAAAAGGTCAAAGCATCTACCGCTTTCAAAAGCTCTGAAAGACGGGTGTTGAAGTTATTAAAGACAAAGGAGCGCCAGCTCTTGTATTTGGCAAGCCAGGGGTCCATGTAGTTCACCGGAATTAATATGAGACGAACATCTGACTCGCAAAGGGCTCTGATTTCACTTTTTGTTTGACCTAGACAACAATTTAATGTCATTGCACAGGTATTGCCAAATTCAACGAAATACAAAAGCAATTCATCTCCAGATTCATCTTCTCGTACGATTTTGATGACACCATCAAGAATAAGTGGGATGTGCTGGATTGATTCTCCTATATCGATCATGAGCTCTCCTTTTTCCACATTTTTGACGACCCCCACTCGATTCATTTCCTCAAGTAACTGAGGCTCAAAAAGACTTTCTACAGGCGACAAATCAACCTTCTTCATGACAATTAAGTTTGGATTAAAGGAAATTGAAATTACAAGATATAAAAGAATATTTTGCTATTTGGTTGCTCTAAAATTTTATAGTTCCAAAAAAACTTACCTACTTTTGTCAGCAAAATTACCCATCTCATGGCTAAAAATTTAGTAATCGTAGAGTCACCTGCTAAAGCAAAAACCATTGAAAAGTTTTTGGGAAAGGACTATAAAGTTGCCTCTAGTTTTGGCCATATTGCAGACCTACCTTCCAAGGAATTAGGTGTTAATGTGACTGGAGATTTTTCTGCGAAATACATAGTAAGTAGCGACAAAAAGAAATTAGTCTCAGAACTAAAAGGACTGGCAAAAAAAGCTGAAACTATTTGGCTAGCTAGTGATGAAGATCGGGAAGGAGAAGCTATTGCATGGCACCTTGCAAACACACTCAATCTTACTTCAGCTAATTCTAAGCGAATTGTTTTTTCTGAAATCACCAAAAATGCCATTTTAAAAGCTATAGAAAAACCGAGAACTATAGATTACAATTTGGTAAATGCACAACAAGCGAGGAGAATACTTGATCGTCTTGTGGGCTATGAACTTTCGCCAGTATTGTGGAGAAAGGTAAAGGGGGGACTTTCTGCTGGGAGAGTCCAATCGGTTGCTGTAAGAATACTCGTAGAAAGAGAAAGAGAAATCAGAAACTTTATCCCCGAGAGGAGTTTTAAAACTCAAGCACTATTTAAGACAAATAATCAAAAACCAATTCCCACGCAGCTTCAAAAGGTTTTTACCTCAGAAGCAGAAACACAAGATTTTCTCCAGAAAAACACCTCCGCTCAGTTTAAGGTTAAGGAGATTAAAACCCGACCTGCAAAAAAGAGTCCTGCTCCTCCTTTTACTACATCAACACTTCAACAAGAAGCCTCGCGAAAACTCTTTTTTTCGGTAAGCAAAACAATGACTATTGCCCAGCGATTGTACGAAAGTGGATACATAACCTATATGCGTACAGACAGTGTCAACCTTTCGGAGGAAGCGCTTGAAAAAATCAATGCACAAATAACATCTTCCTACGGAAAAGACTATGTGCAAAACAGAAAATTTAAAACAAAAAATAAAGGTGCTCAAGAGGCACATGAGGCAATACGGCCTACTAATTTTGAAAAGAAAGAGTTAAATATTGATTATGACCAGGCGAGGCTTTACGATTTAATTTGGAGAAGAACAGTCGCTTCACAAATGCGAGACGCTGCTCTAGAACGCACCCAAATAGCCGTTGAGGCTAGCACACATTCTTATGAATTTATAGCCAAAGGAGAGGTCATAACATTTGATGGGTTTTTAAAGCTTTATTTAGAAGGGGTAGACGATGAGGTGGACGAAGATAATACGATGTTGCCCAAGGTAGAAGTTGGAGCTACCTTAGACTTAAATAAAATGATTAGTACCGAACGATTTTCTCGTCCTCCATACCGATACACCGAAGCCTCTTTGGTAAAAAAAATGGAGGAATTGGGAATAGGAAGACCCTCTACTTATGCTCCTACTATTACCACTATTCAAAACAGAAACTATGTAGAGAAAGGATCCTCAGAAGGAACTGAGCGAGAATATCAGCAATTGACATTAGAGGGAGGGAGTGTAAGAACTGGAAAACAAACAGAGCGGATCGGTGCTGACAAAGGTAAATTACTCCCTACTGATATAGGAATGATTGTCAATGATTTTTTAGTTGAAAATTTTAAAAACATACTCGATTACAATTTTACTGCTGAGGTAGAGCAAAACTTTGATGATATTGCTAGTGGGAATAAAGACTGGACCCAAATGTTAAAGATTTTTTACGATCAATTTCATTCTACAGTAGAACATGTAAAAGAAAATGCTCAGAGAGAATCTGGAGAACGTGTGTTGGGAGTAGATCCAGGATCTGGAAGGCCTGTGAAAGTACGATTGGGTAAATTTGGACCCATCGCTCAAATTGGAGATCCAGAAGAAACAGAAAAACCCATTTTTGCAAGTTTAGCCCCTAATCAGCAGTTGGAAAGTGTCACTTTTGAAGAAGTCTTAGCGCTTTTTGAGATGCCTAAAACATTAGGAACTTTTCAGGAAGATGAGGTGGTTGTCAACAACGGTAGATTTGGTCCCTACATAAAGCACAAAGGAGTTTTTGTTTCGCTTCCTAAGGGTATGCTAGCAACGGAAGTTGATTTGGAGAGCGCTAAAGCACTTATTACTGAAAAGCAAAAGGCAGATGCTCCTATCTTTACCTATAATCAATTGCCCGTTACCAAAGGGGTGGGTCGATTTGGCCCTTATCTTAAATGGAGTGGACTTTTCATAAATGTCAACAAAAAATACGATTTCGATAATCTTACAGATCAGGATATTATCACTTTAATTGAAGAAAAAGTTCAAAAGGAAAAAGAGAAAATAGTTCAAGATTGGAGTGAGGCTGGAATCCGTATTGAAAAAGCCCGATGGGGGAGGCATCATATCATAAGGGGAAAGCAAAAAATAGAAATCGGTAAAGAAATAGATGCGGCCAAGCTCACCTTGACAGAGGTAGAAACTTATCTAGGAAAAACTTCAAAGAAAACAACAAAGAAATCTGTTAAGAAAAAATGAGTTTAGAACTTTTGCGTCCTGTTGAAGAAGAATCTTTACTCGGACTTGCTCTGTTGCCCAAACAAGTTCTAGGAAAAAACATTGCTATTCATACAACTTCTTTGGGCCTGCCAGAGCTTAAGGGCTTACACGTAGCCCTGATCGGCCTTAGTGAATACCGCAATAGTTTTTTCCCAAACATTCAGTACGACCTTGCACGATTCAGAAAAGCGTTTTACGAATTGTTTCCAGGAAATTGGAATGTAAAAATCGCTGACCTTGGAGACTTACCCAATGGCTCGAAAGTAGAGGACACCTATTTTGCTGTAAAAGAAATAGGATATCACTTAAAACAAATGAATATCATCCCTATTTTTATAGGAGGTAGTCATGATTTGATTTATCCCATGTACCAAGTTTTTCAAGAATTTAAACAGTTGGTTAACGTGGTTGCTGTAGATCGTTCCTTTGATTTTTCACAGGAAGATGAACTGATCTCTGGAAGGTCCTACATGAGTAAAATTATCATGGAAAAACCCAATGTATTAAACAATTATACCAATCTAGGTCACCAGAGTTATTATTGTGCTATA